>Ga0326728_10024736_pt1 | contig 10839 bp, 5 predicted proteins | sample MB3enrmetagenome_FD_207602 | JGI IMG/M metagenome (GOLD analysis project Ga0326728, IMG submission 207602) | Lab enriched peat soil microbial communities from McLean, Ithaca, NY, United States - MB31MN | ecosystem: Environmental > Terrestrial > Soil > Wetlands > Peat | place: USA: New York...
CGCACCCATGCCGGATTTCTTGCCAGCACGATCACGCGATCCGCCAGCAGCACCGCCTCTTCGATGTTGTGCGTGACGATGAAAATAGCGCTGGTCGGCATTTTCTTGCTGAGCCAGAGCTCGAGCAATTCATTGCGCAGGTTTTCCGCCGTGAGCACGTCGAGCGCCGAGAACGGCTCATCCATGAACAGGACTTCGGGCTCCACCACCAGGGCGCGCGCGAAGCCGACGCGCTGTTTCATGCCGCCGGAAAGCTCTTTCGGGTAAGCGCTCTCGAAGCCATCCAGGCCGACGGTATCGAGAATACGCAGTGCGCGTTTGTGGCGCTCCATGGCGGGCACTCCGTGCGCTTCAAGCGGGGCTTCGACGTTGTCGAGCACGGTCAGCCAGGGAAACAGCGCAAAGCTCTGGAAGACGATGGCCACGCCGGCGCTCTGCGACCGAATGGGCTGCCCATGCCACAGGACCTCACCTGATGAAGGCTTGCTGAGTCCGGTCAGAATCCGCAGCAATGTGGACTTGCCGCAGCCGGAGGGACCGAGCAGCGCAATAATTTTGCCCGGCTCTATATCCAGATCGACGGGCGCAATGACTTCAATGCGGTTCCCATCCGGCTGCTCGTAGAATTTTTCGACAGCCTGGGCGCGAATGATGGGCTCGGTCACGAAATCGTACTCCAGAAGGTCTTTTCAATTTGCTTCGACAGCGAGAATACACTACTCAGGCCGCCCACTCGTCATTGGCGTTCGAACTGGCGGCCGCCGGCAACGGCTGCGGAAGCCGGTCGGAGACCGCGGCGAGTTCGGCGAGTTTTTTTGCCACCTCCGGGCGCAACAACTCGGCGCCAAAACGCCAGCGCCAGTTCCCGCGTTCGCGGCTGGGCACATTCATGCGCGCATCGCTTCCCAGCCCCAGCGCATCCTGCAGCGGCACCACGCAGAGGCTGGCGACGGAATCGGAGGCAGCGCGAATCATCGCCCAGTTGATGCCGTCTTCACATCGGCCGAGGTACGCCTCCACTTGCTGGCGTTCGTATTTCGTTGCGCCCGACTCCCACCAGCCGAGCAACGTGTCGTTGTCGTGCGTGCCGGTGTACACGACCTTGTCGGTGGTGAAAGTGTGCGGCAGATGGGTGTGGGCGCCGACATCGCCGAAACCAAATTGCAGCACGGCCATGCCGGGAATCTTCAGGCGCTCGCGGAGGGCATGCACGTCGGGCGTAATGTATCCCAGATCCTCGGCGAAAAATGGGAGCCCGCCCAGAGCCTCGCGCAGCTTCAGGAACAAATCATCCTTGGGACCGTCGACCCAGCGGCCATGAATTGCAGTGGGTGCGCTCGCCGGAATCTCCCAGAACTGCGAAAAGCCGCGGAAATGATCGAGGCGCACGTAGTCAAAATTGTACGTGACCCAGCGCATGCGATCGATCCACCACGAATATCCCTGCTCCTTCATCATGTCCCAGCGATACAGAGGATTGCCCCAGCGCTGGCCGTCCTTGCTGAAAAAATCCGGCGGCACGCCGGCGACGACTTCGGGACTGAGGTCGGAGTTCAGACGAAACAGATCGGGGTGAGTCCAGACGTCGGCGCTGTCGAAGTTTACGAAGATCGCGATGTCGCCCACGACGCGAATCGAATGTTGCGCGCAATAGGCTCGCAGCGCCTGCCACTGTTCGTAGAAAAAGAACTGCACGGCGCGGCGGACATCGAGTTCGTCGAGCATTTCCGCGCGCGCCTTCTCGATCGCCACCGGATCGCGATGAGCCAGTTTGCGGGGCCAGCGGTTCCAGCTTTCCAGCCAGAAACGCGCGCGCAATCCGTCGAAGAGAACGAAGTCATCGAGCCACCATTGGTTTTGCCGGCAGAAGCTCTCGTAACGGGAACGCGCCTTCGGCGCAGCGGAGCGCATGAAGTTGCGCGCCGCTTCAAACAGCAGGGGCATCTTCTCGTGGAACAGCGATGGATAATCCACGGCCTCGACCCCGCTGTCCAGAGCGTGGACCTGAGCGCGGTCAATCCAGCCGCGATCGGCGAGCCGCTCCAGGCTGATGAGCAGCGGATTTCCGGCAAAGGCCGAAGTGGAGGAATAGGGCGAGTTCCCGTAACCGAGCGGGCCCAGAGGCAACACCTGCCACAGACCCTGCCGCGCCGACGCGAGAAAATCCGCGAAGGCGTATGCCGACGGACCAAAGTCGCCGATCCCGCCGCGCGAAGAGAGCGAGGTGGGATGAAGCAGAATTCCGCTGGCGCGCGGGAATGACATGGAAAATCAGTTCTCAGTTGTCAGCTATCAGTTCTCAGTGGGTGGTTACCAGTTCGCAGCATCGACTGAGAACTGAGAACTGCATTTCGCTACGAACCTTCTTGCCCACCTTGGCGTGTCAGATTCTTCATCTCTTCCTGATTGACTTTGAGCCGTTTGGACTTTTCCATGTCCTTGCGCAGGTTCGTAACGTACAGCTCAAACAAATCGTTCTGCTTGGCTTCGACCAGCGACTGGCGGATCCCGTCCTTCTTCCCGGCGAATTCCTGATCCGTCGGCGCCTCCTTTTCGAGCAACTGAGCGACCACGCCATTGCCGCCGGCGGTGATCGGTCCGCTAATCTCGCCCGGCTTCAGGGAGAAGATCGCACTCGCGCTCGCCATAGAGCCGATGTCGGGCACCTGGCCATCGGGCGCAACCAGTTCGCTCGTCTTCACGGTCGCACCCAGATCTTTGGCAGCTTTTTTCAAATCGTGCGCAGCCTTGGCGCGGTCGGAGAGTTCCTGTGTCTTCTGTTGCAGCATAAAGCCGGCGCGCTGGTTCTTGAACTCGCTCTCCACCCGCGATCGAATCTCTTCGAACGTGGGCGTAGCCGGAGGCTTGATGGCGAGCAACTGGAAAACCACGTAGCCCTGCGGGACCTGCACCACATCGGGCGGAGCCTTGTCCGCTTCGTTGAAGACGGCATCCATGAACTGCGGATTCGCACCGAGTCCGGGCAAGTTATCGGTTCGGCTGAAAAATTCGGTGCTGACTGCCGTCTGACCTTTGGCGGTGGCGGCCGCGTCGAATCCGTCGGTACGCGCATGGCTGAGCAGGGTGTTCGCTGCGGTTTCGGTAGCGCGTGTCGTTTTCTGCTGCTTCACTTTCTCTTCAATCTCGCTCTTCACCTCGGCGAGCGTCTTCAGATGAGCCGCCTGCTTGTCTTCGACGTGGATGATGTGGAATCCGTAACTGCTTTTGACCAGGTCGCTGGTCTGTCCCTTGCCAAGTGAAAATGCGGCTTTCTCGAATTCAGGCACGGTGCGGCCGCGGCCGATCCAGCCCAGTTCGCCTCCGCTCTTGGCGCTGCCGGGATCCTCAGAATATTTCTCCGCGAGCTTGGCAAAATCTCCGCCCGCCTTGACCTCCTTCAACACCCCTTCGGCTTTCGCGCGCGCATCGGCAACGGCCTTCTCGTCTTCCCTGGCGCCGGGCGCAGGTAGAGGAGTCTTGATCAGAATGTGGCTGACCTTCACCTGTTCGGGAACGCGGTACTCGTCGCGGTGCTGATCGTAGTAGGCCTGCAAGTCCTGATCGGTAACCGTCGTCGCCGCCGCGATTTTCGCGCTCTCCACGACAACGTACTTAATTTGCCGCTTCTCGGGGATGGAGTTGTTGTAGGTCGCTTTGCTGCGTTCGTAGAAAGCCTTAAGTTCCTCGTCGGTGGGGTGCAGACCCTTCAGGATGTCGGCCTGCGTGATCACTGCATATTCGAACTTCACCTTGGTATCGCGGCGTTCGAATTCGTCGCGCACTTCGATGTCCCCCACGAAGGCACTGGTTGAAACCAGGGCGCGCAATTTGCGGACAAGAATGAAGTCCTTCTCCAGCGCTTCAAACTGCGGCACCGTCATGTCGTTGCGCTGAACGAAGTTTTCGTACTCCTCCTGCCCGACGAACTTGCCGTCGGGAAAGAGTATGGAGCCAAGTTGGCCGTGCTGGAGTTCATCGCGCAGTTCGTCGTCGTTGACGCGCAGGCCCATGCGGTGCGCCTCGGCAACCAGGGCCTTCTCATTGATAAGTTGTTGGGCAGCCTGACCGGCAAAATAGGGCAGCAGCATGCTGGCCTGCGGTCCGCCGCGAGGAAACTGCTGCCGGATCATGGCCCGGGCTTCACGCTGCACCTCGGTGACGGTCACTTGCTGGTCGCCAATGGTGGCCAGAACGCCTGCCGGAGGCGCGCCAATGCCGAAGCTGGAGCCGATCCCGCCCGGAATCAGCGTGATCGCCATCGAGGCGCAGATGAGGACGAGTAGTGCGCCGAGAATGATCTTCACGGTCGGCCCTGCATTTTGAAGCTGTCGAATCATATTTGGATAACTCCGTTCGATTGGTTCACGCTGGGAAGCCAGAATTTATGATTATAAACTACTGCTGTCTCCCACAAATCGGCGGCATAGACAGAAACGCATTGCAGGGGCACGGCTGCAGAGCCTGCCTTGCGCGGAGTCGAAGGGCGCCGCAACCCGGCCCAGTAGAGATGGGGATTCACTGCCTGGGGAAACGGCGCGAAAATGCCCTATTGAATCGAATTAATAAAAGTGTTATGAAAGTAGGGCGGCTCCCGCAGAATGGGCCGCAGCTTTCCATTTTTTCATTTCTATTTCATCAAGGACACTTTCATGAAGATACTCAGGCTCTTGATCCCGTTCTTTTCGCTTGCCGTCGCAGCCGCCCAGCCCAGCCTCCAGCCGGCTCCAGCCCTGAGGCTCCCCTTGCGTGAAGGGTGGGCGCTGCAGTCTTCCGCGAAAGTAACGGCAACGGGCGAAGCCATCGCCAGCCCGTCATTTGCGGCCACATTAAAGACCAACGACTGGATCCAGGCGGAGGTTCCGGCCACGGTGGTGGCCGCGCAAGTAAAGAGCGGGCTGCTCCCCGATCCTTTTTATGCCATGAATCTGCGGCAGTACCCGGGGGTCGGCTATCCCATCGGCTTCAATTTTTCGAATATTCCGATGCCGCCTGACAGCCCCTACGCGGTCTCGTGGTGGTACCGCAAAGAGTTTACGCTGCCCAATGGATTCGCCGGGAAAACCGTGTGGCTGAACTTTCGCGGCATCAACTATCGCGCCAACATTTTTCTCAATGGAAAGCAGATCGCCAATTCGAATGAAGTCGCCGGCGCATGGCGCACCTACGAGTTCAACATTACTTTCGCCGTCAAGCCCGGAACGAATGTGCTCGCGGTGCAAGTGTGGGCGCCGCACGAGAACAGCCTCGCGATCAATTTCGTGGACTGGAACCCCGCGCCTCCCGACAAGAACATGGGGCTGTGGCGTGAGGTGTATTTGACGGCCAGTGGGCCGGTCGCGCTGCGGCATCCGGCCGTACTCTCGAAAGTGGATTCGCCCGCCGCCGATGCCGGTACCAGTGCGGCCCACTTGACGGTGACGGCGCTGCTGAAAAACGCCAGCGATCACCCGGTAAAAGGGACGCTGAAAGGCCGGATCGGAGACAACGAAAACATCGAATTCGCGCAAGCGGTGGAATTGGCGGCGGGAGAGTCGAACGACGTGGTGTTCTCGCCGGATCGGTATCCACAGCTCAATCTGCGCAATCCGCGGCTGTGGTGGCCGGCGCAGATGGGGACGCCGAACCTGTACTCGCTGCATCTTTCGTTTGAGGTGAACGGAGAGGTTTCCGATTTATCCCATACGAAGTTCGGCATTCGCGAGATCACCTCCGAAGTCGCCGAGCAGGCGCCGGACCGCTTGAAACGCCTGTTCAAGGTCAATGGCAAGAACATCCTGATTCGCGGCGGCGGCTGGACGTTTGACATGATGCTGCGCGAGACCCCGGAGCGGCTCGCCGATGAATTCCGTTATGTGCGCGACATGGGGCTGAACACGATCCGGCTGGAAGGCCAACTCGAGACCGAGGAATTCTTGGAAATGGCCGACCAGCAGGGCATCCTGGTGATGGCGGGATGGTGCTGCTGCGATTTCTGGGAGCATTGGGGAAGCTGGAAAGATGAGGACTTCGAGATCGCAAAGGCCTCTCTGCGCGACCAGATGTATCGGCTGAGGAACCATCCGAGCATGGTGATGTGGCTGAATGGCAGCGACAATCCTCCTCCGCCGGACGTCGAAGAGATGTATCTGAAGATTGAAGCTGACCTGCTGTGGCCGAATCCGGTAGTGTCTTCGGCGACGACGAAGACAAGCACGGTGACAGGCAAAAGCGGCGTGAAAATGACCGGGCCCTATGAATACGTCGCGCCTTCGTACTGGACAGCGGATCCGTATGTTCACATCGATGAGAATCCCTGCAATCCCGGTGGGTGCGGCGGCGCCTACGGCTTCAATACCGAAACCAGCATGGGGCCGGCGGTTCCTCCGATCGAGAGCGTCGAGCGCATGGTTCCCAAAGACCATCTCTGGACGGTGGATGGGCCGGTCGATGAGTACTGGAATTTCCACGCGGGTGGCGGGAGCTTCAAGACCATGCAGGTGTTTACCGATGCGCTCAATGCGCGCTATGGAAAACCCGGCAGCGCGGAAGACTTCACCTACAAATCGCAGCTCATGACCTACGAAGGCGTGCGCGCCATGTACGAGGCCTACAGCCGCAACAAATACACTGCGACGGGCGTCATCCAGTGGATGCTGAATAACGCGTGGCCTTCGATGATCTGGCATCTTTACGACTACTATTTGCGGCCGGGTGGCGGATATTTCGGCGCGAAGAAAGCGATGCAAACACTCGACCCCGTGTATGGATACGACGACCATTCAGTATGGCTGGTGAGCAGCCAATATGTGGATGCCAAGGGACTGAAGCTGGCGGCGCGGGTGTTCAACCTGGATGGCACGCAGAAGTTTTCCAGAGACACGGCGCTCGACGCGGCCGCCGATAGCACGGCGAAAGTGTTTGAGCTTCCGCCGATCGACGGACTGTCGCCGGCATACTTCCTGGATCTTCGTATCACCGATAGCAGCGGCAAGCTGGTCGGGTCGAACTTCTATTGGCTATCGACGAAACCGGAAACGCTCGACTGGGCAAAATCGAACTGGTATATGACTCCGACCGCGTCGTATGCGGACTACACTTCGCTCGCGCAGTTGCCAAAGGTAAAGCTGAATGTGTCGAGCCGCACCGAGCGCGTCGGCAATGGCGAAGATGCGGTGACCCGCGTGACGGTGGAAAATCCCAGCAAGACCCTGGCATTTTTCGTGCGTCTGAAACTCGACAAGGGTAAAGGCGGCGAGGAAATTCTGCCGGTTGTTTGGCTGGATAATTACATTTCTCTGTTGCCCGGTGAAAAGCGCGAGATCACGGCAACGTATCGCGCCGGCAGCCTGGGAGCCGCGAAGCCAGAGGTCGAAGTGAGCGGGTGGAACGTGGAGTAAGGAAAGTCAGAAGTGAAAAGTCAGATTGAAGAAGTAAAGGCTCTCACTGCAGCGCCTATTGTCCAGAGAGTTTTTTACTTCTGCAATTTGACTTCTTACTTCTGACTTTTCTTACTCGTCCGGGGGCAAATCGAAGTTGACCAAGTCCCCGCGGAAGCCACGCGTCTTCCAGGCGCCGAAGGCGATGCCCGCTGCCATCCAGATGGTGCCAGCGATCTTGGCGGGAGTGCTGAGGCTCAGCCAGAGCAAAAGGCAGATCACGAAGCCGAGGACGGGCGGCACGATAAAGGACAGCGTCCATTTCTGGTCGCGCACCACATAGCGCACGAAGGCGGCAGCATTCACACCCATGAAAGCGATGAGCGCCCCGAAATTGAGCATCTCGGCGCCTAGACCGTAGCTCATCACGAACGCGCCAATCAGCGCGATGGTTCCCACAAACAACACATTATTTCGCGGCACTCGATGCTTCGCGTCGACGACTCCGAAAAACGATTTCGGCAGCGCATTGCTTCGTCCCATGCCGTAGAGCAGGCGCGCGGCGCCGATCTGCGCGCCCATGCCCGATCCGAAGTTGGCGACCAGCAGGGTGAACCCGATGATGCCAAACATCGGCTTCCAGGCGCGGCCGGCCACGTGAACGAAGGCAGTATCCACGTCCGGAAATGGCTGCGACGCCGGCCAGATCAACTGCGCGGCATAGACCTCAACGGCAGACAGAATGCCGATCACGAGGCAAGTTAGCACCGTTGCCAGCAGAATATTACGGCGCGGGTTTTCCGCTTCTTCGGAGAGCGTGGAGATGCCGTCAAAACCGATGTAGGTGAGCACCGCGATCGATGTTCCTGAGAGCACGGCCTTCGTGTTCCACAGGCTGGGGTCGTAGAAGGGCCGCGTATAGAAGCCTGCGCTGTCGTGCGGATGCCCGAAGATGTAGCGCGCCGCGACCACAAAGAAAATTGCGATCACCACGCCCATCCCCGCTGCCAGCGCCGAGTTCACCCGAGCCGAGGTTTTCACTCCCTGAATGTTCAGGAGCGTGAACACCAGCGCAAAGAAGACAGCCCACGCCCAGTACGGCACGCCGGGAGCAAATACATGCGCCTGCTGGCTGCACCAGATGGTGCAGATAATCGGATTGAGAATGTAATCCATCACCATGCTCCAGCCAGTCACGTAACCCAGAGCGGGATTGATTTCCTGGCCGACGTAGGTGAAGGCCGAACCGGCGCTGGGATAGGCGCGCGCCATGCGGCCATAGCTGATGGCGGTAAACAGCATCGCCACCATCGCGATCAGGATCGTCGTAACCACGTGCCCATGGCCGCGATCGCTGAGCACCCCGAACACCGACATGGGCGCGACCGGCTGAATCACGATGACGCCGTACAGAATCAGGTCCCAGAGCGTGAGCGAGCGCCGCAGGCGCGGAGCGTCAGCGGGCGGGTTGGCAGTTGAACTCATTTGCGCTCTCAAAATAGAACCCCATTATCCCGCGGAGATAACGGGGTCGGAGAAAAGGCCGTTCGTGGCTCGCGGGGTCGCAAATAGAGCCGCCCTGCCGCAGTTCCACAAAATTCCTCTCGCATTCTATACGGAAGGGATATTCTGTCAACGAAAAAACACCTGTATTAAAACGATTCTTGCCAAGCTTTAGTGAAAGGTACATGTACGCAACACCGATGTTGCTCAGGAAGCTCCTTTTCTTGAGTGATTGTTTTCAACCAGTCCGCTTGGATTGCCTCTGCGCCCGCGTTTCTTCGCGTTGCCGACTTCCCCGCCACTCTGCTACTTTGAATGGTTTCCCGTTCGCAGTCTGCTGACCTTGTGGGGTGAGACGTAATGCCGGCCATCAAATTCCGTGGTGTGGACTTCATCGACTTCGACACGTTGCTGAGCGACGACGAGCGCCTGGTGCGCGACACCGCACGAAAGTTCATCGAAGACAATCTCGTGCCGATCATCGAAGAGTGCAACCGCGCCGGCCGCTTCCCGCGCGAACTGGTGAAGCCAATGGCCGATCTCGGATTCTTCGGTGCTTCGCTGAACGGCTACGGCTGTGCCGGCATGTCGAACGTCGAATACGGCCTGGTCACGCAGGAATTGGAACGCGGCGATTCCGGCGTGCGCTCGTTCGTCAGCGTGCAATCGGCGTTGGTGATGTATCCGATTTATACCTTCGGCAGCGACGAGCAGAAAAACACCTGGCTGCCCGCGCTGCAAAAAGGCGAAAAGCTCGGCTGCTTCGGGTTGACCGAGCCGGACTTCGGGTCGAATCCGGGCGGCATGAGAACGCGCGCTCGCAAAGTTGGAAAAGAGTATGTGCTGAGCGGCGAAAAGATGTGGATCACTTCCGGCACGATCGCCGACGTGGCGGTGATCTGGGCCAAGGTTGAAGATGAAGGCGATAAGATACGAGGATTCCTGGTGGAGACCGACCGTCCCGGATTCAAGGCCGACGACATTCACGGGAAGTGGTCGCTGCGCGCTTCGGTGACGTCAGGCTTGTCGCTGCAGGATGTGCGGATTCCCGAGTCGAACCTGTTGCCGGCATCGAGCGGATTGAAGTCTCCGCTGATGTGCTTGAACCAGGCGCGCTATGGAATCGCGTGGGGCGCGGTCGGCGCCGCGATGGCGTGTTACGACTGCGCGCTGCAATATTCGTTACTGCGGAAACAATTCCGCGATCAGCCCATCGCCTCGCATCAACTCGTGCAGGAGAAACTCGCCTGGATGATCAGCGAGATCACCAAGGCGCAGTTACTCGTGCTGCAAGTCGGCCGCTTGAAAGACGCCGGGAAAGTGCAGCACCAGCACATCTCGATGGCCAAGAGAAATAACGTCTGGATGGCGCTCGAGTGCGCCCGGCTGTCTCGCGATATTCTTGGTGCGAACGGCGTGGCCGACGATTACCCCATCATGCGGCATCTTATGAACCTCGAAAGCGTAAAGACCTACGAGGGCACGCACGATATCCACACGCTGATCATCGGGGCCAGCGTGACGGGGATTGACGCGTTCTAGCTGAGGTAAGACTGATGAGCATAAATGGTGGGGTCGGATGTGGAGCGCAGCACACTCTGCGGCTAACGCCGTCGGAATTGGCCACCTTGATCGCAGCGGTAAACCGCCGCGCCACCCAAAATCAAATGCGCATTCCTCAGGCGGAATAGAGTTCCGCCAGCAATTCATACGCGCGCCGCATGTGCGGAATCACTATGCTTCCGCCTACCACCAGAGCTACGTTGATCGCCTCCTCCTGCTCGGCGCGAGTTACGCCCAGGCGATAGGACTGAATCATGTGATAGGTAATGCAGTCGTCGCAACGCAAACAGGCGGAGGCGACCAGCCCCATCAATTCTTTGTATTTCGCGGGCAGAGCGCCTTCCAGGTAAGTGTTGTGATCGAGGTTGTAGAAGCGCTTGACGAGGAAGTTCTCGGCTTTGTCGACGGTTTGATGCGA
>Ga0326728_10024737_pt1 | contig 10839 bp, 8 predicted proteins | sample MB3enrmetagenome_FD_207602 | JGI IMG/M metagenome (GOLD analysis project Ga0326728, IMG submission 207602) | Lab enriched peat soil microbial communities from McLean, Ithaca, NY, United States - MB31MN | ecosystem: Environmental > Terrestrial > Soil > Wetlands > Peat | place: USA: New York...
CAATGTCTCCTGGAGGACCCTGACCACCCTGCGCTCAGCCCGGTTGGCGACGGCCACGTTGCGCTCGAGACCGACCTGGAGGACGCCGAGCGCGTGGCCCCGGAGCGCGTCGCGACGAAAGGCCGCCCGCTGGGCCACCGTGTCCGCCGTTTCAGGGGCACTGCGCTTCGCCCTGCGCAGCGCCGAGACCACGTGGCCTCGAGCCGCGATGCGACGCAGACCCTTAGCGAGCGCGGCCGCGCGGTCGGCCTGCTCCATGTCCGACTCGGCGAAGATGGCGTCCGCGTAACGCTGGGCGTCTTCCAATTGCGCGGCGGATTCTTTCTCGAGCGTGTTGCTGAGGGACTCGTAGTGGGCGTTGACTTCGTCGGTGGGACGACGTTTGTCGATCTGGTCGAGCCGTTGGAGCAGCTCGCGCTTGGACTCGCGATCCTTGCGCAACAGTGTCATCGGCAACTCGGGGAGACTGAGGGATCGTAGAGCGTCATCGACCACATCGAGCGCCTTGTCCTTCTGGGAAGTAATCAACACGGTCTTGCCCGACGCGGCCAGGTGGCAAGCCAGATTGGCTATGGTCAGGCTCTTTCCGGTCCCCGGCGGTCCCTCGACGCGGACAACATGGGTCGTGTCGTCTTCTACCACCAGCGCCACCCGGCGCTGGGCTCGGTTGGCCGGGAAGGGAAAGACAACCCGGGCCGCGTCCACCTGGGCATCGGTGAACTGGACGACGGGGTCATCTCCCGGGCCGGCGATGAGCGGACCGAATGCGCCGGAGTCCACACCACCTCCCGCAGCGATGTCCTCGAGGTCAGAGCACAAGAAGTAGTTGGTCTTCGGCGCGACGAACAGAGCCGCCTGGTCGATGATCTGCAGTGGGAGGGCAACGCGCGGCTCGTTTGGAGCGTTGCCCAAGGACCCGTCCAGTGCGCCCTCCACGCGAACCTCGGGCAGCTCGCGGGTGATCACGGCCACGAACTCCTTGAGGGCGGCCGGACCTACCGGGAGCTCGGGCGTCGCTTCGAGGATCCGGCTGAGCGAGGCGTTGTGGGCATCGGTGTCGTACTCGCTGCGGAAGGGCAGCGAGTTGAAGCGCACGACGTCGTCGGTCGCCCGGACCACCAAGCGGTCGCCCTCGGGCACGATCTCCACCCCGATGGTCAACAGCGGACCACGGATGGAGCGTGTCCCGACTCGACCGATTATGTAGGGGAAGCCAAAGAGAACCTCCCGCTCGTAGGGGTTGAGGCTGGCGGTCCCGTACATCTTGTGGACGGCGTCGTAGAGCTGGTCGCGGGGGGCGACTGAGAATTCGGCGTCACGTCCCATCAATGGCACTCGGGCCAGCGGCCCTCCGAGCCAAACAAACTCGTGCTCGCGACGAACGGCCCGAGACCATTGGGCGAAGGGTGATGCTGCCGTCTGCTGGCGGCGAAGCAGATCGGCGTATGTGCGGCATAGCGCAGTGCGAAACTCGGGATCGATCATCTGGGTCATTTGCTCTCACCGCCTCTCTCCACGCCCTGACCAGGGAGCTTCACCTCAGCCTCGACGTCGCAGCATATGACCAGGTTGTGTGGCCATGCCCAGCCCGAGGTCGCCAGGCCGCGCCAAGTTGTGATGACATCGTGATGACATCCTGCGCCAACGGATCGCGTTGTCCAACAAGAGTCACGCTTGGCTAGCCAGGCAGACCAGTGCTGGCTCGCAAGGCCCGCGAGAGTGACTCGGCCAAAACAGGAACGACAAGGCGTTCGTGAGCATCCCCAGCGACATCCTTCACGACAACGACTGCCCGCCTGAAACGCTCACGCGGCTTGCTCATGTTCGCGGTACCAGTCTTTCTTCCTTGGTTTCCCGCTTCAGTTTCTCCTTCAGTCTTTCTTTTGGTTCTCCATCTGGTTCTCCTTCAGTTTCTCGTTGCTGAGAATAACGCTGTCTAGACACTCTCTCTGAGATTCCATTCAGGAAGTGGCTATTAATGACATTCTACATATCGTTGGTACAGCTGTTCAGATAGCTAGCTGAAATACCTCTCTTAACGTACCAGCCATTTATTACGTAGACTTAGCTAAATAATAGCTATAACCATCGTTAACTCAGTTCTTTGTGTTGGGCCACCAGGCAGAGCGATATTCCCTGGTCACAGCACCTGTCTGTTGGGGTCACACCCCGGCTTGGAAACTCCCTATTGACAGGCTAGGCGCGACCTGAAATAGTTCTGTTTGTAGCCCATGCCAACGACGGACAGAGGGGTTCGTGTGACTCACATAGGAGACTCGATTGTTTTCACCGCGCACGCAATTGCAAGGGCCCAGGAGCGTGGCATCTCACTCGCCGAGGCCGCGAGAGCCGTGACCGACTTCGAGTCGGTGTCGCCGGGAGCGTGCTGGGGACCACTTGCTCGAGAGGTGCGAACACGCGGCGGCGTGTCGACCGTCTACGAGCCGCATCGGCGACTTGTCCTGACGATCTGGAAGGAAGCGTCCCAGCCTCACAAGGCATCTCGCGATGCACTGATGCCGCGTCGATGCACCCGGAGGAGCTCGCGTCCCTCTGCCTTGCCTGGATCGGATCGAGAGAAGCCACAGAGCAGGGAGACACAGTCATGAAGGCTCTAGGCGCTGACCATGACTACCGGGAGGCGTGCGTGGTCGAAGCAGTGCGGCTTGCGCAGTTGATCCCTCACATTCAGATTGACTTGCCGAGGGAGGACGACTCCGACGCCGGCACTACCTGTGCCGACTCCACCGCGTTTCAGGACCGAGCCCAGGAGTGGCAGGCACGGGCGCGGGCCATGACCGAGGACCTTGAGGACGGTTACTGCCCCGTGTGCGGCGACGAACTCGACGAGGAGCCTCCCGGTTCCTTGACAACGCCGTGTCGCTGCATTCCGGTGTGCTCCAGCTGCTACAGCCTTCAGAGCTACCGGGCTGCACGGATGCTCGAACATGCGCTCATCGATCCGGACGCCGAGGAAGATACGCTGAACGAGCTGAACCTCTTCGCGAACGACATGAGCACTACTCAGCTCGATGCCCCGTGAGGGCCCACGGCCGGCATCATTGAAGACGTCGCAAGGTGGTCCCATGCTGTTGGCCGCTGACAGACCCGAGCCACGTCCTCCTCTGACGATGTTCGCGCGCTTGCGAGACGGAGATCGGGCAAGGCTAAAGATGGAAGCGCCAACCGTCGACAATTCGTCTGCCATGACTGCTGGTGATTCTGCACTCGAACAAGCCAGGCAACTCTCCGAGGTGTCAGAGGTTCTGCGCCGCAAGTCAGAGTGGGCTTCAAAGCGCTCGGCAAACTTCGCGGCGGGCGCGACAGGGGAGAGAGCTCTGGCAGAAGCCTTTGCACCCTTGACAGCGAAAGGCTGGTACCCGCTCTACGACAGAGCATCGCCCAGCGGGGGCAACATCGACCTCCTGGTTGTCGGCCCAGCTGGCGTCGCCGTCATCGACGCCAAAGCGTGGAGCGGCGCCGTGACGATTGACGGCACAAGACTCCTCTTGGGCGATCGAAGTCGCGCCAAGGACATGAACGGAGTGCGCCGCCAAGTTGCTGAGGTCGAGGCTGCGTTGCGAGATGTTCAGCTGAAGGTCACGGTCCGTGGCTTTCTGGCTCTTGCCGGAGAAGAGGACCGAAACCGGCGTTCGGAAATGATCGGCAGCATAAGGGTGCTCGGCGTTGATCAGCTCGCGGATCAGTTCTGTCGATTTGCGCGGCCTTTGTCCGCTGTCGAGATCGAGACGGTGTTTAGAGACATCAGCCGCGCCTTTCCCCCTGCGGGCGGAGCGGCTCGTAGCAAGGTTCCCGCAGTGGCGACCGCGGATCCGGTCGAACCAACTAGCCCGCGAGTAGAGGCGCTCATCGCAGGTTACATGCGCTTTTACTACCTTCGACCCTGGCGCCAAGGAGGAAAGCGCAGGCTCTATCTGAAGGATGACAAGGGAAGGGACCTTGGCTGGAAGGACACCATTGGTGGCGAGGTAAGCCTGACTTGCTCCGACGACGACGCCAAGCTCGCTAAGGCAGTACTGAACGCGGCAACCGAAACGGGTGTCCCGCTCGCAGCCGAGAGCCTGCCCCGAATACCGGTGACACTGCTCGGAGGACAGCTCCTTGGCAGGGTTGCACGAAAGTACGTGGCCGTGCTTGTCGGCCAGGAGTGGCGCAAAGGTGCGACAGGACATTTTGAGCTGGGATACGTCGACCTAGTTACTGGTGATCTGCATCCGGCGGTCGAGGGAGGGCTCAACAAGAATCTCGGAACGGGGAAGGGCTACCTGGGGAGATTGGCCGAACGCGATCCGGCTCGGAACAGCGTCAGGAAGTCCGGAGCGCGGTAGCTCGGCCTGTTGCCTCCGACGCGCCAGGTGCTTCCTTCGACCGCCACGAGACCGCGACTGCCTGAGCCAGTCAAGGAATTCATTGGGTCCACTAGCCAGTCCATGGCGGCTTGCTCCCCAGGATGGTCGCCTGGACCAAGGTCGGTAAGGCAAGATCACAGTGTGTCCGACCCGATAGCTCTCGGCCGATCTGTGGTGGTGGGACCTGGGGACGCTGTCCCCGGTGAATGGTCGTCGTGCAAGCGGATTCGCGTCGCCAGTGTGAACCGGGAGATCGCGGATGAGCTCGGAGCGGCCTGGCGGGAGCGGCGCTCGGTCACGATCGAGCTCACGCCAGGCCTCGGTCTCGATGATCCCGAAGTGCCTCCTGCCGATGCCATTACGGATCGGCAGCCTTGGGAGTGGTCGACAGACCTGGACCTCGTCTCCGAGCGGCTGCACCACGGCGTGTGGGCCAGCTCGGTAGACGCACGCGCCGGTTCTTCACACCGACGGTGGTACTGGGCCGAAGTCGCATGCAGACTCGGCGCCACCCGCACAGACGCGGGAGGCGATGTCGTGCTGCCCAACGGCACGGTCGTCGTCTGCGACGGTGGGCCTCTCGACGTCACTCTCTCGGATCGAGTTGGCGTGCCTGTGCTTCACCGGATTTCGCTGGAGCACGGGATGCTTCAGCCGCTTGGCGCGAAAGATCCGGTCGGTGTTCGGCTGGCGCCCGACCAACTCGAAGCCGTGGCCGAGCCCGGAGCGACGGCCCGGGTCATCGCCCCTGCAGGCTCGGGCAAGACGAGGGTCCTTACCGCGCGGGCCCGGCTGTTGCTCCGAGGTTGGGGACTTCCCGCTGCTGCAGTCGCCTTGGTCGCGTTCAACGTGAGGGCGGCGAACGAGATGAAGACGCGCCGCGCCGATGTCGCCGGCGTGCAGGTGCGGACGCTGAACGCCCTTGGGCTGCGGTTGTGCGCGCACCGCTCAACCATCGAAGAGGTCGAGGTGCGCCGAATGCTCGGCAACCTCGTCAGGTTCCCGAAACGCTTGGAGACCGACCCCCTGGCACCGTGGCTCAAGGCGCTCGGGCGAGTGCGCCTCGGGCTCGCCGACCCGGCGACCGTGGAGGACGAACTACCCGACGTGTCCGATCTCGAGCGTGTCGCCCGTGTCTACCGCGCTCAGCTGGCCGAACGGGAAGTCGTCGACTTCGACGAGCAGGTGACCGGCGCCATCGAGCGGCTGCTGGGCGATCCCGCCTTCCGCCTACGGGCCCAACGCTCAGCTCGCGTGCTCCTCGTGGACGAGTTCCAGGATCTCACGCCCGCACACCTGCTCCTCATCAGACTGCTCAGCGGACCGGCGGGCGCAGTGTTCGCGGTGGGCGACGACGACCAGACAATCTATGGCTATGCCGGTGCCACACCCCGCTGGTTGGTTGACTTCGGCGATTGGTTTCCTGGCGCAGCCCTGCATTCCCTCGAGGTCAATTACCGGTGTCCGGCCCCTGTGGTGGTGGCGGCATCGAATCTGTTGACGCGAAACGCCGTACGCGTCGCGAAAGTGATCCGCGCCGGTTCACCTGAAGGCACCCAGGTCGGTGACCGTGGGTGCCTGGCGATACTTCCGGGTGACGACGGCCCGGCTACCCGGGCTGTGCACCGGGTGAGGGAGCTCCTCGATGGAGGCGCACTAACCAACGATGTGGCCGTCCTGGCGCGCGTGAACGCGTCGCTGGCCCCGGTGCAGGTCCTCCTTCGCAACGACGGGGTGCCCGTGAACGGAGGAGTGAGCAGACAATTCCTTCAACGAGGCGGCGTCCGAGCCGCGCTGGCATGGCTGACAGTTGCGACGGCTCCCGATCGGGCGCTACCCGGTGCATTGTTGCAAGACGTGGCGCGGCGTCCCAGGCGCGGCATGAGCAGACCGCTTCTCGGCCTTGTCGGCAAGCAGCGTTCCGTGGACGGCCTAGCCAGCCTGGCGGGCTGGCTCGATGCCAAGGGCAGTGACCGGGAGGCAGTCAAGGTGCGGGACCTTGCTGACGACCTCAAGCAGGTCCGCAAGGCGGCTGAGAACGGGACGACTGCCGAGGTACTGACTGTGCTGCGATCCCGGATCGGCGAGGGCGGGCTGGACGCGAGCGCGACGGCGCTCGACCAATGGAGCCACGGTGCCATCTCCGCTCACGGTGACGATCTCGACGCGCTGGGCGAGCTGGCCGATCTCGAAAGCGACGCAAGCCGGTTTCCTGCCTGGCTTTCGGAGCAGCTGAACGCGCCAGACGACGTTGACGGGGTCACCCTGGCATCGATCCATGCCGTGAAGGGCCGGGAGTGGCCACACGTCGTGGTGCATCACGCGACCTTGGGGCTCATGCCGCACCGGCTGGCCGAGGACATCGAGGAGGAGAGGCGGGTGTTCCACGTCGCCTTGACTCGCTGCCGGTCGAGCGCCTCGATCATCCCTGGGTCGGCGCCGTCCCCGTTTCTTCTCGAGCTAGCACGACCCGGCCGACCGGTGGCTCCTGCCGGGACGCCAGACGTCACGGCGACGCGGATCCGCGGGGCCAGCTCCCGACCGGCATCGCTGACCCGTCAAGCAGCAGCTAAGGCCGAAATGCTGGCGGCGGCAGTCGGATGGCGCTTTGCTTACCGCGGCCACGATTGCGAGATCACCGCGCTGAGCACGAATGGAGTTCGAGCACTCCTCGGAGGCGGCCCGGCAATCACGACCGTCGCGTTCGGCACTCCCGTGACTGTCGAAGGCCGTCCGGCCGTGCTAGCCCATCCCCGCTTTGCGGAGGCGTGGGACGGCCTGCGAACCTGGCGAGCAGAGCGGGCGAAGGCGGCCGGCAAGCCGGCGTTTGTTGTGTTCGATGACAAGACCCTGCGGCTTGTCGCCGCCATATTGCCGACCAACGAGGCTGGCCTGTTGGCGATCAGCGGGATCGGTCCGGCGAAACTGGAGAGTTATGGCGACGAGCTCATCGCGATCGCGGAGCAGTTTCGTACGAGCTAAGGGCTCGGCCACACGAGTCTGCGGATGATCCAGTGGACCTACAGCCACCTCGACCAAACCGATGCGTACGACGCCGTGCTCAAAATGCTGTCCGCAGGGGCTAGGGAGCGCTAAGATTCACTACCAGACAGTTTCATTAAAAAATGAATGTTTCTGACAGTGAATACTCTGGCTACGATCGAACTCCCTGAGGATACCCCGGAGCGCATCCGGGAGATCCTGGTCTCACGCCCGGAGATCGACGTCCGGAAAGGTCCCGAGGCCAGGCTACGGGTCGACGATCGGACATACCCGCTCGTCATCGCTCGGGGTGTACACCCCTGGGCTCAAACGACCACCAAGCTTCTTGCCGAGCTGGTCGGTCCGGACAAGGTTCTCTTGGTGGTGTCGGAACGGCTGCTGCCGAATGTGCGCCGGGAATTGGAATCTGCGGGATGTTCCTACGCCGATGGAACCGGTGGAGTGCATTTGCGAGCACCCGGTCTGCTCGTCCACCTGGAGCCGCACCGTGTGCGGGGCGAGAGCACGGCGGTTGCTCCACCCGGACTTGGGGCCGTGGCGGTGCGGGCGATCCAAGAGATCTTGGAGGAGCCGAAACGCGAGTGGGCCGTCACCGAGCTTGCGAAGGCGGCGGCTGTTTCCGTTGGGCAGGCACACAACGTGCTCAGTCGCCTTCAACGCGAAGGCTTGATGGGGACGATTGGTAAGGGCCAGGGAGCGCGCAGAAAGGTCCAGAACCCGACAGATCTTCTTGACTGGTTGGCTCGTGTGCCGGCTGCTCGCAAGATCCATGAGCGGCGCGCGGCATATCTGTACGCGCCCGATCCGGACGCTCTGATCACGAGGCTCTCATTTCATGGTGTCCAGTCTGGGCAGCGTTACGCATTGACCGGCACGGCGGCGGCGCGGGTTATGGGAGTAACTGTCGTAACGGCACTTCCCGTTGCGATGGTCCGGGTGCCCCGGAAGCCCGGTCTCGTCGAGGCGGCGAAAATGCTTGGAGCTGAGCCAGTGGACACCGGACCGAATCTGAACCTCATCGCGGACGTCGGCGAGGTCGGAACGCGCAAGATCAACTTCAATGGACCGGTGGCCATGGCGCCACCTGTTCGCATCTGGCTCGACATGCTTGGTGAACAACGTGGCGAGGACGCGGCAGCGCTCTTCCGGGAGGCGGCAATTGGCTACTGACGGTGAGAGCTACCGCGAATACGACCCGGCTCTGGTCGGGACCATCCTGGGCGAGGCCGCCCACCTGCTACGCCATCTGGGCTTTGCCGTCGAGCACATCGTTCTCATCGGAGGAGTCGTCCCGAGTCTCCTGATTTTGGATCCCGGTGGCGGGCATCCTCATCTCGGTACTGGAGACCTCGACCTGTGTTTGAGCGTTGCGATTGTCGAAGGTGACACTGGGGAATACGAAAGGATCGAGACCGCGCTCAAGAAGGCGGGATACGGGCCGACGGACGAGTCGTTCCGGTGGAAGCAGACGAGGCGGCTCGGTCTGCAGGTGGAATTCTTTTGCCCCGCGGGTGAGGGCCGACCGGCGGCCAGGATGTTCCGCCCGCGGGCGGATGAATCCCCTACGGCAAAGCTGAACTTCGGTCCGAAACTATCTGCGTTCGCTATCGATGCCGGCGAGGTCATCGGACTGGACGTGGTGATCGTCGAGCGCGAGGTCACGCTGCCGGAGGACGGCGGACGTACCAATTTCTCGTTCCGGGTGACCGGCCTCGTCGCTTTTCTGGTCGCCAAGACGGCAGCGCTTGTCGGTCGTGACAAGCCGAAGGATGCCTACGACATCGTGTGGATCATCGAGAACTGGGATGGTGGTCCCATCGGCGCCGCGAGCGCGGTCAGGGCGAGCGCTGTGCTCGGACGCGAAGATGTTCGGGCAGCGTTGAGTCTCCTTTCGGAGAAGTTCTCGCGGTCCGACGAGCTTGGACCAAGCGCCTATAGCCGGTTCATGGCTGAGCCAGGCACCGGCATCGACGAACACGCCCGCTTGTCCAGGGGCGCGGCCGGCGCGGTGCAGGAGTTCTTCCAAGCGTTGCAAGATCTGTTTGGCTAACCGCTAACGCTGACGATCAAAGTCGGCCAGCGCCGGCGCAGTTCAAGCGATTACTCCTCGGCCTTGATTTGGCGATGGATCCCCTCACGGCTGGCCGAAGCAAGCAGAGCATCCAGAGCCGCGACCGGGACGAGGGTGGCGTTACTCGATGCATCCCGACCCGTCTCCCGCGCCGGGGCCATGACCTTGTGTAATAATGCGGACAACGAGCGTTTCGAGCGAGACGCCAAGCACGGTGGCCGCGTTCTCGAGCGCCCCGACAACGGCGCTCGGCAGGTTCGCTTTCACCTCTCGCCCCGGGCCAAAATTGGCACATTCGCCTTCATCCATGAGAGTTCGCAGTTGTCCGGACAACTCGTCTGAGCTGCTCGGCTCGTCCGCCGCAGTTCGCTGAAACCCGCTAAATATAAGGGGACACTCGTTCCCAAGCTGAGAACGGCGAGTTCGATTCTCGTCGCCCGCTCCGGTTGTCACCCGATGGGGCGCGCCGTCGGACGTTCGCTGAGAGGCGCCAAAAGAAAGTAGGGACGTCTCTCGGCTCAGGGATCTGGTCGTCGAATTTCGGCTTCCTCCTCTTCTGACTGGGCTTTGCTGGACGCCGGCCAACACGTCAGGAGCGCTCGATCAGACCCTCGCGGAGAGGTTGTAGGGAAAAAGTAGGGATGGAAATCCATCCCTACTTTTGCCCTGCTTTTGTCTCGCGAGCCGCTAATTGGTCGTTCCTGCCCTCTCGTGGTGCCGCGGAGAAAGCCCAGGTAGAGCGCTCATTCTGGCCGACTGCAGCCGACTCGAACAGGCCCCAGAGAAGCCTCGGAGATGACTCATAAACTTGCGTTCGTCGTCGGTAGTCTCGTCGAAGGGTGCACCTGCCTAGCCTTGTTGCACCGGCTGATTCGACACCCAACAGTCAAACGCGAGTACGAGGCTGGTCCGTTGTGGCCCGATCGCCTTGGGCGCCACCACCGGCCCATGTTGTGACGTAGCCGAAGGAGTTAGTCACCGGAGTCGATCCCAAGTCGCCGGCAGCGCAGTGTATGAAATCCATCATAGGAAGGTCGTTCAGATGTAGAGTTTCATACATGACGAGCGATGAAGCTCTCGCCGAGCGCCTTGGTCGCCTAGGCCCGGTATTCCATGCCAAAGAGGCGGTTGAGGCGGGGGTCTCGTGGCGGGACCTCTACCACGCCCGAGACTCCGGCCTTGTCGTTGAGCTGTCCCGTGGTCTTTATCAGCTGCGGGAGGCGAACGGTATTGATCGGCTGGACTTTGTCACCGTGTGTGCCAGAGCACCCCAGGGCATGATCTGCCTCGGCTCCGCGCTTTCGTATTGGGATCTCAGCGACGACATCCCGGCGTGGGTTGACCTTGCTGTTCCTTCCGGGACCCACCGACCGCAGATCGACCATCCTCCGACAC
>Ga0326728_10024739_pt1 | contig 10838 bp, 2 predicted proteins | sample MB3enrmetagenome_FD_207602 | JGI IMG/M metagenome (GOLD analysis project Ga0326728, IMG submission 207602) | Lab enriched peat soil microbial communities from McLean, Ithaca, NY, United States - MB31MN | ecosystem: Environmental > Terrestrial > Soil > Wetlands > Peat | place: USA: New York...
TCGACTCGCTCGGGATTCCGAGATTGACCGGCTGCCGATAGCTTCACCCGCCGAACCGCCGTATACGGACCCGTACGTACGGTGGTGTGACAGGGAAAGCTGGTGACAGCCTACCTATGTCCATCCCCAATCAGGTAAAGTACCCACTCAGCATATTTTCGGAGTCCGCCGTCGCTCGCCCAGAACTTTGGATTGTCCTTGCAGATTCGTCGATAAACACGCCTACTAGGGACCTTTTGCCACCTATCGAGGCACCGGAGTCCGCCGTCTGATTGGTTGCCTGGCCGGCCGTGCCGAAAATCTATCAAGAAGTCTGTACGTAAGCGGTTGGGCCACAGGATGGAATCCGATCAAATGAGCCGTTCAATTGTCCCCGAGGGACTGAGTTGGGCCCTGAACACATCGTGGACGGATCCTTTGCGGAGGACAGCGGCAAATCCCGATTACGGTGTAGCGATCGAATGCCGCCTTGCTGGAATTCCCCCCAGCCATAAACGGTCGCTTTGTTACCACAAGCCGTGACGCTCGGATCTTATTGCCTATCGTCAAGGGAGACGTCTCCAGCCGCTTGCTCCGGCTTCCCCATGTGTACAAGGATACGATGCTTGACAAGGCCCCGATCCAATGGGATCACGCCATTCGGCATGCGTTGGCCATCCATCTCCACCCACGACACACCTCGCTCGCAGCCTTCCGGATTCTCGACCTGGACCTCGTAGATTGCTTCACCGTGGCGATAGCGCAGGCGGAAGCCCTCCCACCATCCGGGGATGACCGGATTCAACTGCATGTGATCCCCGCGCACCTTCAAGCCCAGGACCTCTTCAACCCAGGCGCGGTACATCCACGCCGCCGAACCCGTATACCAAGACCAACCACCCTGACCGATCCGCCCGGGCAATCGGTACACGTCGGCTGCGACCACGTAGGGGTCAATCCCATAGCGCCATACTGCTTCCGAATCACGCGCGCGCTCAATCGGGTTGAGCATGCGCAGCATTTTTGCCGCCCGCGTACCATCCCCTCGACGCGCCAAGGCCATGGCGAACCACAGAGCGGCGTGAGTGTACTGGCCTCCGTTCTCCCTTACCCCCGGAGGGTAGCCCTTGATGTATCCGGGTGACGGCTCCGATCTGTCAAAGGGAGGTGTTAAGATCAGCACCAGACCTTCATCCTCGCGAACGAGATGTTTCCACGCTGATTCTAAAGCCCTATCCGCGTGATCTGTGTGGGCGACGCCACTCAGCCAAACCCAGGATTGGGGCAGGGAATCAATCTTCGCCTCTTCATTCGCCGAAGAACCAAGCGGCGTGCCATCGTCGAAGAACGCCCGAAGATACCACTCCCCATCCCATGCTGCTCGCTCGGCACGCTGAATCAGCGCTTTCCTGTCTTGATGATAGGTCTGACTTAAATCTGGCCGACCCAGTAGCTCAGACAGCTCGGCCATACCCTGAAGCACATCCACCATGAACCACGCCAGCCAAACGCTCTCCCCTTTGCCTCCAGCACCCACAAGGTTCATCCCATCGTTCCAGTCCCCTGTTCCTATCAGGGGCAAACCATGGGGTCCAAAGGTCATGCTGCGCGTGATGGCGCGCCGGCAGTGCTCAAACAGCGCGGCGTCTTCAGACGCGACCTCCGGTGTGGAGAGCATCTCGTGCTGGTCGCCTTCCAGCTTGGGCCCGTCGAGGAAGGGGACCTCTGTGCTCAAGATTCCCACATCGCCGGTGACCCGAATGTATTGAGCGACGACGTAGGGAAGCCACAGGGAGTCATCGGAGATCCGCGAGCGGACACCCGCGCCGCTCGGTGGATGCCACCAGTGCTGGACATCGCCTTCCTTGAACTGACGGCTCGCCGAGAGCAGGATGTGTTGGCGTGCCAGCTCGGGATACGCGTATAGGAATGCCATAACGTCCTGTAGTTGATCGCGGAAGCCGAATGCACCGCTGGACTGGTAAAAGGCGGAACGTCCCCAGATCCGACAGCTAAGGCTTTGGTACAAGAGCCAACGGTTGACCAGGAAGTTCACTGCCAGCTCGGGGGTGTGCACTTCGATCGTGCCCAACAGACCATCCCACCAGGCTTTCGTCTGGCTTAACGCGGTCTCGAGTGCCAAGCCTTCCCGGTAGACTAGAACCCGCTTGTGGACCTCCTCCACCGACTCGGCCTGGCCCAACATGCACGTGATCTCAGCCTTCTCTCCAGGAGCTAGTTCAACCGTAACCTGTAGTGCCGCACACGGGTCTAATCCCGCCCCCGTCCGGCGTGATAGCCCGGTCCGCTCCATCGCCGCGGGGCTATCCAGCGAGCCGTTGCGCCCAAGGAAGGGCGTGCGGTCGCCGGTGTAAGACTCCGCAGGCGGGCTGATGGCCGCGAAGGCGATCCGATCCCCGTACTCGGGGTGGTAGCGATTGCGAGCGATGAGGGCTTGGACTTCGTCATCCCAGTGGGTCACGACGTGCGTCTGGGAGGTTTCGCGGTTCTCGCCCAGTGCCCACTCCACATAATACGTAACCGACAGCTTGCGATGCCTGGAGGAGTCGTTCCTCAACTGCAACCTTTCGAGCTTAATCGGCTCTCCTCCTTTCTCATCCACTGGAACGAAGACCATCAGCTCCTGCTCGATCCCATGGCTGTTATGCTCGAAGACCGTATACCCCGCCCCATGCCTTGCCCGGTAGGCGGTCTCTTCGCGGATCGGCGACGGGGTCGGCGTCCAGTAGACACCGGTCTCCTCGTCCCGGATGTACACCGCCTCAGACGCTGGATCCATGACGGGGTCGTTCGACCATTGCGTCAGGCGATTGCGCTGGCTGTTGCCATACCAGGTGAAGCCCGACCCGGTTTCGCTGACCAATGCTCCGAAGGTGGGGTTGGCGATGACGTTCACCCAGGGTGCAGGCGTGTGGGTGTTGGGGCCGAGATAGATCGCGTATTCACGCCCATCCGGGGTAAAACCGCCCAGGCTGTTGAAGTAGGGCAGCTCCATGAAGGGCAGCGGAGCCGAAGGCTCCCGGGGAGCAGGTTTTTTGGCCAAGGGTTCCGACAGCTCGGGAACCTCCGCAGGCACACCTGCTTGCTGGGGCAGCGTGCCGCGCGCTGCCACCAGCACCACACTCGCCGCGGCACTGAGTAGCGTCAAATCTTCCTCCGGGATTTGCTCCGCGCTGCGCAAGAAAATCCCACCCGGCTGATCTATCCCCGTATACGTCGAATGCGCCTGGACCAAGCCCTCGAGTCGTTCCCGCAACGGCTGCTCATAGCCGCCGGCCTCCTCGTTGAGGATCACCAGGTCTGCCATCAACCCGTGCCTTCGCCAATAGGTATGAGCCTGGAGCATCTGACGGACCAGGCTGATATCCTGCGCCTCACCAATGGTGATCAGGGCAATCGGCAAGTCGCCCGAGATTCCATAGGGCCATAAGCCGGCTTGGCCCTTGCGGTTCTCTTCGATGCGTTCGGGGGGAGGGCGAAAGAGCGGGTTGGGAAACAGCAGGTGGCTGGCTAGCTGCTGGAAGCGGCGAGCTTCGTCGGGCTGGATGCGAAGCAATCGCAGCTCAAGCTGGGCAGAAGCCGAGGCGAAATCCACCGCCCGATCGATGGCATGGGGATCGCTGTACTTACCCATCAGTCTCAAGACCTGCTGGCGTGTTTCGCCGGCGGCGAGAACCAAGGTAACCTGCATACGCTGGCCTGGACCAAGACTCAGGCTCTGGCGCAGGCTGAGGATTGGGTCCAGGACAAAACCCTGGCTGTTGCCAAGCTTCTGGAGAATCCCCATCGGATTCGCGAGCGTGCGTCCTCGGCCGATGAATCGGCGCCGGTCGGTTTCGAACTGCAAGGCTTCGTCCTCAGCGTGTTCAAGCGTAAGGCGGTGCGCAACGTAAATGGGTGGGTCGTCTTCCGCGCGAGCGCGGCGGTACGCGAGGAGCGCTTGATGTTCAGGCACCGCTTCGGTTTGGATGAACAGCTTGTTGAAAGCCGGATGCTGCCGGTCTGCGTTGTGCGGCGCCAGCGAGAGTTCAACGTAGCTCGTAAGATTGAAACGGCGGCTGCGAATCGACCGATTGATCAGGGTGACCCGCCGAATCTCCACGTCGTCTTCTGGCGAGACGACGACCTCCGTTTCGGTTAGAATGCCGTTGTCGGCGCGCCGGAACACGGCACGGTCGAGCGCGAAGTTGGCGGAGTACCCCTCAACCTTCCCGCCGACTGGGTGATACATGCTGGACCACACTCGATCCGAGTCGGCCTCATGGATGTAGCAGAAGGTTCCCCACGGATCCTGAGTCCGATCCGACCTCCAGCGTGTGATCTCAAAGTCGCCCCACCGACTGTATCCCCCGCCTGCGTTGGTGATCATCAAGCCATAGCGACCATTGCAAAGGAGTTGGGTTTGGGGCGTGGTTGTATGGGGTGTATCGAATTTGCTCACCGAGGGTGCGACTTCGCCGACGCTCTCCGCCAAAGACACTCGCGCGCGCGCGGAGATGTAGTTCAGCGGAAGCAGGATCGGGATGCGTTCATGGAGTAGGGGCTCAGCGGCACGCACGCGTGGGTCGGCGTGAAAATGTCGCTGGATAGGATTGCCATGGAGGAAGTTGGTCAGCGACAGGAAACCCATGCCTTGATGATGCGTCATGTAGGTTTGTACGATCACCCCACGCGCGCCCTCACGACTCGGCCGACGGCTGAAGTCCATCGCTTCGTAATAGCCGTAATCGTTCAGCAGCCCCAGGCTAACCAGTCGTTTCAGATTCTGCACGCTCTCTCTCGGCGCAACGTTCAGCGCCAGAAGGGTAGCATAGGGCGAGACCACGACCTTTTCCTCTAAGTTGCGCTTCAATCCGAGCTCCGGTACGCCAAAGGCCTTATACTGATAGGTATTGTTGAGGTCCAGATCCGCAAACGCAGACTCTGAAATCCCCCACGGTACGCGGCGCTTGCGGCCGTAGGCAATGTGGATCGCCGTCGCGTCCCTCGCCGCTTTATCCAGGAGCGAGTTCGCCTGGGAGCGTTGGAAAATCAGCGGCATCAGATATTCGAACAGAGTCCCGGTCCAACTGAGCAGCACTCGGCGCCGATCGATTGCACTGTAGGGTCGACTCATGGAGAACCAATGTTCAACTGGGATATCGCCCCGCGCGATGGCGAGGAAACTCCCCAGCCGCGCCTCACTCGCCAAGAGATCGTAGTAGGAGCTATCCAAGCGGCCTCCGGAAACGTTGTAGCCGATTGCGAACAACCGTCGTTCGGGGTCGTACAAGAAGCGCATATTGATCGCTTCGGATAACTTGCGTCCGTCCTGGATGAGCCGCTCGCTCAAACCCAGGATTTCACCGGCCAGCCATTTCGATTGCGCAAAGGCCTGCATAAGACGGTCAAGCCATTCCAAGAGGGGGTGCGCGGCTGAGGAAGCCTCCTCATGGATCGACTGGAGGATCGGAATACAACCGATGTGCCCCTTGGCGAGATCGAGAAGCGAAGGCGCGTGATGCAGGGCCTGGCGGATGGCAAGTAGGGCATCCAGACCCAACTGGGCGACCTCCTCTTCCGTTTTTTCATCGAGGATTTCGATCCAATTGAGATAGCGATCCGTGATCCTTAGCCAGGCCGATATCTGCCCCTCCATCTGCCTGGCCCAATAAGCTGCTCCCGTTTCAACGCCCGCGGACTCACGCACCTCATCGGCTAGAGCCCTTACGCTATACTCCACCCGCCGCAGCAGACGAAGCGCGTCGGCGATGCGAGCCGGCGGGGTTTCCCACGCGCGCATCAGTTCGTCGAGGGCGTGGGCATCCAGGCCCGAAATGCCTTCCTGTTCGACGACCTGTTTCAGGATTTCACCGGTATCCCGCAGGCCTTCAAAGGCTTTCACATCCAGGACAGGTGTCTGAATCAGCTCGTCAAGACCATGCTCCAGGGACCATAAGGCACCCAGCAGGTTGCCGCTGTCCACGGCGGACACGTAGCGAGGTTCGAGAGGGGTAAGGGTCTGAATATCGTACCAATTCAGCAGATGACCCTCATAGCGCTCCAGTTTGCCGATCGTCTCCATAGTGTGCGTCAGCTTATCGACGACCTGATCCACCGTCAGATACCCGAAATCATGTGCGGCTAGGGCGCTGAGCATCCAGAGACCGATGTTGGTTGGGCTGGTACGCATCGCCAGTGGCTTCTGAGGGGACACTTGGTAGTTGTCCGGTGGAAGCCAAGAAGTGTCAGCGCTGACAAAGTCCGAGAAATAGCGCCAGGTTCGTCGTGCACTCTTCCTCAGGAAGCGCAGATCCTTTTCAGGCAGCAGGAGTTGCTTTTGCTTCGCCTGCGGTCGAAGGATCAAGCGCCAACCGATCAGAGGGGATAGGAACCACAAGACGAGCCAGGGGCTGGCCATCGCAAGGCTGGATGGCATCCAGCGCTGCACCGCCCAACCCACGATCCCGCTGAAGATGCTCGCCAGGCCCATGGAAATCACGAACCCTCGTAGCTGACCCGGGGCTCTCCCACCCGCCACCTGGGCCGAAGTCCACTCGAGCAACCCCCGATGAGAGATGAGGCGGCGATACCAGACCCGCAGAATGGCATCCAAAGCCAGCCCGGCCTGGTGCGGAAGCAGTGCAGCATCAGCAACCGTCCGCAGCAGGTCGTGCGCCACCTTCGAGAAGGAGAAGCTCTTCAGCCCCTGGCGGGTGGTCGCCATTGTGAAGGGCTGCGCCAAAGGCTGGAAGAGCAACTGCACGGCGACCACGAGGGTAGAGATCCACGCGATCTGAGGAGAAGTCAGCCAGCAGGCTACCAGCAAGCCCAGGCTGGCTACGGGCAGCAGGCTGCGGCGCAAGTTGTCGAAGATCTTCCAACGGCTGAACCATGAGAGCTGGTTTGGCCCTCGCCGTCCTCCAGGTTGGAGAACACGCGGCAAGACCCAATCCGCGATTTGCCAATCACCACGAATCCAACGATGTTGCCGGCGGGTGTAGCTCAGGTAATCCTGCGGGAACTCATCATAGAGCTCAATATCACTGGCCAAGCCCACTCGGACGTGAGCGCCTTCAATCAAGTCATGGCTCAGCAACCACTCTTCAGGAAACCTCCCGGACAGCACTCGACTGAAGGTGCGCACATCATAGATGCCTTTGCCATGGTAGGAGCCTTCACCGGCGAGATCCTGATTGACATCGGAAACGGCCTTGGTGTAGGGGTCAATTCCGACCGCGTCTGCGAAGAGTTGGCTGAAAGACGAGGCGCTCGTGCTCGGCAGGGAAGGGCTCACGCGCGGTTGGATGATTGTGTAGGAGCCGGCTAGGATCCTGCCTGCGGCATCGAAGCGCGGCCGGTTTAGGGGATGTGCCAGGGTCTCGATCATCCTGCGGGCAGTGCCCAGAGGCAGTTGTGTGTCGCTGTCTAACGTGATGACGAACCTCACATTGGACAGATGACCGGGGTCGCCGACGTATACCAAACGATCGGCATCTTCAGGTCGCGTTCCATCGATCAGCCGATTGAGTTCTTCTATCTTCCCGCGTTTGCGTTCCCAACCGATGAATTTCTGCTCGGATTCACTCCACCTGCGGTCCCGATGGAAAAGGAAGAAACGCTCACCACCATACCGATGGTTGAGAGCTTCGAGGCCCTCGGTCACCGTCTGGAGCAGTCTTTCGTCGTCCTCACGATGCGCCTGATCCGAATCGGTGTAGTCCGTGAAGAGGCTGAAGAGCAGATTGCCTTCTTTGTTGGCCAGGTACCGGATTTCTAACTTCTCCACCTCTGCCCGGATCGTCTCCGCGTCCCTCAGCAGCACGGGCACAACGACTAACGTTCGAAATGCATCAGGAATGCCCGAAACCTCGAAACCCATCTTGGGAAGGGCTCGGGGTGGAAGTAGCCGCATGACGAGGTAATTCAAAACCTCGAGCGCGAGTTGGCTGACGGGGATCAGCAAAAGGAGGGCGATCACAAGCCGGATCCCGGGCGTCTGTCCGCGCCGACCAAGCAGGACGATCAGGGAGATGAATAGAGCGGAGAGGAAGCTGAGCCCCAGAAAGTACACTCCAGAATGATGGCGGTAAACCCATTGCAGGACGCGGAAACGTGGACCCTCAGGGCAGCGTAAGAGCCGCGCAAGCTCGCGCCTTCCTTCACCAATCAGATAGGTCCCGACGTGGTTCCGCCGGTCATCTCCCGTCGCTTCGCGTGCGGCTTGCGCGGCTAGCTCGATGGCGTGTTGGGCGACCTGGTCTTCCGCCTGACCGGACCGACGCGCGAGCTCTTCAATCGCACGGCGATACCGATCGCGCGTGTCGAAATCCATCTTGGGATAGACACCGGATGGATCCAACCGAAGCCACCACTCCACGCGGCTGAGCTGCTCGAAGAGCCGTCTCCAATCCAACAGGGTGAGCTGTCGCAAGCTGGTAAACGCATTCCCAATCGATAGCAGATCCTCCGTCTGGCGGTTTTGCTCACGCAGGTTGAGCTCGCTCAGGGGCTTGTGGTAGGTGCGCTCCAGCCAGCTCTGGACCGGCGCTAACGCGGCTTCTTCGTCGTAGAGATGATCGACCAGTTGAGAAGCGAAATAGGGGCTTGGGCTGGGTTGGTTTTTAGCAAGTTCTGCCAGGATAGAGAAGAGCTGGTTGGGATCTCGCCGGTTGGCAGCGATAAGCCTGTTCGCCCAGAAGTCGGCGATCTCACGTTCCCGCAACTCGGTCAGAGCGCTGGCGGCGAGATCCTGGATGCTCTCAATCAACGCGATGCGCAGCATCTGGGGGACAGCCCAGAGTTCGCCAATCCTCAACGCGCTCAGCGATTGATAGGCCTTAATAAACGCCAGGATGTTCTCCCGGTCTAGACGCAAGTCCGTATGATAGACGAGTTCCCTCGCCAAGCCGTAGATGCGCGGCAGGCCCCGGTAGGGCTCATTGGCGAGCGCCGGCAGCTCCTGGTAATAACGCCGGGGAAGGTTTAGCTGAACGTCGCGGGCGGTACTCTCGATGACGTACTCATTATCGAGGAGCCACTCGGCGGTCGGAGGCACACCCTGTTCCAGTCGACTTGCTTCGGAGAGATCCGAGCAAACCTGATGGACCCATTGACGGGCCAGTTCGAGCCGCTCGAGCAGTGCGGTGTTCCGCCGCGGCTTTGGGTCCATTTCGTCGTCCATGGCCAGGCGCTGGGCACGCTCCTGGAACTGCGCCGGAGTGAGCGCCGCCCCAGGGCTTCGCACATCTCCAATCGGATTCTCGCGCTTCGGATGCAGGACGAAGACTGCGGGCGGGATGTCGCCGCTTTCTCGAAGCACCGCCACCGGGAAGCGCAGCGTTTCAATCGGCGCCTGGAGGATCAGGACGGTCTCCTCGGACACCAACCAACGCGTGTGATCCTCGAACAGCCTTCGTTCCACGCCGTACTTCGACCGTCGTATCCACGCCCCGGCAAAGAGGGCTCCGATGAATCCACCCACAAGGGTCGAAATCAGGGCAGGAAGGGCTTCGCTCAGAATCGGCTCCGGCCAATGAAGGCCTATGAATGCAACTCCGGCGAGGACCCCGAACAGGACGAAAGTCAGGGTCGCACCGAAGGCCCGGCGCCAAAGGAAGGGATCCCGTGTACGTACATCTCCATCCGCGGTCTTGCTCACCAATGCGGCGCGGCGGAAACCTTTCCTCTGCAACTTCCTGAGGACTCGGCTAGCTTCATCTCGTTTTGCGAAGTAGCCTATGAGGATACCTGCTTCCATTCTTCGTCCTTGCATCACCACTTGGTCCAAGCTTCCAGGCATTGCGACGGATTTCACTGGATGGGAATCTACGACGCAATGCTACCAGTATATCGTCTTGTGGTGTCGCTGGCCTACCAAGAAGGAGGCCCACAGGCTGGCCCAGGGCAAGAGTGGCCTCGGATTGCACGCACAAGCCATGAGGGGAGAGGTCAACAGTATTAGCGAGGTATTCATTCGAAGCTTAAGAAGTTTGTTTGGGCCGAAGACCCGGCAGCAACGAGTTCGGTGATCTTGTATTTCACGTCGCGCGAAACCATCGTGCATGGGCCAAGTATCCGGACACGGGCGGTGGCTTCCGAAACCGTCTGCAGCCACATTCCGCCGACATCGCCGTAATGCAGCACGATGTGCACGTCTCGCAACAACCAAGAGGGAGCCTTCGTCGGTTGGCCCTCGGTGCGACGAAGCAAGTAGGTGTTGGCGTCGACCCAAATGTTCACGCGCAGCAGATTCTTGTCTTTGCGCCTGGGAAGCAACTCGAGGTCGTAACAGCGTTGGCCGCTTACCTCTTCCTCGCGGATGAAGCGGAAATCGTAGTTGTCCAGCGAGATGTCGGTGGCGCCGTAATCTCTCGTGACTTCCGCTTCGCTTGCCAGCATGCGGCCAATAATCATTTTTCCCAGACCGCTCCCGCTAATCTGCTGAATGGTGTACTTTTTGGAGTCCGGAGGAACGAAGGCTACATCGGCAATCACCTCGGACTTAGTCTTGCTTCCTTCCTTGCCAAACAGCTTGTAGTTCCGCGTGACGAGGTAAGGACGAAGGCGGGCCCGGTTCTCAGCCCGGGCCTGCGCCATGCGTGCCACGATGGTTTCCGCCGTTGGGACCGGGTTTCCGGTCTGAGGCGATGCGGATGCCATTGCGGCGATTAAATAGAGAAAAAGCAACCACGAGGTTTGTTGACGCAAAGCCACGTAGAATAAGCTCCGTCCTGATTCGCGAATCTTAAACCAAAGGTATTACGGCCTAGGCGCACACTCCTCGATCACTCGACGGGCCTTCGGCCTTGGATGACCCTAACCAGCACTAGAGCGACGGCCAGCAGGCCCTGAATAAG
>Ga0326728_10024741_pt1 | contig 10838 bp, 10 predicted proteins | sample MB3enrmetagenome_FD_207602 | JGI IMG/M metagenome (GOLD analysis project Ga0326728, IMG submission 207602) | Lab enriched peat soil microbial communities from McLean, Ithaca, NY, United States - MB31MN | ecosystem: Environmental > Terrestrial > Soil > Wetlands > Peat | place: USA: New York...
CCACACCGCCCGTGACAAATATATATTTCATGACGTCTTTTCCGCCGCTCTTTTTAAAATCTGTTCGACGCGTTTAAGGTCGGCCGGCACATCGACCCCGACGCTGTCGTAATTGACCCTGACGACCGCAATTGGAATGCCGTTTTCCAAAGCGCGCAATTGTTCCAGCTTCTCGGCCTGCTCCAGCGGCGAAACCTTGCATTTGACCAGGCGCAACAGCGTCGCCCGCCGGTATCCGTAAATGCCCAGATGCTTCAAAAACGGAAACGCCGCCAATTGCTGCGCACCCGTGGCGGCGTCTCGGACATACGGAATGGTTCGGCGCGAGAAGTATAAGGCCCGCCCGGCGGCGTTGACAACGACTTTTACAACATTGGGATTCTCCCATTCCGCAACGTCCCTGATCAGCGCGGCCGCCGTGGACATTTCGTCGCCGGCCAGGGCGCCCGCCACGGCATCGATCACCCGCGGATCCATCAGCGGTTCATCTCCCTGAATGTTGACCACCCCGTCGCAAGCGCAATTGGCGGCGACCTCGGCGATGCGGTCCGTTCCGCTGGAATGCTCCGGCGCGGTCATTTCGACGCGGCAAAAATCCTGCGCCACCTCCCAAATGCGGGTGTCATCGGTGGCCACGACCACTTCGTCCAGGCTTTTGGCCTTCTGGCATCGCTCCACCACATGCTGAATGAGCGGCTTGCCCGCGATGAGCGCCAGCGGTTTTCCGGGAAAACGCGTCGAGGCGTAGCGCGCGGGGATAAGACCAATAATCTTCATCGGGTGGCAACGGTTTTGGCCGCCGCTTCTGTTTGGAGTATCCACGCGGCGGCCGCCGCCAGATCATCCACAACGACGGCTGCGGCCATCCGTCCGCCGTCCGTTTGCTCAAGCTCCCTCCCGTAGCCGGTCCGGACGAGAATCGACTTTTTCACGCCCGCGTTCCAGCCGCATTGCAAATCGCTCAATTTGTCGCCGATGAAATAGCTTTGAGACAGATCAAGCTGGAATTCATCACGGGCATCGAAGAGGAATTGCGGCAAAGGTTTGCGGCCGCGGCTTGGCGCGCCGGGCGCTTCCGGCGCCACATAAATCTTGTCAATGCGCGCGTTCTCCGCGGCGAGTTCGTCCGCCAGGCGCGCATGGACGCGGCCCACATCCGCCAGCGTAAACAAACCCCGGCCAACCCCCGATTGATTGGACACAATGAACAATTTGAAACCGGCCTGGCGGAGACCGTACAAGGCCTGCCCAACCCCGGGAAGGAGGGCAACCTGATCAGGACGCGAGAGATACTCCATTTCCTGGATCAATGTCCCATCACGATCAAGAAACACGGCGCGGTTCAAATTCAAGCGCACAATATAAGGCAAAGCATCCTGGAATGGAAAATCGAAATTTCTGATTACGCCGCAATTTCAGTATTTTCAGCCACTGCCTGCAAGACGGCTGATGAATGGTTGATTGGGCCGGCAGGGAACCGGCGCTGGCGTCGGTTTTGGACATAGGGTAACACCCCATAGCGAAGAATCGGCGCATCACTTAAACTGCCCTAATCATGAAACTCGAATTTACATTGCTGGCGCTTGTCGCAGCCGGTTGGTGCGACACCCACGCAGCACCAGATTCGACAAACTCCGCTTTGACCATTCGTATTCTCATGATTGATCCCAGTTCCATGCCGGTTGCCGCGGGCAAAGCCACTCTGACCATCGGCGCGCTCCAGCGCGCGGACGGCGTTTACTCGGGCGATTACAAGATCAAGGTGTCTCCCTACTTCTGGAAAAACGAAAAGGGCAGGCTGGCCATCGTCGTTTCGGATGAGTCGATAGCGAGGATCAACCAGGGACAGGTCGCGACGATCATCGGGACCGCCACCACGAGCGGCAAAGGCGGCAAGATCCGGCACATTGACGCCACGGCCACGCCGGTGAACATCAATCGTGGAACGCTCAAGGTGTGGTTCGCGTCGGGAGACAGAAGAATGATATTCGAGCCGGCCTATCACTTTTCCGAGAAAGGGACGGCAGCAGTTCTGGCGCAGACGACTTTGGGCAATTGAGGGCATCGCCCCCCGGCAGGCGATTTATGCCGATTTATCTTGACCGGCCCGGTTTATGGCGTACATTGCGACTGCTAACGGAGCTAAGTTTACCAGGTGTACCACTGCCTGTCGTATTGGGCAGTCCCTTCCTCTTATTCCCTGCACTGCAAAGCCGGAGCCACAATCGTGGCCCAGAGTAAACAAAAAACGGATCCAGAAAGCATAAAATATGACTGCAAACCCAGGCCGAACCAGGTCTCGCACTTCAAGCGCCCGGGGCGTTATGAAATCAACGCCGGTTGCGACTGCCGGCATTTCTTTGGTCAATCCAGCAGAGCTGCAAAGAGCAGCTCCGACGCGGGCGGTGATCGCCCCCCCCATTACTTCCATCCGGCTGATCGCGGAACGAGCCGGCATCATCCAGGAACTCTACGGCCAGCATTACGGCGCTTACTACCATTGGGGATTAAACGAGTGAACGGGGCTGCCCACGGCTTCCGGGGGCAGCGATCATCCGGGCGGCGCTTTCAAATCCGTGAGCGCGAGACCTTCGCGCTGGCGGATTGTCGCGTCAACTTTGGGGACGTACATTTGCGTCTCGGCCGGCAACCATTTGACGATCGCGTCAAAACTGCGGGCCTTGTGCTCCTTCAATACATTGTCCACGCGGCCTTCGCCAGCGTTATAAGCGGCGAGCGCGAGTTGCCAGTCGCCGTAATGGTTGTGGAGATCGCGCAGGTGGCGGGCGGCGGCATGGGCGCTTTTGTCCGGTTGATAACGTTGGTCGAAGGGCCAGAGGGAAAGGTGCTCCGTCCGCGCCGTGGCGGGCATCAATTGAAACATCCCGGCCGCCCCGGCAGGGCTGCGCGCCCCGGGGTCGAAGGACGATTCCACGCCGGCCACCCAGACTAATTCCGGCGGGACATTTTCGGACGCAAAAATCCGCTTGAGTTTCGGCACGCAAGCATGGGCGAGCGGCGGCCACGGTCGTTTCTCCAATTCCCTGGCCCAAACCGAACGCAGGATTTTGAGCGGCGGCGCGGGCAAAACAGTGGCGGCTTCCGGCTTGGGAGAGGTTGCTTTCATCTCGCGCTGCACTTCATTGGCGGCATCCAGGTCATCGAGGTGCGCTTGCAACCAAGCTGCATACGGCTGGGTCTCCTCGAACTGCTTCAACACCGGCAGCACCTGCACCGCGATGTCTTTCAAGGAGGCGAGTTCGTAAATGTTGGTGTCGTCAAACTGCTGCTGCAATTTGGTGAAGAAATCCCGCACACGGTCCTGGTCGATCTGGTCCAGCATCTGGAGCACGTCGTCGGAAAAGGCCGGCAAGTCTGACGGAGCTGACTGAGCCGGGTGGGCCGGCTGGGCGGGCTTCTGCTGGGCCAGGGCCGCGCCGGCAAGCAACAGCATGATCCAGATCGCCAGCCATGTTTTCACGCATCTCATCCTGCCACGACAGATCAGTCTTTAGTGAAGGCTGGTGTGCGTCTGCAGCCAGCGCTGGAAGGCCTCCGGCCCCAGAATTTGCTCCAGCGATTGCTGCTGCTCAACCTGTGTCTGGGACAGGGCTTCGACCTTTTCATCGCTGGTCATGTTGCTGTCTTTGCGAATGCGGTCCAGTTCAGCTTGCGTGGCGCGGTTGATTTCATAAACGGACATCACCGACGCTTCCGGCACGCCTAATTGCTCCGCCATGGCCTTGGAAGACCGATAGAGCGGGTCCTGATTCAACTGATAGGCGGCATAGAATTGATCGCCCAGCGTCGCTTTGATGATCGCGTCGCTTTGCGCGCGCAATAGTTGTTGTTGCCCGAGCAAGATGGGGTCGTTCCCGGCGTAATAGAAAACAGGCTGCCCATTGATCGAACTGATGGCGTTAAACAGATCGCGAAACTGTTCCTGGGTCAGCGTGACCGGGCGCATTTGTTCGCGCAACTGCTGCGCACTGGGCGAATAACGCAAGGCATATTCCTCGTATTGCGCGGGGTTTAAAACGGAAACCAATTGCATCAAAGGCTCTTCGCGCAGACGCACCATCTCCATTGGATCGACCGCTTTGTTTTGTTCGCGTTGCGCTGCCTGGTAAGCCTCGATCTTTAGCTGGGCGCGGGCGGCGATGGCGTAAACCGCTTCCTTGACCTCCGGCGGCAAGTCGCCCAAAATCGGCCCGGTCAAAGTAATGCCGCCGGCCGCCGCGATCAGTTCGTTGCTTTGCGCATCCCAGCCCGGGCCCAACAGTGAAGTCAACACCCCCCGGCGCTCTGTTTCAAGAGCTTCGAGTTTTGCGGCGGCCGCCTGCACCACCCAGGCTTCGGGTTCCGAACGCCACCATTGATAAGAGGGATAAGCCACCTCGTCCAACCGCCGGCGCGCGTACAATCGGTTCACCTCGGACATGATGATATCCCGAATCGTCTGTTCGGGACATCCCACCGCGTGGAGATTCTTGATGAACGCAACATAATTGGTGGACTCGAGCTGATCCCAGGTGAAATTCTCGCGGCGCACCACAACGTTCGTCTTGATTAACAGCCCGTTGTCCACCGTTGACGGGGGGACGGTCGGCACCTCCAGCGTCTGTGTCGCAACATACAGGAATATGACCAGAAAGAAATTCGCCACCAGCGAGAGGATGAGCCACAGGTGCGTGTTTAACGCCTGCTTCGCCTTTGCATTCCAATTTGCTGGCGGCGTGTTCATAAAATCATTGTTCGCAAAAAGCCGCGCGGAACCGGGTTCAGCGCCCCTGGGTTCTTTCCTTCAAGGTCCAGTCAATGATAACCTTTATGTCGTCGCCGCAGCGCATCAATCCCAGGCCGATGTTTGGCGCCGGCGGATCGACGTGGAAGGCTGTCATCTTCAAGGGCACGGCCGCGTTGACTTTAATCTTCCCGGCGTCCAACAATTCAATGGTCACCGGAAAACTCACCTTGTTGGTCACCCCGGCGATGGACAGCTCCCCCGTGGTGTCGAATGCAAAAGGCTTGCCCGGGGCGTGGGGGCCTTTAAAGATCATTCCCGTCAGGCTGTACTCGATGAAGCGGAATTGATCCGCCTTCAAGTGTTCCTGCATGAGATGATCCATGACGTCCGGCATATGCTCGACTTTGGCGTGAACGGATGTAACGGGAATATGGGCCTGAACTTTGACCGGCACCTTGCCATCGTTGAAACCCGGGATGGTGGTTTGCGCGGCATCCAATTTCACGCCCGGGCCGAATTCAATAAACCCGCTGATAATCTTCCCTTCCATCTCCCAATCGTGCGCAGTGGAAGTTCCGTCAACCTTCACAGAAGTTCCAAGCGGTTGGGAATTATAGCGCGTTTGCGCGCCGGCCGGCATGAAGGAGCCAAGGCACAACAGGAGGGCGGCAAGACCGGCTGATAACTTCGGGGTTCCTTGTTTAAAACTGGGCGGGGGGTAAATTTTCACAAATCAAACAATTCGTTTTCCACGGTGATCTTTTGCTGTTGCACGACAGCCTCATTGGCTTTGATGGCCAAAATGGTTGCGTCCAGACCGTCCCGCCAATTGGCGGCGGGGGCATAGGGCTTCAAAGCCTTGAGGTTGTCGGCCAAAGCTCCGGGATCGCTGTCCCCAAAACTGTCAATAAAATCCTTGACCGCCCCGTTGAGCTGCCCGACGTTGGCCGTGAATGCCTCCAGGGCGTAATAGAGCGGGGTGAACGGCGTCGTGTTTCCGGCCGTCGCAGCAGTGCCGATGGCGGCCTGTTTGGTCGCGTTGGCCACCAGCGCGATGCCCGTCTCGGTGTAAAAATCATCCTTTCGCGCATAAACTTCCCAGCCCAATTGTTCCGAGCCGACTTCCTTGAACAGCCACGCTTTGGCGTCGCGCACCATCACGGCCGATTCCGTTCCATAATACATTTCGTATTCCTTGTCGAACGAGTTGCAAAGCGTGGCGTCATACACCAAGCGAATGCCTGCCGGATATTCAAAAACTCCCTGAACGGTGTCGGCGACATCGCGTCCGTCCCTCCAGCGCCGCAGCGAACCAAAGCCCGTGATGGCCGTGGGGCGCGCTCTGAGGAACCACGAAACGGCATCGATTGGGTGGATGCCCACTTCGCCCATCAGGCCGGCGCTGGTTTTTTGGCGCAATCGCCAATTGAGGGCCTTTTCGTGTTCGGGATTGGACGACGCGCTGACCCAACTGTTGTTCCTGTGTGACTGGGCGCGCGCCAGGACCGTTTCCCCGAGAGCGCCGGCGCGAAGGAAGGGCAAAAGAAAATGCCGCTGCGGATGCGACCGTTCCTGCAAGCCGGCCTGAAAAACCAGTTTGATGGAATCCCGCGCCGCGGCGGCGATCGCTTTGGCATCCGCGATGGAATTGGCCAGCGGCGCCTCGCAATAAACGTGCTTGCCTGCCTGCAACGCCGCCAGCGCCATTTCGCGATGAGCGGGGGTCGGCGTGGCGATGACCACTGCCTGGACTTCCTTGCTGGCCAAGAGCTGTTGGTAGTCGCCGAATCTTTCCGCTTTGGGGGCGTCATTGTCGCCAGCCCGGCGGAGCGAAGAGGGATAATTGTCGCAAATGGCGGCCACCGGGGCATTGGGCAGAAGCGCCAAATCTTTAAGAACCTCCCGGCCCCGCGCGCCCAGTCCGATGACCCCGTATTTAACTGTCGGCCCGATGGGAATCCTGGTCAGGGGCGGCTCGGTGGAAGCGGCGGCCTTGGGGGCGTCCCCGGCGCGAAGTTCCACCCCGCCCATCATGGCCATGACGGTGGCCAGCGAAGTGTTTTTGAGAAAGATTCGGCGGTTAAACTCCGGCAAATTTTCGTTTTTATTCACGATGCAATAATGGCGCTACTTGGCCCTCTTTGCATCCTTTGCCTCCTTGTCATCCGCGGGCAGGGGAGGCGCGGCGGCATTGAGTTCGTTGATCAAGCTGTCAGTCAAATCATTGACGCCGCTGGAAAAAAGGACGAGGGGCGCCATGTTGGCGCTCTCGCCCGAGACGTCCAACACGAGGGTGTAACCGCCGGCTTTGGCGTCCGCATCCAGGACGCTGCGAATTTCCTTGACGATCTCATCGCGGCGCTGACGTTCCTTTTCCCGGAGTCTGGCGGCGCTGGCGCGGTCGTATTCCTGAATGGTCTGTCCGGCGCTCTTGACTTCGCGCAATTTCTCCGTGGCGGCTGTTTTGCTCCTGGCGCGTTCTTCGGCGGAAACAGCCTGGTCTTCGGCTTTGTCAATCAACTTTTGCCATTCGTCCTCCTCTTTTTGTTCGGCATCGACCATGTCTTTGCGCTCCTTTTGCATATCGGAAGCCTCCTGCTTGAGGGCCAGGGTGGAGCGAACGGTTTTGTAGTATTTTTCGAAGACCTTGGCCAAATCGACGGTGGCAATTTTTTGCTCGGCGGGAACGCCGGGGCCGGCCGGCGACCAGATCGAGCCCAAGCCAAAGGCGGCCGCTGCGACCGCCGCCATTTGAAGTGTTCTTTTCATAAGCAATTAAAAGTTGTGCGTGTAGCCGACACCAACCTGGATGCGGCCACTGCTGCCGAGGTTCCGATCATGCTGGATCGGGACGGCATAGTCCAGCCGCAAAGGAGTGCCTCCGCCAATGGGCAAAACGATGCGCAGGCCCATGCCGGCGTCGTCGGTGATAAGCCGGCGGCCGGGGCCGGCATTGAAGCTGTAAGGGTCGGTGAAAACGTTGCCCACATCGGTGAACCAAGCCAGACGGACCATTTTGACGAGCGGAATGCTGTACTCCGCCATGCCGTAGAAGTAAGTATCGCCACCCAGCGGCTCGCCGAATTGATCCTCGGGGCCAACGGTCTGGTATTTATAGCCTTCCATATTGTAAAGGCCGCCCAAAAACCAGCGTTCAAAAATGGGCACCCGGGTGCTGTCCCCATAGGCATCCACCACACCCGTGCGCCCGCCGAGCTCCAGCACCTGGTTGCTGCCGAACCCTTTGAAATACCAACTGGTCTTGAGTTCTAGTTTATAAAAATCCGTGTCGCCGGGCGAAGTGGCAACCTCGGCGGAAACCTCGGTGCGCTGCCCGTGATCAGGCAAAGTCAGACTGTTGCGAGTATCGTAAGCCAGGGAGACGCCTTCTTCGGAAATGAGATACGTGCCGCGCTCATCGTAAATGTTGGTGGACATGTTGGGACCATAGACCGAGCTGTTTTGATAAAGGCCGCCGGCCGCGGTGGAATAATTGGTGGTGGAATTGGTTGTGAAACCCGAATTCATGGAAACGTGAGCGTCTTCAAAGGTATAGCTGACGGTGCCGCGGAGGACCTGCGGGTCCAAACCCAACAGGCCGCCGAGGGCCTTGGTCAGGCTGAGGGTGCCGCCATCGAAAGTTTCGTCGTACTGGCTGTTCACACTGGCGTAGTAAACGTTTCTGTGAAAGAGGTCCACGTTGAAGATGAGTCGTTTGCCAAGGAACCACGGCTCGGTAAAGTTTATCTCGTAATCCTGCAACTCGGTGCCGATGGAGGCCCGGATCTGGAATTTTTGTCCGGCCCCCGTGAAGGTAGGCGGATTGAACAAATCAAAATCGCCCTGCTTCAGCTCGACGAATCCGACCAGGCTCTCCACGGAACTGTAACCGGCCCCGACGGTGAAATTGCCCGTGCTTTTCTCCTCGACGCCGATGACCAGGTCTTTGCGATTCGGCACATCGGTGTCTTGCGCCTCCGTGTCCACTTTTGCGAAATAGCCAAGCTGGTCGAGGCGCGATTTGCTGATTTTGACGCGGACCATGTCATAGACCTCACCCGGATAAACGGCCAATTCGCGGCGCAGAACGCGGTCCTTGGTTTTGGTGTTGCCTTTGATTATGATTTTCTCGATGTAACATTTCTCGCCTTCTTCAAGATCGTAGGCGATGTCAATGGTGCCGGTGGTCGGATTGGGCGTCCGCGTGGCGGTGATGATCGTCGTGCCGCCTTGATCGCGGTCCAAATACCCGCGAGCGCCATACAAGTCCCGCAGGGTGTCCGTGTCCCTGGCAAACGCCGCCGGTTTGAAGATTTTGCCGGGCGTCAGATCCAGCTTCATGCGCGTTTTGCCGACCATGACGCCCTTGAGAAAATCATTGGTCGAGAAAAGAGTGTTGCCTTTGATATCCAGAGCGCCGACTTTGTATTGACGGCCTTCCGAGACGATGAAACGGATGACCATTCGGTTTGGGGTGAGGTAATCGAACTTGATGTCCTGGATGGCAAAATCGATGTAACCGTCGTTTTGGTAAAATTCCACCAGGGTGTCTTTGTCGTCGGCAAAGTCGTCCTCTTTCAAAACACCGGAACCGGTCAGCCACGAAAACATCCAATGGCGGCGGGTTTTGATGGCTTTGCGCAATTGTTTCTGGGTGAAAGCGGGGGCATTGACAAAGACGACGTCCTTGATTCTGACCTTGGGGGTTTCGTGAATCAGAAAAGTGACCGAGCCGCGCCCGGCCAATTCATCAATGACCGGCGGCTGGACGACGACGGTGGTTTTCTGGTAACCGGCTTTCTCATAGACCTTCTGCATTTCTTGGGCGTCCTCAAAGAGCTTCCGCTCGTCCAGCGGCTGGCCGACCTTTGACGTGATCTTCTTCTGGAGTTTCTTGAGCTTCATCTTTTTGTTCCCGACGATCTTGATGTCGGTCAGGATCGGCTTGCTTTGCACGGCATAAGTCAAATCCATCCCCTCGGATGTGCTTTCTTCGCCGACTTGGATTTTAAAGAAATAACCGGTGGCGTAGAGATTTTTGATGTCTTCATCAACGGTCGCGCGGGCGAAAGGTTCGCCCACTTTGGTGCGAATATTGGCGCGGATGAACTCGTCGCTGACCGCAGGGGGGCCGATGTGGCGGATCAGTATTTGATGGACGCGAGGCGCGAAGGCCTGGCCTTGAGCGGCGGAAGGCCCCGTCAGCAAAACCGCCGGCATGAGCAGCGCAAAACGAAGGAGGGTTTTCATCTATTAACTGTCGGCATCCTCCAGACTGACCTTTGCCGCGCTCTCGAAGCGCGTGTAACTCTTCAGGAAAGTCAGATCAACGTCCCCGGTGGGGCCGTTGCGTTGTTTGGCAATACACAGTTTCACAGGAATGGCGTCTTGCTCCACTTCATTCGTCTCGTCGTCTCCGTCTTTATTTTTCGTCTCACGATACAACAAACCCACCAAATCGGCGTCCTGCTCGATGGCCCCCGACTCGCGCAAATCCGACAGGCGCGGACGCGCGTCCGCGCCGCGTTTTTCCAGTTCACGATTGAGCTGGCTCAAAACAATAATCGGGACACTCAGTTCCTTGGCCAGGGACTTGAGGCCGCCGGAGATCTCAGCGATCTCCTGTTGCCGGTTCTCCGCCCGCCGCGAAGTAGAATTGAGCAATTGCAAGTAGTCAATGACAAACAGTTTGATGCCATACTGCTGCCACATCCGGCGCGCCTTGGCCCGCAACTGTAAAATTGACAGCGCGGAACTGTCGTCAATGAAAAGCGGAGCGCCGGCCAGCTTGCCGGCGGCGCCGGTCAGCTTGGGAAAGTCCCGTTCGGCCAGGAAACCCTCCCGAATGTTGCGCAAGTTGACCCGGGAACGGGAGCAGAGCATGCGCAGGACCAGTTGGTCGGCGGTCATTTCCAGGCTGAACACGCCCACCGGCACCTTCAACTCCAGGCTGACATGTTCAGCGATGTTCATGGCCAGGGAAGTCTTGCCGACGGACGGGCGGGCGGCAATGACGATCATTTCACCCGCATGCAAACCGGTGGTCATTTTATCGAAATCGGCAAAGCCGGTGGAAATGCCGGTGAGCATG
>Ga0326728_10024742_pt1 | contig 10838 bp, 10 predicted proteins | sample MB3enrmetagenome_FD_207602 | JGI IMG/M metagenome (GOLD analysis project Ga0326728, IMG submission 207602) | Lab enriched peat soil microbial communities from McLean, Ithaca, NY, United States - MB31MN | ecosystem: Environmental > Terrestrial > Soil > Wetlands > Peat | place: USA: New York...
CGACGTCGATCTCAGCAGCGTCTTTCGCCTCACGCAGCACGCCGGCCGCCACATGCTCGCTCGGGGTTCGGGCAAAATCATCAACATCGCCTCGCTCCTCACCTTTCAGGGCGGCATCCTGGTACCCGCTTACGCCGCGGCCAAGGGCGGCGTCGGCCAGCTCACCAAGGCCTTCGCCAACGAGTGGGCATCGAAAGGCATCAACGTCAACGCCATCGCCCCCGGCTATATGGATACTGACAACACCGAGGCGCTGCGCAACAATCCCGAGCGCGCCCGGCAGATTCTGGAGCGCATTCCCGCCGGCCGCTGGGGCAAGCCTGAAGACCTTGCCGGCGCCGCTGTCTTTCTCGCTTCCAGCGCCAGCGATTATGTTCATGGCCATATTCTGGTGGTGGACGGCGGCTGGCTCAACCGGTAGGTTGGTATTGCGCTCAGCCGGAATCCCCGCTTCGCGCAGATTTCAATGGCTCGGCTTGTAAGACCCTTCTCGGAAAGGAGAACAGATGGATCTAAATCTTCATTCCCTGCGAGAACTCCTCAAACGTCCCAGCGCGTATCTTCCCTTGGCCATGTCGGTCATGGCCTTGGCCATCGTGATTGGTCACATTGCCATCTTCGGCGCCGCCCGCGAGGCCGATGAGGGCGCAGCCGCGCACATCTGGCAGTTGCTGATGGCTGGACAACTGCCCGTGCTGGCCTTCTTCGCCGTCAAGTGGCTGCCGCGCGCCCCCAAACAGGCGCTATGCGTGCTGGCTCTCCAGGCTGCAGCCGCGCTCTCATCCGTGGCGCCCGTTTATTTTCTCAATCTGTGAATGAGCCGCAACGCGGCTGTTCCTTTTGCCTCATTGCCTTGCGCATCGCCCCCATCGGGCATTGGAGGGTTTTTGAAATGACAACCAAATTGCGGTGGATTGGAATCCTGGCGCTCGCTTGCGCCGCCTCGACGGCGTCGATTGCCCAGCCGCCCCCGCCGAATGAGAGCATCATCGGCATCGCCCACGTCGCTTTTCGTGTCACCGACCTCGACCGCGAGATCGTCTTCCTCGGCAAGCTCGGCTACGAAGAATCCTTTGCCATGACCAACGGCGGCAAGACCACTGAAGTCTTCATCAAGGTCAACGACCGCGAGTTCATCGAGCTCTATCCGCAAACCGATCCTTCGCAGCCCCTCGGCTGGATGCACGTCTGCTTCGAGGCCGGCGACCTGAACGCGCTCCAAAAGTATTACGCGTCCGAGGGCCTCAATCCTTCCCCCGTGCGCAAGGCCGCCGCCGGCAATCTCATCTCTTCGTTCAACGATCCCGACGGCCACGTCACCGAGTTCACCCAGTACATGCCCGGCTCGCGCCACACTCTCGACATAGGACAGCACCTCGGCGCCGGCCGCGTCTCCAATGAGTTGATGGGAATCGATCTGCCGGTGAAAGATGGCGCCGCGATGAAGGAGTTCTATACCGACCTCGGCTTCGAGGCCGAAGAGGCGAACGGCAACGTGCGCCTCACCGCGCCTGGCGCTCCCGATCTGCACATAGAGCTGCGCCCCGCACGCCCCGGCTCCCAGCCCGAGTTCCTCTTCCCCGTCCCCGACGCGAAGCGTGCGTTCCAGGCACTGGAGTATGCGGGCGTGAACGCCCAGCGCGACGGCGGTCTCGTCTTCGCCAAGGACCCTGACGGAAATATTTTTGTGTTTCTGGAAACTCGGCGGTGAGTAAAAGGGAGAGCTTGGTTCTCTGGAAGCACGAGAGCCAATAATCCCAAATTAACCGGCGACGCTGGCCGCGATTCGGTAATATCCAAAGGATTTTGACCTATGAAGACAAAACCTTTACTGATCGTAGCGTTGCTGGCCGCCCAGATCTCGTGCTGTCAGACTCTTGTTTCAGCACAAGTTGACCCGGCAGCGGAAACCCTAAGCGGCAGGGTTGTGATTGACAATGGGAAGCCGGATAGGAACACTCGAATTTGGATTTTTGATGCGAAGAGCGGCAAAGGCTACACCACGCAACAAGATGGAGATGGAAGATTTAAGATCTCGCTCCCCGAAGGGTATTACTTTGTTTTCATCGCAAACCTTGGATTCGTTCCTCATGCCGAGGAAATCTGGCTGCGGCATGGTAAGCCTATAAAGCTGATGGTGAAACTGGATCCAGATTTGGCAAATGCGCAGGATGTCCCCTAGAAATGCCGCATCAGCGCTGCGCCAGGATGACACACGTCGAGAAGAGGGCCAGCCGCGACGCTCCGGCGCACAGTTTGCTATTGATCCCGACCGAGGATGGATCGACGGGCGATCAACGAAGGCGCAGTCTCGCTCCTTCCAGCTCTAGTGGATCGTCTTCGACTTGCGCTGCATGTAATCCATCATCACGTACTGGCCAAGCGTCGCCGGCGTGGTGAAGTACGCCTTGCCACGGCACATCTCCGACACCTTGTGCACGAATTGCACCAGCCCGTAATCCTGCGCCAGCATAAACGTATTGATCATTACATTCGACCGCTTGCAGCGCGCCACTTCTTCCAGCGTCTCGCTCACCACAAGTGGATCCAGCCCATAGGCATTCTTGTAAATCCTTCCATCGGGCAGTGTCAGCGCCGACGGCTTTCCGTCCGTGATCATCACAATCTGCTTCATGTCCTTGCGCTGCCGCGCCAGCACCCGTTGCGCCACGCGCAACCCTTCGCGTGTGTTGGTGTGCCACGGCCCCACCTTCACCCGCGCCAGATGCTCCACAGGCATCTCCTCAGCCGAATCGTGAAACAGCACCAGCGACAGCGAATCGCCCGGATACTGTGTGCGGATCAGGTGCGAGAGCGCCATGGCCACGCGCTTGGCCGGCGTGAAGCGGTCCTCGCCATACAGAATCATCGAGTGCGAGCAATCCAGCAGCATCACCGTCGCGCACGAGCTCTGGTAGTCGCATTGATGCACGTGCAGATCGTCGTATTCCAGGTTCAGCGGCAGCCCCAGCCCTTCGCGCGAGATCGCCGAGCTCAGCGTCGCCGTGGTGTCCAGGTTGAGCGTGTCGCCGAACTCATACCGACGCGAGGCGCCGCTGGTCTCGATTCCGGTCGCCCAGTACCGCGTGTCGTGGCGTCCAAAGCTTGATTTGCCCAGCGACCCCATCAAATCGCGGAGGGTCTTGAAGCCGAGGAAGTCCAGGCTCTTGTCGGTCACCTCGAAGCGCACGTTCTCGCGTTCCCGGCCCTCCGCATTTCCCACCTGTCCGTTCGCTTCATCGATTCTTGTCGGCCCGTTCTGCGGCATTGCGGAGATGTAGTTCTCCCGTTCCATCCTCTCCATCAGCTTGTTGATCAACTCATCCAGCGTGCCCTCGGCCATCATCCGGTCGAGCAACTCGCGCGTCTCATCGTCGAAGAAATCACCAGATTCCAGCACGCGCCGCAACGCCTCGCGCAGATCGTCCAGGTTGTGGTCCAAATCCTGAAAGCCCGTGAACGGATCGTAGAAGCCGGAGTTGAGCAGGTAGTCAGAAAGCGCCTGCAGCAGGCTCTCGAGATCGATCTCCGAAGCCAGATCGCCGGTGTACTTCGTATAGTGAACGCGCTTCATCCCGCTCCCTTGTTCCCTCGGTCCCTTGTTCCCTCGTTCCCTGCCTCAGTTCAACCCGCCGCCCCTGCGTGACCGCCGCGCGCGCTGCCAGTCCTCGTACTCCATCTCCAATTCCTTGCGCTCCGGGATTGCCTCCTCGCGATCACGCAGCCGCACACTCTTCTCCGCGGCAAATCCGTGCTGCTCGTTGCGGCTCAGCTTGCGATGGGCCACCAGACCCTCCAGCAGAAACTCCGCCGCGGCCACAACCGTGGGCGCGGCATCTGAGGCCTTCACGCCCAGCGGCGCTAATTTTTGGAAGAGCCCCTGAATCCCCTTCAGCTCTTTCAGCGCCGCGGCCGCCGGCTGATCCTCATCCAGCTTCACCGTCCCGCCCAAATTGAACCACTGCTCGATCTGCTGCGTGTCCTCGCCGTCAAAATAGTGGTCGTAGACTTTGCCCACCGCCCCGCGGATCAGATCGCGCACCACCGTATCCGCGCCGCGCATCTCGCCCTCGTACTCCAGCTCCAGCTTGCCGGTGATCCCCGGCATTGCCGCGTAAATATCGCTCACCCGCGGCAGCACCGGCGCGTCCCCGGTCACAAGCGCGCGCCGCTCCGCATTCGACAACACAAGCTCCAGCGTCGAGATGGGCAGCCGCTGGCTCACGCCGCTGCGCTTATCCACCTTCTTGTCCTCGCGGGCGCTGAACGCCACCTGCTCAACCACTTCGCGCAGGTACTGCGGAATCTCGATCGCCGCCCCTCCTCGCGCGGCCCACGCCTCCTGCGCGGTGATTGCGATCCCCTCTTCCAGCGTCTCCGGATAGTGCGTGCGAATCTCCGAACCGATGCGATCCTTGAGCGGCGTGATGATCTTGCCCCGCGCCGTGTAGTCCTCGGGATTGGCGCTGAACACCAGCGCCACGTCCAGCTCCATGCGCACCGGATAGCCTTTGATCTGGACGTCGCCCTCCTGCATGATGTTGAACAGCGCCACCTGAATCTTTCCCGCAAGATCGGGCAGCTCGTTGATGGCGAACAGCCCGCGGTTGGCCCTCGGCAGCAACCCGTAGTGCATGGTCAGCTCGCTCGAAAGGTCCTCGCCGCCGCGCGCCGCCTTGATGGGGTCGAGATCGCCAACCAAATCCGCCACGGTCACGTCAGGCGTCGCCAGCTTTTCCACGTAGCGCTCCTCGCGCTTGAGCCACGCAATCGGCGTCGCGTCGCCTCGCTCGGCAATCAGATCGTGGCACCGCCGGCACAGCGGCCGGTAGGGATTGTCGCGAATCTCGCAGCCCGCCACATATGGCAGCCGCTCGTCGAGCAGCGCCGTCAGCGCGCGCAGAATGCGGCTCTTGGCCTGCCCGCGCAATCCCAGCAGAATGAAATTCTGCTTCGACAAAACGGCGTTCACGATCTGCGGAATCACCGTGTCCTCGTAGCCCACGATGCCGGGAAACACCGTCTCCCGCGCCTTAAGCCGCGCCATCAGGTTCGCGCGCAGCTCGTCCTTCACGCTTCGCGTCTTAAGTTTTGCTTCAGAAAACTCCTTGCTGGCGCCGAGTTCGCCCAGCGTTTGGGGAAGAGGAGTTGCTGGCATTCGTGGCCTCCTGTCCGGTTCCGTTGGAGAAAACCGGACGTGCTGGGAAAGTCGTGCGACGCGGGGAAGGAGCGCGGTGCGAGTTGCGTCGCAATTTCACTTGAAAGGTTATGCCGCTCGACTGGCCGGCCATCGAGTAAGGAAAAATCCCACAATCAAAGGTTGCTTGCCCGGAGCGCGAAAAGGGGAAAACTCCGCACGCAATCGTTTAGACGCACAAAAGCGCCATTCAGGCAGTATGCACCTATTCTGCCGATTCGCAAAGCCCGGCCGGGATGCCGGCTTGCGTCCTGACTCTCGCGCCGGCTCAGGCAAACAGGGGACGAAAGGCCATCCGCCCCATTCAGTTCCGCGCCGCTTGCGCCGCAGCGGCTCTCTCCTGCGCCAGCAGTTGCGCCAGCACTTTTTCCGGGCACAGGTGATGCGCCTCGCGCTGTTCCAGATCTTTCTCCGTGTCCACGCACGCGGCGATCGTTAAAAAGCAATCGAGGCAACGCGAGTTGAAACTGCCATTGTCGTTTTGTGTGCGGCTATACATGGCGATCTGAGAAAAATACTCTACGATCCTAGCCGCACCTCGCATTTTTCCGTCGTGACTCGCGTCACCTACTCATGTTCACCCAGGTCGGCGAGGCGCCGCACCGCGCCCCATGGCTTTCAATAGGCGGGGGTGCCCACCTTCTCCCACTGGTTCGGATTCCGCCTGAGATGCCAGCAGGGATCCTGCCCTCCGTGCGGAAACAGCGCCACCGCGCAGGGCACGTTCACCGTCCCTAGATAGTCGTACTCCGGTACCCCGCTTTTAAGCGGAATCTCCATGAACTGGCTCACGGCCACCGTCGAATGAGGCGAGCCGCGCAGCTTGTACACCGTCCAGTCCACCGCGTACGCCGCCAGCGAAATCGCCGCAAACGCCACCAGCACCCGCAGGAGCCACTGTCCTAGCCAGCGCATGATCCCTCTTTCACCTCGACCTGCAGGTCCCCTCTGTTACCGCTTCTCCGGCCGCCTCGCCAGCGCGCCTCAGTCAGAATACATGCCGACCGCGCTGCCGCCCACGCGCATCGGCTCCCTGATAGAATTCTCTGTCCTCGTTTAGCTCGAAGGAGGCAAGATGTTCCATCCAGCTTTTATCTCCAATATGAGTAGCCGTTCCGCGGCGCGCCTCGCTTTGGCAGCCGCCGCGCTGGCCGTCCTCGCGTGCCCACTCCGGGCGCACGCGCAAAGCGCCGCGGGCCCGGCTCGAAATGTTCCCTTCGTCGTGCACACGACCGCGGGACTCGTCCGCGGCGTCGCCTGGCACTCAAGCGGCGCCCAGTTTCTCGGCATTCCCTACGCCGAGCCGCCGCTGGGCGCCTTGCGCTGGCGCGCGCCTGTGCCCAAAACGCACTGGACCGGCGTCCGCGACGCCAATGCCTTCGGCGCCTCCTGCGCCCAGCCTGTCCTCGGCGACTGGAACCGCCACGACGCCGATACCGGCAAGGAAGACTGCCTCTATCTCAACGTCACCACCCCCGCCTGGCCCGCAGCAAAGCCTCTGCCCGTCATGTTCTGGATGCACGGCGGCGCCAACCAGGGCGGCTCCGGTTCAGGCTCGCTCTATAACGACGGCACGCTGCCCGAGCACGGCGTGGTTCTGGTCACCATCAACTATCGCCTCGGCATCCTCGGCTTCTTCGCCCATCCCGCCCTCACCAGCGAGTCGCCGCATCACGCCTCGGGCAACTACGGCCTCATGGATCAGATCCTCGCCCTCCGCTGGGTCCGCGACAACATCGCCCGCTTTGGCGGCGACCCCAACAACATCACCGTCTTTGGCCAGTCCGCCGGCTCCATGGATACCGGCATGTTGATGACCTCGCCGCTGGCCCGCGGTCTGTTTCAAAAAGCCATCGCCGAAAGCGGAGTGCCGCTCTTTCCCCCGCTCGCCCCGCTCGACCAGGCCGAGCATGCCGGCCTGGGGTTCGCCGCAACGTTCGCCATCCCCGGCGGACAAAATCCCATCGCGTTTCTCCGCCAGATGCCGGCGCAGGATCTGATCGCCAAAGCAGCAAAGAATCCATGGGGCTACGCGTCGGTCAATCCGGACATCGACGGATACGTGCTTCCCCGTTCGTCGGCCGAGGTCTTCAAGTCCGGGCAGGAGGCTCCAATCCCCCTGCTTCTCGGCACCACCTCGCGCGAGTTCGGCGCCTCCATGCCCGTCGACCCATTGCGCAAGTCCATCGAAAACGCCACCGGACAGTACGCGCCGCAGGCTCTCGCGCTCTACGGGCTCGCCAACGGCGGCCAGGGCGCGGACGATCCGCTCTACGGCTCCGCCGCTAACCAGTGGCAAGCCGACAGCGAGTTTCATTGTCCAATCACAACCGTCGCCCTGTGGCACACCGCGGCGCATCATCCGGCGCATGAGTACGAGCTCGACCACGCCATCCCCGGCCAGGAGGCGCAGGGCGCGGTCCACTCCTCTGACCTGCCGTACGTCTTCGGCTACTTTCCCAGGTCCGGCAACATTGCCGGCAACTTTGGCGACGTCGACACCAAGCTTGCCGATCTAATGGAGAGCTATTGGACGAACTTCGCGAAGACGGGCGACCCCAACGGCAGGGGCTTGCCGCCGTGGCCCAGGCTCGACGACACGCAACGCTATTTGATCTTCACCGAGGAGGGCCAGGCCATTGTCAGCACCGGCCCGTTGCGTGGCCCGCAGTGCGACCTTTTCCGCGAAGTTCTCGCCGTCCGCATGAAGCAGCCGCAATAGCCGGGTCCACCTCGCCGTTCGCACACGCTTTCACCGCACCAAAAGAGCACGGGCCGGAGATTCCTCATGGGAATCCCCGGCCCGCCTTCGATCAGCAGAAGCGCACAAATAGAAAAGGGCGCGGCTCACACCGCGCCCTCATCGTGAATGGCCTTTAGCTCGAAGCTAGAGGCTAGAAGCTGGCTTCTAGAACTTCACGCTCGCCGCCCGCGGCGAAATCCCGCTCAGCTCCGCCGCCCGCGCCTCGGCGTACGCTGCCGCGCCGATCAGCGCCGTGCGGCTCTCCAGAATCACTCGCACCGGCATGTTCACCAGCAACTGGCTCAGCCGTCCCTTGTCGGTGAAGGCCTTCATGAACGTCCCGTCCTTCAGCTTCTCCAGAATGCGCGGCGCGATCCCGCCGCCCACATACAGCCCGCCCACCGACAGAATCTTCAGCGCCAAATTGCCCGCCTCGGCTCCGTACGCCGAAACAAACATGTCCAGCGCCTTCTCGCAGATCTCGCTTTTGGCGTTCAGCGCCGCCTCCGTGATCGCCGCGTTCGGATCCTCCTGGGTCATCTGCTCGGCCAGCCACGCCGGCTCTTCCATCCCGCGCACCTCGCGCAGATACTCGTAACAATTCGTGATCCCCTGACCGCTCACCACGCGCTCAGTGCTGATCCGCCCGTTGTACTTCTGCTTGAGGAACCGCAGCAGGTCAATCTCGTCCTCATTGCGCGGCGCATAGTCCGAGTGTCCGCCTTCCGATGGATAGGGAACATAATCGCGCCCATCCCACACCAGAAACGCCTCGCCCAGCCCCGTTCCCGCCGAGATCAGCGCCCGGTTGCCCACCTGCCGTGCATCGCCCTCGCTCAGCGTGTAAATCTGATCCGCATCCAGCTCCGCAATCCCGTACCCGTTTGCCTGCAAATCATTGATAAGAAAAACGTAATCGATCTTCAGGTCGCGCGCCAGCTCACGGCTGTCGAGGGTCCACGGCAGGTTGGTCAGGCGCAGACGCCCCTCCCGCACCGGCCCCGGCACGCCGAAACACGCCGCCGTCACCTTCTCCTTCAGCACAAACTCCTTCACGATCTCTTCCAGCCCCGCGTACTCTTTGGCCGGGAACTGCTTATCGCGCGCGTGCTTCAGGTTGCCGTCGGTAAAATCGAACAGCGCCAAATCGACCTTGGTGCCGCCTACATCGCCTGCCAGAATCATTCAGTCCTCTCTAAAGCCCCGCAGCCTTGCGCATCCGGCTCGGGCAGCAGCGTGGCCGCCGCCTGGTCCAGAAGCAAGGTCAGTATACCGTTCGCCGGCACGATCAACTGGCTTGGCAGCCGCTCCGGATCGCGCTCCCCCTCGAATACCTCGTTCAGAATCAATGCCTTCTCCGCGCCGCTCACCAGGAAGAACACCTGCCTCGCCCGGTTGATCACCGGCCATGTCAGCGTCACCCGCCAGGTGTCTTTATCCTCCACATAATTGGCCGCTACCAGCCGGTTCGTCTCGTGCAGGGCCCGGGTGCGGGGAAAAAGAGACGCTGTGTGTCCATCCGGCCCCATTCCCAGTTGCACCACATCGAACCTCGGCGTCTCCGCCCCCTCCAGCCTGAAGCCGTTCCTCAGCTCCGCCTCGTATCGCGCCGCGGCCTCTTCGGGCGCCAGCTCTCCTTCGATGCGGTGAATCTGCTCCGGCCCAAGCGGCACGTGATCCAGCAGCGCCTCGCGCGTCATGCGGTAGTTCGAGTCGGCGTCGCTCGGCGGCACGCATCGCTCGTCTACCCACCACAGATCGAGCTTCTCCCACGGCATCCGCTCCCGCCACGGCTCGCCGCGTTCGGCCAGCGCCCCAAACGCCGCCTTGGGTGTCGACCCGCCGCTGATTGCAATCCGCGCCCGGCCTCGCGCCGCCACCGCCTGCTCGGCCTGCTCCACAAAATACTGCGCCGCGCGCCGCGCCAGCGCTGCCGGATCCGGCTCAACGGAATACACGATCTTCAAGTTCTGAGGCATTGGGGGATGCTCCTCTCGCCTTCTACCTTACATCGGCGGGCAGGCGAGCCTTGTGAGTGAAGTATGAGTGTTTACGCAAGAGGTTTCAACGCCCCAGGTACGCCCGGTACTGCTGCTCCAGCACACCCGACGCGCGCGCCAATCCCAGCTTCGACACGTTGTATTGGTACAGGCTCTCCACCAGGTTGCTCTCTGCCGTGGCCAGCGCGGCCTGCGCAGTCACCAGCGGCAGATTGTCGTCCACGCCCGCGTTCACGCGATCGGTTTCGTCGCTCAGCGCCCGCGTCGCCAGGTCCACGTTTGACCGCGCCACATCCACGAGCTGCTTGTTCGCATTCACGTCCAGCAGCGCCGCGCGCACCTGCTCATCAATATGGTCGCGCAAGTCGGCGAGCTGCGCGTTGACGGCTTCCATCTGCGCCTTCGCCACGTCCGCGTCGCCGCGCAGCTTCGCCTCGCGGAAAATCGGGAAGCTCAAAATCCCCATGGCGATGAAGTCGCCGTGCGTGCCCGCGCCGTTCACCGTGCTCGTGCCGTAGTAGCTGGTGAAGCTCAGCGTCGGCAGCCGCTCGCTGCGATACACCGCGTGCGCCGCCTTGAACTCCACTGCCTGATTCTGCAGGTTCTGGTAGTCCTGCCGGCTCTTGTATGCCAGCGCCAGCACCTCCTCCGGCGTCTGCTCGGCCAATTCGCTGTACGGCGCCGGATCGGTTAGCTCAATCACCTGTCCGGAATCAACGCCAATCTCGCGCTTCAGCAGAATCAGGTCCTTCGCCTGCTGATTCTGGGCCGCGATCAGCGCCTGCTGCTGCGCCTCCAACTGCACGCGCGCCCGCAGCTCATCCAGATTTGCCGCCGTCCCCGCCTCGTGCGCCGCGTGCGCATGGTCCTCGAGCACCTGTGCCTGCTCCACCAGCGC
>Ga0326728_10024744_pt1 | contig 10838 bp, 10 predicted proteins | sample MB3enrmetagenome_FD_207602 | JGI IMG/M metagenome (GOLD analysis project Ga0326728, IMG submission 207602) | Lab enriched peat soil microbial communities from McLean, Ithaca, NY, United States - MB31MN | ecosystem: Environmental > Terrestrial > Soil > Wetlands > Peat | place: USA: New York...
AAAAAAGGCCTAATCAGTTAATAACTAAGGATGCTCAAGAACAACCAGCTGGGTGACATCACTCAGATCAGTTGATTTAATGCGCAGCTTTTGTGTTGATTCTTTAACTTCCATCGGCAAGTTTTTCAGAGCATCTTCAAGTGAAGCGACAGGTACTGGGAATTTCAAGCTCTTGTCATCATAGTAAGCAGGAATAACTAGTTTGGGCTCAATTTTTTTAATAAGTGTTAATGCGCCAACACTATCTAATGTATACCCATTGCCACCTACTGGTGTAATCATGACATCAATCGTGCCTATTGCCTCGAGTTGTGAATCGCTAAGTTCTGGGTAAACATGCCCAACAACTAAAATATCCAGATCATCACTCATAATCTTATATATTGTAGAGCTCATCTTGCCTGTTTCTTCCATGTGACCACGAGCAGCAATCCCATATATAAAAACTCCTTGCGACTCATACTCGCCTGGTTTATCGATAATGATTTTGGCGGGTTTGTTGGTGCTAGAATGCGCTCCAGTAAACAGTACTACATCTCCCTCTTTAATTATCGACTTACCCCCTAAATCGGTCAGGTTATCATCAATCACTAGTCTAACCTGCCTATTTGTCAAACTAATACAGTTAGCACCATAAAATTGCATATCCATTTCTGTTCTCCTTTAATTAGATAATAGCCCTTGCTTGTCAATAAGAACTTGCTTCTTAGACTCTAGCACTTTAGTAATGAAACGGTCCTTAATTTGACGGCGATACTCAAACTCATCAGATGCCATTAGTACATAACGAATTTCTTTTCCTTCACTGGCCTCAAGTTCAGTTATAAATTTTGTTAGTGCATTATGATTAATGTCGCCTACTAGTAAAAAGTCTATGCCACTTGAATCATCCCGTGTAAATTGACCCGTATAGATAGCAAGTTCAATGTTGCCTAGTAACTTCATATCGGCCACTCCACCGCTCTTGTCGGATACTGATAGGTTCTTGCCTTTGGTGATTTTAGACAACTTTGTAGCACCAAAAATTATCGCTAGCGGCTCATAATACTCATAGCGCTGATTAACTTCGTAATACAGCCTATTATTGGTAGTATCTGATAGAATAATTCCTATATTTAATAGGTTAGCTAACTCACGACGCACAGAGTTAATTTGTTCATCTATTTTGCGCGTGATTTCTCGAACATAAAACGAGCGATTAGGGTTGCCGTAAAATAGTTGCAATAATTTAACTCGCGTTTTTGACCCAAATAATTGCTCAATCATATTCTCATTGTAGCAGACTTGTACACTTTATTAACGTTGTTTGTTCAAATATGTTGTGATTAGTTCTACAGCCTCTCTCTGTTGGGCTATCCAGCGAATACTATTGTTACGTTTAAACCAGGTTCTTTGACGCCTAGCATAAGCTAGTGTATTACGAACTATTTCTGTTTTTGTGTCATTTAAGCTTTGGCTCCCGGCAAAGTAGGGCTTAAATTCTTGGTAGCCAATCGTCTGGAGCGATGTTATCCATCCATAAGTTTCTACTAGTCTACGCGTCTCAGCTTCTAGCCCATTGCTAAACATCACTTCGGTTCGAGCTATGACTTTTTCGGTTAATTCCGCCCGCTCTATGGACAGCCCTAATACTAAAGTGTTGACAGAAAGAGGACGCTGCAAAGCAACTTTCCCGGCGCTTTCTAATGCCCGGGTAAGATGTCTGGGATTGAGTGAGTTTTCTGGTAAGGGTATTTCTTTTTTAATCAAGCATGTTTGTAGCTCTTGGACTGACATCAATGATAGTTCCTTTCTGATATTTTGGTCGCTAACCGGACGAAACTGAAAATCAAATATAACTGCATCAATATACAGGCCCGTGCCTCCTACTAGTATAGGTAATTTACCGCGAGCCGATATGTCTTCAATAGCGTCGACTGCTAGTTGTTTAAAACTTGCTGCATTTATTGGTTTGTCAGGAGTGGTTATATCAAGCAGATGATGCGGCACCATTGCCTGATCGGTGGCACTTGGTTTAGCCGTGCCTACGTCCATGCCTTTATATACGGTTCGTGAATCGGCGGCTATAATTTCACCATTAAACCTTTTGGCTATTTGCATAGCTAACGCCGACTTACCGCTAGCCGTTTCGCCAACAATCACGATTAGTGGCAATTCAGTATATGGCTTATTGGTAACAGTTATAGGCTCACTTTTGTTAGATGCATGGCTTAAAGAGTCTTTTGGCCACCATATAAGCTCACTAACGGCCACAAAATAGTTTTCGGAGACTTTTACCCCTTCTGCTTCTATGGCCTGTTTGTGCCCAAGCTTGCCGCCAGGATAGCCATCAGCTAGACCGCCATGCTTTTTCACTACACGCTGCCATGGTAATTTTGGATTACCAAAATGAGCTATGCCACCAACAACCCGAGCCGCACCGGCTTGGCCACACAGCGCCGCAATCTGCCCATACGTCATTACTCTACCTGTTGGTATCTGCGCCACCAACGATTCTACTCGCTCGCGAAAATTAGGACTAACTTTATCAACCACTAAAATACTCCTTGAATACCGTATAATATTTACAACGCTTTAAGCCGCCCCTTATTAGAATCACCCCAAAACTTACAAAGACGTTTTGGTGACCCTAGATTTGGCTTCATTGGCAACAGTGTTAAGCATTTCATCTATGGTAACACTGTTTTCTTCACTCTCAACTACAAGGTCTTTCCTTATTCTGACACCCAGTTCGCCGCTATTAACTTCTTTTTCACCAATTACAACTACATATGGAATCTTCATAAGCTCAGCGTTGCGAATCTTTTTGCCTACCGATTCATTAGAATCATCCAGAGTTATGCGTAAGTTAAGCTCTTTTGCCTGTTTGACAATTTTTTCTGCAAACTCTACAATAACTTTTTCTTGGTTTACTGTTACTAAGCGTATTTGCTCTGGCGCCAGCCACAAGGGGAATTTGCCAGCAAAATGCTCTATCAGCAACATAATAAAACGTTCAAATGAACCAAGTATTGCCCGATGAATCATGACGGGAGCTTGTTCTTTGCCATCCTGATCAGTGTAGCTAAGACCAAAACGCTTAGGCATAGCAAAATCAAGTTGTATAGTAGCTAACTGAGTTTGACGACCAAGTGAATCCTTAAACATGAAATCTATCTTTGGGCCATATAAAGCCGCTTCTCCAACCATACGCTTAGCATCAAGATTATACCTCCTAGCAACTTTGTCTAGCATCATTTCAGCCATATCCCAATCTGCCAGATCACCAATGTATTTATCTGGAGTGCCCGGATCCCGTACGGATAGAGAAACCCAGTGTTCGCCCCATAAGCCTAGGCTCTTATAAAAATCTTGCACAACCTCTACGAGCGTTGCAGCCTCTTGCTCTATCTGGTCAACCCTACAAAACGTATGCCCATCATCAACCGTAAAACCACGAGTACGCTGCAAACCGCCAATCTGTCCAGGCTTTTCATCTCTATACTGCATAGTTTGTTCAATATACCTCAGCGGTAAATCTCGGTAGCTACGTGGTTTAGAGGCGTAAATTTGAGTGTGGTGTGGACAGTTCACGGGTTTAAGGACAAACTCTTCATCAAACTTTTGCGCATGCCCAGAGATCTCATAAAGCTCTATTTTAGCCAAGTGCGGGATAGAAACCTGCATCATATCATAGCGTTTACTAATATCTTTTAGGGCGTTTTTTATCTCTTCTATTATTACGGTTCCACGTGGTGTATAAAGAGGCAGCCCTGGGCCAACAAGGTCGGAAAATGTAAACAAATCGAGCTCTTGCCCAAGTTTCCTATGATCACGAGCCTTTGCAATTTCAACCCCTTCCAAATATTTGTTTAGCTCATCTGCTGTCTCAAACGCCACGCCGTATATACGCTGCATTTGTGGATTGTGCTCATTACCACGCCAATAGGCACCAGATATACTTATAAGTTTAAAGGCTCCTACTTTACCAGTAGATTCAACGTGTGGGCCACGACAAAGATCGGTGAAGTCACCATTGCGATAAAATGATACATTCTCAACTTTGCTACCTTCAGTAGCTTCCAGTCCTAATTCACTAGAATCCAACTCCTTTGCCACTGTAGTGCCGGCTCTTTTAAGGTCGTTCAGTAATTCTACCTTGTACGGCTGGTTACTATTCTTGGCCCAGTCAATCGCTTGATCAATTGTCATCTCTAGCCGCTCAAATGGCTCATCGGCTTTGATGATTTGTTTCATTTCATTTTCGATATTGCTGAAGTCATCTTCAGACAACTTTTTGTTGCCAAGATCAAAATCATAATAAAAACCATTTTCTACTACCGGCCCAACACCAAATTTCGCCTCAGGCCAAAGATGTTGGACTGCATTAGCCATAATATGCGCCAAACTATGACGCATAGGATATAAAGAATTATTTTCGTCAGCCATAATATTTCTCCTGTTTGTTACATCATATCATCACTATTGGGAGTTTGGGGAATTTTACCACTGTTAGTTCCACTAAAAGCCAAAGATAAACTTTTTATAAAAAGAAAACGGTTGAATGTTCTCGCAATTGCATTCAACCGTTATTCTACAAAACCTCTCGGCAAAACTCTACCGTACACAAAAGTATAATGCAGTTGGTACAATATGGCTAGCCCAATATTGTTGTTATTATTGCGCATACTATGTGGATAAGTGACAACTACTACAGTATCACTTTGCTTTAAAAATATCTCATCTTTGGTATTTATATGTTATTCTGATTTTTGTGGTCAGATAAAGCGCAGCACCGCACACGATCTCCATCCCCACAATATCCAATATAAGACCCCCAATAACAAACAATAATACACCGCTCTATTCAAATAAAACCAATACACCTGTTATAATCTATACTTGTTAAATTATGTATTAGGTAAATGGGCGATTAGCTCACTTGGCTAGAGCGCGTCTTTGACGTAGACGAGGTAATAGGTTCAAATCCTATATCGCCCACCAATCCAAAAACTAGTTCTTTTTATGATACTCTTCACAAATTCGTATAAGATAACGCAGATTGTGAATTGATACCAAAGATCCAGCCAGCGGCTCTTTGACTTTGAATTGATGACATAGAAATCCTCTGCTATATCCAGATATGCATGTCGCACAATCACAAGCATCGTCAATTGGCTTAGGGTCACTTACATATTGCGCATTCATTAAGTGAATTTTTTTATCGCCCTTAATCCAAGCAGTGGCATGTCTAGCATTGCGAGTCGGTAGGACACAGTCCAACATATCTATTCCATGTTCAATAGCAAAACGCACATCAATCGGATCTCCAACGCCTAACAAAAAGTGTGGTCGATTTGTATCGTATAGAGTGGTTAAAAATTCAAGCATTTCATGCATCTCAGATCGAGTCTCTCCAACCGATAGGCCGCCAATTGCAATGCCATCAACTGATAGGCCTTGTACTATCTCTAAACTTTTTCGGCGTAAGTCTTTGTCAAGCCCCCCCTGTACTACGCCAAACAACAGGGGACGTTCTCCTTTTTTAATATCTTTTGTTAGCCTTTTGAACTCAGCCAAAGATCTTTCTAGCCAACGATGAGTTCTATCAAAAGCATCGAGAGTACGTAATCTTCCTTTTTCGTCTAAAGCAGTTACATCATCAAATGCCACCAAAATATCTGCCCCCAACTTCATTTGAATCTGTATAGAAATCTCTGGAGAAAGAAAAACTTCATCACCTGTTCGCGGATCCTTAAAGATTACCCCGTCCTCGTTAATTTTCCGTATTTTTGATAAAGAAAACACCTGAAAACCACCTGAATCAGTTAGAATTGGCCCGCACCAATGAGTAAACCCGTGAATGCCACCCAAATTGGCTACAGTCATTTCTCCGGGCTGTAAATGTAAATGATAGGTATTACACAATATCATTTGTACTCCAGTAGACATTACTGCTTCAGGATATAGGCTTTTGACAGCTCCACGTGTAGCATCAGGCATAAAAGTTGGCGTATTGATAGCTCCTCGGCGAGTTAGTAATACGCCGCTTCGTATAAAACCGCCCGCCGGATTAACTATAAAATGTTCCTTTTGATCTGTTAGCATAGCTTCTAGTATAACCGAGTCTAACCCATATATAGAATTTATTAGTTTCACTTTGTTAGAGACTATTTACAATAAGACAAATTCTATTATCCAAAGTAACCCATAAAAAGATTTGGGGTATCATGGGTTATTACAAATTTAACAGGGGTAGCATTGACTTTATGCTCTTTTTATGTTACCATTAGCACGTTAAATGAGGTGTTTTTGGTTTTGAGTACCAATGAACCTGGTTCGCTAGGTGGATTTAAGCTTTTCTATGAAGAGCTGACACCATTCAAACCGACTAATCGTATACGCCGTATACGGCGCAATCAATAACTTAAGTCTTATAAGAGATTTAGTTCAATAGGCCGACTATATAGAAGTCGGTGACTTAAGTTTTTATTTCCCCACAGAAATTTTAGGGTTTTCCACTAGCTTTTTTTATTGCTGCATGTCAATATATTGACATGGTATGTGTATATTGTGGCTGTCCCACTAGTGTAACTAATTCACGCTTTCAGAAAAAGTCGAACTGTGTTTGGCGACGGCGATGTTGCCAGAATTGTAATAATGTTTTTACGACACACGAGGTAGTTGATTTGGCTGGTTCCTTTGTTGTAATTGATAAAAACAACCATATAGCACCTTTTTCGCGCGACAAGTTATTTATAAGCATCTATAAGAGTTGTGGACATCGCCATGTCGCCATAAGTGATGCATCGGCCCTGGTTGAAACAATCATACAGCAATTAATGCTTAATTATAGACAGAATCGAGCCACGCTAACAAAATCCGATATTTACGAGACCACTAGGGCTGCCCTACAACGATTTGATCAAGCTGCAGCTGTGTCCTACAGCGCCTATCACCAGCTCTAGATTTGTTATACTACCCTGCCTTGGCCGTGCTCATTGACGACAGCTTTTTCGGTAACATCGAACTTACCGATATACCAACCGAACATTAAGCGTGTTTGGGAGTATAGTGCAGCCGAAGAGGTATAGAGTAAACCAACAACCGGCAGATATATCCACTGCAACACCATCAATATATTACGATGGGATTTATAGCGAGCTGGCTTAGGCGGTAAAGTTTTAAAACAGATAAAGACCGATGCTAGCGCCCCGGCCAGGGCGATTTCTTGTACCCGACTAACTACCAGAGGCAAAACGTTGGCGGCATAACTTTGGGGATTTATCAGAACCGGCACAAAAGCCGAGAAAGCTAGTAGTGGCGGTGCTATGGCCCAGCTGACATGACCTTCTAGCAGCCGGAAAAACTTAGACAATAAATCTCGCTTAGGTATCTTGTTTTTTCTAAAAAACCCATTGGTTGCCACATAAGCCACATCCGAAGCGCCATAGGTCCAACGCCGTAATTGAATAAATTGGGCTTTTAGGGTCTTTCTATAAGTCTGGGACAAAACCGCATCCTGGTAAATTGGAATGTAAATTGGATAGACTTCATGCTTCCCGTCAAAGCGAAAGTAAGTCCGCCAAAATTGATGGCCATCTTCCACGATAGTACGAACACTCCAAAAGTCGGTCTCAATCAAAGCCTGCATCCCTTGGGCATGACTCGAGAAGTTTCGCAAGACATGCGGCCGCATAGTCAGTACTATGTCAAATAACGACCAGCCAGTAGCCAAAACACGCATTGGTGCCGGCACATCCCAAATATTATTGGTATACATAACAATTGGCTGAAATGAGTGATGAATCGGATCTGGTGTAATACAGTAGATATAGCTTAAAGCACCAAAGTACTCACGATCTGGACGGTTGTCGGCATCAAGTGTCGTTACTATCACCCTAACAGGATCAATCTTCTCGACTTCAAGATATTTTTGCAGCTTACGACCAGCAAAAGTTACATTCCCCCCCTTCCCTATAATCTCACCGGGTGTATCTTGAGGGTGCTTCACTGCCATAGCATACTTAAACTTGTCGCCATACTTAGACATTAACTTCTTAACGTTTTCTTCTGTACGTTCACCGCCCCGTTCTTCATAAGCCAATATTAATATAATCTGCTTCTTGGGATCATAATTTGACGCTAAGACACTCTGGATGGTCGGCTCTAGGACTTCCAGACTTTCCTTATAGGTAGCTATCATTACTGCATGAATAACTTCACTGGGTTTAACCGGGGTAGGCTTAGCGGCCAAACGAGCAACATTATCGAAATGCCATTTTGGCCGCTCTATTACTACCTTTTCGTCAATTAAACCAGTCTCAAGTTCCACTAGCAGTTGCGGCCAGGCCAATCGCTGATGCTGTCTCATTATTCGGTAGCCTTGCAGTGCTCTAATATCTATTCCGGCCGAGCGCACAAAATAAATCAGCAAGTAAGCTACTATAAAAATCACGGCAAGATTTATGTTGATCAGACTCAGTATAAATGGCAACAACAGCACAAACCAACTCAGAGCTCCAGGAAGTATCTCAAGTAGACGATAACGGAGGTGGCGATCTTGTTCGTAAGGTATTTCCAGGTTTGTCATTGTTTTTATAAAGTAACTAGCGTAACACTAATAAGGCATTACTAACAATCATAGATACTACTAGGAGGAACATACCTAACGCCAAAATGCCTATGGCGACTTGGCGACGAATGTCATACATTTTAATACTTAACCCCGTATGAATAACAACTACCAAAATGCCGAATAAAATAAACTCAAGTAATCCAATAACCCCGCCAGTAGTAAATGCGCCTATACCAAGGTTTGATCGGTATTGTACGAAGTAGCCACCGTTCGCTTGCTGATTGCCAAGTCTAAGTAATATAAGCGCTGTGTTCAGTAACATCAGAAATATTTCTACGCTAACTAATGACAGCACCAGCTTATCTTGGAAATATTTCTTTGAAAACATATGCCCCTTATTGTATCCTTACGCTTCTGTTCCGTCGAGGCCAATTGATACTACGACTACACGTTTATGGATTAACTTTGTGCATTGGTGCGAGATACGAGAATCAAACTCGTGCCTCTTGCTTGGGAAGCAAGCATACTATCATTATACGAATCTCGCGTTGGAGCCGAGGGGCGGATTCGAACCGCCGACCTTCACTTTACGAAAGTGCTGCTCTACCAGCTGAGCTACATCGGCTTATTAGCTTCCTGCTAAAAGTTATATATTTACACGATAAAACTTGTTACTAAATAAAAGTGTGGGCTACTTTTATATTTAGATAATTCCCATTATAACAAAGTCCGTTATCTAACGACTAACTAATGGTTGTACTACTTATGTGTTCAACTATCTATCTGTTTTAGTTAACGCCATCTCTATATGAATAATTTTTCACCATAAACACTTTTGGTTTCTTTTAATACTTGGGCTCTACCTGCATTGGGAACATAAGATTTACTCATTTTGTTACGTAAACCCACATGTAAACTGTTTTTGTTAGCAACCTTGAATAACCACTGTGATTAACTAAATTGTTAGATTATTCAGCTAACTTACAACAAAATTAGAGACTATAGGGTGACTGTTTATTCAGGTTTAACAATTACTTGGATCAGTTTTTACTTCTAGGCATAATCAAAGAATAATAGAGAGGATAAGCCATGGATCAATACAACACCCAAAGTAATCAAACTCATAGTAACCACTCGGGTTCTACTAAAAGCTTTTCTGTAGCTAAGCCCTTAGCGGTGGTCATTTTGTTGATAGTATTTGCTCTAGTAGGTTTTTACGGCGGCATACATTACGAAAAAGATCATGATAAATCTGCTATTGCCTCCACTAACAGTCCTTTCGGCGGCTACGCTAGTGGTGGATATGGGAGTAGATTTAGTGGCCAAAGACCAGTATTTGGCTCAGTAACTTCTGTAAGCCCAACAAGTATAAGTATTCAGGACAGTCAAACTGGCACAACTGTAACACTTTCCATTACTAGCAGCACTACTATTACTGACAACGGCCAAAGTAGTACAGTAAGCACTATTCAACCCGGAGAAACTGTAGCTGCCATGGCTAGCAGTTCTGACTCATCTCAAGCTAGCCGCATACTAATCAACCCATCTTACGGTGGAGGCAGCGACAATACCAACCCCACTAGCAGTTCCATAGAATAGTAAACTGTTTCCGTTTTTCCGAATATTTATTGAATTTAGCTAAGATTAAGTGATAACTTTACGTATATATAGTTACTGCAATGAAGCTCTCCGAGCTCACGCTCGGAGAATTGCGGTGGAAGAATTAAACAAAACACGACAAGTACTTATGCTTTTTCATCGAACTTTGAGGGTCTTTGGGTAGTAACATTGTCGGCAGTAATATCAGTATAAAGCCGCCTTGCTCTAGCCTGATAATGTGTATGTTCTTGCCTTCCTGGATTTGGAGATAGTGCTGGTGTAGCAACGTGCGCCAATTGATCTTTGTTAGACGCTCCTCCTCCAGATAAAGGACCGGGAACAATTTGAGTATGACTCTCGTCATCATTATTAAATTCTGTTTCATAAACTTTTGCAGCAACCCCGGGTGTTTCGGAGGGGACTATACTTGCTAAATCAAAATTCTCTGCTGTTAATATTTCGACTTCACTAGCTGGTAAATGAACCCTAGTACTAGTAGACTTATTGTAGCCAGAGCCAGGAGGTAACTCATTATGTACTACTTTACCCATAATTTAATATTAACATAAGCGAGTTCTTTTATTTTATAGCTGGGGTTAGTTGGTAGGGCTTGGAGCTATTTCTTAGCTAAGCATAGTTTTTCTAGTGAGCTATCAAATATCACAAGACCTAGCTTTTGACT
>Ga0326728_10024745_pt1 | contig 10837 bp, 9 predicted proteins | sample MB3enrmetagenome_FD_207602 | JGI IMG/M metagenome (GOLD analysis project Ga0326728, IMG submission 207602) | Lab enriched peat soil microbial communities from McLean, Ithaca, NY, United States - MB31MN | ecosystem: Environmental > Terrestrial > Soil > Wetlands > Peat | place: USA: New York...
GAAACAATCCGAGAAACGCCGATTCCAGGAAGAAGGCGAACATGCCTTCCATGCCCAGGGTCTGGCCGATCACGCCGCCCGCGAACCGCGAAAACACCGACCAGTTGGTGCCGAACTGGAATTCCATAGGAATGCCAGTCACCACGCCTAACACGAAATTGATGCCGAATATTTTTCCCCAGAAGCGGGCCGCCTCGTGATACACGGGATCGTTGCGCCGCAGGGCAATTGTCTTGAGCGCGACGATCAGCAGCGCAAGCCCCATCGTAAGCTGCGGGAAGAGATAGTGGAAGGTTGCGGTGAAGGCGAAGTGCAGGCGGTGAACAAAAAGCGCGCTGTCCATAAGTAAGGCCTCAGGTGCTAGCTGTCAGCCGTCAGCCGTCAGCTATCACTTCTCAGTTATAAGACTCTAATAGCCCGTGGTGAAACTCCAATGCTCAAAGCCAGCGCCTAAAGGCGCATTCATAACACAGCACCTACGGTATGCCTGAAGGCATACCCCGATACAAAACTGACTTTCACCACAGGCTGCTAACTCCGGCCCTCGTTTCTGCGCGCCGATTCCTTGCGGCGCAGTTCCCGTCGGTGCGCGGCATCTTCGTAGCGGCGCTTTTCATCCGCGGTTTCTGGAATGACGGGCGGGACCGCTAAGTGGTTCCCGGCGGCATCCACGGCCACAAACGTCAGATAGGCCGAACTAACGTGGATGTTCTCTTCCGAGCGATAATGCTCCACCCAAACCTTCACGCCCACCTCCATCGAAGTATGATAGACGCGATTGACCGACGCGCGCAGAATCGCCAGATCTCCTACCCTAACCGGCGCCAGAAAATCCATATGATCGATCGAAGCCGTCACCACATACTGGCGCGAATGGCGGTGCGCGGCCATGGCGCCGGCCAGATCGATCCAGTGCATGAGGCGACCGCCCATCAGCGCGTTCAGCGGATTGGCATCGTTCGGCAGGACCAGTTCCGCCATTTCCGAGATCGATTCGCGCACCGGCCGCGGGCCCAAGAATTTCGCTTTGTCGTTATCGTTCATAACTATCGAATGAGAACAGCGCTTTGCCTGGTGCGATAAGTTTGCAGATAGCAGGCTGCCAGTCTGATCACACGCGGGTCCGGATGTGCGTCGAGCCAAACTTCGCCCGCCAAATCGAAAGTCAAATTCCCCTGCTCAATCGGAGCGTGGTCCAACTCGCACACAAAGCAAATTGTGACCCGCTCCCGGCCCGCGCGGACGACGGAAAAACGCACCGCGTCCCAATCGCGCCGCCGCGGAAGATGAGGACAAGCGGTCGCGTAACCCAGGTTGCAGAATTCCCGCACCTGCGCGTCCGATGCCTCGACTTCCTCACCCGCGGCGCAGCAATTCCCCGTCCACCCCGCGCCCAGCGGCAGACGCGAAGGATGCGGCCAGAAGCCATCGTTCACAATTTCCTGCGGCACAAAAAACGGGCAGGCCAAGTTAGTCCCTCAAAGACATGCCATTGTAACGCAGGGCGTGATATGAATGGGAAGCAGCTTCGAGCTTTTGGCTGCTAGCCTCTAGCTTGGGCTTTTACTGAGAACTGAGAACCGGGAACTGAGAACCATTTTATGGATCGCATTGCCGCGCTGACCGAAATTCTCGCCGCGAATCCCGAGGACACGTTTGCCCGCTATGGCCTCGCCATGGAGCGCTCCAAGGCCGGCCAAATCGATCAAGCTCTCGCGGAATTCAAAACGCTGATCGAGAAAAATCCCGACTACACTCCCGCCTACTTCATGGCCGCGCAAATGCTGGCCAGCGCCAGCCGCGTCGATGAGGCCAGGCGCTGGCTCGTGGATGGCATCTCATCGGCAAGCCGCACCGCGAACGCACACGCCCAATCCGAGATGACCGCCATGCTGGAAGAGCTGGGGTGAGGCGAAGTCAGAAGGCAGAAGTCAAATTGAAAAAGTAAAACCATTCGGCGCAAGCAGTGGATTTTACTTCTTCAATTTGACTTCTGACTTTTGACTTCCTGATACACTTTCCTGTTCGCCGGAGGCCAACCCATGCGCCGTCTTTTTTCTCTCGCCGTTCTTCTTTTAACGATCACAGTCCCGACTCTTCCCGCCTTCTCGCAAGCCAAACATCCTTTCACCTTCGAAGACATGATGAAGCTGAAGCGCGTCGGCGAGCCGGTGCCTTCGCCCGACGGCAAGTGGGTGCTCTTTAGCGCCGTCGATGTCGATCTCGCCGCCAATACAAAGACGCCGCACATCTGGATCGTCCCGCTCAATAGTGGAGCAACAAGTGTGGGGACGGGCGCCCCGCCCGCCCAATCCGAACGCGTACTCATCCCCGATCAGGACGGCGACCGTCCACGCTGGGCTCCCGACGGCAAGCGCTTCGCATTTCTCTCTACGAAAGAAGGTGGATCGCAGGTCTGGATTGCGGATTTCGATGGTGCGGCGGGAACCGTGACGGGGGTGCATAAGCTGACGAACATCGCGACCGAAGCCGATGGAGAACTTTGGTCCCCGGACGGCGCGCGCGTTCTCTTCACTTCGAGTGTGTACCCGGAGTGCGACGGACCGACCGATCAGGAAGTCGCCTGCAATGCCAAGAAGGTGAAGGAGGCTGAAAGTTCCAAAGTTAAGGCTCTGATCTTTGAACACCTGCTCTATCGCCATTGGAATGCCTACAAGGAAGGGCGCCGCAGTCACATTTTCGTCACGCCGACGGGATACCAGCCGGGCGCTACGGTTTATCAGTGTCCGAACATGGACAAAGGCGAAGTGTGCCCTCCTGGAAGATACCGTGATCTCACGCCGGGCGATTACGACTCGCCGGAGTTTTCGCTGGGCGGGCAGGACGACTACGCTTTCTCGCCTGACGGGCAGGAGATTTGCTATACCTCGAATCACGACAAGGTCGAAGCCACGTCCACCAATAACGATCTCTTCACGGTAGTCGTGAACATGTCGTTAGATGCCACGCCAGCGCAGGTTCTGGCACAGACGAAGAACATCACCGCCGACAATCCCGCCAGCGACTCGACTCCGCTCTATTCTCCCGATGGCAAATACATCGCCTACCGCGCCCAGCAGCGTCCGGGATACGAGAGCGACCGGTTCCGGTTGATGCTGTACGACCGGAAGACGGGCGAGAAGAAGAATCTGACGGAGAACTTCGACGCGTGGGTCGGGACGTTCGCTTGGATCGGCGCACATTTGATTAACTTCACTTCCGAGAATGCGGGCGAGTCCCCGATCTACTGGATTATGCCGGAAATGTGTCCTGAAGGCTGCCATCCGATCAAACTCGTCGATGGGTACGACGATGACATCGCTCTCGCCGTTGAGACCGGGACTGTACCGGGACAAATCCCCTTGAGCACCATTCTCTTCAGCCGAATGTCCGTCCAAGCGCCGACTGAGCTTTTTATCGCCGAGCCTGGGCTTGGGTCTTGCGCACTTGGTCTTGAAAAGATCAAGGCGATACTCCTCGGAAAATCCGAAGAACCGCCGTGTGCGGTAGCAACAGCACGCCAATTCACGCACCTCAACGACGCCGTTTTTTCTCAAGTTGATATGTCCCCACTCGAACCCTTCTGGTTCACCGGCGCACACGGCGACAAGGTCGAAGGCTTTCTCGTCAAGCCGCCGAACTTCGATGCCTCCAAGAAATATCCCGTGAAATTCCTTATCCACGGCGGGCCGGAGGGCGCTTGGGGAGACGACTGGTCTTATCGCTGGAATCCCGAACTCTTTGCCGCTAATGGGTATGTCGTCATCATGATCAACTTCCACGGCTCGACTGGATATGGACAGAAGTTCATTGACGCGATCAACGGCGATTGGGGAGGGGCTCCGTTTGAAGACCTGATGAAGGGCCTCGACTACGCGGAGAAAACTTATCCATTTATCGATAAGGACCGGGAGTGCGCGCTGGGCGCAAGCTATGGCGGATACATGGCCAACTGGATTCTCGGCCACACCGACCGCTTCAAGTGCATCGTCTCGCACGACGGCATATTCAACCTGGTGGCGGATTGGGGCTCGACCGAAGAACTCTGGTTCGACAATTGGGAGTTCAAGGGAACGCCTTACAACAACCGCGAAATGTACGAGAAGTGGTCTCCGGTGAACGCGGCGAATAATTTCAAGACGCCGACGCTGGTCGTCCACGGGCAGCTCGACTACCGCATCGACGTGAGCGCAGGCATACAGCTTTTCAGCACGCTGCAAACGATGGGCGTGCCGTCGAAAATGCTTTACTTCCCCGACGAAGGGCACTGGGTGCTGAAGCCGCAAAATTCGCAGCTTTGGTGGAAGACGGTCAACGACTGGGTCGATCGGTGGATTGGAAAGCAGTAGACAGTTGCCAGTTGCCAGTTGCCGGTTGCCGATGCTCAGGGTTCGGCAACTGCCGAGTTAGGCTCGGCTGGGATCCTTCGACAAAGCTCAGGGCATTTTCACAGTTAGTGTAATGCGAGTCCGCCTTCCAGGTTAGCGCCCCAAAAAACGGGCGCGAACCTTTCGACAAAGCTCAGGGCAGGCTCAGGGGCACCTTCACCTATGGGGACAGGAAGTCAAAACCCCCGCCCTGTGTCTGCAAAGAACGCAGACACAAGGACGGGGCACCCGCGTACCGACATGCGAGTCCGCCTCCCAGGTTAGCGCCCAAAAGACGGGCGCGAACCTGGGGCACCCTCCACCTTCCACCCTACAACTTCATTTGTCCTTATTGCCCTAAGGAGGCGAATTGTTGGACGCGGGCTTGGATTGGGCCTCCGCAGGACTGGGGATATTTGTGGGCTGAAGATCGCTGTCGATTGGCGGCGCCGGTTTCTCTGGAGCCGTGGCGGCGGCTGACGGCAATGCCGCGCCTGGCGGAGAAACAGATTTCTCACTGCCGGTGGGGCTTGACGGCGAACCTCCTTTATCGTCGGAAACTTTATCGCCGGAAATACGATCGCCGGAAATATTGTCCGCGGGCGTCTCCGGGGAATCGGCGATGCGCGAATCGTCGTCCGGCTGGTTGTTCCATACGACGATAGGCAGCGCGAACAGCGCGTCTGGCGCGGGTTGTGGCGGGGACGATGGCGCGGCGAACGGCGGGGCGGGTTGCGCAGATGGAGCCGGGACATGGCTGTTGTTGGGCTGCGGCAGAACGATCGCGGCCAGATTCTCCATTTGAAACTGCGCGCTCACCGGGCCCGCGGTGACGGCGATGAAGACATCGCACGGCCCCACGTTCAGGGCAGAGGGCACGATGGAGGCGAGGCCGTTTTGATCGGTCGAGACCCGCGTTGGCGGCGGCGAGCCGAGAATGACCGGCGATCCGCCGCCGGGATTGGAGCCGCCATTCTGGTTTCCGTTATCGGGCACTCGCGCCAGCGTGGTTTGAAAGGCGACGCTCACTCCTAGCACGGGATCGTCGGTGCTGGAGCCATCGGTCACGCGCATGACCAGCGGCTGAAACGACTGCCCAGTCAGCACAAACTGCGACGATCCGCTCACCGTTTCCAGCGTCCACCGGGAAGTGGATGTCGAGTGCAAAACGAAAGACGGGATGCTGCAGGTCGTATTGTTTGGAGCGACGCAAGCGCTGACCTGCACATCGGCGCTTAGATTCGTGAGATTGGCGGTGACGGCGGCGAATCCCAAGCTGTTGGTGGTTGCGCTGGGCGCCGAAAGTGTGGCCGTGCCGTTGACGATTGAAAAATCGACCGTGACATTTGCCTGGGGCGCTCCGGTTTGGTTGAGTGCTTCGACGGTGAGCGGCACGGCAATGGTCGCGCCTTGGGCAATCCAGCGCGTGGGCGTGACGGCAGCCAGGTTGAGCGTGGAGGAGCTGGCAAGCACCGTCGCCTGTTGCGTAGGCAGCGAGTACGAGGCTGGCGCCAGCGCGATGGTAATTGTGCTCGCTCCGGCCGCGGTGGGAGTGACCCAGCTCGACGATTCTCCCACTTCATCGCTCAGGACGGAGCAGGAAGAAGCTGCGCCGCAGACGGAGAATTGCAAGCCGTTGGTTGCGCTCCAGGCAATCGTCGCCCCGCTCACGGGAGTCACGCCGTCGACGGCAACAGCGCGCACGCGGATGGGATTGGCGGCTTGAGAGTCGATTGGGGTCGTTGACTCCGCGCCTTGCAGCAGGAGCAAGAGGTCGGTGGCCGCGGCGCCATAGGTGAGCGCGCCGATCATTTGCGAGTAAGCGCCGCTTGTGGGATCGGTAAGCTGGAGAGAAACAACTCCATCTCCATCTTGCAATCCGGCAGGCAAGGCCACCGCGATCTGGCTGGCGGAGGCGGAAAGCGTGGCGCCGTTGTCGATGGCGACGCAGCTCCCATCGGGCGAAATCGAACTACAGACGGTCACTTGCTGTGCGGGATTGAAGCCGATGCCTTGCAGAGTGGCGATGCCGCCCGCCAGGCTGAGTCGCGGCGGCGTGACTGAATCCGAATAAAGGAGGCTGGCTTGATAAAAGTAGTCGGGCCGGCCGTCGCCGCGGAAATCGGCCACGCCGACGCGGAACGCTTCGGTCACGTTGAACTGCACATCGAGGCGGGACATTCCGAATGTCTCCGAGTTGAATGCGGAGGGCGTGGAGGCGGGCGCGGGGCCTTGGCTCTGGTCGCTCAACTCCCAGATGCCGATTACGGGCAAGAGTTTGGTTTCGGTGGGCTGGCCGCTTTCGTCGAGGGCGGTCACGGCGACCGAGGCGGTGCGGTTCGCTTGCGCCGTAAACTGGAAGAAATCGACGCTGCCGTAACCGGAGATCCACGATCCCCATGCGCCGCCCTGGGGCAGCGCAGCCGGATTCGCATAGGTGGAACCGCTGCCTGGATGCGCTTGTGCAATTTCATCTTGCAACATGAGGATGTTTTGCTCCGTGTTCGATCCACTCTGTATTGTGACAAGAGCAGGAGCGAACGAGCCCGAGGGCGTCACTTGCGTGGGAGCGTACGGTTCGACGCCCTGCGACCACATGGGATCGAGAGCTTCCACGCTCAATTGATACTGGGCGGTTGTTTGTCCGGACGGAATCGGGAGTTGGCCGAGATCGTAAGAACCTTCGAGCGCAAGATTATCGGACCCCCACCGGTTGTAGGGAAGGCCGCTTCCGTCCACGTATCCATCGACGATGTTGCCGGCGTTGCCGCAAAATAAGAATCCGGAAACGGAGGTGGCAACGTACTGCCGCGAGGGCTGGCCCGAAACCATCAGCCGGGCGACCACGTTGACGCCCTGCATGAGCTGCGCCGCATTGCCAGAGGCATCGGTGAAATAGACGCTGCCGTAGATTCTGCCCGCCGTTTGCGCGCTGCCGGGATAAAGGCGGGTGAGCGAGTCGATGTCATCCATCGCCGGAGTGAATGTATTGTTGCCGAGAGCGCCGCCGAAGATGCCTCCATAACAGACGGTGATGGGCACGCAGGAAATGAGATCCATGAAGTGCATCAGCGAGAATCCGGCATAATCGGCGCTGGTGGGAGTAGGGTTGCCCGTCTGGACGTTTAGGTTGGCCTGCGACCATCCCAAGCCAACCGTGCGCCCGAGCACGCGCACCAGGCGGTATTGCACGTCGGGGAGTTGCGCGGTGGTGGCAGCGCAGATTCCGTTGATCACCACGAGCGCGTGTACGATGTTGCCGGCGGCGGAAAAGTTGTCGGGTCCGCCATAGACGGTGTTGTTGAAGCAGTCGGCTAGGTCGCCGGCGCCTTCGCCCAGGATGGCGTCGGTGACCGTTCCGTCGTAGTCGTAAACGATTCCGAGGGGAGTGGACGTGGCGGAAGGCGTAATGTCGGCGGGAGCGGTGACTACTCCATCGGTGACGACGATATTGCTGCCAGTCACATCTTCGGCAAGATGGCCGCCTTGCGTTGCGGTGAGGGCAACGCCGGGAATGCTTGTCCAGGCGCTGAAGGCGCTGGCAACAAGGGCATCGGCCTGGGCTTCGGTCAGGATCGGGCTTAAAGCTGCCGGGTTGGTGTAGTACTGCACTGCGGCATTTGTCCAGAGCAGCGGCTGGCCTTCGACTCCGGCGTTGTAGCCGGAGCCGGCGACGAAGGCGGGACCTCCGGCGTGGGCGGCAAGAGCAGTGCAAAGCAGGAATGTGGCAACGGCCGGAATTTGCCGGCGCGCGATTTGCCAGCGCGCGATTTGCCGGGACATGATTTGCCAGGACATGCTCACTCCTCTCGGGCGCTGCGGATGGCCCGCTCCAGTTGAACGACGCTGACGCTATTGGTGGAAGCACGCGGCCGCGGAGACGATGCGTTCGGCAAGCCGATGGCGGCGGCAGACATCGGCGCGGCTTTCGACACGTTCTTCCCGGTCGAGTCGAGAGCGATCTGGCCGAGCGATCCACCGACCGGGCTGGTGAGCCCCAAGCGGCTGGGCGGATATAAGAAGATCAAGATGCGCTGGCCCTTGGCCATGGGTCTTTGGAATTGCATGGCCCACACTCCGGCCCACTCGTGAATGGTGAGAACTTGGCCAGGCTCGACGCCGGCAATCGCCTCGTCCACGCGAAAACTCAGTTCGACCGTCGGAACCGCGCCCGAAGCTACCCGATCAACCGTGCCCGAAGCTACCCGATCAGCCGGCGCAGTCTGGGCTGTCACAGCCTGGGTGGTCGCAGCTTGGGTCGTAGCAGTTTGGGGCGGGGCGGCGAGCACCGTGCCAGCGAAGATCATTCCGGCGCGGCGTGAAAGCTGCTTCCACTGCGGGCCGAGAACGCGCTCGGCAAGCGCTTGGTCCGAGAGCTGTGCCGCCGCCAAGCTCGACAGACAAAAGCCCGACAGGCAGAAGTTCACGAGACAGAATTTCACGAGGCAGGCCAGCGCAACCGCCAGCAGGCGCCTAGACACACGCATAACGAATCTCTTTCTGGAGGGAAGGGACCGAGAAAGGTCCTGGGAGTGAAATCAGATTAGCGCGAGAGGGACCGGGAAGATGTGCGGGCGGTCACTGTGGATTTGTGATGAATCGTCCGCTGGCGGGAGCGAGCGCCGGGGAAATCTTTTTCGGAGCGGCGAGGGCAGAGCGGCCAAGTCATTACGGGTTGTGGAACGGGGTTGGTTTTGACCCATTCAAGGAAGCGGACCGTCTCGAATCCCGCCGCCTCCATCCAAGCCCTGAGCTCGCCTATTTTGAACAGACCGATGAAGGCGACACCTTCACACGCTCGTAAATCGACGGTTTTGTTTGCCACGTCACTAGCATGATACCTGTATGTGCTAACACTGCTGTCCGGCTATAAGCTGAATAGAATCAACTGGTTGGAATAATCGAGCAGATCGGACTGGGGGTTGTCGTTCTGAAGTGCCCGTAAAATGGGCGTTTTCTCGAACAGCGTCACGCTGAGCATCTGTAGAATTTGGTAAAGACTCGCCCCCAGTCCCAACCGCTTGCGCACGATGGCCACCAGCACGTACATCGACACCGCGATCCAGATTTGCGTCTTCACGGCGTTCTCGCTGGTGCCGTAGAACTCCTTGATCCGCAGGTGCTGCTTGATCCCCTTGAAAAACAACTCAATTTGCCAGCGTTGTTTGTAGATGTCGGCGATGGTCTGTGCCGGGAGCGCGAAGTTGTTGGTCAAAAATGTCAGCCGCTTGCCGGTCTCGTCGTCCACGTAACTCACCCGCCGCAGCGCTTCGGGATAGGCCGAGGCCGACTTGAACGACGCCAGCACTACGACTTGGTCCGAGCGCACACCCGTGCTCTTGTCCACCGGACGCGAGTATCTCCGGTCCAGTAACACGTTTGACTTCGTGCGCACGACAAAGAAGGCCGAACTAAGAGTAAAGACATAGAGCCGCCGGAAATCGATGTACGCCCGGTCCATGACATAGAAGGCCCCGGCCTCCAGCGCGATCTCATCCAGGAGGTTCACGTCATGCAAATCCCCGCTACTGACGCGGACAAACGTGGGTAGGTTGCCGTGTAAGTCGAGTAAGGTGTGCATCTTCACGGCGGCCTTGCGTCGGCGAAACTTCGCCCACGGAAACAACGCCAAGCATAAGTCGATCATGGTCGAGTCCAGCGCGTACAAACTCTGGGCGAGATCGACGCCCATGGGTTCGCCGACATACAACCCGTGCGCGGTGGCGATCAGCCGGTGCGCGAAGTCGGCGAAGATGCGCCAGTTGCGCGACTCCTTGGCGTCGGCCAGCGTCGAACGCGCGACCGGGCCGCGAAACCCGAGGTGCTAGAGCTTGTTTTGCAACGAGCCCAGACATGCCTCGAGGTCACGCAGGCTCTCGCGGTACGTCAACTGGGCGAAGGCCATGGCCAGACACTGTTCCCAGCAAGAGAGTCCGCGCACCCGCAAGTCGCCCCGGTAGCGGGCGACGCAACGACGGAACCCGCGGTCGGGAAGGAAGCCGATCAACTGCGAAAAGACGGTGCGCCCCTGATGCATGAGTCATTGTCCGCCTCCTCGCGTTCAAATCGCGGCAGGCCGATAACGGCCCCAACCCATGATGTTTCTATTGCTTACAACCGGTACCCGGCAGCTCAACCGGACAGCAGTGTCCGCTAGTCACCCAAATGTGTGGTCGCAAATGGGTGCGCTACAGGGTTTTCGCCACCTCGACGGTCTTCTCCATTTGCGTGTCTTTGCCATCCCGCAAGGCTTCTCGCGAAAGTTCAACGGGAACAGCGGGAACAATACCGTTGTTTTCCAGCATCCTTCCTTGCCACGTCAAATAGCCAGCCACGGGTAATCCTAGGGGGTGTTCACACTAATACTTGGCAGCCGGGGCGAATTGCGGCAGAGTGGCAATATGTCCATGCAACTCAGCGAGCAACAATACCAGCGCATCCGGCACGCGCTGCCCACGCCGCGTGGCAAC
>Ga0326728_10024747_pt1 | contig 10836 bp, 10 predicted proteins | sample MB3enrmetagenome_FD_207602 | JGI IMG/M metagenome (GOLD analysis project Ga0326728, IMG submission 207602) | Lab enriched peat soil microbial communities from McLean, Ithaca, NY, United States - MB31MN | ecosystem: Environmental > Terrestrial > Soil > Wetlands > Peat | place: USA: New York...
TCACCGGCGAAGTGATGATCATTGCCGATGAGGTCAATAACGCCATAGTTGTGCGGTCAAACGCCGTCGATTACGGAAAGATAAAAAAGACGATAGAGACCCTCGATATCCTGCCGAGGGCCGTGCTGATAGAGGTGATGGTGGCCGAAGTGCAGTTGACCAAGGACTTCAGTTTCGGGCTGCAATACTATTTTCAGACCCATCCAAGCAGCGGCGCCGGATACAGCCTCTCTTTCGGAGGGCTGTCGACTGCCACCACATCGTCCACCAGCACATCGTCCACCTCCACAATCGGCAACATCATTACCCAGTCGATCGGATCGGTGTCCCCGGCAGGGCTTGGCGCCGCCTGGGTCGCCAATACACAGAATGTCGCGGTGCTTCTTAGCGCTCTGGCCACCAAAACCAACGTCAACGTGCTTTCCACTCCTACGCTTCTGGCCACCGACAACAAGGAGGCAACCATTACAGTCGGCGGCAAGCAGCCGGTACCGACGGGTTCGTATGCCACCGCCGAGACCGGGACCCTGACGAACTCGGTTTTCAGCACGATAGAGTACGCGGACACCGGCGTCATCCTGAACGTAACGCCGCATATAAACGCCGGAGGCCTTGTCCGCATCGAGCTGGAACAGACGATCCGGCGGGTGGGCGCTACGACTACGGTCGGCGCCGGCAACAGCGCGCCAACCTTTACCGAAAGGGACCTGAAGACCACCCTGCTTGCCCAGAGCGGCTCTACGGTGGTGATCGGCGGAATGATCGACTCGGAGCAATCAAACACGAAAAGCGGAATCCCCTATCTTCAGAACATACCCCTGCTCTCGCCCCTGTTCTCCGCCAAGTCGTCCACCCTGGAGCGGACCGAACTCCTTATCGCGATTACTCCGCACGTAATCGACCAGCGAGGTTCGGAAGCGCCCAGAGAACTCCTTGAGAAGCTGAACAACCTGAAGATCAGGACCGGGCAGTGACGCTTCGCTCACAAATTCGGCCAGCGGCGCGCGATCTCGAAAAGGGTTCTCACGCCGAAGCCGGTTGCGCCCTTGGGAGAAGCGCCGGTGTCCGAGTCTGTCCATGCGGTGCCCGCGATATCGAGGTGTGCCCAGGGGATTTTTTCGGGCACGAACTGTTTTAGGAAGGCTGCCGCGACGATTGTCCCGGCCGTGCGGTCCCCAACGTTCTTCATGTCCGCCACGTCGCTTTTCAAAGCTTCGAAATAAAAATCCCAGAGCGGCAGTGCCCAAAACCTCTCGCCGACTGTAGCTCCGACCTTTTCGATTGAGCGCACCAGTTCTTCGCGGTTGCCAAGGACCGCCGCGACGTTGTTGCCGAGGGCCACGATGCAGGCCCCGGTGAGGGTGGCGATATCGACCATGAGCGCCGGTTTGAACCGGTCGGCGGCGTACGCCAGGGCGTCACAGAGCACGAGCCTGCCTTCCGCGTCGGTGCTTATGATTTCAATCGTCTGCCCGGAGTAGGAACGAAACACGTCGCCGGGCTTATATGCCTGGCCTCCCGGCATGTTTTCGGTGCACGGCAGAATGCCCACGACACGCCTGTCGAGACCCGTGCGGCCGATCACCTCGAAGGCCCCCAGAACGGATGCGGCCCCGGCCATGTCCTGCTTCATCACCTCCAGTTTGCTGGCCGGCTTGAGGGAAATGCCTCCCGTGTCAAAGGTGATGCCCTTGCCGACAAAAACAATCGGAGGGTCGTTCCGGGCGCCCGGCGGCGCATGCTCGATGACGATGACATAGGCCGGTTCGCGGCTCCCCCGGGCAACGGCGGCAAAAGCCCCCATTCCCATGGATTGCGCCGATTCCAGGTCGATTACGTCGATTTTGAACCCAAAACGGGCGGCAACCTGCATTGCGGTATCGGCTATGAACCTGGGGGTCACCCGGTTGGCCGGCGATATGGTCAGGTTCCTTGCCAGCTCGATTCCGGCGGCTTCGGACCGGGCAAGGCCGGCGGCTTCCCTCAGAAGAGGTCCCGGATCGGACTCGGACAGGAGCACAATCGACTCCGGAGCCGCCGGGGTATCCGAATTCTTTGTCTTCATTTCATCGAAACGATGGAGCCCGGCGAGCGCGCCGGTAAGCGCCTCCCTCAGCAACGCCTCCCGGGACGTTTTCGCATCGGCGCATGGAGAAGCTTCGCCGCAAAGCCCGTCGAAGGCCGATATCGGTACCCCGGGCCGTTTGATCCCCATCTCGCGGCATCTTCTCAGCGCGAATGCTGCGGCGTTCTTGACCTTTTCGGCTTCGAAACGCTCAGCGGGGCCCAGACCCGCAAGCAGGACCCGGGGGACCGGCACGTCGCGGGCCGGCGCATATAGAACGGCCACTTCGTTGGACTTGCCCCGGAAGTCCTGAAGCGCCGGGGACCCGGCAAGCCATTTTCCGCCTTCTTCCAGAAATTCCTTCAAGCCCGGAGGATATTCCGGGGCGTTCTCGAAAACAAAGAAAAGGAGGGCATCGATTTGCCACTCGCTGCGGGGAGTAATCTGCCATTCGATTTTCATTTGGTGTCCACTATCCAGCCCTGGCCCCTTCATGAAAAGGAAGGAATTCCAGCGGCGTGAGTTGTTCACTGCCCGGTTTCCGGCATTCAATATCCGGCATCCGCCTTCCTGAGTCAATTTTTCGATTCTATATTGAAAAATATAATTCAAAAAAGGAGTATCGAAAAAGGAATTGACAAAAGAACTGCACCAAATTAGCGTTTCAGCCCTGTCGATCCGGCTGAAGTCCCAACGTGGATGACAAACGAGCCGAGCGGGATGCCTTCCGCGCTTCGCGAGGTACATCGTTGGTAAGACTTATGCAAGGCCTCCCGCTGTCGCCCAACGAGGGCTGATAGACGCACGATGCGTCGGCCTCCCCGCTACGCGCTCACATGCGTAAAAGGGAGGCGGCGGAGTAGTGCAGCGGCTTGTAAAAATAACACATAGGTAAGTCTATGCTAGAAGGAGAAAGGATAATGGGTCAGCGAGTCTTCAACTTTAATCCGGGGCCGGCTGCTCTGCCCCTCGTCGTGCTCGAGCGCATAAAGATGGAAATTTTCGATTTCCAGGGCTCCGGCATGTCGATACTCGAGATGAGCCATCGGTCCAAGGCTTTCGAATCGGTGATCGACGGCGCAACTCAGCGGATAAAGCGCCTGCTGGGCCTTGGAGACAGCTATCACATCCTGTTCCTCCAGGGCGGGGCGAGCATGCAATTCACCATGGTCCCGATGAACCTTGGCGTCGTCGGCAGGCCGCTCGATTATGTGAATACTGGCACCTGGGCGACAAGGGCCATAAAGGAAGCCCGCCTGCTCGGCAAAGACGTACGTGTTGTGGCGACATCCGAGGACCAGGAGTTTACATTCATCCCGGACAAGGTGCCGCTGAATCCCGATGCCGCCTATCTGCACATAACATCGAACAACACGATCCGGGGCACCCAGTGGAGCAGTTTCCCCGGTTCCGGCGCGCCCCCGCTCGTGAGCGACATGTCTTCCGACATCTTCAGCCGCGGCTTCGATCCGGCCCCGTTCGGGCTGATTTATGCGGGCGCGCAGAAAAACCTCGGGCCGGCCGGGGTGACCTTGGTCATAATTCGCGAAGACATGCTGGCAAGGGTCCCCAAAGAGCTGCCCACGATGCTCAAGTACACGACTTTCTCGGAGAACAAATCGCTCTACAACACGCCGCCCTGCTTCGCCATCTACGTATGCAGCCTGGTGCTCGAGTGGATCGAGGAGACGGTCGGAGGCCTTGATCGGATGCAGAGGGTAAACGACGAGAAGGCCCGATGGCTCTACACCTTCCTCGACGGCCAGGACTTCTACCGGGGAACGGCCAGGCCGGATTCACGCTCGCGCATGAACATCACCTTCCTGCTGCCCAGGGCCGAACTGGAAAAAGAATTCCTCGCAGGGGCCTCCGAGGCCGGATTGGTCGGACTCAAAGGGCACCGGTCGGTCGGCGGCCTGAGGGCGTCACTCTACAACGCGGTGACCCTGGAGGCGGTGAAGGCGCTTGTCGATTACATGAAGGATTTTGCCGCGAAGAAGGGCTAGTTTCTATAAAACCGACGAAGAGATGGGCAGACGCGGATAGGCTCCGCGTCTGCTTTTGGTCCCCGCATCCCCCCAGCTAGAGTGGCTCGGGCTTGTGCTTCTCAGGATTGAAAGGCTCTTTGTCCCTGTGCTTGAGACCCTCGTGGCCGGTCTCGAGATCGAGAATCCCAACGTCCTGTTCGTCCGGTTCGGAAAGATCGAGTGGGGTATCCCGGGCCACGGCGGGCTTTCGGTTCGCCAGACTTGCATACAGGATCAGGGCCAGTCCGGCCAGGGAAACAGCCGAAAATATAAGGGTCATATACAATCGGGTCATACGAAACTCCTCGGCCTGATGTTCCACCGGTTGCCGGGATAGATTTTCATCTCGATCACGTAGTAGCCGCGCTCGTACGGATAGTAGCCGACGCCCCGGACCATGGGGTACCTGGTTTTCACCTTCACGAGGGTGCCTTCCTTAGAATCGTAGTTTCTCGTATAGGCCAGGGTGACCCGGCCGTCAGCCATCCCGACCGGTCTCACGCTCATCAGTATTTTGTCACCCGTATGCACGCGCGCGACATAGAGTTCACGATTCCGGAGCGGATCGAACCGGAAGGTGATCACAACGGGCTTCGTGCCGGACGCAACATGCGTTTTGCGCGCGTTGGACCTGGATTTGGCCTTGTGCGCATAGGATTTTGACTCGGCCTTACGCGCCTGGGACTTGGATTCGGCCTTGCGCACGTTGGACTTGGATTTGGCCTTGTATGCATAGGATTTTGACTCGGCCTTGCGCGCATGGGACTTGGATTCGGCCTTGCGCGCGGTGTGCCTGAGCACATCCTTCCCACCCGATTCCTTCAGGGCGCTCCGCAACTGCTCGAGCCGGTCCTGTGCCGGATACCGGCGCTCACTTCCGCCCAACTGCGGAACCGGAACCGGTTTTTGGGGGCTGAGGTCCGCCGATGCGGGCGGAGCCGGCCCGGGCGTAGTCACTTCGGCAGGGCCGGCAAGTCTCAGGGATTCAGGCGGATAAATCACCCCGGTCTGCAAAAGCGCCAGACCCCCAAGTCCGATGACCATTAAAACAGTTCCGATTCCGATTACAGCGCCGCGCTTCATCACGTCGGTCCTCCTCGCAAACGAAAAATTAGCGTTGACTTTCAAGACGATTACGGCTGGATTTTAGTCGACATTATAATTCAAGAAAAGGGCAACGGCGCCTATTTTCAAATCTCGAAGCCCCGGGGGGGAGTGCGGGCATCCTTACACCGAAAAAACTTTCCAACCGCTCTTTCCGGATCAGCCTCCCCATCGTCAGGGGAGGCGGGCCGCTCGAATGGGGTGGCGCAACGCAAAGGAGATCGTTTCTTTTCGTAAAAACCTTCGGAGTTCGCGTTCGCCGGGGTCGCTGTCGCGAAGCACGGCCCGGAGAAGATGAGGTTGGAGAAAGTATTTGTCCAGCTTGCGGTACCGGGAGCGGACCTTTTTTTCCGGCAGCCCCGACATGACCAGGCCAAGCCCCAGGGTATCCAGGTAAGTATAGTCTTCCCACCGGATCGAATCCCGCACATCGGAGGGCAATTGGTTGAAGAACGCCGTTCCCGGAAGAGGGCAGAGCAGACCTGCCCTGATGATCTCCGGCCTGGCCCAGCGCAAAAAACTTACGGTTTCGTCCCAATCCTTTTCGGTCTCACCGGGTAAACCGAACATGATATCCGCAAAAATCCTCAGGCCGGCTTCCCTGGTGGCTTGAACCGCACGCCTGTTGAGCTCCAGTGAAGTTTGTTTGCCGATGGCTTCCAACAACTCCTCTGAGCCGGTTTCAAGCCCATACTCAACCATGATGCAGCCGGCGGACTTTATCTCGCCCAGAAGCTCCGGGCTCGCCTGGTCCACCCGAAGGCTGCAATCCCAGGGGATTTTATTCAAACCGGAACCGCGCAGGGCCTCGCAGAGCAGAACAAGTCTATCGGGATCGGCCCCTATCGAATCGTCCTCGAAATGGATTGCCTCGACCCCGAACGCCCCCACGAGATGCTCGATCTGATCGATGACATAGTCGATCGAATGGTAACGAACCCCGTGGCCCGAGACGAGGGGACCGGCGCAAAACAGGCAGGCGCCGACACAGCCCCGTGAGGTGCAGACATTTGTCACTTTCAGGTTGAGCCATGGGATCATCCATCGGTTGGGTAAGGTATAAAATTTCATGTCAAACAGGTGATAGGCGGGCGCGCCGAGCCGGTCCAGATCTTTTTCGAGCGGCCTTGGAGGGGTGGATACAAACTTGTCCCCGCTACGAAACACCAGGCCCGGGACATCCTCGCCGATGCCTCTCCTGATGAGATCCACAAGGGTCAACTCGCCCTCGCCGGTCACGACCGCATCGAGTTCCGGGATTTCCCGCAGCGTGCGCTCGGGCAGGGCCGTCGGGTGCGGCCCTCCCGCGACCACGATCGTGTGCGTGCCGCAGATGCTTTTTGCAAAACCGGCGATACGGGCCGCCTCGATCATACCCGGGGTCACAATCGACAGTCCCACGAGGTCGGGCATGAATTCACGCAACTCGCCCCTTATAAGTTCATCGACGGCCGCCCTGTTACAGTTTTGCTTTATGAGGTGTTCTTCGGCGTTTAAGACGCGGACCTGGCAACCTTCATTTTCCAGAACAGAAGCTATATGGGCAAGACCCAAAGGCACCCAATAAGAACGGAAATCCCCGCGCGGCCAGTAATTATCCGGCAATCCCGGATAGACCAGATAAACTCTCATATTCTCTTGAGCGCCTCTCTTAAAATTTTTCGGCGCAGCCTGTCGATCCTGCCGGGCTCTCTTCGCAGCATCGAGGGCGTGACAAGGGCTCTCAGGGGCAGCGGGACGGCGAGCTTGAGCCGGTCGGCGAGATCGAGGCATTCTTCCGATTTCAAGACGCGCCGGCATAAGGTCAGGCCCGTCGCGACGGAAGGACCGCACCCGCAGCGGCCGAGCATATCCGACAAATACGCGGTATCGAGTCCGCCCGCCTTTCCGAGGCAGATCTGGCGGATGTCGTAGAGCTGGAGAAGCCGGTCGTACGAGTGGCTGGTTGCGGCGTGCACCGAGGCAATCAGGAGAAGAGAGGCCGGGGAGGGCGCCGGCCGGGAAGCGCCGGGCGCGGCCTCGAGCTGCAGATCGTGAAAGCAACAGGAGATATTCCTGCGCATTTTCGGAGAATTGACGAGATTCCAATGTATCTCGACGGCCCCCCCCGGCCGGCCCTCGGGTTCCCAGGCCTCCTGTCCGTAATCGGAGGCATGTTTCATTTTCCAGCCGGCGGTGCGCCGATATCCAAGCCCTTCGAGAACAGCCGATATATCCGCCACGGCCTCACGCGGCGCCATGATGTCCACGTCGGTAAACGAACGCAAAGAAGGCGGGTTGTAGAGCCGGTCGGCAAAATGCGCCCCCTTCAAAATGAAAGCGGGAATCGATTTTTCCGACAGGGCTTTCATAATATCGCTGCCCTGCCGCCGAAGCAGAAGGGAAAGCGCCATTGCGGCGCGGAGCCGGTCTTTTTTCACGGCAAGGACCGACTCGACGGCTTGCCTGCCGCCGCTTGCCACCAGTTGCGCGCAGCCCCCGGCCACTGCGGCCGAAAGGTTCGACACGGCCGCCGGCAGCACTCCGTGGGCCTGCGCCACGTCGAGCAGCCTGCCCAGCGCGCCGGCGCCAAGCGCGCGTGGAGGGGCGGACAATTTCAGGCCATCGGGGTCCGATAGCAGTATAAGCCAGGGAAGGGGCATCGGGGATTTTCCTGATCCTAAAGAAAGGGCGACAGGTATTCATACAACGTTTCAAGACAGGGCGAAGCACTGAGCATGAAACATCGGCAATTCCCGACAAGATTGGCCAGGGCCTTGAACGATTTTCCGGAAGGGCCGCCGCCCCTGGAGTCTACAGCGGAGATGTTTTCCCGCGCCAGTCGGCCCAGAGCGGCAACCCGGCCGAGCGGCGTTATCCGGTGAGCTTCCGCATTGCGCTCTTCGAGGAATATAATGGCGCCCGGCCTTGTGGAAGAGCGTGCTTGCGGCCTTCGGACCACTCCCGGATCGAAATAGAGCTCCGGGCCGCGCTCGATGCCCGTCGGACCGAGTTCCCTCATCCAGGGCAACAGATCCAGGGAGGGCCGGCAGACCTTGAGGCGCGAAAGAAGTCCCCATATCCGGGGCGGACCCGGACCGGTCTCCACGCCGGTTACAAAGCTTATGTCGTCGCTCACGAGCTTCATCCCGGAGTTGGCCAGCGCCAGCGCGCTGGTTGTTTTCCCCGCGCCGCTCGGCCCGGATATGACTACTGCGCGCTCGTCGGGCGCGTCCGTAAGCAGTGTCGCCGCGTGAATCATATGATGATCGGCCTGCCTCAAAAACTCTGCCAGGATTGGAACAATACTGCCTGAGACAAGGCACCATTCGGCGCCGGGCCTGAAAGATACTTCAGCGCGGCGTGAAGCGAGGTCAAATCTGGCGAGCGTAAGCCCATGCAGCTCCAGCGACCTCAGGGTCTCATTTCCGCGGTGGGTTGCGCGAACCCCCTCCGGCAATACTCCATCCCACAGGACAGGGGCAGCGGGCGGGAACTCATGATCTTCAAGATAGCCGGGGCTGATTGAAATAGAGCAATCCGGCTCTTTTCCCGGGTTGCCTGCGAATGGAGACAGGAGGCGCTCAACTTCCCGGGCGGCCTCCACGGTCGTAGCCTCCACAAGGAGGCTGAGGCCGTGGATGTTATAGGAACGGGACAAAAGCATGCCGGAATCAGGTCTTTCGAATGCCGGAAACAATTGGCCCAACGCCCTCGGTTATTTCGACGAGTTTTTCGCATTTCTCCAGAGTGGGTTCCACGTAAGGTTTCCTGTTCTCAGTTCCGTTTTCCATAGCTCTCCTCCTTTTGATTTGTTCCAGGTTTGGGTTGACGCAGCGCCTTCCGTTATCAGCCAACTGGAATGCCTGAAACAAACGGCGTCTCGGCCTCGGTTATTTCGACGAGTTTTTCGCATTTTTCCAAAGTAGGTTCCACGTAAGGTTTTCTGCTTTCAGTTCCGTCTTCCATAGCTCCCCTCCTTTTGATTTGTTCCAGGGCCGGGTTGACGCAGCGCCCTCCGTTATCAGACAACTGGAATGCCGGAAACAAACGGCGCCTCGGCCTCGGTTATTTCGACGAGTTTTTCGCATTTTTCTAAAGTAGGTTCCACGTAAGGTTCCCTGCTTTCAGTTCTGTCTTCCATAGCTCCCCTCCTTTTGATTTGTTCCAGGCCTGACACCCGAAAATCCAGATCTTCGGCACGGCGTCAGACAACGGATCGCCGATTGCTGCGCTCCGGGCTGTCCCCGGCGCCTCAACCGCCCCTCGGATATGAAAACACCTCGCCCATCTGTATGCCCGGCGGACTCGAAACAGTTCTGCCAAACGAAGTTACCCAACAATGGGCGTGAAATCTCCCGAATATTTCCCTCGGATGAACACTTACGTGGAGGGTCGCCTCCAGCCCGGCAAGCCTCAGAAAATGGAACATGAGGAGTCCCTCCCTCAGGCATGCGCGCCGTACCATATAGACGGGGCGTTTCAACCGGTTTTTGACGACGCCGGCCAGGTCCTCAGCACTGATGCCTCGATATGGCTGGAATAGGGGAGGTGGAGTAAAAAGCTCAAGGATTCTTTTTATGGAAAGGACCCTCACCAAAAGAGGAATAATGGCGGCGACTATCCAAACATGGACGGCGAGGGCGACTCTACGTGTTCTTTGCATTTGCCACCGTTACCAGACCTTCCGCCAGCATTCTGTCGGCAAGCAGCCGCAGATCGGCGAGCAGCCTGTCTTCGGTTACCGCGAAGACCACGAGCAGTTCCCGGCCGATCTCGGCCAGGGTTTTTTCCCCGTCCACGGCCTCAAGAAATGCCCTCGTCGTATCGTTGCAGCTATAGAGAAAACCGGTCTTCAGGGAAACGACCACCGTTTCGCGCCCGTCCCCAAGAGATTGAAAGGCAACGTCCTCACTGAGGCACAACCTGGTATCGTCAGCGGCGTTCATAATCCACCTCATTAAGTAGGACTGTGAATATACATGCGTATGTCTATGGGGTCAAACTATTCCCGGCGGCATTTACGGAGCACCGTGTATGCTTGAGGATATCGCCGGGCCGGCTGATTAAGGATTATATGAGGTTATGTTGACCGCCGGCCGCTTAAATGATTGTTCAATTCTGACTCGTGGTCAATATAAAAGTTGGTACGGATCGGGACGCTGAGGTTCGTGTGGAGGGGCAATGATTGTGATCTGCAAAAGCTGCTGTAGTCCGCTTTCGGCCTCTTTGACTTTATCGTCTCATTCAATATGCCGTCTGCTCAATAGTCTTCGAAATTCTCCAGGTCTGTCGGCCCCCGGGATATTTTTCTTTGGGACAGGTTCACCACCCAGGAGGCCAGGTCAGACTGGCTGGAGGGAAAGGGGAGGCGGGAAAATATCGACTTTAGACTGTAAAATTCCCGATACATTCTCCTGACGTTTCTTTCCAACTCCTGCGGTGTGCCGTGTTTTGGCTTTATATAGCAGATGATTCCAGGCCATCTGCTTATGTTGTCGGGGTCGATGAGCCGGCCTTCATTATTCATACGGTCATAGAGCGGCGTGCCCTTATGGGGAGTCAGTATATTGAAGTAGGCCGCAGGTACTTTGTTTTGCTTGAGAAAGGTTAGGGTTGAGTCGAAGATGCTCTCACGTTCCATATCATAGCCGAACACAA
>Ga0326728_10024748_pt1 | contig 10835 bp, 12 predicted proteins | sample MB3enrmetagenome_FD_207602 | JGI IMG/M metagenome (GOLD analysis project Ga0326728, IMG submission 207602) | Lab enriched peat soil microbial communities from McLean, Ithaca, NY, United States - MB31MN | ecosystem: Environmental > Terrestrial > Soil > Wetlands > Peat | place: USA: New York...
ACGGTGGTGGACACGCAGGGACGCCATCCCCTGGGCCTTGGTGACCTGGTTGTGGAACAGCTCCATGATGTTTTCCTTCCGGCCCCAGGCATCGTCCACCCCATAGGGGCCGAACACGGAAGTCAGGAGAATCCGCTGGCTCATAAACGCTCCCAGCCCAGAGTAGGTCCTGGGCCGGTGGCGTTCGAAAAAGTATTGTAAAATCTAAAAATCGGCTCGAAGCCTATGCTCAAGGATTTTTTTCGACTCTGGGTCCGGATCTCGCTCGGTTCGGTGTTCTGGATCATCGCCGTGCAGGTGGCCTGGGCCATGCTGCTGCTGCTGTGGATCGTGGCCTACGTGAAGCTGGCCATGGCGGCGCCCGGCCTCGGTGTGTTCTGGGGCGGCCTGGGCTTCCTGGCGCTGCTGATCATCGGGGTGAACGTCCTGGTCGTCCACCATGCCCGCCAGGCCGCCCACAACCAGGTGGTCAAGGACTTCGTGTCCCGGGTGAGCCACGACCTGCGCTCGCCCCTGGCCTCGGTGAAGCTGCACCTGGAGACCCTGCTCAAGCGGGAGCTCAGCCCGGAGCAGGCCCGGTCCTGCCTGGACGCCGCCTGGCAGGACCTGGGCCGCCTGGAGACCAGCATCGAGGACGTGCTCATGGCCGCGCGCCTGGAACGCAGGAAGCTGCAGGTCGAGCTGCAGCCCATGGACTTCGGCGATTTCCTGGGGCGCTACCTGGCCCGCAAGCGGGAATTGGTGGAGGGCAACGGCGGCCACCTGCACTTCGGCACCATGCAGGACCTGGCGATCCAGGCGGACCCCGCGATGATGGAGAAGATCCTGGACAACCTGCTGGACAACGCCCTCTGCCACTGCCCGCCGGGGGTGCACATCCGGGTCGCCCTGGCCCGGAGGAACCGCCTGGCCCTGCTGACCGTGGCGGATGATGGACCGGGGATCGCCCGCCGTGACCGGGACAAGATCTTCCGCATGTTCTTCCGTGCCGCGGCCACCCGCGGGCGCGGCACGGGCCTGGGGCTGTTCATCGTGGCCAGCCTGGTGCGGGCCCATGGAGGCCGGATCTGGGTGGAATGCCCGGGCGTGGGCAGCGCCTTCCAGGTGGCCCTGCCCCTGGAGGAGGAAGGAGGCGGGCGGCCATGAAGAAGCGCATCCTGCTGGTGGAAGACGAGGTCCAACTGGCCAAGGGCCTGCGCCTCAATTTCGAGCTGGAGGGCTACGAGGTGGAATGGGCCGCCGACGGCCAGTCGGCTCGCCGCGCACTGGCTGCGGGACTTCCTGATCTCGTGGTGCTGGATTTGATGCTGCCCGATGTGAGCGGGTTCCAGCTCCTCCAGGAGGCGAAGCGGATGGATGTGCGCCTGCCGGTGCTCGTCCTGACCGCCTGTGCGGGGGACGAGGACCGCATCATGGGCCTCAGCCTGGGCGCTGACGATTACCTCACCAAGCCGTTCAACCTGGTGGAGCTGATCCTGCGGGTGCGCGGCATGCTGCGGCGCGGGGAGTGGTACCAGGAGCCCCCGCCCGGGAGCATCGACCTGGGCCTCTGCGTGCTGCACCCTTCCCGGTCCGAGGTGGAGCGGAGCGGGTCGGTCACCCTGCTGACGGAACGGGAACTGGCCCTGCTGCTGCACCTGTGGCGCAAGCGCAACCAGGTGGTCAGCCGCAGGGAACTGCTGGTGGAAGTGTGGGGCTACGCGCCGGAGGTGGAGACCCGGACGGTGGACATCTTCATCAGCCGGCTGCGCCGGCTGATGGGGGACGATCCGGACGCGCCGCGCAAGCTGCAGACCTTGCGGGGGCAGGGGTATCTGCTGGTGCAGGAGGATGGGTAGGTCCAGGATGGGACCGGGACCCCGGCCGGGCTCTCACATGCGGGTGAGCGCTGCATGCACCCGGCGCAGCTCGGCGAGGGCCAGTCGATCCCGGGTTGCCGCGCTGGCGTCCTTGGCCGGGTGCGCCACCAGGTCGCAGCTCTCGCCGGCGGGGGAATCGAGGTCGAACAGGCTTTCCGTGCCGGTCTCCAGCCAGGCGAAATACTTGTAGCGCCGGCCGCCGTAGCTGCCGACCAGGCCGGATACCTTCAGGAACTCGACCACCAGCGCATCGCGTCCGGTCCTTTGCTGCAGCGGAATGCCGGCCCAGTTGCCCGGAACGGGCGCGCCGATGGCGGCGAGGAAGGTCGGGGCGATGTCGACCAGGCTGCTCAGGGGCTGCACCGGGTAGGCCGTGCCGGCAGGATCCCTGATCAGCAAAGGGATCCGGATGACGGGCTCAAGGGGCTCGCCGCCGTGGGAGTTCCGGCCGTACTCGCCGATGTACTCGCCGTGGTCGGCGGTGATGATGACCAACGCATCCTTGAATGCCTTTTCACGGTCGAGCAGGGCAAAGATCTGGCGCAGCCTGGCATCGGCCTGGAGGATCCGGTCATGGTAGCGGTCGCGCAGGGCCTGGCTGCGATCCGTGGCCTTGCCGGCGGCGGCCGACTCGGCCTCCCACCGCCTGAATTGCGGATCCAGGTAGCCGAGCTGATGCACCGACATCAGGTGCAGGAACAGGAACACCGGCTGGTGTTCGGGCCAGGCCTGCCTGGCCAGCCAGTCCAGGACGAGCCTGTCGTCGTTGCAATAGCCATCGGTCTGGCTGGCGCCGTCGCGGTAGACATCGATGCTCGGTCCATACATCCAGCGGATGCCCAGGAAGTGGGTGTGGTCGCCCGCCAGCAGGAAGCAGGTGGCATAGCCGAGCCGCTTGAGGGCATCGGCCAGGTTCCATGGATGCGGCGTCAGTTGATGGAGGTACTTGGAACTCAGGACGCCCAGCAGGCCGCCATAGGACGAGGTGGAGGTGGAGTACGCCGGGCCCAGCCGCTGCATGAGCCCGTCCCGGACCTGGGCACTCAGGAACGGGGTGTTGTCCCTCGGGCCGCCATAGACCCCCATCTGGTCACTGCGCAGGGTGTCGACCGTGATCAGCACCAGCGGCCGGGGCCTGGCCGCCCTGGGGTTGGTCGCCAGGTAGGCGGCGACCTGCCGGTCTTCCCGGGCCTGGCGGACCGGGTCGGACATCGAGGGAAGGTCAGGCAGGAGCGGGTTGCTGGAAGCGTACGCAAGTTCCAGCGGTTCACTGCGCCGCCATTGCGGACGGTCGCGCACGGCGCTCAGGAGCACGAAGGCCGCCAGTCCGAAAAGGCCGAGCCAGGCCAGGCGCTCGCCCCATCCGGCGCGGTTCCTGGCGCCGGGCGAGTCCCGGATGATGGCGCGGTCGAAGGCCAGGAAGACGGCCCCGGCCAGCTTCAGGTGGAGGACCAGGAGCAGCGCCCACGGCGGACCCAGCACCAGCGCCACGGTCTTCCAGGAATAGCCCAGTGCGTCCAGCAGCGGAACGACCTGGGGAATGTACCCGCGCAGGATGGTCCAGTCGATCCAGCAGCCCCAGGTCCGCACGGCGACCGCAGAGAGCCCGTAGAACAGCAGCAGGGCCCACTGGACACTGGCCAGCACGAACACGAGGGCATAAGCGCCGCCGCGGCCCAGCCGTCCGAACCTCGACATAGCCCAGGCCGGCAGGACCAGGATGAGCAGCCCCGCCAGCAGGACGCTGGCATGCATCCCGATGCCGATGGCCGGATGGAACAGCTTGTGCAGGCACCCCACCGCCAGGAGGTTCGGCACCGTCCACAAGGCGATGAGCAGGAGCACGGGACGGCACGAGAGTCTGGGCAGCGATACGCGCATGGGGCTTCCCGCCGCTCAGGGGCCGGTCTCGGAAGGGACGCAGGGGCTCAGGGCGGTGCGCTCGCCGGCCTCCCTGGCCAGGCCGGGCAGCAGCCGCCTGGGAATGCGGGTACCGCGCCGGATCTGCACCAGCCGGGACAGGCCCAGCAGATTGGCCGCCTTGACGGCCTGGATATCCAGCTCCAGGTCGGTGATGTGCCCCTGGAAGGGGAAGTCGGGGCGGAATCCCAGCCAGCGGGCGAACGGTTTCAGCGGCCGCTCCAGCCCATCCCAGAACCCATTCCCGCTGAAATGGTTCAGGATCCAAATGGTCCCGCCCGGCCGGCAGACGCGGAAAGCCTCGTGCAGGAGCCGCAGGGGCGAGGGCGTCACCGAGTAGACGTAGGGCAGAGTGACCTGGTCGTAGGCTTCGTCCGGCAAGCCGGTGCGCTCGGCGTCGGCCAGGCGCAGCTGGACGTTGCGCAGGCCCAGCCTGGCGACCCGCCGCTGGGCGCGGGCCAGCATTCCGGGCGAGATGTCGACGCCGACCACGCGGAAATGCGCCGGATACAGAGGCAGCATCAGACCGCTGCCGACCCCGAGTTCCAGCACGTCCTGCCCGGTTCCGGCCCTGATGGCCCGGGACAAGGCCCTGCGGCCATCCTGGAGCACTCGGCCGTAGAGGAAGTCATAGATCCGCGAGTACCTGTCGTAGGACCGGATGACGGATCCGGCATCAGGCTGGAGCATCACCAACCGGCCTCCTTCCAGTCTCCCCGAATGATCTGCTGAGGTATGGCTTCAACTATAGGTCCGCAGGTCCCCGGCTGGCAAGGGAAGCACTTCCGCCGCCATCATGGCCCGTGCAGGCCTCAGCCGCGCAGCGACAGGGCGGCCCCCTTCTCCCATTCCTGGAGCATCCGCTCGCCGATCTCGGCGAATTCGGGATGCTGGTTGATGTAGAGGCGGGCCTCGATCATAGTCTGTTCCATGGCCCCGTCTATTTTCTGCAGGATCTGGCGGACCTTGGCGGGCGTGCTGCCCATGCGCGTTTCGCCCAGGCGCTTCAGTTCTTTCGCGCTCGGCCAGCGGGTGGACCCGTTGAGGGTGAGCGCCATGCTGTCCCTTGGCAGATACACCGTGGTCGTCACCAGGTCATAGACGGGGGCGAGTCTCGACCCGCCCTGGACGTCGTCGTAGACGACCCCGAAGTTCTTGAGATGGGCGTCGCCGTTGCGAAGGGCGCTGTTCAGGGCAATCAGGATGAACAACTTCTCCACGTCTTCGTGGTACTGCGTCGAGTCGGCAAATTGCTGGAAGCGCTTCATGACTGAGGTCTCATAGGAGCCTCGGTATTTCTCCTCTGTCCTGCGCGCGTTGAGGACGCAGAAATCCTCGAATCCTCGATAGGTCCCGTCCCTGCGCAGATCGAAGCGGTCGAGGACGAGCGCTGCACCGTCCTCCGCCAACCGGAACGGTGGCACGTCGAGCCCGCAGGCGCGCGCGACCGTGAGGCAGAAATACTCATTGGCCGCCAATTGCGGGTATTCGTTAGGTTCCCATAGTTTCAGGATGTGGGTCGCACCTTTGAAACTCTGTGAGAGCCGGTGACCGGTGTATTCCTCTTTCATGAACGCCTTTTCATCGCGGAACAGGATCTTCGGCTGTACGCCACTGATGCCGGAGAAGGACACGAACGTCTCGAGCAGGTAGCGGAACAAGTCGCTGTCGCGCCGGCGTTGGAGGATTTCATCCACCGACTGGAAAGGCACCTCCTCGTGCAGGTGCTCCTGGCCGCCGGTGAAGCGGACGCGGCCGACCTGGGAGCGTCCGACGATGGCCAGCAGGTCGAAATCATCGAACCTCCCGGTGGCCTTGGCGAAGGCGAGGCGGAGCCGTTCACGCAAGGCACCTTCGGGCAGGTTCATCTCGAAGATCGGGGGCAGGCCGAACGGCACGCTCCACGATTCGAGCCTGACCGGCATGGTCACCGAGACCGCTCGTGCGGGCGCCGCGCCCGGCAGGTACGCGAAGGTAGTGCCCCGCTCGCCATGGCGGTCGAACAGTCCGGCTTCAGCGCTGTCGGTCCAGGCCTTGATCATCACGATCCTCGTCCAGCAGATCCTCCAGCGTGGGCCGGCGCGATGCTGCTTCCTGGAGTCTCAGTTCCAGTCCCAACGCCGCCAGGATGTTGGTGATCTTGGCATAGCCCAGTTCGCCCAGGCGGGCATTCTCCAGCGCCTCGAGGGTGGAGCGCCCAACCCCTGCTTTCCGGGCCAGGGTCGCTTGGCTCATGCCCAGCGCCTTGCGCCTGGCGGCGATCTGCTCGCCCAGAGAGATCAGGTTCATCATATGCCTAATATACAAGGTATTTTCCATTATTTCAAGCTATTAACCTAATATATTGGGTATTTTTTTGAGGCGATCGACCAGTGCCACCAGATCCGGGCAGTACCAAGCGGCCGTTCCAGGCACATCGGCCCTGACAGGGCAAGCTTTACTAGATCTTCTCCCGGACCGGCTCTCCCCGCACCCAGCGCAGGATCTGCTCCGCCGTCTCCGCTTCCTTGCCCCAGAAGCCATGGGGGGAGCCGGGCTCGCAGGGATCGGTGACCGCATGGGCGCCGCCCTCCACGGTCACCAGGGTCAGCTTGAATTTCTCGCTGGTCCACCGTGCCCGATAGTAGGGAGAGGCCTTGCAGGCGTCGTCGCGGTGGTGCACCAGCAGGACCGGTACGGTTAGGCCTTGGAATTCCTTCGCATCCAGGCCGTCCCGCCAGACGGCGGCAGTGAGTACGATGCCCTGGGTCCGGTCCGCCAGGCGCCGGCCCGCGTTCAGCGCGGAGAGGGTGCCCCGGCTGGTGCCCACCAGGTAGATGGCCTCCGCGGTGGGGATGCGGACCTTCAGGGCGTCCATGACCGCGGCCACGTCCGCGGCGTGCACGGGACCGGTCCGGAACCCGTCGCTGATGGCCTCAGGCTGGTCCGACGGCAGGTCCACCACCGCCGAGGCGATGTCCGGACCGGTGAGCAGGGCCCGGGCGCGCACCAGGAAATTCACCTGGCCGCCGGGGGCGGACTCGAGGCGCACCTTGCCCCCGCCGCCGGGGAACAGGAGGAGCACCCGGGTGGGGCGCGCATCCCGCTCCTGGGTGAGCAGGCACTTCACTTCGACTCCTGGGCGGGCAGCGACGGAAATCCAGTCCTCCGCCGTGGCCGCGGAGGCCCAGGGACGGGCCAGGAGCAGGACGAGACCCAGCAGGATACCGCGCATGGCGCAACCTCCTCTCCGAGTCTAATGACGATTTGGTTGTTGCACGGCACTCGAATGGATGGGATTGAAACCATATCGACCCCGGACCAGAATGATGCTGAGGTTTCCCATGACCCGGGAAGAAGCCATCAGAATCCTTCGCAGTGCCTTGCCAACCCTCAAGGAGCGGTACGGCGTACAGGATCTGGGCATCTTCGGATCGGTCGCACGGGATGAGGCAGGGCCCGACAGCGATGTGGATGTGCTAGTAAAATTTGAAGGTCCAACCCGATTTCGTGCCTTCATGGGGCTTCAATTTGAACTTGAAGATCTCCTTGGATCGAAAGTCGATCTGGTTTCCTCAAAGGCGCTGAAACCGTTGCTGCGGGAGGAGATTGATCGGGATCTTATCCATGTCGCGTGATCCAAGGCTCTATCTTCAAGGAATCAAGGACTGCGCGACCAAGATCCTGCAATATAGCCAAGGATTGGATCGGGAATCCTTCGAGAACCACGGGATGGCCTATGACGCTGTCCTCAGGAACCTGGAAATCATCGGCGAAGCTGCCAAGAAGATTCCGAGGGAAATCAGGGATTTAGCACCAGATGTCCCTTGGCGGATGATTTGCGGTTTCAGGGACCATCTCGCGCATGCCTACTTTGGTTTGGATGGCGATACTGTCTGGGAAGTTGTTTCTGAAGAGGTCCCGGCACTCCTGATTCAGGCTGAGCGCATCCTGGAGGTGATTCACGGGGCACCGCCCTCCGCCTAGGCGGAAGCCCGAGAAAGCCACTCCCGGCCTTCCCGGTGCTGCCAAGATGGTTAGGCATCACCTTCCTTCACAACACTTGTCATATCCATCCGGCCACGGTGAAACAGGGCGGACCGGTTCTGGGCGCGGTGCATCGGATGCTTGGACTCAACGTGCTGGACCTGAGAGACCGGCCCTATTATTCGGAGCTCCTGCGCATCGGGCTGCCGGTCATGGTGCAGAACCTGGTCTTCAACGGCCTGCTGATGATCGACAACGTCATGATCGGGGGCCTGGGCGACGCGGCCATCTCCGCGGTGGGGATCGCCAACAAGCTCAGCTTCGTGTACGTCCTGCTGCTGTTCGGGGTCAACAGCGGCGCCTGCGGGTTCAGCTCCCAGTTCTGGGGCAAGCGGGACCTGGTCTCGGTGCGCAAGGTCCTGGGCATCTCCATCCTGGTGTGCATGGTGGCGGCCATCCCGTTCTTCCTGGTCACCCAGCTGCTGCCGGGCCAGGTCATGGCCTTCTTCATCCGGGACGCCAGGGTGGTGTCCCAGGGGGCAGCCTTCCTGCGCATCATCGGCTGGAGCTACATGCTGCAGTCGATCTCGGGCACCTACGCCATCCACAGCCGGGCCGTGGGCCGGACCCGGCCGCCGATGTATGCCAGCGTGGGGGCGCTGATGGTGAACACCGTCCTGAACTACGCCCTGATCTATGGCCGGTTCGGCTTGCCGGCGATGGGGGTGCGGGGATCGGCCACCGCCACCCTGATCGCCCGCACCCTGGAGCTGGGGCTCCTGCTGGGCATCATCTACGGCCGCAAGTACGAACTGGCGGCCTCCCTGAAGGAGATGACCGGATGGTCGCGGGAGTTCCTGCGCAGGTACATCCGGCCGGTACTGCCGGTCATCCTCAACGAGGTCGGCTGGGCCACCGGGATCAGCATGTACACCTTCTTCTACGGCATGCAGGGGGTGGGCGCCACCACCACCGCGCAGATCATGGAAGTGGTGGCGAACCTGTTCTTCTCGTTCGCGTTCGGTCTGGGCAGCGCCTGCGGGGCGATGGTGGGCAACCGCATCGGCGCGGGCCAAGACGGGGTCGCCAGGACCTATGCCAAGCGCAGCGTGCTGCTGGGGGCCGGGCTGGGGGTGGTGATGGGCGTTGCACTGGCGGCGGCGGCGCCGGTGTTCCTGGGGTTCTTCCGGGTCGGGCCCGGGGTCGTCGCCGCCTGCCGGATCGCGGCGTTCGTGTTCGCCGCGACCCTGCCCCTGCGGGTGATCAACCTGGTGATGATCGTGGGCATCTTCCGCAACGGCGGCGACACCGTGTTCGCCGCCCTGATCGACGTGCTGGCGCCGTGGTGCGTGGGCATCCCGATGGCGGCGCTGGGGGTGATGGTGCTGCACTGGCCGATCTATTTCGTCATGGCGCTGGTCAGCCTGGAGGAGGCCGCCAAGGCCGTGCTGGGGATCTGGCGGCTGCTCTCGGGAAAATGGCTGCACAACCTGGTGCAGGATATCCAGGGGGGCGCGGTGCTGGCCGTGGCTGCGACGGAACCGGGCCTGGGGGGCGCGGGAACGGACTCTTGAGCAGTTGCGGGCGCCGCGTCCGACCGGCTTCCGAACCGCGGCTGGCCGGCTTCCCGGGCTTGGCCGTTCTCAACGCCCTGGAGGGCCTCCCGGGGGAGGCCCGGCCAGGCTGGCTGGCCCGGTGGGGCCGAGGCGCTGGGTCTCCTCGATCCAGAGATCCAGGAATTGCCGCGGAGTCCGGACGATGACCCCATCCCGGATGGCCTCCGGGTAATCGGCGACATTGCCCGTGACCAGCACGGCTCCTTCCTGCCTGGCCAGTGCCAGGAAGACGAGGTCGTCCGCATCGGGACCCGGGTGGGGCCATGGCACCGGGTCCTCCGGGCGGAGCGTTCCGCATTCCAGCAGGGAAGGCAGCCAGACCGGAGGGAACAGGTGCTTCTTGAAGCGCGGCCTGGCCAGGACCTCGAAGTATTCCTCGAGGACCGTCGGGCAGGCGAACATGAGCAGTTCCCCATCCAGCACCAGCTCCACGATCTTGTGCGAGGGCCCCGCCAGCTGGATTCCCGCCGAGATGATGATGTTGGTGTCCAGGACGACGGCGCGGTTGATCATTTCGCCTTCCGGGCCGCCCTGGCTTTGCGCACCTCGCGGACCTCCGCGGTGATTTCGTCCATGGTCATGTCGGCGAGCCCGGTCGCCTTGGCGTGGATCTGGGACTGGAGCAGCATGCTCTTGGCGAAAGCACGGGACAGGAGACTGGCCTGGAACTGCTCGAAGCCCTTCTGGACGGGGATCAGGAAGAAGGACGTTTTCGACCCCTCCACGAGGGTCAGGTCCATGCGGCCTTCCAGGATGGATGCCCCTTTGGTCTGCAGGTCGCGAAGCGGAATGGTACGCATGGGCACCCCCCCAGGCACCAGCATAGTCCATTGTCAACTTGTGTCAATAATTTGTTGACACTGGCAATAGCAATCGCGGCTTTTACGTGGAATTCTCCCAGGGGAGAGATCCTGGGTGACGTCCATGCTTTCAAGGCCACGGAATGCCCACCGACATTCTCGGAACCCGAAGCCAATCCACGCATTCTCCCCCTGAAGACAGGAGCAGACGAATGGCCATGAGCGAGGATCTGAACCGCGAAGGGGACCTGAACACCGGCGCTGCCCGCCAGGCCTGGCTGTGGGGCCTGCCGGACGCGACCCGCGCCCTGCTGGAGGAGGATGCGGCGGTGTTCCTGCACCAGTCCATGTCCACCCCCTGCCTGGACGCCATCGTGGGGGCGGAGGGCTGCCACCTGATCGACGCGGGCGGCAGGCGCATCCTGGATTTCCACGGCAACAGCGCGCACCCGCTCGGCCACGGGCACCCGGCGGTGCTGGCGGCGGTGGCGGCGCAGCTGGGGGAGCTGTCCTTCATTCCGCGCCGTTACACCAGCGCCATCGCCGTGCGGGCGGCCCGGGCCCTGGTGGACCGCACCAGCTCCGGGGACTTCAAGGTGCTCTTCACCCCGTCCGGGAGCGCGGCGGTGGGCCTGGCGCTCAAGCTGGCCCGGAAGGCCACCGGCCGCTCCAAG
>Ga0326728_10024749_pt1 | contig 10834 bp, 10 predicted proteins | sample MB3enrmetagenome_FD_207602 | JGI IMG/M metagenome (GOLD analysis project Ga0326728, IMG submission 207602) | Lab enriched peat soil microbial communities from McLean, Ithaca, NY, United States - MB31MN | ecosystem: Environmental > Terrestrial > Soil > Wetlands > Peat | place: USA: New York...
TTTGGGTCGACGAGGGTTTCAAGCGCCTGGAAAAACTTCTTGGCCGCCGCCGCATGCTGGAAGCGCAAGTCGTGCTTCCGACTGCCGAAGACTTCCCCGACCCCTACGACAAAACTCCCGAAGCGGCCGAAAAACTTCTCCGGCGCATCTGCGCTTATATGAAGGTCGATCGGCAATCCATCGACTTCGAAGTCTTCGGTGACGAAACTGAAGAGCTGCAGAAGATTCTTCCGCATTGGCGCGACTCGCACCGAGGCCATGCGGCAGGCCTTTATACCCACGACGCGGGCGGGGACGTCGAGGACCGGGCTCATTCGGGGATGATGGTTTCGATCAGGAGCACTCAGCTCGAGGATCCGCTCGCGCTCGTTGCGACCATCGCGCACGAACTCGGACACGTCATCCTTCTTGGTGGACAGCTGATCGAACCGAAAACTCCCGACCACGAACCGCTGACGGATTTGCTGACTGTTTTTCTCGGCTTGGGCATCTTCACAGCCAACTCAGCCGCGCGCTTCAAGCAGTTTCAAGACGAGCGTCGACAAGGATGGTCCATGAATCGCTTGGGGTACCTGCCCGAGCAAGTTTTCGGCTATGCACTTGCGAGGTTTGCGTTCGAGCGCGGAGAGGAAAAATCCGACTGGACGAAGCATCTGTCGACCAACGTGCGCGCCTACTTTAATCGCTCGCTCTCCTGGCTGACAAAGAACGATCCGTCGCCATTGGGCCGCTTGAATCGGCCGATTGTTCCTTCCTGATCCCCATTCGTCACCGCAGAGATACGGTGGATCAAAACTGGCTTCCGCTTTCCGGCGAAATGCATCCGCCCTACGATTGCAGGGTTCCAAGAGTGGCACCGCCAACCTCTCCACCGCAATACGGGCAGAACTTATCCCCTGCCTGCACGCCACGCTGGCAATGCGGGCACACCGGGTTGAGACGATAGCGGCACCGCGGGCAGAATCCAAAGCCGGGCTCGACGGTCGCGCCGCATTGCGGACAGGTGGAGGGCCGCGGCTTGCGCAGGATGAAATAGAGAACAACGCCAAGCGCGTTGGGAATGAAGATGGCCAGCAAGGTCCAGAGAAGGCGGCTCATTCCGCGGCGTCCCGCATCGCGGTTCACATAGCCGATGAGCAGCACGTAGCACGCAAGGACGGTTCCGGCGATGATCCCCAGCAACACCATCACCGGCAGCGGCGGCGTGGTCTTGTCCGAAAGCCCGATACAAACCAGGAGTATGACCATCCCCAGGAAAGCGATCGTTGCCACCAGGCAAGCCCATGGCGAGATGATTCGGATCTCGTTCGTGAAGCTGGTCGACGATGGTTTGGTTGCTGCCATTGCAATCTCCTTAGTTCGTTCCTGTGCGGTTCCTCTGTACCAATCCGGCCGCATGCGGCGATTCCGGAATCATCCCTGCCGGGTTCATCCCTGCCACGATCCGTTCTGATCCGTCAAACAAGTGCCTCGCGCCAGCAGGAGGATCGCTGCAAATAGAGCCGGCATGATGCAGAAGACCAAAAAGCCAGCCTGCCAGACCGAGGCCGGAAGGCGCGCTTGCTGGCTCAGCCATGCGAACCCGCCCCAAAGCAACGCGGTGGTAAAGGCTGTGGAGAGCGTGACGGCAATGCAGCACACCGCGATCACCCACAGTCGCTCGCTCTCGCGTTGCAACTGCTGTGCGCGCTGGCGCACACGCATCTGTGTCGCGGAGACCAGGCTCACACCCGCCGTCACCGGAAGTGCGCGCAGTGCTCTAACAGCTTCGCGCGAGTCGCCCGCGAACTTGCGGCATTCCCCGCAAGACTCCAGATGCGCCGCGAGCCAAACCTGGTCCGTGTTCGCTGTCTCTTCCGGGCCCGACAACGCAATCAGCATGCGCGCGCGTTCATGAATATCGATGGTCACAGGCTGGCTCCTTTCACCCACGGCTCAAGCGCGCTGAGGCCGCGATAGATGCGCGACTTCACCGTGCCCAGCGGTACGCCAGTCACGCCGGCAATCTCTTCGAGCGACATCCCTTCCTGAAAGCGCAGGGCGAGCGCCTCTCGGAATTCGGGAGCAATCCGCTCCATTCCGGCCGATATTTGATCGTTCTGCTCGCGCTGCACGGCTGCATCGAATGCGGAAGGCTGTCCGGCCGCAGGCAGATCGAGTGGGATCGCATCCTCATTCTTGCCCGTTGCATCGAGACTAACCATCTGCTTGCGGCGCATGTGGTCGAGGGCCAGGTTGCGCGCGATGGTAAACAACCAGGTGCTGAACGCGTGGCGCGGGTCGTATTGGTGTCCGCGTTCGAGCACACGAATCCAGGTTTCCTGGAAGAAGTCCTCGGCCAGATCGCGACGACCGGTGAAATGGACGAGATAGCGCAGCAACCGGTGCTGATACGTTTCGATCAGGCGATCAAGCAGATCGGGATCGCGGCGCTTGAGTCCAAGAGCGATCTCGGTGTTCTCGTCCGCCATCAAGTTCACGAAATAGCAAGCCGTCGCGTTCATGCTAACGGTAATACGGACGAAGGCCAAGAAAAGACGCAAGGGTAAAAGGCGGGCTTTTTGGGGTCGCAGGTTCTGTAGGCGGTTTACTCGTTGGCAAAACATGAGGCCCTTGGCACGATCTTTCAAGATCAAGGAATTAGCGGTTGTTTTTCGCTAGTCAAGGGTGAAGACTGCTTTCAATCCACATAATCGCGTCCCTTTGGATCGGCGCGTCATCGCCAAATCCTGCCAGCCATCGCACGTCCGGCTCGCGCCGGAACCAGGTCATCTGCCGCTTGGCATAGTTGCGATGGGCTTGTTGTGCCGCTCGCAGCGCCGCCTCCCGATCCAGTTCGCCGCGCAGAAATTGCACAGCCTGCTTGTATCCCAGCGAGGAGAGGGGCCGCGCCGCTGCTTCATACTTTTGCAGCAAAGTTTGTGTTTCCTCGATCAGCCCTTCATTGAACATCTTCGCGGCGCGCTCATTGATGCGCTCGTAAAGAGCGGCGCGATCCGGATTCAACCCCAGCCGCAAAATGCGGAATCCACTCAGCGGCTCGCGTCCTTCCTGCCAAAGATCGGTCATCGGTTGTTTCGACGCCAGGCACACTTCGATCGCGCGAATCGCCTTGGGAACATCGTTCGCATGAATCCGCTTGCCCGCTGCCGGGTCGAGTCGGGTCAAAATGCGGTGCAGATAATTGGCTCCTTTTTCTTCTACACGCTCGCGCAGTCGTGCGCGTAATTCCTCGGAGCGCAGCGGTCCTGCGAAAAGCCCTTCCAGCAAAGCCCGCAGATAAAGCCCTGTCCCGCCGCTGACGATCGGCAAATGTCCGCGTTCGGCGATCTCGCGCAGCGCTTTCCGAGCCTCGCGGGCATACTCTCCGGCAGTGACATCTGCCCGCGCGTCGACGCAATCGATCAGGTGATGAGGGACTTCCGTGCGTTCGGCTCGATTCGGTTTTGCCGTGCCGATCTCGAACTCGCGGTACATCGCGACCGAATCGCAGTTGACGATTTCCCCGCCAAAGCGCCGCGCCAACGCCAGTGCCAACGCAGTTTTCCCGCTGGCAGTCGGACCGAGAACAACCACGAGCAGCGGCATGGTTCTTGATTGGGACGAATCTCGCACGTCAGCGCACGCTCCTCAGCGTGCGCTCCAGGCGATGTAGTACCAGTAGCGAATCAGAACAAGAATGAGAAGAAGGATGGCAACAACCAGCAAGCCGCTGGTCTCGGCCGCGTACGCGCTATGGTGGTGCCGGTGCGAATCATCGGCTCGATGTTGGTCGGCATTAGCCAACTCCGGATTCGGGGAGCTGACTTTGTTTACGTCGGCTTCGGGGGTTCGAGCCTTGGATGGAGCTTGCGCCGTCACAAGCATATTGTAATCCGACGGTGCGGCGAGGCCACGGAAAACGGAAGAGCCGGTTCCCGTTCTTGCAACGCCTGGATAGCCCCCCGAAAAGCGCGGGTTCGCCGGTGTACACTGGCGCGAGGTCATGGCCGCGCCGCCTCCCAACAACTCGCCTCCCGGCAATCCATCGGGCAATCTTTCTCCCGGCCATGAGATCACCCTATTCCGGTTCGGCGTGTTTGAACTCGATCGCAGTGCGGGAGAACTCCGCCGAACTGGCAAGCGAATCCGCCTCCAGGAACAGCCCTTTCAGGTGCTCGTTCTGCTGCTTGAAAGCGCGGGAAAGGTCGTCACCCGGGACGAGTTTCGCAACCGGATCTGGCCTGCCGACACCTTCGTCGATTTTGACCACAGCCTCAACACCGCGATGAACAAGATCCGCGAAGCGCTCGGCGATTCCGCGTCAAGCCCGCGATTTGTCGAAACCGTTGCCCGCCGCGGCTATCGGTTCATTGCTCCGGTCGCAGCCGCCGCGGAATGGCAAGGGCTCGTAGCGAATGCGTCCAGTGCATCCTCGCTGCCGCCGCAGCCGGCCGGCGCTGCCGCCTTTCTCTCAGCCGCAGCTGCCAACGGGGAAACCGTCCTTCGTTCCGACCTTGACGTCCCGGTTCCTCATCGCGGTTTGGTGCGGGTGCTTTTTGGTTTGATCCAAGTGATGTTTCTCTCCTTTTATCTGGCTGCCCTTTCCCAGTTGCATGAGGTGGATCGTGTTGCCGGCATGTTCATCGGTGGCGGAAAGCAGCTCCTGTTGCTGGGTGTTGTTTTGCTGACGGGCACGCTCGGCATTCCGTTGCGTTGTTACCTGATCTCGGCTGTGGCTTTCGATTTCCGCAAACTGGGCGCGAATTTTCGCCGGCTTTTTCCGTTCGTGCTGGCCATCGACCTTCTCTGGGCGATGGCCCCGTTTCTGCTTGTTCCGCAGATCGGAATCGGCCTCGCATTTGCTGCGACGGCCGCTCTGCTATATGTGCCTTTTTCTGAACGAACGCTGGTGCGGATGGCCTACCCGCAGGTGTAGGGAAGCGCCACACAAAATCGCGGCCAGCGGCGTAAGCTGGCCGCCAGTTATGCCAGGAGTTTGGCTGCGTCCTTGGCGAAATAGGTGAGGATGATGCTCGCGCCGGCGCGCCGGATGCTGACGAGCGATTCCATCATCACTCGATCGCGGTCGATCCAGTTATTGCGCGCAGCCGCTTCGATCATCGCGTATTCGCCCGATACCTGGTAGGCAGCCAACGGCAGGTCGAACCGCGCGCGCGCGCCGGCGATTACGTCGAGGTAGGGCATCGCCGGCTTGACCATGATCATGTCCGCGCCTTCTTCCACGTCGAGCGCGATCTCGCGCATGGCTTCGCGAAAATTCGCGGAATCCATCTGATAGGACCGGCGATCGCCGAACTGCGGCGTCGAGTCGGCCGCTTCGCGAAACGGTCCGTAAAAACCCGACGCGAATTTCGCGGCATAGGAAAGGATCGGCGTATTTTCCAATCCGCTCTTGTCCAGCGCGGCGCGAATCGCGCCCACGCGACCATCCATCATGTCCGAAGGCGCGATGATGTCGACGCCCGCGCGTGCCAGAGAAACCGAAGTGCGCGCCAGCAATTCAAGACTCTCGTCGTTTGCGATCTCATACTCGGACTGGACCAGGTTCTCCACGGCCTTGTCCAGATCCTTACGTCCCTTCACCACAACCACTTTGTTTTTCGAGGGGTTCTTCGGCTGCGGCTTCACTTTCACAATCCCGCAATGGCCATGCGACATGTATTCGCAGAGGCAAACATCGCCCATGATGACTACATCGCGAACCTCGCTCTTGATGGCGCGCGCTGCGCGCTGCACAATCCCATCCTCGGCCCACGCCCCGGTGGCGACCTCGTCTTTCTTTTCCGGCAGCCCGAACAGGATCACCGACAGAACGCCCAAACTTCGAGCCTCGCGGACCTCCTTCACCGCCTCGTCCACCGACAGATTGAACACACCCGGCATCGACTTCACTTCCTTGCGGAAGCCGCTTCCCGGGCACACAAACAACGGATATACGAAAGCTTCCGGCGTAAGCCGGGTCTCGCGGACCATCGAGCGCAGCGTTTCTGTGCGCCGCAGGCGGCGTAAACGATTCACGGGGAATGCCATAGCAGGAATTTTATCAGCCCTCAACCGTCCTGCTATGGATGGCCAGATCACGGCGCCTTGTGATATCGGTCACACGGAGGGCAAGCAGCCAGTTCCCAAGGTTCTCCTCCCCGCTTACCAAGGTAACGTCTGAGAGTCGAAAGGTGATCTAACCAAGAGTCCGCCGAGACCCTATCATCCTGATAATGCCCCGGCATTCCATCTCGGTGCTAGCCTGCGCTGTCGCGCTCCTGGTTGCCCTTGGCCTGGCGTCGCTCGCCCATCCCAGCCTGCCTTTCCGACTCGCGATCGGCGATTTCATCCCATTGCTGTTACTCGCGTTGACTTGCTTCCTTTGTCTGCGAAATGCCTTTGCCAGCCGGGGCCATACGCGCCTGTTCTGGAGCCTCATGTCCGGCGGCATGGCCATGTGGTTCGCCAACCAGTGGGCCTGGACTTGGCAGGAAGCCATCGTTCGCAAGCCCGTTCCCAGTCCCTTTATTGGGGACGTGATCTTGTTTCTGCACGTTGCCCCGATCATGGGCGCGGTGGCGATTCGGCCCCACCAGGCCACGGAGAAGGACAGCCTCCTGATCAGCGGATTGAACGCTTTCATCTTGAGCGCCTGGTGGATGGTGGTTTACGCCTTCTTTGTCTTTCCCGAGGGATATCTGGTTACGGACGTCTCCGTATACGCCCTCCGCTGGAATCTCTTGTATCTGGCTGAGGGGTTGATGTTCGCCGGTATCTGCCTCGCCGCCTATCTCTCAAGTTCCGGGGAATGGCGTGTTCTCTACGGAAGTATCCTTGCCGCTGACTTACTCTATTGCGCTGTTTCCAGCGCTGTGAATGTAGCCATCGCGTGCGGCACGTACCGCACCGGAAGCATCTACGACATTTTCTTCATTGCCGCACTGCTTGCCTTCCTGTGGGTGGCCTTTCGAGGATCGCAGTGCCTTCGCGACACCCAAGTCTTCGACCAGCCACCGGGACCGGCCCGTGTTTCTGCTCCTTTGTTTGGGCAACTTTCGCTGCTTTCCTTGCCCGTCCTCGGGTATGCCGCTCTGTTCTGGAGTCCCGACTCTGGTTCTCTCCGCCATCTCCGTTTCGGAGTGGCCATGGGCGGAGTCGCCATTCTTACCTTCGTTATTTTTCTCAAGCAGTACCTTCTCGATCGGCGCTTGGTGCAACTTCTGCACGAGTCGCGCGAAAGTTACCAGAATCTGCAGCGCTTGCAGGGCCGTGCCGTCCAGCAGGCAAAACTGACTTCCCTCGGCGAGTTGGTCGCTCTTGCCGCCGGCGAACTGGAACACCCACTGTCCGTCATCCTCGAGAATTGCGGCCACATCGCTTGCAGCAGCAACCTTACTCGCGAGCAGCTAGCCAACGCTCAAAAGATCGGCCAGCAGGCGCGGCGCACTCATGAACTGATCTCCGACCTGTTGAGTTTTGCCCAGCAGACTCCCGGCGACAAAGCTCCCCTGGAGCTGAAGCCTCTCCTGCAGCGGGCGCTTCAAATGGAAGGATTCAAACTCGACAACCGCCACATCGTCCTCACCATCGACAGGATGGAGTCCTTGCCCCGCGTGCTCGGCAATTCCAACCAGCTTCTCCAGGCCTTCGTTCAAATTGTCGAAAACGCGGTGGATGCCCTCGAGACCGTCGGAGGCGGAAAACTCCTGGTCTCTGCCTGGCGTGACGGCGAAGACGTGGTGATTGAATTTGCCGACAGCGGCCCCGGCCTGGAATCGCCCGAGCGGGTTTTCGATCCCTTCTATACCACCAAGCCAATCGGGAAAGGCACCGGTCTTGGACTTAGCGCGACCTACGGAGTTATCCAGGACCACAAGGGACAAATCACTTGCTCCAATCGTCCGGAGGGTGGAGCTGCATTCGAGATCCGGCTGCCCGCGTATGGTGTCGTGTCCGCAACCTCAGTTGCGGCGAACGCATAACGAAGGTTGAATGAGGTCCCCGGAACCTCTCAATCGGTCTTACCCTACTTATTAGTTCTAACTTATTACCTCCGACTTCTAAGTTCTGACCTCGAACCTCGAACCTCTGACCTCGAACCTGCACTTACTCATCCGCCGTTCGCCACTACCGCATCCGCGACCCGCGACGCTTCCATCGCCTGCCGAACGTCGTGTGCACGCAGAATGTGAGCGCCTTTCAAAACCAGGATTGCCTCGGCCGCAAGCGTCCCATGCGTTCGCTCTTCCACCGGAGCGTCTTTGCCGCCCTCGGCCAGCATGCGGCCAACAAACGACTTTCGCGAGACGCCGGCCAGCAACGGAAACCCTAACTGTTGTAACTCGCCAAAATGGGCCAGCAGAGGATAGTTCTCTTCGTATCTCTTACCGAATCCAAATCCGGGATCGAGCACCAGGTGGTCGCGCTTGATGCCCGCCAGCGTGGCCGCCTCCGCAAACTGCCGCAACTCGCGCTTCACCAGCAGCACCGGATCGCCGATCTGAGGCAGTGTGTGCCACTCTTCTGGCCGCCCGCGTGTGTGCATGAGAATGGCTCCCACTTTCAGCTCTGCCAGGGTCTTGGCCATGTGCGGATCCCACCGAAAGCCGCTGATGTCATTCACGATCTCCGCACCCTCTTCAACGGCTGCGCGCGCCACTCCGGCTTTGTATGTGTCGACACTGATCACAGCTTGCGGCCGCCGTTTCTTCAAATCGCGGATCACCGGCAACACGCGCCGCCGCTCTTCTTCTTCCGACACCGAATTTGCCGAAGCCTCTTCCGATACCGCATTTGCGGAGCCGTCTGTAGTCTCGCCGGCTGCGGCAGTTCTGACGCCGGGCCGGGTCGATTCCCCTCCCACGTCAATGATCGTCGCGCCCTCGTCGAGTAAGTGCTCCGCGTGGGCGACGGCTTTGGCTGCATCAATGTGCTGGCCCCCGTCAGAAAAAGAATCGGGCGTTACGTTCACAATGCCCATGATGAGTGTCCGGCGGCCCAATTCGAGCACGCGGGAGCGTGTTTTCCACTGAAATATGGCTCGCATGGTGCCGTTATTCTAAATCGGCGCGTTTTTCCCCGGTGCTACAATCTGTCCCATGGCATGGTTTCGCTTGATGGCGGCGCTGGTTCTGGCCGTAGCGCTGGCCTCTCCAACGCTAGTGGCCGCGGCTCCTTTATCCGCCCCACCGGCTGCCATGCCCCTGCAGGAGCGCATCGCAGCCTTGCTCAGTGCTCCCGACTTGGCGCACGGATTCTGGGGGATCGAAGTAGTTTCGCTGACGACCGGCGAAACGCTTTACACGCTCAATTCTGACAAGCTGTTCACGCCCGCTTCCAACACCAAGCTCTTTACCACCGCTGCCGGGCTCGCTCTGGTCGGCCCCGACTACAAGTTCCGCACCACCGTCGAAACCACCGGCACTCTGGACCGCTACGGCCGTCTCAATGGAGACCTGGTTCTGGTCGGCCACGGCGATCCCAACCTCTCCGGCCGTGAACTCCCTTACGACCAGCGTACGCAGCGCGCCGACGATCCCATCCAGGCCCTCGAAAGCCTGGCCGATGCCCTCGTGCAGAAAGGTGTGAAGTTCATCGACGGCGACATCGTGGCCGACGATTCCTACTTCGCTTTCGAGCGCTACGGTGAGGGCTGGAGCCAGGACGACCTCGTCTGGGCCGACGGCGCTCCTGTCTCGGCCCTGACCATCAACGATAACGTCGTCTTCGTGAACATCCTCCCCGCCGATCGCGCCGGTGAAAAGGCTTTCGTCACCATTAAGCCTTTCACGGATTACTACCGGCTGGATAATCGTATCGTTACCACTTCTGCTGGTACCGGCAGAAAGTTCTTTGTCAACCGCGAACCCGGTTCCATGGTTCTGACGCTCTGGGGCAATCTGCCGCTGGATGACCCCGGCACCAACGAGGCTCTCGCCATCGAAGATCCCGCCGAGTTTGCCGCCCAACTGTTCCGCCAGTTGTTGGAAAAGCGCGGCATCGTCGTCTACGGCCGCCAGCGCACCCGCCACACGGAACTGGCAACGCTTTCCACGTTTACGGCAACGGCTGTGGTGGCTTCGGGTGGCGGCAGCGAAGCTGGCACGCGTCCTTTCAAAACCGATCAGCCCATCACGCTTGCCAGTTATGACTCCAAGCCGCTCGTGGAAGATGTGCGCGTGATCAACAAGGTCAGCCAGAATCTGCACGCCGAAATCCTTCTCCGCCTGCTCGGCCGCGAGCGTGGCACCGCCGGCACCGTCGAAGGCGGCTTGGAAGTGATGCGCGAGTTTCTCACCAAGGCCGGCATCGCCAGCGACCAGTATGTTTTCTATGATGGCTCGGGCCTGTCGCGGCAAAACCTGGTTACGCCCCACGCCGTCATCCAACTGCTGCGCTACGCGTCAGCGCAGCCTTGGGGCGCCGCTTACAAGTCGAGCTTCCCCGTCGCCGGTGTGGATGGATCGCTCTCCGAGCGCCTCAAGGCTCCACGCCTCGAAAAACGCGTCCTGGCCAAGACGGGTTCGCTCGGAGGTGTCAAGACGCTCTCCGGATATGCCACCACCGATTCCGGCCAAACCGTCGCCTTCTCGATTCTGTCCAACAACCTGAATCTGCCCGCCAAGCGCGTCACCGATACCATCGATGGAATCGTGGCGGCGATCATCGAAGACGCCCCCTCGAAGAAATAAGTCGCCAAGGAGACTGTGCATGCTCGCTGCCAGGCGGATCGGGCGGGCCGGGGCTTTTGATCTCGCAGGCATTACCAACACAGCGGGGTGCCCCATTCTTGCGCGTTTTTGCGCAAGAGTGGGATTCCACGTCAGCATGGAGCTAGGGATTTTGCAGT
>Ga0326728_10024750_pt1 | contig 10834 bp, 9 predicted proteins | sample MB3enrmetagenome_FD_207602 | JGI IMG/M metagenome (GOLD analysis project Ga0326728, IMG submission 207602) | Lab enriched peat soil microbial communities from McLean, Ithaca, NY, United States - MB31MN | ecosystem: Environmental > Terrestrial > Soil > Wetlands > Peat | place: USA: New York...
GAAGGGATCGATATCAATCCCGTGAAGGTCCTTGAAAAAGGGGCTGTCGCGCTCGATGCCCGGATCGCCTTGAGCGAAGCGCAGCAGGCGTAGAGCACAGAGTATAACTCAGTGCTGAAAGCCCTCGAATATTCGTTAGATTCGGTATCATTCGAATCATTCGTTCTTATCAGTGGCTCGCGAGGTATTCTTTCACCCCGTCAGAATTTGCAACCATTGCGTCTTTTCCATCTTCCCAGTCCGCAGGGCATACCTGACCTTCGTGGGAGCTGACAAATTGGAAGGCTTTCATGACTCGCATGGCTTCGGCCACGGAGCGACCGACGGAGAGGCTATTGATCGTGGAGTGCATGATCATCCCTTCCGGACTGATCAAGAAAAGTCCTCGAAGGGAAACCCCTTCGTCCTCCATCAGGATTCCGTAATCTCGCGCCGTCCCTTTATTCAGGTCTGCAAGGAGCGGATAGTTAAGACTGCCGCCGAGCCCCCCATCCTCCCGCTTCGTATCCACCCAGGCCTTATGGACGTAAACGGAGTCCACCGAGATGCCAAAGATCTGACAATTGAGCCCGCAAAATTTTTCTGCGGCTGCGGAGAAGTTGAGCACTTCGGTGGGACAGACAAAGCTGAAATCAAGGGGATAAAAAAGGAGAAGGACCCATTTTTTTCTGTAATCCGATAATTTGTACCGGCTGATCTGCCCGTTAAAATAGCCTTCGAGCTCAAAATCTGGAGCGGTTTTACCGACTAAAGACATGATGAAACCTCCTCTTTTAGGAAAGATACTCTTATTTTAAAATTAACCACTCCTCATCCAGAAATCAAATATCGCCCGTAATCCCTCGGAAATCCTATCCTCAGGATCGGGGTGGTCTCTCTGGAGAAAACTTGAAGCGGTACATTTTAGCGATGAACTAAGGCGTAGATCCCCTTAAGGCGGTCCCTTCAGCACCAGTCCCGATTCCCCTCTCTCTAATGATCCGCAATTTCAAGGTTTCGGAGGGAAGACCACTTCGCTCCAACTGCGTCCGAGGGGTTTCTGTCGCCCGCCTTACTTTTTCGGCGGCTCAGGGACAATTCTTTGATAGCCGGCAGGCGGAAGGAAAACGTCATCCTTTAATTCCTTCTTCTCGATTTTCTTGACTTCCACCCGGTCAATGGCCCTCAACCCGTAAGTGATCGCATGATCCTTGATCAAAATGGGAAATCCGTAAGGCTTCAACTTCTCATAAATCTCCCGGCCTTCTTTCAGCTCAAGTCTGAAATCTTTTGAAAACCCATGGGCCACCCGGTCCATCACCTGTTCTATTTCTTTCATGTCCACATCATGGGTTACCCAGTTCTCCTCGATCAGTTCATCGTCCGCCAGGACCTCAATCTGTTCCGTCTGAAACCCGTTGATGACAGCCGTTTTGCCGGTCTTTCTCACGACGATCTTCCTCTCATTCGGCTTTATTCCAGGGAATTCGTCCTTGAGCCGTTTCGCCACCTCTCTTTCCCACTTGGAGAGTTTGACTTCGACATAACTCTTGGACCGGTGATCAATCATCAGCAGTCCATCTCCCTTGAAGTCCAGGATCGTGGTCATCCCGGCCTCCTGGTGGTCTGTTCGAAATCGGTAATCCGAAAAATATAAAAACGCTTTTGAAGGGATCCCGTCCTTATCCCTCACCACCTGTTCAACTACCACTCCGGCTAAGCTCTCTACGGGCACTTGCAACAAAAGTGCCCCTATCAAGGCTATCGAAAAAAATAGAGTCTTTTCCTTCATGAGGCTTCCTCCCGGCTGAAAAAACGCTAAGCGCATAGGGCATAGAGCAAAGTGTAAAACCTCTCACGCTATCCACTCTGCGCTTTGCGCTATGCGGCTAAAGCTCCGATTCCAATTCCTCCAATTTCGTGCTTACCTCTTCCAATTCTTTCAGGTGCCTTGGGTCGTAAAAACTCTCCCCTTTCTTTTTCTCCTTCTTCAACTTCCGTCGAAGCCTCTTATAAGCTCGATCCAAGTTCTTGAACAGGACAGAGAACAACTCTTGGGAGGGCATTCCCTCTTCCATCCTCTCTTCCGGTATGGCCTCTTCTTCATCGCCGAAAAGGACCCTCTTCTCCTTCCATTGGGGCACCGTTGTTTTAAAATGGAATTGCTCGCTGACGAGTTGACTGAGCTCCAATGAAACCTTCTCCTCTCCGTGGTTGACAAAGACCTGAAGATCGGGATTATGAAGGTGGGAGACCCAATCGAGAAGCCCTTTCTGGTCGGCATGGGCGGAGAATCCTCCTAAGGTGTGGATATGAGCTTTGACGGCAATTTCCTCTCCAAAAAGCTTGACCGTCTTGGCGCCATCGATAATCCTCCTGCCAATACTGCCCTCGGCTTGGTACCCGATAAAGATGATATGGGATTCTTCTCGCCAAAGGTGATGTTTCAAGTGGTGTTTGATCCTTCCAGAGTCACACATCCCGCTGGCGGATATGATAATCCCGGTCCCCGTGTCTTTGTTAATGGCCTTTGAGTCTTCGGTGGTCTTGGTGTAATGGATGCCCGGAATGTCTAACGGATTTTCTCCGCTCGACAGAAGGTCTCTGATCTCCTGGTCAAAACAATCTGAATTCCTCTTAAAGATCTCTGTGGTGGAGATGGCCAGAGGGCTGTCAATGTAGATGGGAATCGGAGGAATGGAGCCCTTTCGAATAAATTGACCGAGGGTATAAATAATATCTTGAGTTCGTTCTACGGCAAAAGCAGGAATAACCACCTTCGCCTGATGCGCAATAGCCTCCTGAACGATCTTCAACAATTCCTGGACAGTCTCTTCCCTCGATTTATGAAGCCGATTCCCGTAGGTCGATTCCAGCCAAAGAATATTCCCCTGCTCAACAATAGATGGATCCCGGATGAGTGGCTGGTCAGAGTTCCCCAGATCGCCTGAGAAAACAATTTTTCTTTCTCCTCCAGTCTCTTCAACCCAGATTTCGATGATCGCGGATCCCAAGATGTGTCCGGCGTCCTGAAAACGCACCTTCACACCATCCATCAGGTGAAATATTTCATCATAGCTCACCGTCTGAAAATGCCGAAGGCTCTTTCCCGCGTCTTCCGCCGTGTAAAGAGGAGTGGCTTCGTCCTTGCCGGCTCTTTTGCCTTTACGGTTCTGCCATTCCGCTTCCATCTCCTGGATGTGGCCACTGTCCTGAAGCATCACCTCACAGAGATCAAAAGTGGCCTTTGTACAAATCACTTTTCCTCCGAATCCATCTTTCACCAGTTTTGGAATGAGACCGCTGTGGTCAATGTGCGCGTGAGTGAGTAAAATGAAAGAGAGGTCTTTGGCCTGGTAGGCCTGGAGGTTCCAATTTCTCTCCTCGTGTTCCTTGCTCCCTTGAAACATCCCACAATCAACCAGCCACTTTAATGAGCCCTTTTCCAAGAGGGTGGCAGAGCCTGTGACCGTTCGAACGCCTCCTAAAAACGTCACTCTCATCTTTGTGTGCTCCCCTTTGTGTTTTCCTAAAGGAGTTCGGAGTAACTTCGTTCGGTGTTCGGAGTAAGAACTTCAGCTTGAAACTCCAAACGGGTCTCTCCGGACTCCGAACTCGAAACTCCGAACTTTCTCATCAATCATTGACTTTAGACTCTCTTTCTCCTAATATAAAATCTCAAATTAATCAATGAGATTGATTTCCGAGTCACGAATCACGGGATAGGGAGGAAATATGACGGATCAACTGTATATGATCAATGAGACGGCTGCGAGCGAATCCTGGAGGACGCTCCACATCATGGCAGAATTTGTAGAGGGGTTTGAAACCCTCGGAAAATACCATCCGTCGGTAACCATTTTTGGATCTACAAGAGCTAAACCCGGCGACGAGGTCTACCAGAAGGCGGAGCAGATCGGCAGGCTCCTTGGGGAGAATGGGTTTGGCGTCATTACAGGAGGAGGCCCTGGCGTGATGGAGGCGGCTAACAAAGGCGCTGCCTCTGCCGGGGGGAATTCCATCGGTCTCAATATCGAAATTCCTTTAGAACAGAAGCCTAATCCTTATGCCAATGTCACGTTGCATTTCCGCTATTTCTTTGTGCGGAAGGTCATGTTTGTCAAATACGCGGTGGCCTATATCATCCTGCCTGGTGGGTTTGGAACCATGGATGAGCTATTTGAAGCAGTGACACTCATCCAGACGCAGAAGATCAGGCCTTTTCCGGTGATCTTGGTCGGGTCAAATTATTGGAAAGGTATGTTGGACTGGATGAAGGAAGTAGTGCTGAAGGAAGGGAAAATCTCGCCCTCGGATTTGGAAATCCTTCAGTTGGTCGATGATCCCGCTGAGATCATCAAGATCATCAAAAAAACAGTGGTCCTGTGATAGATTTCGGATTTCGGATTGCGAAATGTCTTATTATAAATTGTGAATTTTGGATATCAGAATTAATTCCGCATTCCGCAATCAGCAATCCGCATTTTCTCCCGGCTTCGCTCTCTCATCGACCAGTTCCAGGATGTCCATCACCCGAATCCTTTCGTCTAAGTTCAATACCTTGACTGCCGAGTCGAGAGAGATCATGCAGAGCGGGCAAACCGTGGCCAGGATCTCAGCCCCTGTCTCTTCTGCCTGCTTCACCCGCGTTTCATTGATCCGCTTTCCTGCCCTCTCTTCCATCCACATATGACATCCGCCTCCTCCGCAGCAGAAGCTCTTGTTTCGACTTCGCTCCATCTCGATCAGGGTAACATCGGGTATCGTTCCCAGTATCCTTCGAGGCGGCTCATAGCCATCGTTGTATCGACCCAGGTAGCAGGAATCATGATAAGTGATCTTCCTTGTCCTGTCTCCGGGAGTCATGGCAATCTTCCCGCTTCGGATCAGTTCCTCTAACAGAGTCGTATAATGGATCACTTCAAAGTCGGCCCCAAATTGTGGGTATTCATTTTTCAGCGTATTAAAACAGTGGGGACAAGTGGTCAGGATCTTTTGGAACTTCATCTGCTGAAACCGACTCATATTCTTTTCCACATTGACCTGAAACAGATATTCGCTTCCCATTCTTCTCAGGTCAATGCCGCAGCACCATTCCGAAGTTCCGAGGACGCCGAAATCCAACCCGGCCCGGTTTAAGAGACGAATCAAGGAGGTGGCCACCTTAATATTCCGGTCATCATAAGAGCCGTAGCATCCAACCCAGAAGAGAATATCAACCTTTTCTCCCGGGTGAATCTCTTTCACTCCCAACTCCTTCGTCCACCACATCCTCTTCTCAGGATCGAACCCCCATGGGTTTCCCTTCCGTTCAATATTCCGGAACGCAAAATGCGTCTCTTTCGGGATTTTCCCATGATGGAGGACCAGATTTCTTCGCAGATCGATCAGCTTGATCATAGGCTCGATAAAAGCCGGACAGTGCTCCAGACAGTTTCGGCACGTGGTGCATTCCCAGATTACTTCCTCGGTCAACACATCACCAATCAGATGAAGCCGCTCTCGCTCCCTCAAGGGCCTTTCCATATGATGTTTTAAATCCTGTATCACCTTTTTGGGATTGAGATGTTTTTGGGTGAGATGGGCCGGGCACGCTTCCTGACAGCGACCGCACCGCATGCAAGCGTCCAGTTCCAGAAGATTTCTCCGCGAAAACTCTTCTATTCTTCCAACGCCATAGGTCTCTGACGCTTCGAGATCAATGGAAGCCAAAGCCCCTTTGGCCTCTAAATTTCTGAAGAAGATGCTGAGAGAGGAGGAAAAGAGGTGAAGGATTCTTGAAAAAGGAATATAGGATAAAAGAGTTAAGGAAAGAAAGATATGGACCCACCAAAGCGCAGAAAAGAAGGTTTTCAGGCTGCTTTCTTCTTCAAAAAAAGTTTTTAGAATTCGCCCCGTAAGCGAAGCCGCCGGTGCCCATTGGGACCAGGACGATTGGTAAAGTTGATTTCGAACTCCCGTTAATGAAAGGCCCGTTAAAAATACAGAGGAGAGTAGAAGCAGGGAGATGGTATCGGTTCGTTGGTTGTCCAGCCCCTTGGGTCTCCCCAGGTACCTTCTGCAGGCAAGGGATATTGTCCCAATCAATCCGATGCTACCCAGTAGGTCTAAGATCAAACGATAATAAGGATAAGATTCGGGACCAAAGAATCTGATCCGCAATAAAGGAAAGAACAGATATTCCTGAACGAGGGCAACGAGAATCGAAGAACTCAAGAAAACGAAAGACCAAAAGAGAAGGAGGTGACTCGACCCCGGGAGGAGGTTTCTTAAAACTCCTCGGTGTCCGAAGACGTAGATGAACAATCCCTTCCACCTTTCTCTCGACCGACTCCATTTGCCTTCACCCTTTCCGCGACGCCAGAGGCGAAATCTGAGATAAAAACCAAAAAAGACGAGAAAGAGGGCACACCCTCCAAGAAAGTAGAAGGATGCGCCTTTCCAGGTCAGGGGATAACGGTAGCCTTGTTCCTGGAACAGGACTCCCACCTGATTCAATGCGCCTGTTGTGGGGTCTGTGTGGCAGAGAGTGCAATCAGATCCTGCAATTCGGAGCGCATAATATTCTGTGGCCTGAACAATTGAAGGAGGGGAAAAAAGCAGGAAAGAGAGAAGGAAAATAGCGGGGAATAAAAGGATTTTGATTCGGTCCACGTTTCCTTTTTACCCCAACCCCGATGGGGGAGTCAACCGATAAAAAGAATGAGGAGGGTTATGCCTCACATTGCCGTAGAAACGCACCGAGATCGGGGAGAGGAATCGGACTCTGCTTCATAAGATCTTCGGAGGCCCCGCACGGCGCGGGGCTCGATCGGAGGATCTACTCCAGGCTTCAGTGAGGCATTATCTGAGAGGAGGTCAATTTCGGAAGTGATGAACGCCATCTACGACGTAGTAGGTGAGCAGGGTGGTCAATTCGATCAATTTCTTCTCCTCGTCTTCAGGAACGTACCCCAGTGATTCATTTCTGCAGATGGCTTCCCACTGGCGAAGTCTTTTTCGAAGGGTGTGTTTGTTGGACCCCGAGATCCAGAGGCTGACCTGTTCGCTGAGGGGCCTTGCATGTTTTCGAATCAACTTCCATGCCGGGAGGAGATTTCTCCATCCATTCCCTGGTTTCACAAAGAGCTCATTCATATCGGTCAGATATTCCTGCAGTTCTTGATCCAGGATTTCTCCGTCTAAACCCCACCACTCCGATACGGTCTCTTCAATCGCCGTATACGTTCCATCCTGTTTCTTTTCCACATTCAAAGGTTCTCTCCCGGCAATCTCTTCCATCAACCGATCCACATAGGACAATTTCTCTAATGCGTTAGGCCAATTCCGGTATTTCACCCCCCAATGGGAGCGGGGGTCGAGCCAGATGGCGAAGGTCTCCGCCCAATCCTCATCAGGATGTTTTTGAGCGTAGTGAGGATCTCCCAAATAGTGGAGGTGCCTGACATAACTTTTTGACCAGGGATTGACCCGGTAGAGATACCCATCGCGATACTTCTTGTGAAAATCCCCGAACGTTTCTTTCCAATCCTTTCGTTGCCAAAGTTTATAGGCATAATTCACCGCATGGCCTGTTTCATGACGAAGGATTTTTACCATCTCCTCGTTCGTCGGTGTATCTCCTTCAAGGTCTTCTAATTCGGGCATGGCCAAATAGAAAGGGATGCTAATGGAAACCCTCTTGTTCACACATCCCCACTCATTCCCAAAATAGAAATCAGGCCATAGGAGAATTCGATGTTCTCTGAGTTCCTTCTTCAATCGTTTAAGCGGAGATGCTAAACTTCCGTCGACATCCAGTTCCAGGTCGCCGATCTTGGTCGTTAGAAATTTCTGATAACTGATCTCGTCCATCTCTATCAGCCTGTGAGATTTAATCCTAATGCTGAACTAATTCCTAATTTTTGGTTTTAGGAGGGGGGGGAGAAACTCTTTTAAATATGTATATGCTTCGAAAGCATTATTACATTCAACATTAGATCTACCATTAATATAATATTCATTTCTCAGGAGGTCAAAATATTTTTTTTCACAAGCAAAACTATAATAAATACAATATCTTATGTACATAATGTGCCTAACACTTTACCCAATTTCAATCTATTTTAGGGTCACTATGGCAAATCCATTCTTCATTAAAATGGAAGTTTTCAACCACTCAATCTACCTATTAAAATGGAATTTTTTGTTGTAAGATTCAGGTAAGGGGGCGGAAAAAACTCATGGATGTCTATATTTCAGGCGTGGGCATGACAAAATTCGGGAGATCCAAAGAGCCTCTCGAGAAGATGATGGCCGAGGCCGGCTCTTTAGCCTTGAAGCAAGCCCAAGTGGAGCGAGTCGATGCGATCTACTTAGGGGTGATGAGCGTTGAGGAATTTGTCGGGGATTCTAATTTTGCCACCCTTTTAGCCGACACGCTTGGGTTGACCGGAATTCCCTCTACACGAGTGGAAACCGCTTCTTCGACGGGTGCAGGCGCTTTTGAGGCGGCCTTCTATGCGGTGGCATCTGGCCACATGAAACGTGTTCTCGTCCTCGCCGGCGAAAAGATGACTCATCTCCCCACGGCCAAGACCACTCGGATTCTCTCCGAGGTGATCGATCGTTCCGAACGAAGGTACGGTGCGACCATGCCTGCTTTAGCCGCTATGATTGCGCAAAAATATGCCCGAGAATTTAATCTTTCACTGCTCAAACTTGAAGACATTCTCGCTCAGGTAGCTGTCAAAAATCACTCCAATGGTTACCTGAATCCTTATGCCCAGTTCAGAAAAATCATTACGAAAGAAGACTATTTGAAAAGTCAGATAGTCTCTTACCCTCTCCGCCTTTATGATTGCGCGCCGATCACGGACGGCGCCTCAGCCATTATCCTGACCAACCAGCCCACCCCGATCAAGGTCTCCGGTATCGGCCATGCCACGGATACAGCCGCAGTGAGACATCGAAGTTCTCTCACCTCCTTCAACTCGACCAAAGAAGCTGCTCAAAGGGCTTACACCATGGCCAAGCTCAATCCCTCCGATATTCAATTTGCAGAGATCCATGATGCCTTTACCCTATTTGAAATCATCGGGACAGAAGATTTAGGCTTTTTCTCAGCCGGGAAGGGATGGAAGGCCTTAGAAGAAAGAATGACCCATCTTCGAGGAAAGCTTCCCATCAATCCATCCGGAGGGTTGAAGGCAAGAGGGCATCCTGTGGGCGCCTCTGGTCTTGCTCAGTTGGTCGAGATCGTCTATCAACTGAGCGGGGAGGCGGGGAGAGAAAGGCAGTTACAAAGAGCAGAGATCGGGCTGGCCCAAAGCATCGGAGGATTGGCGAATAATACCTTAGTCACCATTCTTGAAAGGGCTGACCGGAAGCGAACCGTGAAGGAGGGCTGGAGTCCTGATTATCATCCAGAGATCAGTGTTTCGAAGAAGAGCACCGCTTCTCCGCCCTCGGAGGGAGTTGGAATTTTGGAAACATTCACCATCCTCTACACCACACCGGAAGGATTCCTTTCGCCCCTCACCCTTGGCTTTGTCAGGACCAAAGGAGGCGAAATGGTGATGGCCTGTAATCCGGATTACCGCTCCTCCAAAGAATTGAAGATGGGCCAAAAGGTGTATTTAAGAATACGAGAAGGGCTTTACGTCTTCGAAAAACTCAGCTTCTGGAACCGCTTGAAACATTGGATCGGAAAAAAATAAGGAAAGTCTCCGTGTCTTCGTATTCCTAAGAAATAACCTGGGCCATCTGCCCTGCATAAATCACCACGTACCGCATGGTGAACCCACCGATGAGGACAGAGGTTGTAATGATTCCAGAGATCCACGGATTGTGCTCCCTTAATTCCATCTGCCAGATGTAGTGGGGAATCAACTCATAGACCTCAAGAGCCAGAGGAACGAGAATACCCACTCCTACCACAAGGCCCCAAAAAAGAAGGGTGAATTCGCCGCCCATGATCAGGTGGACTGCCTCTGCTGAACTTCTTGTGGAAACATAGAGGCCCAAGATAAAGAGAAAGATAGCAATGATGGAAAAGACCATCAGTGTGAAGTCAATGGAATGGATCATGAATTTGTTTGTATTGATCTGTTCCCGGCTCATCCCACGAAATCCCTTAACAAAACAACCCACAAAGCAGATGGAAGCGGATCCGGTCATCATCGCAGAAATGAGAAACAACATCGGCAGCATTGGATTATTCCAGAATGGCCTTGCCGTTAGGGCTCCTAAAAGAACGCCTGTATAGATCCCGACTCCAATAGAAATAGGAATCCCAAACCCGGCGACCAGTCCCCTTATTTTCGTCAAGTTATCCCCTCGAAAACGGTTTAGAAACTTATTGGACTCAATGGCCTGAATAATCTTCAAATAGTCGAACCGCTCTGGAAGCCAGAGATAAAAATGCGCAACACTAAAGATTGAGAAAAACAGAAGGAGCCAGGACCCAAGGGACATCACCGAGGTAGGCCGGAAAGTGAGAAACAGTTTCCAGAAAAGTTGTGGCCTCTCAAGATCGTATATGAGAGCAAGGATTCCAACGATCACGGGAAAGGGAGCAATATAAGCTCCGATTCTGGTCATGTTTTCATATTTTTCTTTTCCAAGAAAATAGGCCGTGGCCGAAATAATAAAAGCCCCGGCGCTCAACCCAGCGGCAAATAGGTCTATGGCCACAATCCAATTCCAATGAATCAGTATCTGTCCTTCCATTGTTTACCCCGTTAGAAAGACCCGCTGCTTGGCAGCGTGGATGGAGATTAATTTCCTTTCGGAGCGAATATGGAGTTTTAAGCCCCGCGTGAGCGATCTCGTCGGAAGGTCAGAGACCTTCTGACGGGGTTTACTCCCCGCTAAA
>Ga0326728_10024751_pt1 | contig 10834 bp, 11 predicted proteins | sample MB3enrmetagenome_FD_207602 | JGI IMG/M metagenome (GOLD analysis project Ga0326728, IMG submission 207602) | Lab enriched peat soil microbial communities from McLean, Ithaca, NY, United States - MB31MN | ecosystem: Environmental > Terrestrial > Soil > Wetlands > Peat | place: USA: New York...
GTCAGGCGGCGCGAGTTTCCTCCGGATGCGTCGACTACAGAGATGTTGGGATAGCCGTTGCGGGTGGACGAAAACGCGATCTTGCCCTCGGGCGACCACGACGGCGAAAAATTCATGCCTCCCAGATGTGGGAAGCTGACCATGCGGTTGAGATCGAATGAGTACATCATGATTTCCCAACTGCTCTTGGTCAGCGAGCTGAACGCCAGGCGCGAACCATCGGGCGAGATGTGGGGCGAGAGCGAAATGCTGCCCAGGTGGGTGATGGGCTGCTGGTTGGCGCCATCGTAATCCATCATCCAGATTTCTTTGTGGCCGGTGCGCTCGCTGACGAAGTAGATCTTGCTTTCGGCGATGCCGGCTACGCCTCCGCCGAGGCGGAAGATGATTTCGTCGGCAAACTTGTGGGCGATGACGCGCACCGCATCGCTGGTTGGACTGTCGACGTACTGCTTGCCCAGCACTTGCGGCGACTTCTCATTCTTGACGTCGTAGAGCCAGCCCTGCACCGTGACTTTGCCGCCGGCTGCGCCCAGGTTGCCGAATACGAGCATGGAGGCGTTGGGCGGCGGGGAATTCCATGCTGCGAAGTTGACCTCGGACGGTTGGCCCGGCTCCTGCAGCGGATAAAAACTCTTGGAGACCAGATCGAAGATTCCGGCGTTGTCGAGGTCGTTCCAGAGCGTGTCGTTGAAGGTCTTCAACAGGTCGGCGTTGCCGGCGTCGGTGGTCGAGGGCTTGAAATCGGATGCGGCCAGGCGCACGCGCTCGACGCCGAGGCCGGTGCCGGTGCGAATCCAATCCTGCGCGGAACCGGTGGTTGCTAACAACAGCAGGGCGGCGACGATTAAAGCGCGATGACGGATGGGGCGAGCCGGGTTACGCAATTTGTGCTCCCTGTATGGTCAGTCGTTGGTCGTTAGTCGTTGGTCGTTGGCAAACCATGCGAACAGCCAACAGAACCGCACCACCTCAAGTCGTTGAAACCTCCGAACGACCATCGACCATCGACTAACGACTAACTTACCGCTTGTAATCGAACCAAAACTCTACCGACACTTTGCTTCCCGAATAATCGGGTGGCAGCGGGGCGAAGGTATCAATGCGCTCGAGCGCCCGCTTCGCCGAGAGGTCGAGCGACGGCACACCGCTCGACTGCTCGATCTCAACATTCGATGGATGCCCGTCGCGGGCGATATCGAATGTAAGATAAACGCGGTTCGCCTGGGTGATCCTTGGATCCACTTCATACTTTAACCAGTTTTCGGTGACTTTCCGCTGCACCGCTTCGACGTACCACGAAAAGCGGCTGCCGAAATCGCCACCGCTTCCGGTAAAACCAAATCCGCCCTTGGCGCCGCCCGCGCTCATGGTGTACGGGCCGCTGACCGGACCACCTTCTCCATAAGGGATTTGATTCGACTCGGGCGGTTCCGGTTGCGCTTTCCGTTGCGTCGCGCTCTTGACCGGCGCGGGTTTTGTCTTCGTGTTCTTGTCGGGAATCGGAATCGCTTCCGGTTCCTTCTCCTCGACCGCGGGCTGCGACTTCGAGAGTCCCTTGGATTCCGTGGCCAGCACGTTCTCGGTTTGCGCTTCGTTGGCGGGCAAGGGAACCGAGTTCACGAGCGTCGCCCCCATGGCATCGCCGCCGCCACCGCTGCCCCAGCCTTCACCACGGAAGCCGTGAATAAACATGGCGTAGAGCACGACGAACGCGGCGAACCCGAGATGCAGTCCGAGCGACCAGGCCAGAGGCCGGAGCAACTGCCCGTGTTCGGAATAAATGTCGTACATATCGAGATCAGCGATGGCCGCCATGAGTATCCATCGGCTGCGTAACTATGCTCACGTTGCTGATGCCCGCCTGCTTGATGGCGTCCATGACGGTGGCAAAGGCGCCAAAGGGGACATCTTCGTCGGAGCGCAAATAGATCGACTGGTGCTGCGGATCGCGAATTTTCTGCTTCAGGCGCGCTCCGATCTGGTTGATGTTGATGGGATCGTTGCCGAGAAAAACTTTTTGCGATTTGTCGATGCTGATTACGAGGCGCTCTTCGTTGATCTCTTTGACGGTACGGGTGTGGGGCACGTTGACTTCGATTCCGGACTGCAGTATCGGCGCGGTCACCATGAAAATGATGAGCAGCACCAGGACGACATCGACCAGCGGCGTGATGTTGATGTCGGCGAGGGCGGTCTGGGTGCGTCCGTTGGCGGAAGTGAAGGCCATCAGCGCCGCGCCTCGGTTACCGGTAACTCATGCTGGCGCTCGACCAGATTGAGCATCTCCAGCGTGAAGTCGTCATTGCGCGACGCCATTTCGCGAATGGAGCCAATGATGAGGTTGTAGGCGATCACCGCCGGGATGGCTGCCGCCAGGCCGGCAGCGGTGGTAATCAGAGCTTCGGAAATTCCGGGAGCGACCGCGCGCAGCGTTGCTGCGCCCGCCGTGCCGAGTCCGTGGAAGGCGTCGATGATTCCCCAGACGGTGCCGAACAATCCGATAAACGGCGTAACCGCGCCGGTAATCGCCAGCCACGGAACATTGCGTTCGAGGCGGGTGATCTCTTCGGAAGACGCGACCTGCATGGCGCGCTGAATGGCCGGAAGGTTGTGGATGCCGCCCGTCATTCCCATCTGGCGTTTGAATTCCTGAACTGCGCCTTCAAACACTCCCACCAGCGGGCTGGGACGGAACTGATCGGCAACGGAGGCAATATCTTGCATGCGCTGCGCCTTGCGGAAGGCGCGGACGAAGCGGCCGCTCTGGGAGCGCGCGCTGCGGATCAGCCGCCACTTGGCGATAATCACAGCCCAGGAGAGCACGCTGAATGCGATCAGCAGGAGAAGTACTGACTTCGCGACCGGACCGGTCTGAAGGACGAGATCAACGATTTCGCCGCCGATAAACAACAGGAGGACGGAAGGAAAATGCATTGGTTTTTTTAGGAAAAATCCCTGCTCAAGATTATAGACCAGGGTGGCGTCGTGCTCGGGTAGGGTACCGCATCGATCAATGTGGCGTTTCAGTGGTTGGTCGATAGTCGCGAATCCTGCGGGATGGTCTGCCAAACAACTAACGAGCGACGACCAACGACTGACCTTGGGCTATGGGTTTGGAATCACTGCCTGCACTTCATTTGAATACGCGCTTTCCTCACCTTCGGCATTTACCTCAGTTACGACGTAGTAGTAGGTGTCCCCGGAAACGACCGTATAGTCTGTGTAGTTGGTCGAAGAATCGAGCGCGGTATTGATCTCCGAGAAGGGGCCGGACTGGGCGGTGCTGCGGTATACGTTGTATCCCACCGCGTTCGCGTCTCCCGGATCCCAGGTCAGGTAGACGTTATGGGAACCCGGAGCGACGCCTGTGCCGGTCAACTGTTCGACCGTGGGTGAGTTCTCGGCATTGCTGACGAATCCCGCTTTGCCGGAAGCTTTTCCGGAAGCGTTGGGCGTGAATTGAATGGTGACCGCGAGGTTCTTCCCAGCTTGAATCGTAGCCGGCAGTTGCAGCCCGAGGATGGCAAACTCCGAACTCGTCGACTGGTCCGACGAAATGGTGACGGCAGCGTTCGAGGCGGTGAGCGTAGCCTGCAAGCTGGCATTCGATCCCACCGTGACGTCGCCGAAATTGAGGGTCGCTGGGGAGACTCCCAATTGCGGCTTCGCGTTGGCGACGCCGGTCCCCGAGACATACATGTTAAGAGGGGAATTCGGGTCGTTGCTTGCGAGTGTAAGGACGCCGCGGGCCCTCCCCTTGGCAGTCGGCGTGAAAATAACGGGCAACTGGATGCTCGCCCCGGGACGGACCCTCACGGGCACAGGGAATTTGCCGAATGAGAAAGCGCTCCCCTGTTCCGACTTGGAAGCGATACGCAGCGTTTTGTTCCCAGTGTTGGTGAGTTCGATGGAGTAGGAACTGGAATTGCCAATCTGCACCCTGCTGAAGTTATAGCTGCAAGGGTTACATTGAAGTTGCTGCGCCCAAGCGGACGCAGGCGGCAGCCAGAAGAGCAGCCCTGCGACTACAACCAGGGGGAAGGATCGCATGGGTACTATCTTCAGGAAGCACCCGGTCGCGAAGCAAACTCGGAAGTGCATCCGGTGCAATTGTTTGCACAGCCCACTTTGGGCGCGGGGCGGGCGGTTTCGCGCAGCCCCGCGGCGGCGGATATATGTGCTATGCTGCGCGTAACTTACGGATCATCGTCGGTTAAGATCGTCCTAAATTAAGATCGTCCTAATTAAGAACGGACCCTTGTGCTGGCCGAACTTCGACTGGAAAATTACGCGGTGATCGACAATGTCGTGATCGAATTCGCGGCTGGTCTGAATCTTCTGACCGGTGAGACCGGGGCGGGGAAGTCGATTCTGATTGACGCGCTGGGGTTGCTGCTGGGAGAAAAAGCGTCCTCGGAGGTGATCCGCACGGGTGCGGAACGGGCGGTGGTTGCGGCCGTGTTCGAGAGCGACGGAGTTGCGGCGCGTGCCATCGAAGCCATACTTGAGACGAACGGCCTGGACGCGGAGAATGGCTCGCTGATTCTGCGGCGCGAGATTGCTCCCGGCGGCAAGGGACGGGTCTTCATCAACAATCAGCCGGCGACGGTGGCGGTGCTGAAACAGATTGCGCCTCACCTGGCGGCGATCCACGCGCAGAATGAATCCATCGTAAACTTCGATGCCGCGGCGCGACAGGACCTGCTTGATGCTTACGCGGGAATCGAGTTGAAGGACGTATCCAGCGCGTTCGCGCACTGGAAGCAGATTCGCGGGCGCATCGCCGAACTCGAACAGGACGAGCAGGATCGTATGCGGCTGCTCGACCTGTGGAACTTCCAATCGCGTGAAATCGAAGAGGCGCGGCTGCGGGCGGGCGCTAGTTCGCAAGAAGGCGCGCAAGGAGGCGCGCAAGAAGACGAGCAACTGGAAGCCGAGAAGCGCGTCCTGGCTAATGCCGAGAAAATTTATGGCGCGGCCATCAGCGCCTTCGATCTGCTGTATGAGGGCAACGCTTCCACCTCGTCGAGCCTGCGCGCCGCGCAGAAGCACCTGGAAGAACTGGCGCGTTATGAGCCGAAATTTCAGGAAGCGCTCGGGGCGCTGGAGTCGGCGCGCATCAGCGTCGAAGATGTGGGCGCGACGCTGCGCGATTATGCGGGAGGAATCCAGGCTTCGCCCGAGCGTCTGGCGGAGATCGAAGAGCGACTGGCGCTGCTGGATCGGTTGAAGCGCAAGTACGGGCCGACGCTGGAGCAGGTCATCGCGTTCGGCGAGGATATTCGGCGCAAAATCTCGGAAATGGAGAATAAAGATCAGGTACTGCTTGAACTGCGGGCGATGCTGGGCGTGGCTGCCGACGAGTATCGCAAAGCCGCTCGCGCCGTCTCGCGCAAACGGTTGGAGGCGGGACGGAAGCTAGAGAAGCTGGTTGAGGCCGAGATCAACGACCTTGCCATGCGCGCCAGTTTTCGCATCGCGGTGGAAGAAAACGAAGACGAGGCGCATTGGACTTCTTCGGGCATCAACCAGGTCGTCTATCGCATTACGACCAATACGGGCGAGGCCATGCGTCCGCTGGAGCAGATCGCCTCGGGCGGCGAACTTTCGCGCGTCATGCTGGCGCTGAAGGCGAGCGTCGAAGCGGGGACGCGAAGTGTAGCGCGGGCGCCCTCGCCCGCGTCGAGGACCGCGCAACGCACCTTAGTCTTCGACGAGATTGATAGCGGCATTGGAGGCCGCGCCGCCGAGGCCGTAGGGAAAAAATTGAAAGCTCTCTCTAAAGGCAATCAGGTGCTCTGCGTCACCCACCTGCCGCAGATCGCAACCTTTGCCGATCACCACTATGTGATCGAGAAGCGCGAAGTTGGAGGACGCGCCAAGACCAGGGTCCGGCAGATTACCGGCGAAGAGCGGACTGAAGAAGTGGCGCGCATGTTGTCGGGAGCCAGGCTTACCGAGACTTCTCGGAAACATGCGGAGCAGATGATTCGGGCGAATGGGTAACTCGGCTATCCCTGGTCAAAGCACTTCTGTGTGTGAAATATGCAAGAAGTGGGAGATTGGGACGATTTGTTTACTGGTTAGTACCTCCCACCCCCCTCCCCCCCTGTCTCATGGAATCATTTGGTTAGCGGGTATTTCTACTTTGGTCTTTGAATCAAAAGGACTTATATTAAAGTATTCCGGAATAAGGAGTTAGCGGAAGTGGGCAGTGAAAAGTGGGAAATGCAGTAGCCAGTACCCAGTACCCAGTAACCAGAAAAAACCTGGTCGCAAACAAAAAGGGAAAAGGGTGCGGGAGTGGTCCGCACCCTTTTTGATTTCTAATTCTATTGTATCAAGTTGGAGGGGGGCAAAGGGACAGATTTGGCGGAAATATTTTCCTTGGCGATGCAATGGGTTACGGGGAAAATCGAGGGAATGGGGGGTTGACAGGAATTGAGGGACGCTTTTGGCTGTTCACTATTCGCTTTTGGCTTTTCCAGCATTTTGGAGGATCGTGGGAACCAAAACCGATTCGAGTTTCTTCGGGGAAAGTGAAAAGCGCTTAGCACAGAGGACACAGAGGAACACGGGGGAAGGCTGGTACGCTTTGCAGTCAAAGTCCCCGCCCAAGCGGAGCTTGAGCGGGGTACCCGCGATTTGATTTAGGCCGGACCAGTCCCCACTCTCCGAGTGATTTAGGCCGGGCCAGCCCCCAGCCCAAAGCCCAAGAAGGTGGTATGGGCTATCATCAAGGGTGATGGAACAGACGCATCGCACCGCAATTCAGGCTGGGATTCCCACGCTGTATCACTACGAGAAGTTCAACTCGGAATACTTGGCTACGACATTGCGGAATAAGATAATCCACTGCTCAAACCCGGCGAACCTAAACGACCCGTGGGACTGCAAACCTGCATTCGACCCGCAATCTCTTGAAGACCCAGAAGTCTTAAAGCGAGAGATGGCATGGCGACTTCCAAATCATCCCACAAAACATCTTTGGGAGGCTAAAATGCGAGCCGACCCAAAATTTCGCGCTAAGTTCATGGTTGATGAGTCCAAATCGATTGAGCAGATGCTCGCGCAGCGACGCATCTACTGTCTCACGCCGAAGCATGACTCCACTTTGATGTGGTCACATTACGCTGAAAACCATCGCGGAATCTGTCTCGAGTTCGACGTCGCAAATATGCTGTTCAGCAAAGCGTGTGAAGTGGTGTATCGCGAAGCATATCCCAAATGGATTCCGTGCGACATTAATGACGAGCCGCGTCGAGTGATGGAACTGATCCTTACCAAAGCAGCAGAGTGGTGTTATGAAAAAGAGTATCGCTTGGTCAGTGTCGATGCCCCTCCCACTTCCAACTTTCTTCATCTGCATGGAGACTTTTTTCGCTTACCGAACGGTGCATTGAAATCCGTCATTATGGGGTGCGCGGCCGATCACCACACTATCAGCGCCCTCATTAAAGACTGTGCGCCTGACCTTCCTATAAAGAGGGCCGTGCGGTCGCCCAACCTTTACAAGCTGGAAATCGTTGCCTATAGCACGAGCACATCTGCGCCCCGCGCCTGAAGTGCGCGGTCAAAGGTGACGAGCTTTAGGCCTGAAGCCGCTGCGAAAGCCAAAAGGTAAGCGTCCGCCCAAACCTTGGGGGACCGACTGGACAACCGCGAGCGTGAACGGAACTCCTTTTCGAGATCGTCCGGCTCTGGCAGGAAGGAAATTCGAGTGTCGGCCCAGACTCGATCCCATAAACTCCAAGCTTCGGACATGGTCTTCGTGTTCTTTCCCATGACCTGATCGGTGGTGAGCAGGCGCAGCACAGTAATCTGCGTAAAGCGGCAGAAAAAGAACTGTTCCTCGCTGGCCTGCTCGAACCAAGACCGGGCCTTTTCGGAATGCACGTGCTGGCTCCAAATCAGCGCCAGCCACACGTTCGCATCAAGGAAATTCAACGTGTTCATAGATTTGTTCGTTGGTCAGGTCGACCTTGGGACCATCGGAGACGATCAGCGGGAACTGCACTCTCTTCGGACGCGGGCGCTGGCCTTGCAGGAGCACGGCTTTAACACCCGTCAGAACCAGCTCGCGCACCGAGCGCCCATTCGCGGCCGCTTGCGCCTTGAGTTTCCGATATAAAGGGGCCGGAATGTCAACGGTGGTGCGAACGGAGTCCTGTTTCATAAACACATTATCCTACTCGCGCCATAAATATGGAAGCAATTCCTGTTGACTTAGCTAACCAAAGTTAGCTAACATAAATCAATGGAAACCATCACCATCCACAAGGCCAAAACCGAACTTTCGCGGCTGATTGAGAGGGCTTGCCGGGGCGAAGAGATCGTGATTGCTCGGGGGAAGAAGCCGGTTGTCAAATTGGTCCCCTTGGCCCCAACCGCGCAGAAGCGGGTGCCTGGTCTTTGGAAGGGGCTCGTTACCTACACACCTGACGCCTTCGATCCATTGACCGATCAGGAGTTGAAAGACCTCGGTTTCGAGTGAGCCGTGGTGAGTCGCCGACGCGATGCAGATCCTGATTGATACCCACACGCTGGTTTGGTGGATGGTTGATGGCTCGCGACTCTCAAGGCGGGCATCGGAAACCCTGAGCGATCTCAGCAATCGCGTTCTCATTTCAGCGGTTGTGGCTTGGGAGCTGGCGATCAAAGTGAACGTGGGGAAAATTCACCCTCCCACTTTGATTTCGCTGTTGGAAGGCGCGCTGGCGCAACAGGTCTTTGCAGAACTGCCCATCAGCCTGGAGCATGCGGTCAGAGCCGGTCTGCTGCCGTTGCATCATCGAGATCCGTTTGATCGATTGCTGGTGGCACAGGCGCAAGCTATGGGCGCGCCTATCCTAAGTGCTGATCGCGCACTCGATGCATACGACGTCCGTCGTATCTGGTAAGTAGACTCCGGGCGATCCTGCCGTTCACCGCTCGAATTTCCCCGCCTGCTGCTAATCCTCACATCCTCAAAGGCTTACATTGACCTTAGGGTTATGTTTCGATATTCTTACAAAACCTGCTCTAACGAGAACGTGCACCCTAGTGGGCTGCGGAAAAAGTGGATTTCGCTGCCCCTAAAGGGGCGTCTGATTTCAAGTAACTTACGGTATCGCTAAAGCGATACCCTGATACGAAACCGGAAGTTTTTCCGCAATCTGCTAGTGGGTGGGGGATGTGACTTGTCTGAGACCGGGAATTTACACACGAAGACGTTACTGCTATTGAAGCCGCGGGGATTCTGCGCCGGAGTGGTGCGCGCGATTGACATTGTGCGGATTGCGCTGGAGGCGTTTGGGCCGCCGATTTATGTGCGCAAGGAAATCGTCCACAACCGTTCGGTGGTGGAGGAATTGCAGCAGAAGGGCGCAATTTTTGTCGATAGCGTGGACGAAGTGCCCGAAGGCGAACGCGTTATCTACAGCGCCCACGGCGTTTCTCCGGAGGTGCGCGGGGCGAGCAAGTTGCGGAAACTGCGGGTGATTGATGCGACGTGTCCGCTGGTGACCAAGGTGCACGTGGAGGCGGTGAAGTTCGCCAAGGAAGGCTATTCGCTGATCCTGATCGGGCACCGCGATCACGACGAAGTGATTGGCACGCTGGGCGAGGCGCCCGCGGTGACGCAGGTAGTGGGTTCGCCTGCGGAAGTGGCGTCGGTGACGTTGCCGGACCCCAACCGCGTGGCGTACCTGACGCAGACTACGCTTAGCCTGGATGAGACGCGCGACATTATCGGCGCGTTGCGCAAGCGGTTCCCGAACATTAAGGGTCCGGCGGCGCAGGATATCTGCTATGCCACGGAAAACAGGCAGGTTGCGGTCAAACACGTGGCTTCCGACGCCGATTTGCTGCTGGTGGTTGGCTCCGACAATAGTTCGAATTCCAAGCGGTTGGTGGAAGTTGCGCGCAGTTTGGGCACCCCGGCGCATCTAATTGATGACTGCCGCAACATTCAGCCGCAGTGGTTGAATGACGTGAAGACGGTGGCCCTGACCGCGGGAGCTTCCGCACCCGAACATCTGGTGCAGGAAGTGGTGGAATACCTGGCGGGACAGGGGTTTGGCGACGTGCAGGAACTCGAAATCATGCCGGAAAATGTGCGCTTTGGATTGCCGCCGGAGATCGTGGAGACGATTGCCGCGGCACCAGCCAACGCTGCCTTGGAGTTATAGATGGAAGAATCCTCCCCTTACAGTCCGGCCTCTGTGCCCCACCCCAGCACGCCAAATGCGGGCGCGCTGGGGACCCCGCAGATGCGATTTGGAAAGATTGACGACCTGGGAAGCCGGGTCGCGGTAGCCGTCGACGCGGCGCGCAATTATCTTTTTTCTCAGCAGCACGAAGATGGTTACTGGTGCGGAGAGCTGGAAGCCGATACCACTCTCGAATCCGATTACATCCTGCTGCATACGTTGCTCGGCACGGGCAGCCAGGAGCGTTTTGACAAGGCCGCGCGCTACATTCTGAATCACCAGAATGAAGACGGAGGCTGGAACAACTATGCTGCCGGCCCCTCCAACGTCAGCGCTTCGGTGAAAGCCTACTTCGGGCTGAAGCTGGCTGGATTCACGGCGGATCATCCCGCGCTGGCGCGCGCCCGCAAGAAGATTCTCGAAATGGGCGGGGTGACCGAAGTCAATACATTCACCAAGATCTATCTCTGTTTCTTCGGGCAATACGATTACGACGCGGTGCCGGCGGTTCCGCCAGAGATCGTGCTGTTTCCCAACTGGTTCTGGTTTAACATCTACGAAATTTCTTCGTGGTCGCGCGCCATCCTGGTGCCGCTTTCGATCTGCTACGCCAAGAAGCCGTTCAAGAAAATTCCCGACGA
>Ga0326728_10024752_pt1 | contig 10834 bp, 4 predicted proteins | sample MB3enrmetagenome_FD_207602 | JGI IMG/M metagenome (GOLD analysis project Ga0326728, IMG submission 207602) | Lab enriched peat soil microbial communities from McLean, Ithaca, NY, United States - MB31MN | ecosystem: Environmental > Terrestrial > Soil > Wetlands > Peat | place: USA: New York...
AACCGGAGCGGCCGGGGCGGAATTGGAGCGGCAGGTACTGGAGGAAGCCCGCCGGGGCCAAATGCGGATAGTGGGGCCCAATTGTCTGGGGGTCATGGTGCCCGTGGGCAAGCTCAACGCCACTTTTGCCGCGGACATGGCGCGGTCGGGGTCGGTCGGTTTTATCAGCCAAAGCGGCGCCCTCTGCACGGCGGTACTGGATTGGAGTCTGCGCGAAAACGTCGGTTTCAGCGCCTTTATTTCACTGGGGTCGATGCTGGACGTGGGCTGGGGCGACCTGATTTATCACCTGGGCGACGATCCGAGCACCAAAAGCATTGTAATTTACATGGAAACGATCGGCGACGCGCGCGCGTTTCTGTCGGCGGCGCGCGAAGTGGCGCTGACCAAACCGATCATCGTCATCAAGCCGGGGCGGACGGCGGCGGCGGCCAAAGCGGCGGCATCGCACACCGGGTCGCTCACCGGGAGCGACGAAGTGTTGCAGGCGGCGTTTCAGCGGGTGGGGGTGTTGAGAGTGGACACTATTTCGGAGTTGTTCGACATGGCGGAAGTGCTCTCCAAGCAGCCGCGGCCCAAAGGACCGCATCTGACGATAGTGACCAATGCGGGCGGGCCGGCGGTTTTGGCGACGGACATGCTCATAGGCAGCGGCGGCCAACTGGCCGACTTGAGCGGCGAAACCATGAGCGCGTTCAACGCGATTTTACCGCCCGCCTGGAGCCACAATAACCCGGTCGATGTGATCGGCGACGCCAGTCCAGAGCTGTACGCCCAAGCGGTGGAAATCGCGGCCAAGGACCCCAGCACGGATGGGTTGCTCGTGATTTTGACACCGCAGGCGATGACCGACGCGACGGCCACTGCGGAGCATTTGACGCCTTACGGCCGGCTGCAGGACAAGCCGATCATCGCCAGTTGGATGGGGGCCGGGCAGGTGGAGAAGGGGGAAGACATTCTCAACGCCGCGCGCATACCGACGTTCAAGTATCCAGACCGGGCGGCGCGCGCATTCTGTTATATGTGGCGCTACAGCGAGAACCTGCGCGCCCTCTACGAGACGCCGGCGCCGGGGCCGGAGTCGGAGGACAGCGGCGCCGCCCGATCGAAAGCGTCGGCGCTTTTGCAGAAAGTGCGCGCCAGCGGGCGGACGATCCTGACCGAATTCGAATCCAAGGAGATTCTTGCCGATTACGGCATTCCGACGGTGAAGACGCTCATCGCGCGCAGTGAAGCGCAAGCGGTCGAACTGGCGGCTGGGCTGGGTTATCCGGTGGTGCTGAAGCTGTATTCGGAAACGATCACGCACAAGACCGACGTGGGCGGAGTGCAATTGAATTTACGCACGGCGGCGGCGGTGCGCCAGGCCTGGCAGGCCATCCAGGCCGCCGTGACAGAGAAGGCGGGCAAGGAACATTTCCTGGGCGTGACGGTGCAGCCGATGATCAAGCTGGACGGCTACGAGTTGATCGTGGGAAGCAGCATGGATCCGCAATTCGGCCCGGTGCTCCTATTTGGCACGGGGGGGCAGTTGGTGGAAGTTTTCAAGGACCGCGCGCTGGCCCTGCCGCCGCTCAATGCGACGCTGGCGCGGCGGATGATGGAGCGGACACGCATTTTCACGGCGTTAAAAGGGGTGCGCGGCCGCCAGGCGGTGGACTTGGCGGCGCTGGACCAGTTGCTCGTACGGTTCAGCCAACTGGTGGCCGAGCAACTGTGGATCAGCGAGATCGACATCAATCCGTTGCTCGTGTCGCCCGAGCGCATACTGGCGCTGGATGCGCGGGTGGTCTTGCACGATCCGAATATGCCGGAAGACAAACTGCCCAAACCGTCGATCCGGCCCTATCCCACACAATACGTGGGGACGTGGAAAGCCAAGAACAAGATGGCCATGCTGATTCGTCCCATTCGACCCGAGGACGAGCCGTTGATGGTCAAATTTCACACCACGCTGTCCGAACAGAGCGTCTATCACCGCTATTTCAACGCGCTGAAGTTGACGCAGCGCATCGCCCATGAGCGGCTGACGCGAATCTGTTTTAACGATTATGACCGGGAGATAGCGCTGGTGGCGGAGACGAAGGATCCCAAGACGAATGAAGCGCAGATACTGGCGGTGGGGCGGTTGAGCAAGCTGCACGGGCTTAACGAAGGAGAGTTCGCACTGCTGGTCACCGACTCGGCGCAGAACCAGGGAGTGGGCACCGAGTTGCTCACGCGGCTGGTGCGGATTGGCCGGGATGAGAAACTGACCTGCCTCAAGGCGCACATCCTCCCCGATAACCACGCCATGAAGGCAGTGTGCCAGAAGGCCGGTTTCAAACTTCAGCACGACTCCAACAACGACGACTTCACCGCCGAATATATTTACTAACTCTATGTCATCAAATTGCCCAACGAGAAAAGTTCGCTATACGACCATTGACGGGAACGAAGCGGCCGCTTACGTGGCCTTCCGGCTTAACGAAGTAATGGCCATTTATCCCATCACGCCGTCCTCCCCCATCGCCGAATGGTGCGATCAGTGGGCCTCTGAGGGAAAACGCAATCTCTGGGGCGCAGTGCCCGCGATTGTCGAAATGCAGAGCGAAGCGGGCGCGTCCGGCGCGGTGCATGGGGCGCTCCAGACGGGGTCCGTCAGCACCACCTTCACGGCGTCGCAGGGGCTTTTGCTCATGATCCCCAACATGTTCAAAATCGCCGGAGAATTGCTGCCGACGGTATTCCACGTCACCGCGCGCACGGTGGCCACACACGCCCTTTCCATCTTTGGCGATCACAGCGATATCGCGGCGGTGCGTTCGACGGGATGGGCAATACTGGGGGCGGCCTCGGTGCAGGAGACAATGGATTTTGCGCTGATCTCCCAGGCGGCGGCCTTTCGTTCCAGACTGCCCTTTATTCATTTCTTCGATGGATTCCGCACGTCGCACGAAGTGTCCAAAATCCAATTGGTGGAGGATGAGACGATGCGCGCGCTCATCGATGATGCGCTGATCGCCAGCCAGCGGGCGCGCGCCATGTCCCCCGACCACCCGGTCCTGCGCGGCACGGCGCAGAACCCCGACGCGTTTTTCCAGGGCCGCGAAGCGACCAATTCCTATTATGCGGCGTGCCCGGGCATCACCCAAGGGGTGATGGACGAATTTGCCCGCCAAACGGGCCGCGCATACAAGCTTTTCGACTACGTGGGCGCTCCCGACGCCAAACACGTGATCGTGCTCATGGGCTCGGGGTGCGAGACGGCGCACGAGACGGTGGATTTCTTGAACCAACGCGGCGCCAAAGTTGGCCTGGTCAAGGTGCGTTTGTATCGGCCCTTTGACAGCCAGAGATTCGCTGAGGCGCTGCCGCCCTCGGTGGAGAGCATTGCGGTGCTGGATCGCACCAAAGAGCCGGGGGCGGTTGGAGAACCGCTCTATCAGGATTGCGTCACCGCCCTCTTTGAGAGCATGGCCGGGGACGGCGGCCATTTTGCCAGGATGCCGAAGGTTTTCGGCGGGCGCTATGGTTTGTCGTCCAAAGAATTCACGCCGGCAATGGTGGAAGCCGTTTTTGCCAATCTGGCCTCGCCCACGCCCAAGAACCATTTCACCGTTGGCATCAACGATGACGTCTCCCACACCAGCCTGCCGTATAACCCGGAGTTCTCGACCGAATCGGATGACGTCATCCGCGCCCTGTTTTTTGGTCTGGGCGCCGACGGCACGGTCGGAGCGAACAAGAACTCCATCAAGATCATCGGCGAAGAGACACCCAACTACGCGCAGGGTTATTTTGTGTATGACTCCAAGAAGTCAGGCTCCATGACGGTGTCGCACTTGCGCTTCGGCCCGCAGCCGATTCGTTCGATCTATTTGATTTCGCGGGCCAATTTTGTGGCCTGCCATCAGCCGGTGTTCCTGGAGCGATACGATATGTTGGGGAGCCTGGTCAAGGGGGGGACGTTCCTGTTGAACACGCCCTACTCGAAGGAGCAGATCTGGCCGCTGCTGCCCACGCCGGTTCAGGAGGCGCTGGTGGCCAAAGGGGCGCGATTTTATATAATCGACGCCACGAGCGTCGCGCGCGCCAGCGGCATGGGCGGGCGCATCAACACGATCATGCAGGTGTGTTTCTTCGCCTTGTCGGGCGTTCTGCCCAAGGAGGAGGCGATCAGCGCCATCAAGGATTCCATTCGCAAGACCTACGGAAAGAAGGGGGAGGAAATCGTACAGATGAACCTCAAAGCGGTGGACAACACGCTGGCCCAATTGTTCGAAGTGCCGTTGACCCGTCCCGTCAACGGGGCCGGCCCGTTGCTGCCCTCCATCACCCCCAACGCGCCGCCTTTCGTCCGCGATGTCCTGGGCAAGTTGGCGGCCGGATTGGGTGACGAGCTTCCCGTCAGCGCCTTCCCCGCGGACGGCACGTACCCGACCGGAACAGCGCAGTACGAAAAGCGGAATTTGGCCCTGGAGATTCCGGTCTGGGACCAGGCGATTTGCATACAGTGCATGAAATGCGTGGTGGTCTGCCCGCACGCCACCATTCGGGCCAAGGTGTGCCCGTCGGAGAGTTTCGAGGGGGCGCCGCCGACCTTTAAATCCACGGCGGCGCGCCTGCCGGAATGGAAGGGCCTCAAGTTCGTCCTGCAGGTGGCGGCGGAAGATTGCACCGGTTGCAGCCTGTGCGTCGAAGTCTGTCCGGCGCGGAATAAAAAGGAGACCAAACTCAAGGCCATTAACATGCAGGCGCAGGCGCCCTTGCGCATGGCCGAGCGGGAGAATTGGAACTTCTTCCTCTCACTGCCCGAGATGGACCGCCGGAAGATCAAGCCGCTCATCCTGCGGCAGCAGCAGGTCATGCAGCCGTTGTTCGAGTTCTCCGGGGCGTGCGCCGGCTGCGGCGAAACTCCCTATCTCAAGCTCATGAGCCAGTTGTTCGGAGATCGCGCGATCATAGGCAACGCCACCGGCTGCTCCTCCATCTACGGGGGCAACCTTCCCACCACACCCTACGCGAAAAACGGCGCGGGCCGCGGGCCGGCCTGGTGCAATTCATTGTTCGAGGACACCGCCGAATTCGGGCTGGGCTTCCGGGTCTCGATTGACCACCAGAAAGAATTCGCGGGCGAACTTTTGGCCAAGCTTGCCGCGACAATTGGCGGGGATCTGGTGGAGGGCATTTTGAAGGCGAATCAGAGCGACGAGGCGGGCATCGAAGAGCAGCGCCAGCGGGTTGCGGCATTGAGGCAAAAGTTACGGAATCTCAATTCCCCCGAAGCGACGTTGCTGGCGAGCCTGGCCGATCAATTTGTCAAGAAAAGTGTTTGGATTGTCGGCGGGGACGGCTGGGCCTACGACATCGGTTACGGCGGACTGGATCACGTCCTGGCCAGCGGGCGGGACGTCAATGTGCTTGTCCTGGACACGGAGGTCTATTCCAACACGGGCGGCCAAATGTCCAAATCGACGCCGCGGGGCGCGGTGGCGAAATTCGCGGCCGGGGGCAAGCCGTCTGGAAAAAAGGACCTGGGCCTCATTGCGATGGCATACGGCAACGTCTATGTGGCCAGCGTGGCCATGGGGGCCAAGGACGAGCAGACGCTCAAGGCCTTCGTCGAGGCGGAATCCTATCCCGGTCCCTCGCTCATTATCGCCTACAGCACTTGTATCGCGCACGGCATCGCCCTGGATGCCGGCATCGGCGCGCGGCAGCAGAAGCTGGCGGTCGATTGCGGGCAGTGGCTGCTCTACCGTTATGATCCGCGCCGCGCCGAGGCGGGAGAGAATCCGCTGCAACTGGATTCGCAGGCGCCAAAAGCAAAGGTGCAGGAGTTTCTGGAGTCGGAGAACCGATTCAAGATGCTGACCAAGACCAATCCGGACCATGCGCGGCAGTTATTTGCGCAGGCGCAAGCCGATTCGGAGCGCCGCTGGAAGTTCTACCAGGATTTGCAGGGGCGCACAGGCGCTTCGGCGGCCGCCGAGCGATCGAAAATACCCGTTTCCTTTGAAACGAAACCCTGATTACGTCGAACCCATCCACTTATGGACCTTACAACCACTTATCTGGGCTTGAAGCTGCGGTCGCCACTGATTGCCGGCGCCTCGCCGCTGAGCGAAAAGATCGATAACATCAAACAAATGGAACAGGCGGGGGCCGCGGCAGTGGTGCTGCACTCATTGTTCGAGGAGCAACTGCGGCAGGAGCGAATCCAACTGAATCAAGACCTGGAGCGGGGCACCTTGAGTTTTCCGGAGGCTCTTTCTTACTTTCCCGAGCCGGAGGAATTCCATCTTGGTCCCGAACAGTATCTGGAACACATTGCGCGCGCCAAGAAAGCCGTTGGCATCCCGGTGATCGCCAGCCTGAATGGTTCCTCATTGGGCGGTTGGACAAAACATGCGCGGCTCATGGAGAAGGCCGGAGCCGACGCCCTGGAGTTGAACATCTATTACATTCCGACGGACATGAACCTGGCCTCCAAGGATGTGGAGGAAATGTATCTGAACATCGTCAAGGCGGTGAAGTCGGAGGTGAAGTTTCCCGTGGCGGTGAAATTAAGCCCCTTTTTCACCAATTTCGCCAGCATGGCCCGCCGGTTGGACCAGGCGGGCGCCGACGGATTGGTGCTCTTCAACCGGTTTTACCAGCCGGACTTTGACCTGGCCACGCTGACCGTCCAGCCCAACCTGTTGCTGAGCACGCCAATGGCGATGCGGCTCCCGCTACGGTGGATCGCTCTTCTTTACAGCCGCGTGCGCGCCAGCCTGGCGGCCACCAGCGGCGTGCATAGCGGCACCGACGTGGTCAAAATGCTCATGGCCGGGGCGGACGCGACGATGCTCTGCTCGGTGCTCTTGCGCCATGGCATCAAGCAAATCGGCGTCATTGAGGATTCACTGCAGGCGTGGATGGAAGAGAACGAATACGAATCGGTCACCCAGCTTAAAGGGAGCATGAGCCAGAAGAATGCGGCCGATCCGAGCGCCTTCGAACGCGCACAGTATGTGCGCATCCTGTCCAGTTACACCCCGCCGCCGATCGAAGCCCCCGGCTGATGATTCAAGCCAGCCTATGGCCCATAAGCTGACCACATGCACATTTTGCGGAGTAGGGTGTGGCATCTATCTTGAAACCGCCGGCCGACAGGTGGTGGGCAGCTACCCCAGCATGTCCCACCCCGCCAACCAGGGAAAAATCTGTGTGCGCGGCTGGCACGTCCACGAAGTGGCCAGTTCGCCCGACCGGCTGAAAAGCCCGTTGGTCAGGAAAAACGGACGGCTGCAGGAGGTCTCCTGGGATGAGGCCATCGGCTTCATTGCCACGCGGCTGGGGGAAATCCTCCACCGGCACGGTCCGGATTCACTGGCGTTTTTGGATTCCCCGCGCTGTTCCAACGAGGAGGCTTACCTCCTCCAAAAACTCGCCCGGTCGATTATCGGCACCAACAATATCGACCACGGCGCGGGCGTCTATTGCAATAACTCGATCAATGTCCTTCTCCAGATGCTCGGTCTGCCGGCCTGCACCAACTCGATCGCGGAGTTGATGCGCAGTGAGGTGATTGTGGTGGACGGGGTGGACTTGCGCCGGCAATTGCCGACGATTGGAGGCTGGGTCATTCGCGCCAAACTCGGAGGCGCGCGCCTGTTTGTGATTGATTCGCGGCGGCATCGTCTGGCTGAAATCGCCGATGTTTTCCTGCAAATCAAGCCCGGCACCGAGGCGCTGCTTTATGGGGCGATGGCCAAGGTCATTGTTGACCGCGGGTTGATGAATCTGCCATTTATCAAGGCGCGTTGCCGCGACTACGAGCTGTTTCTGGAGCAGACGCGGGATTACGATCTATTACAGGCGGCCGAAGAGTGCGGCGTGCCGCCGGATATGATCGAAGCGGCGGCGCTGGCTTACGGCCACGCCAAGGCCGCGGCGCTGCTTTACTCCACCGGGATCGAAACGCGGCACAAAGACGCCATTCGGGCCAGTGTGAACCTGGCGTTGCTCACCGGCAACCTGGGCAAGGAAGGGGCGGGCCTTTACCCGCTGACTGAACAGAACAATCTCCAAGGCGTGTGCGACATGGGGATGTTGCCCGACCGTTTGCCGGGCTACCGGGCGGTCGCCAGCGGTCCCGCGCGCGCCGCGTTGGAGAGGCTTTGGAAGGCGCGGCTTCCCGCCACGCCCGGCCTGGGCGCCCGCGCGCTGCTGGGCGGCCGCGCGCGCGCCAAAGTCAAGGCACTATGGCTGGGCCGCTACGACCCGGTCAACACGGCGTCTTTTGGCGACGCGGCCAATTCGATCCAGCAATGCGAACTGGTTGTCGTGCAACATTTATTTTTGACGGACTCGGCGCGGCACGCCCACGTGGTCCTGCCGGCCACGGCCTTTGGCGAAGAGAGGGTTTCCTTCACCAGCACCGAGAGGCGCATTCAACTGGCCGAGCGGGTGATTGATCCGCCCGCGGGGCCGATGCCCGCCTGGGAACAACTGACCCGCGTCGCCCGGGCCATGGGGGCCGATTGGGCTTATCGCGACGCCGGCCAGGTGATGGACGAAATTGGGGAAGTCATCCCCTTTTACAGCGGCGCCAGCCACGAGAATCTCGCGCGTGATTATGGCCGGCAATGGCCCTGCACCAAAGACCGCCCGCTGGGCACCATCCGACTGTTTAGCCAGGGCGACGCGGATTTTCCGTTCCACTTTGTTCCGGTCGCCAGGCCGGCGCGCCCGGCGGTGGATCACCCCGATTTTCCCTTTACACTTGTCTTCGGCAACTCGCTCTATTACTGGCACCAGAACGTCCTCATCAAACACAGCGAAACCCTCAAGCGCGAATACCGTCTGCTGCTGCTCGATTATCCCGACGGGTTCATCGAGATCAATACCGACGACGCCAATCGGCTGGGCATCCGCGACGGCGCCAAAGTGCGCCTGTCCACCGCCAGCGGCTCAGCCGTTTCCGCGGCGAGAGTCACGATTGAAGCCAGGAGCGGGACGATCTTTGTCCCCTACTTTGTCCGTCAACTAAGAAAAGAACTGCTTGGAGAGGGCGGTGACGACACCGGGCTGGTTCCGGTGAGCCTGGAAAAGGAGGACCTGTGAAAGCCCGCGTTCTGGACACGGGCGACGTGCCCAAAATCGTGGATCTGCTCCGCGGGTTGGGCTACGAAGTGCTGGCGCCTTTTTGCGGGCGGGGGCGCGACACCTACTTCGACACTGTCACCGACGCCAATCGCGGGGACATTCAAATCCACTTGCCCAATCCGTACTATCCCCCCAAGCGATTCGTCTTTCCCGCCATCGAGCGCCTGATGAAAGTGCGCGGGGCGGACGGAACGATGCGGATCGAGCCGACTTACGAGGAACCGCGGCGGGCCGTTTTCGGCATCCGTTCCTGCGATGTCGCCGGCATCTGGCACCTGGACCGATTCTATCTGGGCCGCGACTTCCGGGACATTTATTACGAGAAACGGCGCCGCAATTTGTTCCTGGTCAACGTCGTTTGCACTGATCCGGCTTTGGACATCGGCGATGAGTGCTTCTGCCTTTGCGCCGACACGGGCCCCGCGGCGCGCGACCATTTTGATTTGCAGCTCATGGACCTGGGCGGCGGCGAGTACATGGCGGTGGCGGGCACGGCGGCGGGGGAGGAGTTGTTCGCCAATCCCATTTTTAAAAACGCCACCGCCGAGCACGTCGAGCGCCGCCGCGAGCTTCTGGCCGGGGCGCGCCAGCATTTCAAGACGACGACCAGTTGGTTTCCGGCCACGGTGCGGTACGTATCGCAGGGAAACATCCTTGACAAGACGTGGGAGCAAATCGGCAACCGCTGCCTGGAATGCGGCGGCTGCACCTACGTGTGCCCGGCCTGCACCTGTTTTACCGTCAGCGATCGCCAGACCGGTCCGGATGAAATCGAGCGGGTGCGGATTTGGGATTCGTGCGCCCTCAGCGGTTTCACGCGCATGGCCGGGGGCTTCAATCCCCGGCGGGCCGTCCATGACCGCCGCAACCGCCGTTTCTTTCGCAAGCTGGCGCATTACTTCATCCAGCGGGAACTGGCCATGGCCTGCCTGGGCTGCGGGAGATGCGCGGCGGTCTGCCACGGCGACGTCGGCATGCCCAGCGTCGTCGAAATGATCCGCCGCGCCACGGCGGAGTTGGAAAAAGATGAACCCGTCCAACACTGAAAACGTTTATCTGCCCAAGCCGGCGACGCTCGACCGCGTGGTGGAGGACATTCCGGACGTGAAGACCTTTTATTGGCACTTCGATGACCCGGCGGAGCAGGCCCGGTTCCGCCGTTTCCGTCCCGGCCAGTTCGCGCAGGTTTCGCTCTTCGGCGTCGGCGAATTCCCGGCCTCGCTTCCCCCCAGCCCGACGGAAACAGAAACGTTTTTCACCATCCGGCAGGTTGGCAGTTGCACGGCGGCCTTGCACCGGCTGCGTCCGCGCGACAAGTTCGCCGTGCGCGGCCCTTACGGCAACGGCTTTGCCATGGAAAACTACTACGGGAAGAACCTGGTCTTCGTCGCCGGCGGCATCGGGCTGATTCCACTTCGTTCCTGCATCGTATCCGCCATTCACGAGCGCGATCGCTACCAGCGCATCCAGGTTTTTCACGGCGCCAAGACGCCCGGTGAACTGATGTACGCGCACAACCTGAGGCAGTGGGAAAAGGAGGCCGGGGTGGAGTGCCATCTGACGGTTGATCGCTCCACCAACGGCTGGACAGGCAACGTCGGCGTTGTCGGCAGCCTTTTCCACAAAGCCGGGGTGCATGTGCCAGTGGAGAACTCGATCGCCTTTGTGTGCGGGCCGCCGATCATGTTTCGATTCGTCA
>Ga0326728_10024754_pt1 | contig 10833 bp, 7 predicted proteins | sample MB3enrmetagenome_FD_207602 | JGI IMG/M metagenome (GOLD analysis project Ga0326728, IMG submission 207602) | Lab enriched peat soil microbial communities from McLean, Ithaca, NY, United States - MB31MN | ecosystem: Environmental > Terrestrial > Soil > Wetlands > Peat | place: USA: New York...
TTTCCAGACTGGGCCTTGGTCAGTCGCTCCTTTAGTCGTTGAACGACCCGGTCAATAACATCCTTGGGAACCTCCTCATGCCCCCCGAGAGCCTTGTACATAGCATTGATGTCTTTTCTCAGTCCATCCCGTCTTGCATCAACAAAGGCTTCAACATTGCCCTTTAGCAAATCTGCAATTAGCTTTTGCCCCTCCGAATTGACCCTCTTGATTTGAGCCTCAAACAGAGATCTCGCAGAATCAGGCATCCAATTCATTGTATCCGCAAGTCGGAAAGTAAACTTGTTCATGAGATCACGAATCGCTCGACGCCGGGTTTCGATAGCTTTAAGTACGTCATCATCAATAATCGAACAGCGCATTTGAACTTTGCGTGAGACGTTTCCATGATGAACCTCGGCGGACTCGTTGAACCAGCGCGGATCGACTGGAGCGTCTAGAGGTGGTATACGACTCAGCTTGTCAATGCTGACCAAGGATCCTTTTTCGTAAAGCCTGGCAATCCTTTCTGCCAAAGAATCAAGCTTTGGAATCCCGATCTCTTCGGTGGGCGACTGGATTTCTTCTCCATCGGTTGCTTTTAACCGAACCTCTCCCGTCTCCGGATCGACCCAAACAACCGGTTCTTCCACACGCACTTCGTCATGCTGCGAAAAAACAGCGATGTATTGCTGCCATCGCAGGGCTGCCTCTGCGCTACCCTCCGGAATATAAAGACGGGGAATCAGAGTAATGCCTTCTGCTGTGATCGTTTTCGACCTGCCCCAGAACCATGTAAAAGATCGTTTAAAGGATTCAACCAGTGCTGTATCGGCCCGAAAAACGAAGTTGAGCTTCAGATGATCTTTGTCGTCGAATCCAAGGTTTTCGGATGGACCAATCGCAAGATAGCTGTGGCCAGTTTTTTTATGGAAAAAGCAGAGACCATTGGTTGGACGGTCAGTCATATTCCTGCATGCAGCCACCCGAATTTCGAGACAATCTGAATACTGGCCGGCCAAGCTTCGCAGAATTGAAAGATCCTCCTGGCTCGTGTCTCCAGTGGGATACACAGCAACCAGCAATCGGATTGAAAGACTGGAGTTTTTGTTGATCCAGTCTTTCAACACATCCAATCCTCTGCGAGTCGGTGATGAAATTATCCCGAACAATGCATCTGAAGACTGTGCCAACTCCTCAAAGGGAACTTCATAGAGGTACGAACCTATTCCTTGCAGCACACGCGATTCCGGCCACACGTAAGGGGGTTCGGGAATGAGCGTACGTGATGATGTTTCCGGCGAAAGGGCCTTTTCTTCTTGCAGCTCCTTTTCCATTGCGCACACTCCACTATTTTGGTGACGAAGCCTTGGCGAGCAGTTCGGAAAAATTGTAATTCACGCTGGTAACACCAAAGTCCGGTTCGCGATGGAACGGCTGCCGGATGTAATGCACCCGTTGGCTATCGCCGTCGAATTCGACGATCGCCAGTATGAAGTCATCCGGCATGTTGAGCGAATACAGAATTTCGTTGCGGGTGACTGTAATCGTATCGGCTCCGGTATCCCGGCCTTTAACCTCAATGAAACGCAGCTTGCCAGTGCCGGGAATGCGGCTCTCAACGTCGTACCCAAGCTTTTCGATTTCACGATCTGTCGGCTCAAAACCCAAACTACGCTCCGTCTCCATAACAGCAGCCCGCGCCCTTGCTGCGCTGGCCTGTGTGTCGATGGGTGCGGTTCGTCCGGCTGGCGTACGGTCACTCATGGCCGTTATCAATCCGATCGGTACGACCAGGAGGCCACCCAATACGACCGGCGGCAGCGGCGATATCTGAGCTTCCAGCTTCAAATCCTCAAGCCGTTTCTGCAGGCGTCCCTGCAATGCATCAGCCCTTTTCCGGGCTTCATTTGAATTGAGACGGGCGTTGGGCTTTCCAGCCTGTTCCTGTAGCTTCAGTTCCTCTGCGCGATGATCCCAGTAGATTATTTCCTTGGTGAGCCTGTCATGGACTGCTGCTTCCGTCTTGGCGATCAGACCCAGTCTGCTGTCGCGCACTTCTCTCAAATGCTCCGGCACGACATGAGCCACGGCATGTGTCTGTGCCTGCTGTTCAAGCTCGTGAGTGATCCAGCCGCACTCTGGGCGTTGCAGGATGGCCTCAAAACTCGGCTCAGCGTCAGCCAGGGGCCGGTAATCCAGATACGGGGCATAGTGCAGGTGTTTGGTTTGGCCGTTGCTGTCCAATTCGACATACAACATTTGCTTGGAGATCACCCGGCGCTCACCGGACCGCGTGAGGCTTGCGTCCTGAATGGCATGCTCCAGGTAAAACAGCATTCGCGGGCTTGTGCCAAGATCCCTTTCATCTACAAGAACCGCACCCCGTTTGAGCAGATCACGATTTCGCTCAAGGGTAAGATCGATTACCGAATCGAGGAGAGGATGGCCCGGGCAGACGAACGCAGCCAATGGCAATCCCTGTGGAGCGACCAATGGCTTCTCGAAGGCAATGCGCTCATAACGAGGAAGCACCGGCTCGCCAACTCCGATCAGGCGGTCTCGATTGCGAATGGGAGCCGGGACGTGTGTGATTTCATACCGGCGCGTTTCGCGTTGTTTCGCCGATCCACCCAGCCGCCGAAACGCCTCGTTGAAGAAAGACTCAATATAGTGAGGTTGCAAGCGTCGCGCCTCGGCCCGTTCCATATCTTCTCGGATCCGGTAAACACGGCTGGCATCCATCGCATCATGAGCCAATGCCTTCTCTTCGAGAAGGACCTGAAGTTTGTCGTGATCAAGCGCATTCTCTATAACCCGCGTCAGGCGTGCCCGTACTTCCGGTTGATCGCCATACCGGATGGCTTCGATAAGGAGTTCGCGCAGCCCGCGCCCGTCGAATTCAAGCTTGCCCAGCACGTCAAACACCTGACCGCCAAGCGCCTGCCGCGCCTGTTCCAGCTTATCCAGCAGCTTGTGATAGACGTCTCCTTCGCGGGTTTCATCCGCTACCAGGTTCCATAAGTGGCAGACTTCAGTTTGGCCGATGCGGTGAATGCGGCCGAAACGCTGTTCAATCCGGTTTGGGTTCCAGGGCAGATCGTAATTCACCATCAGGTGCGCGCGCTGGAGATTGATTCCCTCACCGGCGGCATCGGTCGCCAGCAGCACCTGGACATCTGGATCGTGCCTGAAGTACTCCTGCGCCGTCAGGCGTTCCTCGCGGCCCATGCCGCCGTGGATCAAAACAACGGCTTTCTCCCGGCCGAGAAGCGTTATGATGCGGTCCTCAAGGTAATTCACCGTATCACGGTGCTCCGTAAAAATAACGAGCTTCTGCCTGGGCGATGGGATCGGTGGCGGAATTTCTCCGGCACCGAAAGGAGTAGCGGAATCCGCCATGCGGTTCGTGATGGCTGCGTCCGTGAAGATCTCGCCCAGAAGGCTTGCCATCTCCCGCCACTTTGTGTCCGTTCCGCTGCGCCGGACCCTGAGGGCGAGCATTTCCAATCCCTTCAGTGTTTCGATCTCGGCCTTTAACTCGGCGATAGATCTTGCCGCCGTAGCCTGGTCGAGAATCTCCTCTTCAGCCTCCTGGACCTCGTTATCCGGCGCGTCTTCAAGATCGTCTACGTCGTCCTGATCCAGAGCGGGCGCTGATGATGGAAGGATACCAGCCACCTGACTGCCGCGCTGCAATACTTCCAGTTCGCGCAGCCGGCTCTCCAGCCGCTCACGACGGCGGCGCAGGGACTGATAAATCGCTTCGGGGGAAGATGCGAGCCGCCGTTGCAAAATAATGAGTGCGAAGCCAACCGTACCAGCGCGTTTATCGTTCTCAAGCGCCTCGGCCCGGTTGAACTCCTCGCGTACATAATCGGTCACCACTTTGTAGAGCTGGGCTTCCGCATCCGACAGTTTATAGGGGATTGTATGCGCAATGCGCTCAGGAAAGAGCGGAGTGCCATCGAACTTCAGCAGGCTCTCCTTTACCATCCGGCGCATGAGGTCGGAGACGTCGGTCGTGTGAACGCCATCGCGGAACCGGCCTTCGAAACGATCGCCGTCGAGGAGGGACATAAAAAGCTGGAAGTCCGCTTCCTTACCATTGTGGGGCGTTGCCGTCATCAAGAGGAAGTGCCGCGTCAGCGTCGAAAGAAGCCGGCCAAGGACATGACGTTTCGTGTATTTGATTTCTCCTCCGAAAAGGGAGGCTGACATCTTGTGCGCCTCATCGCAGACAATGAGATCCCAGCCGCAGTCCGGCGCACGGAGTTTCTGCTGCAGATCTTCGTTTCGCGAGAGCTTATCCAGGCGGGCAATGGCCAGGTTGGTCTCCATAAACCAGTTGCCGGTGCGCGCGGAATCAAGCTTGTCGTTTGTGAGAACTTCAAAGGGCAGATGGAACCGTCGAAATAGTTCGTCCTGCCATTGCTCTGCAAGACTGCCGGGGCAGACAACAAGGCATCTCTGGAGGTCGCCTCGGGCGATCAGTTCCTTCATCAGCAAACCGGCCATGATGGTTTTCCCAGCGCCTGGGTCGTCAGCCAGCAGGAACCGCAGCGGCTGTCGCGGCAGCATTGACTCATAAACGGCCGTGATCTGATGCGGTAACGGCTCGATGATGGACGTGTGGACCGCCAGTACCGGATCGAACAGATGTGCCAGCCGGATCCGGTGGGCTTCCGAGACTAAGCGGAAGAGCTGCCCATCGGCATCGAAACTCCATGGCCGCCCAACAGCTACGATTTCAATGCGGGGTTCATCGTGGCGATATAGAAGCTCGTTGGCGAGCTTACCTGCCGGGTTTTTATATGTCAGCTCTAGGGCTTCAGACCCAAACCACTGAGCATTGACGACTGTTACCAGACAGTCCGGTAAAATGCCCTTGATGGAGGCGCCGTGTTTAAGATCTTCAAGACGAGCCATCAAATCCTCTTGTCCTGGATGCCAAGAAACTCTTCAGCGTGTATACGTGTATAGAGGTAATTTGTTGATTTTATCAGAGTTAGGATATGAGATTGTTTTAATATCATCAACCGAAAAGCTAAAAGTCGGATCACAAACTAAAAAATTAAGAGTTAGTGTTTCAGTCATGGCGCTTGCCATGCGGCTCCTCAGAAAATAGAATGCCTCCTCATGGCATTGGCCAGCTGGGATAGGAGACAACATGAAATTTGATGTCTATTGCGATGAAAGTCGTCCTGACCTCCTCAGCTCCAGGCATCCCCAAGCGCAATACCTGGTCATAGGCAGCCTATGGCTTCCATCGGAGTCCCGCCAGGCTTTTAAGGACGAAATTCATTCATTGCGAAGCCGATTCAAGATTGGAGGTGAGTTCAAATGGCAGAAGATATCTCCATCCAAGATTTCCTTCTATGAAGCTCTGGCGGATTGGTTTTTTCTGAAAGATAAACAGTTACGCTTCCGCTGTATCGCCGTTGAACAACAGAAAGTGAATCTTCTGAAATATCACAACAACGACCAGGAATTGGGCTTTTATAAATTCTATTATCAGTTGCTGCACCACTGGATTTTAGATTTCAATGAATATGCGATTTTTTGTGATTTCAAAAAAAATCGGTCTCGTGACAGACTTAAGGTTCTGCAACGTTGTCTTGACCTCTCGAATTTATCGTCCGGGATAAAAACCGTTCAGGCTATTCCATCTCAGCAGTCTGTCCTGCTCCAGTTGGCCGATGTTCTGACTGGAATTGCTTCTGCCAGGCTAAACAACAAACTTGCCGCAGACGGGGCAAAGAGCGAGGTTGTTTCTCATCTGGAAGCAGCTATGGGTCATCGTGTCAAACACACTATCAGAAGCGAACAGAAGTTCAACGTTTTCGTGATTGATCTCCAGGGAGGGTGGTAATTTGGACTATCCTCCCTTGGTGAAGCTTTCTGGTGAGGAAGATTATCAAAGGCGTTACGAATATCTTTACTGCCGAAAACCTGTTGTTACCTTTGACGGGATAGCCGTCCGTTTTCGCAAAGATCAGTTCAGGCACTGTTTCTTCGAATCCACAAAGCGGAACAACCTAAAGGATCAGTTTTCCATACGGCGTGCGGAGCGAATGGACTGGATCCAGGTGGCCTTGCAAGACCCTGAATCCGAACGCTATCAAGGCTGGGATAGAGATAAGAAGTGTCACGACAAGAGCCGGCGCGTCGCAATCGTTTTGGGCACGTATGTGGTTGTTATAGTGATAACCGGCGACAAGTCGGCAAACTTTATTACTGCGTATCTTGCCGATTCCGCTGAAAAGAGCGGAACCTTGCCTACGGTAGAAAAAATCCGTCTCGGTCCTAAATGGGCATAAAAAAACCGCTGATTTGCCAGGCTGGCTCAGCGGTAAGCCTTTGTAGGTTCTGCTGCCACTGGCAGAGAACATTCAAATTCCAACACTACTTATCGGCAAAGTCAAGATTTTATTCATTTACGCATCAGCATTTTAGCATAAAAAGCGAATTAGGGGGCCCAGTCGGGCTTATTATCCGGAATCAGAGAGCGCGCTCCACGATCCACCGTATAATTCCTGCAATCTGGAACTGGTCGGTTTTCTTGGCTTCAATGTCCAAATATCTCGGATTGGCGGAATGCAGGATGACCGGGCCTATCTGGATCAGGGACTTCTTTACAACTGCCGCCCATTGAGCAGGGCGACTCTCTATCCGTTCACACCTGATCACCGCCCTTGGCACGCCGGTAACCAAGTGCCACATCCCGCCTTAGAAATCCAGCCATGTATACTGGTACACAGGCAGCCTCCACGCTCAATGTTTCGCCAGTGCCGGTTTTATTTCAGAAGAAACTTTTTTTAGAAAATTCGCCGCCGTGTGCAAGGTTATGGATTGCATGGTCATGATCCCCGTGAGTTGAATGGCTCAATATTCAGGAAGTCCCACGGGGTAAGCATTTCTTTAATAATCGCCCAGCCTAAGCCAGATAGTATCGAAGTTCCTATGGCAAAGCCGGCTCAAATTCGATTCTTCATGCTCTTGTAAGCCTTACTAATGGCCTGCCATGTCTTCGGGGCAGAGCCCGCCTCTTTCTCGATCTGGTTGCGTATGGATTCCCAAAACTGCGTTTTCTTGCCGCGTTCCTGCGGCTCTCCGCCCCTTTGACGAACGATCTCGAGGATCCGCCCATGCATTGGCGTCAGTCGATTCCGCCCGGCAGTGGAATTGCGGACTTCTTGATAGGCATGCCACAGCTCGTGAAAAGCCACGTCTGAAGAGTTGAACTCTATGCTTATCCATTGATGATCAACAATCCCATGGAATTCATGCTGAGTGATTCTGATGCGCTGAATTCCAGGATGCAGACCGCACAGCACCCAGGCTGTCACCCTGCCGGCTTTTAGATTGACTCTTGCGATTTCCTCTACCTCGTGTGCGAGCTGCCAAAGCTTTCCTCCCCGGACAGCGGGTACGCAGAAATTCCACCACTCACCATTGACACGCTTCGGGTAATCCAAATAGATTCCGCGGATACTTACCTCTTTGCTGGTCTTTGCGGACAACTCCCGAATTCTCCTCAAAATATCGGATTCCTCAAGGCTAATAATAGATCGCTGGGCCGCAGTCTGCTCAATCCAGTTGGTGGCCGCTTTCAGCGTCTTGAATGGTGGGCGAATCGATCCGAATATATCCTTGCGAATTCGTTCCACCTCGTCTTCGAGGCGGTCGATGATCGCCATGCAATAGGCACGATCCTTGGCGTTCATTTTCGGGATAGGAGTCTCTTTTCTGGGAGGCGGTACTGATACATTTTTAGGCAAATTATCCGCTAGGCGCAGGATTTTTTGGACATCGGCACTATAGTATTCTTTGGAGGAGTCCTCCTCGTTAAATGCTTTCAGTACCACATCAAGCGAATCCATGGGCCGACCAGCCGCACTGTTCTTCACTCTCATTTCGAACTCGCGCCATTTCATAAGTTTCCCTTTATTAAACAGTTTCTTGCATTACAGTTTAATAATATCATGTGTATGCATATGGAGGCAACCGTTATGAGCATCAGAGAAGAGCGCAACAAGCGCGGATGGACACAAGTGGACCTGTCCTACCACTCGCGCGTGCCGGCTTCCGAGATTTCCAAGATTGAATGCGGCCGATTGAAACCCTCGCTCGGCCAACTTGAGCGCCTGGCGCGAGCGCTGGGAATTCGGCCCGAAGAAATCAATCCGGGAGCATCGGGGAAATAAAATGTCAAACTTCCATCTTGGTAAAAATGCCCATCGGGAACGGGCTACCCGAAATACTTTTCCCTGCTGGCCGGGGTTCATCGAGCTTTCGACAGCATCGGCCCATACATGTCCACGCGCATTCGCGGACGTGGATTTCAATATGTTCCATTCTGATGGCGAGGTCTCCTAATGGCATACGGCGATCCTCTGACCGAACGCGATTATCAAGCCCTCGAAGCGCGATGGATTACACGCGGTCTGGCGGACCTCGCACAGATTCGCCGAGTCAACAGCCGGGAGGGGGCTCTGCTGGTGGGCCGAGCCGGCGCCGGGGATTTTTCCGGGATCGCGATCCCGAACTTCCGGCCCGGGGCGAATTGCCCGCGAGAATTCCGGCTCCGCCGTGACAACCCCGACCTTGAGTATCGGGCGGATGGAACAACTCGAGAGACTGGAAAGTATCTACACCCCCCAGGCAGAGGCAACTTGATTTACATCATGCCAGGAACCTCTCCTGACGTCCTCGCCGACACTTCGGTCCCGATAATTGCCACCGAAGGGGAATTCAAGACGATCGCTCTTTCCCGCCTCGACGGATTCCTGGCGGTAGGGTTTAGCGGAGTCTGGAATTGGAAGGGGAAGAGAGGAATCGAGCCGGGTTCGCGCCGGCAAATCAACGGCCCGATCCCCGATCTCGACATGATCGCCTGGACCGGCCGCCGGGTATATGTGATCTTCGACTCGGATGCAGCCCGCAACGCCGCCATTAGGAGTGCGCAATTTGCTCTCTGCGATGAGCTCGAAAGCCGGGGCGCCATAGCCTATATCATCGAGTTGCCGGACCTCGAAGGACTCGAGAAGACGGGAGCCGATGACTTTTTGGCGCATGCGGACGGCGGACCTCAGCGTTTGCTCCAGCTGATTCAATCCGCGTCACCGGTGAAGCCCCCGACGGTCGCAGAACTCCTCGACGCCTCCGGAATTTCCGCGCTGACCAAAGAGTCCTCGCAAGACGAAGTACAAGCCGCGCTGCGCTCTCTCGCCGATGCCCCGGGAATGACCAGGATGGATAAACTAGGCCTGGCGTCCATGCGGGAAGCGGTGATCAAGCATCTTGCTTCAATCGGCATCAGGGCACCCGCCGCAATGACCGATGCGGCTTTGGCTGCGGTTCACAAGGAGGACACCGAAACGGCGCAGCTCTTCGCCGACCCGGACCCCTGGCCCGAGCGAGTGAACGGGGCGGTCCTCCTGGATGAAATAGTCTCGACGCTCAAGCGGTACATTGTCCTTGCAGACGAGGCCGCGTCCGTCACGGCCCTCTGGAGTCTTCACACCCACGCCGCCGAGGCCTCCGAAGTCTTCCCCCGCTTGACGTTCACGTCGCCGGAAAAGAGATGCGGGAAAACGCGAGGCCAGGAAGTAATTGAGCTGATCGTTTCCCGCCCCCTGCGGACGGGGAGCATCACGTCGGCCGCGCTCTTCAGGCTGATCGAGAAGTTCAAGCCGACACTCCTCATCGATGAAGCAGACACATTCTTTAGTGAGCATGAGGAGCTGCGTGGAATCGTCAACCTCGGCCACAGAGTAGGAGGTTTCGTTCCCCGCTGCGAAGGTGACGATAATGCTGTCCGTCTCTTCCGGGCGTGGGGTCCGCTGTCCATAGCCTGCATCGGCAATCTCCCGGATACGACCACCGACCGCTCCATCGAAATCCGTATGAGAAGGAAAAAGCCGGAAGAGAAGGTGGCCCGCTTCCGCGTGAAATCCGTAAAGCGTGAGCTGGCGGACCTGCCCAGGAAGGCCGCCAGGTGGGCAAAAGATAATCTGGAAATCCTTCGGCACTCCAGTCCTGAACTCCCGAATAGTCTGAACGACCGACAGGCGGATAACTGGGAGCCGCTATTGGCAATCGCGGACCTCGTGGGGGGCGAATGGCCGGAACGGACCCGGAAAGCTGCCGTTGTCCTGTCTGGTTCCGATGATGTCCTCGATGAGCGTGTCGGCCCTCAACTCCTTGCTGATCTCCGGATAGTTTTCGGCCTCCGGACCGAGCTCTGGACGAAAGATATCCTCACGGCCCTGCATGCGCTCCCGGAACGTCCATGGGGCGAGTGGTCCTCCGGCAAAGGAAGTCCACCCCGACCTGTGAGTGCTCGAATACTCGCACAACTTCTCCGACCTTACAGGATCAAGGCTCAGCAGATCAGGATCGGCTCCGAGAATAACAACGGCTACACCGCAACTTCCCTGGCGGATGCCTGGGACAGATACATTCCCCGCCTGGAGGGGGGTCCCAAAGGTCTACAAGGTCTACACATTGATGTACCAACAAGTTACGACGATTTTCGTCCTCTACGGAATTCCGAATGTAGAGCTTCGGAATTGACTATAACTGATTGCAAAATAAATCATGTAGAGGATGTAGAGGATGGGATCCCCCCATCAGGCGGGGATATGCCTTCCGCAGAGGATAAACCGCCCCAAAAGGGGAGGAAGGAGGGCCGCGTATGAGCGCCTCCGGCGCCATCCTCGCCGAGCTATCCGCAGCGGACATCAACCTCCGTGCGGATGGCGCCGACCTCATCGTCGAGGGGCCGGCGGACCTCGTCACCGACGAGCTGTTTGCGCTGCTCCGTCCGCACAAACCTGCCCTCCTCGACCT
>Ga0326728_10024755_pt1 | contig 10833 bp, 7 predicted proteins | sample MB3enrmetagenome_FD_207602 | JGI IMG/M metagenome (GOLD analysis project Ga0326728, IMG submission 207602) | Lab enriched peat soil microbial communities from McLean, Ithaca, NY, United States - MB31MN | ecosystem: Environmental > Terrestrial > Soil > Wetlands > Peat | place: USA: New York...
GGATGTGGGTTCTAATCCGGAGCATCCGACGATTTGCGGCCGTTGCGTCGAGGCGGTGAAACAATTCAAGGCCTGAGCGTGGCACAGACCTCCGGTCTGTGTTTCCATCTCCTCACAGGCCGGAGGCCTGTGCCACATGGCTGGCATTGGGAAACGGATGTCGGTTCAAATCCGGAACATCCGACAATTTGCGGCCGCTGCGTCGAAGCGGCAAAACAATTCAGAGCCTAAGCGTAGCACAGACCTCCGGTCTATGTTTCCATTTCCTCACAGGCTGGAGGCCTGTGCCACATGCTCAAGATGGCTGTTGTTGCGTCAGACAATGGAGCGAGCCGGAGCCGAGCACAAGGTCAACCGAGTGAATACCCACAACGGGGCGATCTTTGAACAGTTCACCCAAAATGCCGAGCGCGATACGGTCGTTCGGGTCATTGAACGTCGGGATGATGACAGCCGCGTTGCAGATGTAGAAATTCGCGTAGCTGGCGGGCAAACGCCGGCCATTAAAATAGAGCGGCGACGGCATGGGCAGCTCAACCACCTCCGGTTTGACGCCGTCTTCGAGCCGTACGTTGCGGATGCGCTCCCAATTTTCCGCGAGCGGATGGTAATTCACATCCTTGGAATTTTTTTCGCGCACGAGCACGAGAGTTTTTAAGTTCACGAAGCGGCAGATGTCATCAATGTGTCCGTGCGTGTCGTCGCCGGCCAGCCCTTTGGCCAGCCAGAAAATATTCGTGACGCCAAGATAATTTTTGAGTGTCGTTTCGATTTCCTTTTTGCCGAGACCCGGATTGCGCACCTGAACCTTGGGGTCGAGATAACATTGCTCGGTCGAAAGCAGCGTGCCGCGGCCGTTCACCTCAATCCCGCCGCCCTCAATCGTGAAATTGCGGACTGCGGATTGCGGATTGCGGATTGAAGCCGGAGCGGAGCATTTGGCGTGGAATAATCTTTTGCGAAGGAGTTTTGCGGCCGTTTCGGGCACTTTTGTGTCCTTGCGCCAGTCATGGTATTTGACCCAGCCGTTAAAATGGAAATGCACGATGGCAGTTTCCGAGGTAGGGACAGACCGCCGGGCTGTCCGCGGACGGCTCGGCGAGCCGTGCTTACCAGTGGATTTTTTTACAAAAATAGGGCCGCTGTCACGCGTCCAACTGCGATTTGTCGGATGCACGAGGAACTGGACTTTTTTCAACGTGCAACCGGCGTGTTGAAGAATGTGCCGCGCCATATTTTCTTCAGCCCGATGGCGGACAAGCACGCGAATGATTTCGCCGGCGGAAATTTTCCGCGTCATCTCGCCATAAACCCACGGAATGGCCGCGAATTTGCCCGGCCAATCGCCGGCGTTGTGCGGCCAGGCGAGCCAGGTGGCTTCATGCGGCTCCCATTCGGCAGGCATCGCGTAGCCGAGTTCGGCGGGCGTTGAGGTGTTCGCGGATTGCACGTTCGCCATAAAGTCGCGCGGAGCATAATCATTCTGCCGCGTGTGGGGAATCTCGAAACGGAATCTCTACCGGGAAAAGCCGGGATGTTCAACTCTCCAACCATAAATATCGGCCACGTTGCCAATTAGTTCAAATAAAAAATTTTACTAAAAATCAGGGGGATTTGATGAAAATCCAAGCGAGTGGGGCGACATTAAATCGGGAAAAGTGATGGGCGACACTGTCCCGCTCTTATGAAAATGAGCTTAAACCAAATCAGAAGCTGGATGACCGTGACCGGCCCGACGTTTGGGCGGTTGTTCGTTGCTTCGGTAGTTTGTCTGGTGGTTTTCCCCATGCTCGCCGCGGCGCCGGTGGTAATCACACTGCCCGCCGACGTGACCGCCGTTGAGATTCAACAAGTGTTGAACGCCCTGCCCGAAAGCGGCGGGGAAGTGGTGTTGCCGCCCGGAATTTTTGAAGTTCGCGAGCCCATTGTGCTGGCGCACGATCATCAGACTTTGCGCGGTTCCGGGATTGCAACCGTCCTTCGTCTGGTGGACGGCGCCAATTGCCCGGTCATCATCATGGGTGAGCCGGTCAACAATCCGCAACGAACCGTCCGCTACCTCCATCTCAGCGATCTTCTCATTGACGGGAACCGTTACCATCAACAGCGCGAGCTCTGGCGGCTGTCCGGCGAAGGCTCGGAAATCCGCAACAACGGCATCACGGTGCAGAACGTGAGCGATTCGACGGTGGAGCATGTGACCTGTGCCCGTTGCCGTTCGGGCGGTTTGGTTACCACGTTGAACGTGCGGCGGCTGACGGTGCGGGATTTGACGGCGTTCGACAACGAGTTCGATGGCCTGGCCTGTTACCAAACGGAGGATTGCCTGTTCACGGAGCTATATCTGCATGACAACTTCGGGGCCGGCATATCGCTCGATCTGGCTTTCAATGGCAACGTCGTCAGCAACGCGGTACTGACCGCCAACGATCTGGGCATCTTCATGCGGGCAAGTTGCAACAATCAATTTTACGACATTTCCATCTGTGACAGCCACCATTACGGGGTCTTTATGGCGCATACCGAGACCCTGACCCTGCTGGGCTGGCGGCCGGTTCCGGGGACTGAATGTGTGCACAACGCCTTCACCAACTTCATCGCCAACAATTGCGGCAGTGCGGCTTTCCGGGTCAACAACACCACCTGCACCAACAACATCATCATTGGAGCCAAATTTCATAATGACGTTGAAGGCGGACTCTCACTGGCCCGACCGGATTTGGTGATTGTGCAATAGCTCCAGCTTTGTGCCGCCAATTGGGTTCGTCTTGCCGAGGCCAAATCGTGTTGCACCGCGGGTCCAAATCAAAGGACTTGGGGCACCAAGAAAATTTTAGTGTTAATGATTGGTCCAAACATCGGGAAGTTGTGCCGTTGATGGCTTTACGCAGGCTGCCGGTTTTAAGCCTTCGAGAAACGCGTGATACGCGGCAGGAGCCCCGACTGCCAGATTGTTGGTTATGGCTGCCAGTTCTTCCGGCAAAACCCAACCCGCTCCACCCATCATTTGAGCGCAGGCATTCTTCAGGGCGTTGTTCTCCGGCGAAGCAGGCATTTTTTCCAGAACCGAATCTGCGCTTCCGAATGCGCCAGCAAAAGGCGAATCATCTACGTCAATCTTTGTGACTGTTACTCGCGGATCGATTTTATGGATGTCAGCCAGAATTTTGTTGCGGGTGTCTTCATCCTTTCCCCATAAAGCTTTGATCATCTCCGGCACAGCGGCCTTCGCAGTAACGCCAATTTCGGCCAGATGATTTGCCGCGGTCAGTGCCTGGGCCGGGTCCGTGAGGGCGGTCCGCAAATCTTCAAAAGAATATGAACCTGACCTCCACTTTTCCGTCCACCTCTGTTCACGCTGTTGTTCTTTGAGGACTTGCGCCACTTCAGGAATTTTCGCGCCTAACTCCGGCGCAATTTCGGCGACGACTCGGTAGGTGTCACCTTCATCCGGCAGCTTGGCAAATTCCAATAAATCCGGAACCAGAGGTCGGGCCACCGGTCCGGCGTCGCCGAGAATCTGCACGGCCAGCATTTTGTAATACTTATTGTCGCGGTTGTTGGGACGCTGGAAAAGTTCGTGCAGTGCGGAGAAAATTTTTGGATTGTTCGCTCCTTGGGATTTGACCAGAGCCAGCGCGGCGCGAAATTGTGTGTCGGGATCTGAATCATCCAGCAAACTTTCCACGGAAATAAGATACGGCCTAGCAACGGGCGAATTGCTCTCAATCAATCCAGATATGGCTTCCGGCACCAACATCGTCAAAATGTTTTGATTGCAGGCCAGATTGGACAACAATCTTGCAAATTTGGGAATGTCCGGTGGCTCGAAGCCAATTTTTTGGAGCGATTGAAACGCCCGACAGCGGTCAAGGGAGTTCCTTGATGAATAAACCACCTCCCACAGGAATGGTGTGACTTCAGGAACAGACTTGCCCAATTCTCCCATTCCATAAATCGCGCCGGCGCGAACAAATCTATTGGTGTCATTGCCGGCTTTCTCGAGTATTACAAACGCAGCCTCGTGGTTTTTGCCAAATGCTTGAATTGCGTCAGTGATTTGGTTTGAATCAAAAAGCTGATGACCGCCAGGACGTGTGTGCAAAACCATTTGCAAATGTGCTCTTGCGCTGCGAGTCGAAGAACAAGAGCAAAGTCCGGCGCCAGCCAGGACAATGCCCGCAAGGGTAATAGTCAACTGCGAAAAATTTTTAAGAGTTGGCAAACGAGAGAACATTCGTATTGTGAATGACGCAAATTTTCTAAACCCTGTGCGCATGAGCAAGAAGATTCCCAAAGTTGGCGGCGGGCCGGTTTCCCGTTTCCTTCAACATCACTTCCGGCATTTCAACGCCGCCGCGCTGTTGGACGCTGCGCAAGCCTACCGCACCCATCTGGACGCCAGCGGGCACATGATGGTCAGTCTCGCGGGCGCCATGAGCACCGCTGAACTCGGGTTGTCCCTGGCCGAGATGATTCGCCGCGACAAGGTGCATCTCATCACCTGCACCGGTGCAAATCTCGAGGAGGACGTGTTCAACCTGGTGGCGCATGATTATTACGTGCGTGTGCCGCATTACCGACATCTGACGCCGCGGGAGGAGGAGAAACTGCTCCAGCGCCACCTCAATCGCGTGACCGACACGTGCATCCCGGAAAACGAGGCGATGCGCCGCATTGAAGAGGCCATGCTCGAAGTCTGGATTGCCGCCGAACAAAAGGGCGAACGATATTTCCCGCACGAATTTTTTTATCAGGTCCTCCGCAGCGGCAAGTACCGGAAATATTACCAGATTGACCCGAAGGATTCGTGGATGCTCGCCGCGTGTGAAAAGAATCTGCCCATCGTCGTGCCGGGCTGGGAAGACTCGACCATCGGCAACATGTACGCCGCTGCGCTCATTCGCGGCAGCTTGAAAAATACCCACACCGTTCGCACCGGCGTCGAATATATGACCTGGCTGGCGGATTTTTACACCCGTGCCACAAAGCAGCATTCCTACGGCATGTTCCAGATTGGCGGGGGTATCGCGGGCGATTTCCCGATTTGCGTCGTACCGATGCTGCATCAGGACTTGCAACACACCGGCGTGCCGTTCTGGGGTTACTTCTGCCAAATCAGCGATTCGACCACGAGCTACGGCAGTTACTCCGGCGCGGTGCCGAACGAGAAAATCACCTGGGGCAAGCTGGGCGTGGACACGCCGAAATACATCATCGAATCTGACGCTACCATCGTCGCGCCGTTGATTTTTGCGTATGTGCTCGGATGGTAAAGCGACAACGTCGGCCACCCGTTTTTTCAATAAACGCTTGTAAGAAATTTTTTTTGGACAAAGTGCCGCGCCAAAAACGTTCCGCCATGCTGGAATTCAAAAATAAAATCCTGTTCGTCGGCTACGGCGCCGTGGCGCAATGCGCGCTGCCCATTCTGTTCAAGCACCTCAAGACCCCGGCCCAAAACATCACGGTCATGGATTTTGAGGACCGGCGCGACGTGTTGTCGCCGTGGCTCAAGCGCGGCGTAAAGTTCGCCCGCAAACGGGTGATGCGCGAAAACATGGACACTCTGCTGGGCAAGTATCTTTCTGCCGGCGATCTGCTGATTGATCTCGCGTGGAACATTGACTGTTGCGAAATCCTCCAATGGTGCCATGACCGTGGCGTGCTTTACATCAACACGTCAGTCGAGCTGTGGGACCCGTATGAAAATTCCAAGGGCGCGCCGCCGCAGAAGATGACGCTTTACTGGCGGCACATGAACATCCGCCGCATGATTGCCCAATGGCCGCAGCCCGGCCCAACGGCGGTGCTGGAACACGGCGCGAACCCGGGTTTGATTTCGCACTTCACCAAGCAGGGTTTGATTGACATCGGCAAACGCGCCATCAAGGACAAAAAAATCAACGGCGCGTCGGCGGAGGAAATTCAGCAATTGATTGCCGATGGAAAATTCAACCGGCTCGCGATGAAGCTCGGCGTGAAGGTGATTCATTGCAGCGAGCGCGATACGCAAATCACCGACCAGCCGAAGGCCGTGGACGAATTCGTCAACACCTGGAGCGTCGAGGGATTCCGCGAGGAAGGTACGACAACCGCCGAGATGGGCTGGGGCACGCACGAAAAGGAATTGCCGGCGCTGGCGCACGAGCACGCCGACGGTCCGCGCAACCAGATTTGCCTCGCGCGCATGGGCATCAATACCTGGGTGCGGTCGTGGGTGCCGGATTATTGCATTCATGGCATGGTCGTGCGTCACGGCGAGGCATTCACGCTTTCCGACCGGCTGACGGTCTGGGAAAACGGCAAGGCGGTTTATCGTCCGACGGTCCATTACGCCTATTGCCCGGCAGACGTGGCCATCGCGTCGCTGAACGAACTGCGCGGTTACGATTATCAGTTGCAGCCCAAGGCGCGCATTTTGAACGACGAAATCACCAGCGGCTCGGACATTCTCGGCGCGCTGCTGATGGGCCATGTTTACAATTCCTGGTGGGTCGGCAGCGACTTGAGCATCGAGGAATCGCGCCGGCTCGTGCCGCACCAGAACGCCACGACGATGCAGGTGGCGATTTCCGTCATCGCCGCCGCGATGTGGACGATTGAAAACCCGGCGCGCGGCGTGCTGGTGCCGGATGATTTACCGCACGATTACATTTTGAAAATTTCCAAGCCGTATCTCGGCAAATGGATTTCCAAACCGTCAGATTGGACGCCGTTGCAGCACCGCACCAACGCCTTCAGCGATTACAGCAAGCCGGATTTGGATCCGACCGACCCGTGGCAATTCAAGAATTTTCTCGTCACCAACGGAGAGTAAATGATTTCAAAGAGCTTACTGAAAAAACTGGCGGCCAAACATGGCACGCCGCTGTTCGTGGTTGACCATGATGAACTACGGCGCAACTACGCAACGTTCAGAAAACATCTGCCGCGCATCCAGGTTTACTACGCGGTGAAGGCCAACTCCGACCCGGCCATTGTCCGCACGCTTTACCAGGTTGGCGCAAGTTTCGACGTCGCCTCCATGCCGGAGTTCGAGAACGTCTATGAAAACATCAAGCACCTGCCCGCGAAGCAGCGGCAGGATTGGATTTGGGACAAAATCATTTACGCCAATCCCATCAAGGCCATCGAAACTTTGAAACAGCTTGACCAATACAAGCCACTGGTCACTTACGATAACTACGAGGAAATCAAAAAAATCAAGAAGCACGCGCCGCACGCCGGACTGGCCTTGCGGCTGACGGTGCCGAATACCGGCGCGATGGTGGAACTTTCCTCCAAATTCGGCGCGTCCCCCGGCGAAGCCGTGGATTTGATCCTCGAAGCTGACCGCGTGGGCTTGACTGTCGAAGGTATCAGTTTTCACGTAGGCAGCCAGACGACGAATTTTGGAAACTATGTGGCTGCCATCAATCTCGCCGCGAACGTTTTCAAGGAAGCGCGCGACCGTGGTTACACCAAGATGAACCTGCTCGACATCGGCGGCGGGTTTCCCGCGCCCTACGACGCCAGCGTCAAACCGTTCCGCGAACTGGCGAAGATCATCAACCGCGAATTGGACCGGCTGTTTCCAAAAAATGACCCGTCGTTGCCGAAAAAATTCGAGATTCTCGCCGAGCCGGGCCGTTTCCTTTGCGCGACCGCCGCGACTGCCGTTTCCAAAATCATCGGCAAGGCCGTGCGCGACGGCAAGCTGCGCTATTATATCAACGACGGCGTGTACCACACTTTCTCCGGTGTCATCTTTGACCACTGCCATTACCACCTTAAGGCGTTCAAATCCGGCCCAATGCAAATTTGTTCCGTGTTCGGCCCGACGTGCGACGCGCTGGATGTCGTGTCCATGGCGGAAAATCTGCCGACGAACCTCGAAATCGGCGACCTGCTGTACAGTGAACAAATCGGCGCCTACAGCCACGCTTCCTCGACGTATTTTAACGGCTTCCCGCCCGCGACCGTGGTGCATGTGAACCAATAAAGCATCCGCCGGTGGTAGCGCAGACTGGTAGTCTGCTGTGTCGCAGGTTGGCAACCTGCGAACGAACGATTTGCCGACTGCCAGTCGGCGATACAGCAGGTTGCCAATCTGCGCTACAGTGTGGAGAACACTGTTGCGCTTGAATTCCGGTCGCGCTCCCGCCATGCTCAAGCCATCTGCGGGCAAAAATATGAAACCAAATGATTTTTCCGATGCGCGCGTGCTCGTCACCGGCGGCGCGGGTTTCATCGGCAGCGCGCTCGTTTGGGCGCTGAACCGTTGCGGCTGCGAGCACATCGTTGTCTGCGACCGCCTGGGCACGGACGAAAAATGGCGCAATCTCACGCCACTACGCTTCGCCAATTATGTCGAGGCCGATGAGTTGCTGTCGCGCTTGCACAACGGCGCGTTGGGAAAATTTGATTTGGTGCTGCATCTCGGCGCCTGTTCATCCACGACCGAGCGCGACGCGAGCTTCCTCATCCGCAACAATTACGAATTCACCAAGGACCTCGCCGCATGGGCGCTTAACCAGAAAACGCGTTTTGTCTATGCGTCATCCGCTGCAACCTACGGCGACGGCTCGGTGGGCATGGAGGATGACGATGCCAAGCTCGACACCTTGCGCCCGCTGAACATGTACGGTTATTCAAAGCATCTGTTCGATTTGTACGCCAAACGCGCCGGGTTCTTGAACAAGATTGTCGGCTTGAAATACTTCAATGTTTTCGGTCCGAATGAAGATCACAAAGGCGACATGCGCTCGCTCGTTCACAAAAGTTTCGGGCAGGTGAAAGTTGAAGGTGTCATTCGGCTGTTCAAGAGTTACCGGAAAGATTATCGCGACGGCGAACAGCAGCGCGATTTCCTTTACGTCAAAGACGCCGTGGTGATGACGCTGCATCTGGCCGCAACGCCGAAGGCGAACGGGCTGTTCAACATCGGCAGCGGCGCGGCCCGGACGTGGATTGACCTAGCCAACGCCGTCTTCGCAGCGCTGGAACGCAAACCGAACATCCAGTTCATCGAAATGCCGGAGACGATTCGTGACAAGTACCAGTATTTCACGCAGGCGAATATTTCGCGGTTGCAGGCCGCCGGTTATAAGGCGCCGGTCACTTCGCTCGAAGACGCCGTGGCGGATTACGTCCGCAATTATCTCGTGCCGGACAAACGGCTGGATCCGGCAGTGGCCTGACTTTTTTAGGAGCACAGACGGCCTGTCCGCGTTCCGAAATTTCACCGCAACGTGACTTGCCGTTGACCGCCATCCGCGTCAATCCTTGTCGCATGAAAGGCAAATCACTGGTTCGCCTCGGAATCATTTTATTGGCCGGTTTTGACCTCCATTGTTTCGCCGGCGATTTTGACGCCACGACCGAAACGGTTGGTCCGACCACAAACGGTCTGGTCACACCGGTCAACCAACTGGTCACGCCCGCCGGCACTTTAATTGAACTTCCCGGCGTCAGGCCGAATGCGCTCGCGTTGAGTCCCGACGGCAAACTGCTCGTGACCTCCGGTTTGACCCGGCGATTGATCGTTGTGAATCCCACCACGGGAAAAATTCTGCAACATGTGCGGCTGCCGGCGGATGGCAAAGCTGCCTCGATTGAACCGGCTGCCACAAGCATTCTTCCGTCCCATGGAAAGGCCAAGCTGAGTTTCACCGGCTTCGTCTTTTCGCCCGACGGCTCGCGGATTTACCTGGCCAACGTCAACGGTGACATCAAGGTTTTCGGCGTGGACGAGAACCACAAGGTTACTGCGCTGTATTCCCTTCCCCTGCCGTCGGCCAATGCGCCACTGCGCCAGGCGGAAATCCCCGCCGGCATTGCCGTTTCGCCGGACGGCAAAAAACTTTACGTCGCGGGCAATCTTTCCAATCGCCTCATCGAACTGGACGCTGCGACCGGAAAAGTGCTGCGCACGTGGGATGTGGGGGTCGCGCCGTTTGATGTCGTACTGGCCGGCCACAAAATTTACGTGAGCAACTGGGGCGGACGGCGGCCCGACGCGGACAGTGTCACCGGGCCGGCCGGCGACGGCATGAGAGTGCGCGTGGATGCGCGTTCCATCGCCAGTGAAGGCTCGGTTTCGGTGATTGATCTCAACACGAACTCCGAACTCCAAATTCCGAACTCCGAACTTCTCACCGGTCTACACGCTTGTACGCTGGCATTGTCACCGGACGGCCGCTGGCTGGTCGCCGCCAACGCGGGCAGCGATACTTTGAGCGCGATTGACACGCGCACGGACAAAATCGTCGAGACGATTTGCGCGCGGCAGAATCCGGCGGATTTGTTTGGCGCGCAGCCTAACGCACTGGCCTTCGATAAATCAGGCAGGACGCTTTTTGTCTGCAACGGCACGCAGAATGCCGTCGCCGTTTTCCGCTTCAAACCCGGCCAATCCCAATGGCTCGGCTTGATTCCCGTCGGCTGGTTTCCCGGCTCAATTGCGTATGACGCGAAGCGGAAGGAAATTGACGTGGCGAACATCAAGAGCATCAGCCCGGACACGGAGGAAGCCGCCAAGGGCCGAGGGAATGGCGTTGGTTTCAACACCAAGCAATACTACGGCTCGCTGTCGCTGGTGCCGGTGCCGTCGGAAAAGGAATTGGCGGCGTACACGCAAACGGCCCTGGCAGATTTGCGCTATCCGCTGCTGGCGCGGGCAAAATTGCCCGCCCGCCCGGACCAACCCGCGTGGCCCGTACCGGAGCGCGTCGGCGAGCCGAGCGTCTTCCAGCACGTCATTTACATCATCAAAGAAAACCGCACTTACGATCAGGTGCTCGGCGACGTGAAGCGCGGCAACGGCGATGCCAGCCTGTGCGTGTTCGGCGA
>Ga0326728_10024756_pt1 | contig 10832 bp, 5 predicted proteins | sample MB3enrmetagenome_FD_207602 | JGI IMG/M metagenome (GOLD analysis project Ga0326728, IMG submission 207602) | Lab enriched peat soil microbial communities from McLean, Ithaca, NY, United States - MB31MN | ecosystem: Environmental > Terrestrial > Soil > Wetlands > Peat | place: USA: New York...
CTGGATGTCGGCACCGGCGTCCGCAAACTCCTGTTCACCCTGTGCTTGAGCCCGGTGCGCCCCCGGCGCGTGCTCATTTTGGATGCGCTCGACGTGGGGCGCGACCCAGGGGAACTCTTTGAGATCGCTCCTGAGGACATTCCGGCCATTAAGTGCGACGACTTCTCCCTGCACCAGCTTCCCACTTCCAATCTCCTGCGCGAGTTGGAAGAGCAGTGCGGGGTGGAGGTGCGAGTTCTGGCCTGCCAGACAGCGTCCCTGCCTGAAGAGGTTCGCCCAGGCCTCTCCGAACCCGTGCTTCGCGCTCTGCCTCGGGCAGCCGAGCTGATCGCTGCCCGCCTCTTTCCGGCGCCCTCGGGGGCGCGGCGCGAGGGGTCCGGAGGATGAACAGGCACGATAATTCCGTGCTCCAACTTGGAGCGGGCCGGCGATCGTTTTCCCTGCTCTTGTTCTCGCGGGCGCCCGCCGGATCTAGCGGAGATATGTGAGCCGGAAGGGCATGGGCTGTGACAAGTGCCACAAAGTGTTGAAACAGGGCCCCCTTGACAAGCGGAAGGGTATTAGTTAATTTTCGAAAAAGTTTCTTGCGGGAAGGATAGTCGGATGCGATGGGCTGGGACGGGGGATCTCATCAACGATTTCTTCGGAAGCACTCAAGTTTTTGCCACGGCAGTGAGGAACGTGGTGGAAGAAAAGGTGCTCCGTGAGACCGCCCCCCGACAACTGACTTTCTCTCAGTTCAGACTGCTCAAACTCGTGGCGATGATCAATAAGCAAACTCTCGGCGACGTAGCGGCGTTCCTGGGGGTGAGCAACCCCGCTGCCAGCGTGGCAGTGGACAAGCTCGTGCGGCGCGGGCTGTTGTTGCGCAGCGAATCAGAGAGGGATCGGAGGGCGATCGAACTCACGCTCACCGAGCCCAGCCGTCAACTACTGGCAGCTTATGACGCCGCGAAAAACTGGATGCTCGCTAAAGTCTTCCGCCAGTTCTCGCCGGACGACTTACGGCACGCCGCAAAACTGCTCGATCAGCTCTCTGCAGCGATTGTGGATCACACCGCCAAGGCAGAAGAGATCTGCCTTCAGTGCGGAATCTATTACCGGAAGCAGTGCTTGATACGGCAGCTAGTGCGGCGCAACTGTTTCTACCACCGACACAAGAGCCACCAGAACACCCCTGCCGTGGCGAGGGGCGAGCCGAGTCCGTAGGGCCGGGGCTTCACTTCAGCGTAGTTCAGATAGGCCGAGCAAAATCGAACCGTACCCGGGCTTGGGAGGCGCCACTCTCGGGAATTCTTGGAGGACTTCCGCGAGAACAAGCTTGAACCCTATATCGAGTTCAGGCCAACATATGTTCGCCTTGACCCGAGCGAACAGGGGCTGGTTCAAGAGGCCCACCCATGCGAGTTCGCGGGCTGACCTTCATCCATATGCATCCTAGGCGGGAAGGACTGGGCAGCCCTGACCGCCACCTTTATACCCATAGGATAAGAAGCCGGACTCGCGTTCGAGCGGAGGCGTTATCCACAACCCGTAGATGTGCTTCTCCCCGTCCCTTCTGACCGTTGTGACTGCATCACCCACCTGGATTACCCCCTGATTCCGGATCGCTCAAGCCTCAGGGGTTCCGCCTGGAACGCCCTTCCCACGCCGGAACCCAGCCGAACGCCAGGATTGTCGATGGGAAGCCGACTTTTCATTCCCAATCCATTCTGTGTGCCGAGCACCCATGATGCGCACAGGAGCCCCTGGGGAAACCTTGGTCCGCAGCCGGGACAGCTTCCCGGTTGATCCAGCACGGAGAGGTGTTGCTGCAGACAGCGCTCCTGGGAACTGTTCCGCTGCTTGATCTGTTCCGGATAATCCTATTGCGTTGACTTAGCTGCAAGCGCAGCCTAAGATGCCCATCAGAGGCGGGACCCTCGCATGATTGGCAAGACCGTTTCCCACTATCGCATCCTAGAGAAGCTGGGGGGCGGCGGCATGGGCGTCGTGTACAAGGCCGAGGACACCAAGCTCAAGCGCACGGTCGCCCTGAAGTTCCTGCCTGAAGAACTCTCCAGGGACCGGCAAGCCCTGGAACGGTTCCAGCGCGAGGCGCAGGCTGCGTCCGCGCTCAACCACCCCGACATCTGCACGGTTTACGACATCGACCAGCACGAAGGCCAGCCCTTCATCGCTATGGAGTTGCTGGAGGGGCAGACCCTGAAGCAGCGCCTTACCGGGAAACTGCTCAAGACGGACGAACTGCTCAACCTCGCCATCCAGATCGCCGACGCTCTCGACGCCGCGCACGCCAAGGGCATCGTCCATCGCGACATCAAGCCAGCGAACATTTTCGTGACTCAGCGTGGGCAGGCGAAGGTCCTGGACTTCGGCTTGGCGAAGCTCGCGCCGAGGCCCAGGCGGGTGGCGGAAATGGTGGGAGCCTCCGCGCTGCCCACCGCATCCATCGAGCCCGAGCATCTCACCAGCCCCGGCGTGGCCATGGGCACCGTGGCCTACATGTCGCCCGAGCAGGCGCGGGGCGAGGAGACCGACGCGAGAACAGACTTGTTCAGCTTTGGCGTGGTCCTGTACGAGATGGCGACAGGTCACCCCGCCTTTTCCGGGACAACCTCGGCGCTCATCTTTGACGCGATTTTGAACCGGGCGCCGACCTCGCCGGTGCGGTTGAATCCTGAGTGTCCGGCCGAACTAGAACGCATTATCAACAAGGCGCTGGAGAAGGACCGAGACCTGCGTTACCAGGGTGCCGGAGACCTCCGCACGGACCTGAAGCGCCTCAGACGCGACACCAGTTCAGGACAGACACTGGGTATAGCGGGCGCTCGCTGGACGACCAGCGAGGGAGGCGCCGTCGCCCGGGCCATGTCTGTGCTCCGCCGGCGCTGGTGGATTCCTGCGATCGTGGCGGTCGTCGCCGCTGCCGCTCTCGGCTACTTGGGGGTCCGACCCGTGCCGCCGCCCAAGGTGACGGGGTACCAGCAAATCACCAACGACGGCATCAGGAAGAGCCTTGTCGGCACGGACGGCGTGCGGCTGTACTTTACTGAACAGGCCGGCTCTGCGTCGTGGACCGCTCAAGTCGCCATCCGCGGTGGGGAACTGACACGCGTGCCCAGGCCTTTTCCGCATTTCGAGCTCCTGGACGTGTCCCCGGACGGTTCGAATCTCCTGGCCGGAGAGTTCATCACCTACCAGCCAGGCCCGCTGTGGAGCGTGCCCATTCCAGGCGGCTCTCCCCATCGGATCGGCAGCCTTTCCGCCACTGCTGCGGCGTGGTCGCCGGATGGCCAGCGCGTTGCTTACGCGCAACGGAGCGACTTGTTCGTAGCCCAAAGCGACGGAAGCGGGGTTGTTAAGCTGGCGAGTGCTCCATGCGTCATTCCGGGGCTCGCCTGGTCGCCCGACAGCAGGCGAATCCGCTTTACGGAGCGGGATGAGGAAAGGCTTTCGCAGAGCTTGTGGGAAGTATCGATCGAGGGGGCTAATGTTCACCCCTTGTTTCCGGGATGGCACAATCCTCCTGACGAATGCTGCGGCAAGTGGACAACCGACGGCAAGTATTTCGTCTTCTATGCGCAGAAGGGTATCTGGGCTCTGACAGAACAACCCCAGCTCCTGCGACGCGGCGCGCCGCAGCCGCTGCAGCTAACCAACGGCCCCATTCCGTTCTACGACCCTTTGCCCTCCAGGGATGGGAAGCACTTGTTTGCGTACGGAGTGGTGCGACGCGGCGAAGTGGTCCGGTACGATGATCGGAGCCAAGAATTCCTACCCTTTCTCTCCGGCGTCTCGGCGGAGTTCGTGTCGTTTTCGAAAGACGGCCAGTGGATGGCATATGTGACCTTCCCCGATGGGGCGTTATGGCGGAGCAAGGCAGACGGGAGCGATCGGCTCCAGCTTACCCAGTCGTTCGCGGATTCCTCGCCGGGCATTTCCCTTGCTATGGGAGTGATTTCGTCGTCCTACGTCATCAATCCACGCTGGTCGCCGGACGGGAGTGAAATCGCCTACTTCTCTCAGGCGCCCGGCCAATTGCCGAAAATCTATCGCGTTTCGGCGAGCGGTGGCCAGCCGCAAGAGTTGCTCTCGAGCCTGAACCAGGTGAAGATGGACCCAAACTGGTCACCGGACGGTAAGAAGATCTGCTTCAGCGGACCCTCGGGCACATCGCCCCTGCCCAGTCCGAACATTCACATTGTTGACCTTGAAACCCAGAGGGTGACGGATGTGCCCGATTCGAACGCATTCTTCTCACCCCGCTGGTCGCCCGATGGCCGTTACCTCGCGGCGCTAAGCCTTGACTCCTCCAAGCTGGCCCTCTTCGATTCCTCCACCCAGAAGTGGGAGCAAGTCGTCGAGGGAGCTTTCTTTAGCTGGCCTTGCTGGTCGCACTACGGTCGTTTCGTCTATTATATTCAGGCTCAGGGGGTGCGCAGTTCCGCGGTCATGCGCTTCCGCATCGCTGATAGAAAAGCGGAGCGCGTCGTGGACCTGAAGGACTTCCACACCGTAGGATTCTACGGCGTGTCACTCTCCCTTACCCCGGACGACCAGCCGGTGATGACCCGCAACATCGGCACACAGGAGATCTTCGCGCTCGATTGGCAGGTGCCGTAACCTGAGCAAGGTGAAGGCGGCTGGAGCCTGATCGTTGGCGGCGAATCGGGCGCTTGTATCACGCCGCTCTGTAACGTGAACAGGGCAGAGGGCCGCCTTCCTGAAGGAGGCTTGCGCCAGTGATGAGGACCTTCGGCTCGACCTCTGGCACTCCCGCCTGCGCTTCCAGGACCTCCTGCGCCGGGTGAACTTTCCGCCGTAAGAACCGGTGTTAGGGATTCGAGGTTCGGAGTCAGTGGAAAGGCAGTAGGCATAAGGCAGTCAGAGACAACCAGAATGGATACCACGGCGGCGGTGCCAATCAGCCTAGCTGCATAACAGTGTTACTCATTTTCCCCGAAAAGACTGCTCATAATTGGGTTGCCGACACACAAATGGTGGGCCCAGCAGGACTCGAACCTGCGACCAACGGATTATGAGTCCGCTGCTCTAACCAACTGAGCTATGGGCCCGCGCTCTAAGTATAGGCGAAAAGGGAATTCATTGCACGCTTGCCGGCGGAAATCGGACGGGTCCAATTCTGTGAACCCGCTCCGCTTGAGGCGAGCCCTGCGCCCGTACAAAAGTACCAGTACCCGAGTAACGTTGTGAGGCCTGGGCCGCGACTCTAGCATCGTTAACAGAGCTCTTAGCATGTCCGGGGTAGGAGTCTCTACTGGCTGGAGGCAGGAATGTCGTTAAATGTCCCGAGGGGTCGCATACTGATCGTCGACGATGAACCCTCGATCTGCACCCTGCTTGTCGAGGGACTAACCCCAGAGGGATTCGAGTGTCGAGCTGCGGGAGGCGGTGTCGAGGCGATTAACATATTAGAAGAGGAGCGCTTTGACGCGCTCATCTCCGACCTGCGCATGCCTCAGATCTCCGGCTTGGCGCTTCTGGAAGCCGCGCGCGCCAAATACCCACGGATGAGTTTTCTCATCGCCACCGGTGTGGACAATGTGCGCGTGGGCGTCGAGGCGATGAAGCTAGGCGCGGACGACTACCTGGTGAAGCCCTTTCGGCTCGAGGTGGTCGTGGCAGCCGTGCACCGGGCGCTCTCGAAGAAGCGCCTCGAGCTGGAGGTGGAGACCTATCACGAGCGCCTCGAGGAAATGGTGGAGCAGCGGACGCGACAACTTCAAGCCGCCTTACAGCAGGTCGAGGAGACCTACGACGAGACGTTGCAAGCCCTGGGGGCCGCTTTGGACTTGCGGAATACGGAAACCGGGCAACACACGCGCCGAGTGACCCTTTACTGCTCGGAGATTGCCAAAGCGGCGGGCTGCACGCTCGACCAGTTAAGCCAGATCTTACGTGGCTCCTACCTGCACGATATCGGCAAGATCGGAATTCCGGATGCGATTCTCCTTAAGCCAGACAAGTTGACTCCGGATGAATTTGCCGTGATGCGGAACCACTCGCAGATTGGGTACGAACTGCTGTGTCATATTCCGTTCCTTGCGCCCGTGGCTGAAATCGTGCTCACGCACCAGGAAGCCTATGACGGCACCGGCTATCCGCAAGGTCTCAAGGGCGAGGAGATTCCCCTTGGGGCACGCATATTTGCGGTGGCTGATACGCTGGACGCCATGACATCGGACCGGCCCTACCGGCGTGCCCAGCCGTGGCCTGTGGCACGGGCAGAAATCAGGCAAAAAGCGGGCAAGCAATTCGATCCGCGGGTAGTCCAGGCGTTTTTCGCGATACCGGAACCAGTTTGGGAAGATATCCGTCGGAAGGTCGCGCACAACCACGAAGGCAGACATTTACCGTTGATGGAGGTGATTGAGGGGCCCAACACTTCCTCCCAACCGGCATCAACTTTAAGATGCGCTGAGTTGACCCTAGCCAAGAAGACGGCCAACGCCGTGCCCAAGGTGGGCGAAATCATCAAAAGCGTCAAAGACTTTACCGACCGCGTGATGGCCGGTGGTCCTTTTTGGTGTTTGTTGTTGCTCCTCCTGTCCGGTGCGCGGTGGGCGGCGCCCCTGCGTGCCACACAGTTCCCGCCCCAGAAGTCGGCCCTTCCTCTGCTAACCCGCGTGGAACAGATTCGCAACCTTGCACCTGAGGCGGCGAATCTTGGCTACCCGGTGCGCGTCCGCGGTGTAGTTACGTATTTCAATCCGGCCGAGAACGACTTGTTCATCCAGGACTCCACGGCGGGTATTTGGGTCGCGATAGGCAACACAAACCTGCCACTTCGGCCCGGCCAGCTAGTGGAAGTCGAAGGCATCAGCACCTCGGCGGACTTCGCGCCCTCGATTGACAAACCCCGCGTTCGTGTTTTGGGGCAAGCTCCCTTGCCGGTAGCGCGGCAGGTCACCTTCGGCCGTATGGCCTCTACCCAGGAAGACAGCCAATGGGTGGAAATTGAGGGCATCGTCCACAATGCGAGCGAGCGGGGAGAGGCGCTGCTCCTCGATTTGGCGGCGGAGGGTGGCCAGCTGAGCGTCGAGTTTCCGTCGTTCCATGACCCTCTGCCAACATCCCTTGTCGATGCCAAAGTGCGCGTCCAAGGCGTGTGCGGGGCAATCTTCAACCAGAAGAATCAGATCACCGGCGTAATCCTCTATTCCCCCAGCCTGCATCTACTCCACATCATTGAGCCGGCTCCCACCAATGCGTTTCTCGTCCCGCGCCGTCCTATCGCGAGCCTGCTGCGGTTCACTCCCCAGGGAGCGTCCGGCCACCGTGTTCGAGTCCGTGGCGTGGTGACCCTTCAGCAGCCCGGGAACTCGTTGTTCATCAAGGAGGAAAACGACGGCCTCCAGGTTCACACCCTGGAGGCGACCCCCGTCCGGGCCGGGGATCTGGTCGAGGTCGTGGGCTTTCCTGCCGTGGGTGAGTACGCGGCGGTCTTGCGGGATGCGGTTTTTCGACGGATCGGGGCCGGACCTTCCCCTGTCCCCATCCCCATTACAGCGGCCGAGGCGCTGGACGGCAGCCATGCCGCCGACTATGTGCGCATCCAGGCGCAGTTGCTGGACTCCACACCGGGCCCCGGCCTTTACACCCTGAACATGGAATCAGGCAATATCCTCTTTCTGGCGCAGGTGGAGGATGCCCCGTCGAAGAAGAGTGCCGAGGCCTTGGTCCCCGGAAGCCTCCTTCAGCTAACCGGAATCTGCATGCTCGAGGCGGATGAAAGCCACAATCCGCGGGCATTTCGGATTCTTGTTCGTTCGCTCGGCGACGTCGTGTTGGTTCAGCCCCCTCCCTGGTGGAACATCAAGCGAATGCTCAGAATAGTCGCCCTCCTGGCGGCCTTGGTGCTCGCTTCGACACTCTGGGCGGTGTTGCTCAAGCGGCAGGTGGCGGAGAAGACGGAGAGCATCCGCGATTCGCTGCAGGGCGAAGCCGCGGCCCGGGAGCGTTATCAGGAACTGTTCGAGAATGCCAACGACATGGTCTTCACCTGCGACTTGGAAGGCCACCTCACCTCTTTAAACAAAGCGGGGCGGCGGATGACCGGATGTGACATACCCGCGGTCCTGAAGATGAACCTCGCCCAGATGTTGGCGCCAGAATCCTCCGTCCTGGCTCGCCAGATGCTTCAGGAAGCAAGCCAGGAAGGACAACGCACCTACGAAGTGGAAATCGTGGGCAAAAACAATACCAGGTTGCGAGTGGACCTGGGAACACGGCTCATCCAACGAAGCGGCATGCCGCCCGAGGTCCAAGGTATCGGCCGGGACATTACCCGGCACCGGCGGCTTGAAGAGCAGCTTCGCCATGCTCAGAAGATGGAGGCCGCCGGGCGTCTGGCGGGTGGCGTGGCCCACGACTTTAACAATCTGCTGACGGTAATCTCCGGTTTCGGCCAGCTCGTCTTGGGGCGTTTGGATCCCGCGGACCCGAAGTATGCGCATATGGCCGAGCTCTTGAAGGCGGCGGATCGAGGCGCCACCCTGACGCGCCAGCTTTTGGCCTTTAGCCGGCAGCAGGTGCTCCAGCCGCAGGTGCTCGATTTGAACACCACTCTCGCCAACATCAACCGCATGTTGCGACACATTATTGGCGAGGACATTGAGCTGGTGATCATTCCGGGACCGAACCTGGGGCGGGTGAGAGCCGACCCGGGAGAGATCGACCAGGTAATTCTGAATCTGGCGGTGAATGCGCGCGACGCCATGCCGCAGGGCGGCAAGCTAGTCCTGCAAACCGAAAACGTCACCCTCGACGAGGTTCGCGCCAGCAGCCACTACCCCATTCGTCCCGGGCAGTACGTCCTGCTCAGCGTGAGCGATACCGGATGTGGCATGGATGCGGAAACCCAGAAGCATATCTTCGAGCCCTTCTTCACTACCAAGGAGCAGGGGAAAGGGACAGGGCTCGGCTTGGCTACCGTGCATGGCATTGTCCATCAGAGTGGCGGTTTCATCTATGTTTATAGCGAATTAGGGAGTGGCTCGATCTTCAAGATTTACTTGCCACGTGTCGATCAAGTGGAAGAACCGGCCAAGGTCCGCCAAACGGTCGAGCATCGCACGCGCGGTTCGGAAACCATCCTGGTGGTTGAAGACGAAGCGATGGTTCGGAATTTGACTCTCGAGGTTTTAAAGGAGTCCGGCTACACCGTGATCGCGGCTGAGAGACCTGACGATGCCCTCAAGATCTGCGAGCAAAACCAAGGCACCATTGATCTGCTGCTCACCGACGTGGTCATGCCCGGCATGAGCGGCCTCGAACTGGCCGAGCGCCTCAAGCCCGACCGTCCGAAGATGAAGGTGCTCTATGTCTCAGGTTATACGGCGGACGCTGTCGCCCGGCGGGGCATGTCGGATCCAACAACTGCTTTTCTCCAGAAGCCTTTCGCACCGGGAGCCCTGGTGCGCAAGGTGCAGGAAGTGCTCGAGGTTGGTAACGAGCACCCGACAAGCTGAGGTGTGGCGCGGGCGTCTCGCCCGCTGTGGCGCGTGCATTTAGCCCGTGCCCGCTAGCGCCGATAGCGGGAGCGGGAGGCTCCCATGACAGCGGGCGAGACGCGCGCGCCACAAGTTGCATTTTCTGGGTAAAAGCTAGTATCCCCCTCACGCATAAACCACACAAGAAAAGGCAAGGGCCAGAGCGGCGTGTGCTCTGGCCCTCGATTTTTCCCGGCAAAATCCAGCGTTTTTACTTGCTGGCTGCCGTGACTGGCACGAGCTGAGCCAGTTGCCGCTCCTCGGGCGCCGTGAGGTGTTTGGGGTGATGCGGCGTGTATTGAAGGACTATCCCAATCTCGGGAAGGTTCAAGGCGCGCACGCTGCCTTCTTCCAGCGTCAACTCCGCGAGCCCGGAGTAAGTCTTGTCAAAGGACTGGGCCATAATGACGCCCACGCATTTCCGCCCACGATAGAGGTGAACCTGAAATGGCGTGCCCGGACTGCCCACGGTAAAAAAGTAGTTCCCAGCCGGCAAAGTCGCATTGCCCCAACGAGCCTGGAACGGCAGGGTGAACTTCCCTTCGAACTCCTGTGCATTTGCATGGCCTGCCATCAAGCAGGCAGCTAACAGCGCCAGCCCTGAGAACTTAATCAGCGAGGAAATCCGAATCCCGTTCATAGTGTGCCTCCCTTTTTCGGTTTGCATTCATGGGGCAAAACCTTTTTGCCCTCACCCTATAAGGCGGAAATGGGAGGGGAAAAACGTAATGGCGGCAAAATATTTTCGTCCCAGCTCCGGAGGCGCCCGCACGGGCGTTTTCTTCAGCCGAGGCGGGACGGGCCCTCGCCCGCCAAAGGGTTATGGACGCTCTGGGCGCACAACCGGCTACGGCCCGGAGGCGGGTGAGGGGGTCAAAGCGAAGGAACCGTAAGCAACGTGACCCTATCGCAAACGTTTCTGCCTGGCGCGTATCGAAGGGCAGGTTCCGGACCCCACGAGTTTCACCATGATGAAGCTGACCCGAGTCATTCCCCCAGCGAATTCGGCTGCTCTCTCATTTGACCGGGAATGCAAATCCACACCCAAGTTGAAAAATGTTCAAGCCCGTGCTAACTTTTGTTTCTTGACATAGTCTAACTATGGCAAGGAGGCACATGCACCAGGACGAAATCCCTCCCGGAACGCTCTACCTTTTAATCCTCAAGGCCCTGGCGCGGGGCGGGGAACTGCACGGCTATGAGATCGCCAACTGGATCGAGCAGGTCTCCGACGAAGTCTTGCAAGTCGAGGAAGGCTCGCTCTACCCCGCGCTCCAGCGCATGTTGATTAAAGGCTGGGTCACCGCAAAATGGGGC
>Ga0326728_10024757_pt1 | contig 10832 bp, 6 predicted proteins | sample MB3enrmetagenome_FD_207602 | JGI IMG/M metagenome (GOLD analysis project Ga0326728, IMG submission 207602) | Lab enriched peat soil microbial communities from McLean, Ithaca, NY, United States - MB31MN | ecosystem: Environmental > Terrestrial > Soil > Wetlands > Peat | place: USA: New York...
CTTTGTTAATAACGTTGTCCATGAAGGCATCATAGCATATATCAACGAGCTCGCCAGCGGAAAGTTCGCACTGGGTGTAAAATATCTGTGGAAAACATCTAAAAAAGTCACAAGCTCTGAGCACAGCACCGTAAGTTCACTGTCATTCCGAGCGCAGCGAGGAATCTCGCTCTGATTTCTTACCTATTTCCCCGCCCCGCCGCCCTTGCTGAAAGCTGACCGCTGACGGCTGATAGCTATCACCCCCGCCAGCGTTCTCATCATTCGCAGGTTTCGCCTGTCGTCTCCGGGCTTGTCAATCGGCGTCTCACAAATGAATGGAATCGCCTTGAGCTTCGGGTGACAAACAATCCGGCGGAAACCCTCCTTGCCGATCTGGCCTTTCCCGATGTGCTCGTGCCGGTCAGCATGGGAGCCAAAGGCCGTCTTCGAGTCATTGGCGTGAATCACCCGCACGTTCCTGAAGCCGACCGTTGAGTCAAGGCTTTTCACTGTCTGGGCAAGGCCGGCCGGGGTGTGAACAGCGTAGCCAGCTTCGAAACTGTGTGCCGTATCGATGCAGACGCCCATGGGCAAATCCTTTTCGGCCCCGGCCACGATTTCCGCCACCTCTTCAAACGTGCGTCCGATCGCCGAGCCTTGCCCGGCAGTGTTCTCAATCAGAATCCGCAGGCCGTCGAGCTTCAGACCGTTCGCTGCTTGCCGCAGGGAATCAATGCACGCTTTGATTCCTTGCTCCGCGGTGCTGTCTTTGGCGCTTCCGGGATGCGTAACCAGATAATCCGCGCCCAGGGCCACAGCCCGCTCGAACTCTTTGCGGAACGCCGCAATCGATCTTTCCCGGATGAAGGAGTTTGCCGACGCCAAGTTGATCAAGTAGTTGTCATGGATCACCAGTGGCGATAGGCCGTAACCCGCACGGGTTTCACGGAATCGGGCGCACTCGTCCGGCGTAGGGTCTTGCGCTCTCCATCCACGCGGGTTGGCTGAGAACATCTGAAAGGTGTCACAACCGATCTTCTTCGCGTGATGCGCCGCGTTCTCCAGCCCCCCGGCAATCGAAGTGTGAACACCCACTCTCACGCGAATGTCTCCAAAGGTCTAATCCTTCATGTTAACAGAGCCGTCAAAAGAGGGTCAAATATCACAGTAAGGCAGGCCAGGTGTGAATGGTGAATTCTGAATTGATCCATCCTCCTGCCATCTGCCTGCTGGCCATAGCTCTTCCAGTCCCTAGCGGGTGCTGGAAAGCGCTTGCGAATCCGTCAGCCGACGGATCATTCCGACCCTGACCCCGAGCGAAGAGAGAGGGAAGGGGAGGAATCTCGCTTTGGAAGCGCGTAGTCGTCCCGCTCAGGTTGACCCAGCCCCCAGCCCCCAGCACGTAGCGCCAAGTCCATTTATTTTCAATAATATACCCGCTTCAGGCGAGTAAGGACCTGTGTTTTCTACAACATACGAGCTTCATCCCCCAGTTTTCCACAACATCCCTTTGTTTTCATACACATTCCCGCTTCGTTCCTTCAATTTTTGAAATTGCCAGTTTTTTCTTCCCCTGTCGGCTATGGCATCTGGTCGCAGACTGCGATACGGCCTGAGAGTCCTGCCAGCCCCGGCTACCCTCAAGCGGACCACCGGGCAAGCGGCAGGTGGCAAGCGATACCAACAAGGAGTAGAGCAGTTCATAATTCACAATTCACCATAGAATTCCCCCTGCAACGGTTCTTCCGTCTCCTTGCTCCCGAATCCTGAATCCAAAATCCTGTCCAACCCCACGTACCATGCTAGCCTATCTCTTCCCGTTTGTCAAGAGACACGATGTCCCTTTCGGCCCTGCCAGGCACAGGGCCACAGCCGCGCCGGATAAAAGAACATTCCTGGTGAAAGGTGCAGTAACTCGTAGGGGTCTATCCTCCTAAATTGGAGTTCACCGCACAGCTTCACATGCTCAGAAGAGAGCGGCTTCCCTGCGAGCAAATTGCCTGCCCTGCTACTCGGCGTGCGGAATGAAAACCCGAGCGGGCGCGAACAGGTGGGCGCGAGGAATTTCGGTGGTAACGCGCAGGCGGTGGTAGCCCGCCTTGGGGGCTGGTAACGTCTGGAAGGTTAGCACATATTGGTTGCGCAGGTCGTTCGCAAATTGCTGCAAAAAAGGCGCGAAAGCCAGCGGTGTGTGCGTTCCCTCGAAGTAGGATTGACCGCCGGTTTCAGAGGTCAAACGCGACAAGCAGCCTTGCCCGTTATTGAGAAGGGACGAATCCTCTTCTAGAGAGCGAGCCCCTCGAGCAAAAATCGTGTAGATGGGAACGTTGGTGCTTTGTGCCAAGTCGATCGCACGCTGCAACTCCGCGTTCCGGCTGGGCTGCGACTCTTCCAATCCCTGATTGATGTCGATGCCATCGCTGATCACGAATAGCCCGCGGCGATTGCCGTCCCGAGGCCAATTCTTGAGCAGGTCCGCCACCGATTCGTAGATGCTGCCCCCAGCCGTCGTGGAGCCCACGGGAAGGCGCAGGGCTTTCACTGCCAGCCAGTAATCACTGGTGAAATCCTGAACTACTCTATTTCCCCCGTTAGATGCGTAGGCAAGCCGTATCCGTGTGCCGACAGGCAAGGTTTGGAAGAAATCCGCCAGACTCTTAAACTGCAAGCTCACATTATCCCTGATCGAATCATCCACGAGGATGGTCAAGTCCAGCGGGCCCGACTGCGCTTCTGCGGCAACCCACGAAACTACCGGCCGGCTCTTGTTGTCTTCATAAACCCTGACTTCGTCAACGGCGACGACGGGAGTGGCGCCGGGCTGGCTGGTGCGGACGGTCACGGTGACCTGCGCCACGTTCGTAGGCATGGGGCCCGGTCCCCCAGCGCCGAGTGTAGCAAGCACGCTCACGAGTCCTGCCATCAAAACACCTGCCCCCAATCGAACTGAGCAAATTCTCATAGCCCCTCCTCCGGACCCGGTGCCCTCCTCTAATACAAACGCCGAATCCTTGATCACCAACGCGCCCCCTTCAGCCCAAGTTCCATGCAATTGTATCCCAAAGCGCATCACCTGAAGACTGAAAGCTGACCACTGATGACTGATTACTGACGACTGCCGCCGTTACCAAATCTGGCATCGTTCCTTCTCCGGCCTCACCATGGCGTCGCCGGGCTTGCAATGGAATGCCTGGGCAAACGCCGGCAGGTTCGAGAGTGGCCCATTCACCCGGAAGCGCGACACGGGGTGCGGGTTGGTATTGACCATCAGGCGGGCGTACTCGGCCCGCAAGTTACTAGCCCAAATCTGCGCGTAGCCCAGGAAGAAACGCTGCGCTGCCGTGAACCCGTCAATATCCCCCGGGCGCGGCTTCCCCTCCAGTGATTTTTCGAAGGCGCGGTAAGATATGGCCAGTCCGCCCAGGTCGCCAATGCTCTCGCCCACCACCAGTTTCCCGTTTTCGTGCAGGTTCTTTTCCACGTAATAGCCGTCGAACTGGCTAATCACACATCCCGCCCGGCTGTCAAAGTCCTTCGCGTCGGCAGGTGACCACCAGTCCTTCAGGTTGCCCTGCGCGTCAAACTGCCGGCCTTCGTCGTCGAACCCGTGCGACAATTCGTGGCCGATCACAACTCCCATCCCTCCATAATTGATCGCATCGTCAGCCTTAGGGTTGAAGAAGGGGGGTTGAAGGATTCCTGCCGGGAAGACGATCTCGTTCAACTGCGGGTTGTAGTAAGCGTTCACGGTGGGTGGCGTCATACCCCATTCGTCACGGTCCACGGGCTTCCCAATCTTCGCCAGGTGACGGTTGAACTCGAAGCGGTCGGCCCGAAACAGATTCTCGACATAAGGGCCGCGTTCAATCTTCAGCGCCGAGTAATCCCGCCACTTATCGGGGTAGCCGATCTTGTTCCGGATGGCTTCAAGTTTGTTCAATGCCTGCTTGCGGGTTTCCGGGCCCATCCAGCTCAACGTAGAAATGTCTTCACGGAGAGCAGACTCGAGGTTATGCACCATCCCGAGCGCCCGGGCCTTGGCTTCCGGCGGGAAGGTCTTCTTCACATACGCCTGGCCAACCGCCTCGCCGAGTGCCCTGTCCGTGGCGCGCACGCAGCGCTTCCAGCGCTCCAGATTCTCTGTCGTGCCGCTCAGCACGGTGCCCTTAAAGTGGAAATCCTCGTCCACAAACTTCGCCGAAAGAGCGGGAGCCGCCGTATTGATCAGATGCCAGCGCAAGTAAGTCTTCCAATCCGAGATGGGAACAGACTTGAGCAGTTCTTCCATCCCTTTGAAGAAATCAGGCGCGGCAACGTTGAGATCACCCTTCCCTCCCAGCGCGTTCGTGGCAAAATAATCGTCCCAGGAGAAATCGGGCGCCAGCGTCTTGATGGCCGCCGGGCTCATGGGGTGATAAACCGCCTGGGGGTCGCGCCGCTGAACTCTGGTGAGCGACGCCTGCGCAAGCTGCGTTTCGATGCTCATCACCGTTTTGGCCTCGGCGGCAGACTGCGCGGGGTCGTCGCCCATCAGCTCAAACATCCGGGCAACGTGCTTGACGTATTCCTCCCTTACGTGCTTGGATTTTTCATCCTCTCGCGTGTAATAGTCCCGGTCCGGCAATCCAAGTCCGCCCTGATCGATTTCCCCAATCACCTGGCTGCTGTTCTTGGAATCCTGGGTGGAGTCCACGCGAAACAAAACCCTTACGCCATAACCTTGCAGTCGCGCAACTGCGTTCTCGAGGTCCTTCCTGTCGTTGATCTTTTCGATCCAGTCGAGCTCCGGTTGAAGCGGGGTAATACCTGCCGCTTCGATCCCCTTTTCATCCATGCAACTACCGTAGAAGTCGCCGATCTTTTGTTCGTTGCTGCCCTGCGGCGCGCTGACGTCCTTCGCCGCAGACTCGAGAATCTGGTGCACGACTTCTTGATTTCGCTCCTGCAACTGGTCAAAAGTCCCCCACCTCGGATAAGCGGCGGGGATGGGGTTCTTAGCCATCCACCCGCCGTCAGCGTACTGGTAGAAGTCCGTGCAGGCTGCCACGCTGTTATCCAGGTTTCCCAGGTCGAAACCATTCTCCGCGCTCGAACCTGCGGGCGCCGCTGAACACAATGAAAAAACCAAAAGCAGTGCGATTGAAAAACAGAACTTAACGCATTTCATAGCTAGCCCCTCCCAGGAGTGGAGTGAAACATAAGACGTTCCGATGTTGCAAAGGCTCTCCAATACGCGGGTTATGCTAACACAGAGTATCGAACCTCGTCCAAGGCGCTGCCACTCCGGTAGGGCTGCCCCGAGGGGCAGCCCTACAATCGAATTGGGAAACTATTCCGGCTCCTGCACCCTCGGAAGCTGTGCCGGGACTTTATTCGGACTCAGTCTGCTATAATTCCAAACTTAGTAAAATGGTCAAAGTCGCGTTTGTAGGGGCACCCCTCGTGGGTGCCCAAGGCGGCCCGGTCGGCTGACGGGGCCCTCTTACAAGGCGTTGAAGAAGGGGTCAGAAGACACACCGTGGGTAATGGGTAGCAGGTAGGGAACAAGAACCGTAAGGGCAGGTTGCAGGCACTGCGTGAAACCGCCCCCTCACCCGTCCCCGTCAACTGACGGGCTGGTGAAAGCGCCGGTAGCGGGACACCCTCTCCCTATCCCTAGGGGAGAGGGCAAAGACCCAATTCCCTGCCGTTCTCCTCTGCCTACTGCCTTCTGCTTTCTGCCTACTGCTTACTGCCTACGGCCAACTGCCAACTAGCTTTCTTGGGAGGCCATTCTTGTATCTGGACATCCAGCAGAGGATTCAGCAAAGATTTGTGGCACTGGTTCGCGAGGTCTTTAACCTGGATTTGGAACCCCCTGCACTCGACTCCCCACCCTCTTTCGAGATGGGTGATCTCTCTCTGGCTGCCTGCTTCGAACTGGCCAAACGGTTACGGCTGCCACCCCGAAAAATCGCGCAGACCCTGGCGGGGCGCTTCCTGCCCATGGACGGGGTGGAACGTGTCAGCACCGCCGGCGCAGGTTATCTGAACTTCCATCTGGACCGAGCCCAAGCCGCTGCCGGCTTATTCGCGCGGCGCACCTCCGGCCAGCCGTCGCTGTCCTCTCTCGAGGGCAAGGTTGTTGTGGAGCATACCAGCATCAACCCCAACAAAGCTGCCCACATCGGGCATCTGCGCAATTCGATTCTGGGTGACACTTTCGTTCGCCTGCTCAAATTCCGAGGAAACCAGGTGGAAGTGCAGAACTATATTGACAATACGGGGGTGCAGGTCGCGGACGTGGTGGTGGGCTTCATCCACCTCGAAAAGAAAAACCTCCAGGACGTCGAACAGCTCGTCCAGGACCCAAACGTCCGATTCGACTATTTGTGTTGGGACCTCTACGCCAGAGTTTTTCAGTTCTACCAGTCAAACCCAGACGCGCTCAGCCTCCGTTCAAAAGCCCTGAAGGATATCGAAGAAGGCCACGGGGAGCCGGCCCGCATGGCCGACCTTATCTCCACCGCCATTGTGCGCAAGCACCTGGATACCATGCTGCGCATCAACGTGCAATACGACCTCCTGGTGCAGGAAAGCGAGATTCTGCGTCTGGACTTTTGGAAGTCAGCTTTCGAGCTGCTGAAGAAGAACGGCGCCATTCGCTACGAAGATACCGGCAAGAACGCCGGCTGTTGGGTCATGAGCCTGACGGAATCCGACGTAGCGCGGGCGTCTCGCCCGCTGTGGAGCGGGCATCCCTTCGCTGCGCTCAGGGCAGGCTCTGCCCGCGACCTCGCACGGGAGCGGGACGCTCCCGCCACAGCGGGCGAGACGCCCGCGCTACAAGGCGATGAAGAGGCGGGCAAAGAAGACGTCAAAATCATCGTGAGGTCGAATGGCACGGTCACCTACGTAGGCAAGGACATCGCTTACCACCTTTGGAAGTTTGCGCTGCTGGGGAAAGACTTCGGTTACGCGCTCTTTCATCGCTACCCGGACGGCCACCCGGTGTGGCGGACCAGCTTGCGAGGCGAGCCCGAGGCCCCCTCCTGCGGCCACGCTTCGAGCGCCTATGCTGTGATTGATACGCGCCAGTCGTACCTCCAGAACCTCGTGAACGCCGCGCTTCATGCCTTGGGTTACCACGAGCAAGCCAACAACTTGCACCACTTCGCCTACGAAGTAGTGGGACTTTCCCCGCGCTGCGCCGAGGAATTGGGATTGGAGCTGAGCCAGGAAGACCGCGAGCGCCCCTACGTGGAAGTCTCAGGCCGGAAAGGGCTGGGAGTGAAGGCGGACGATTTAATCGACACTTTGATCGCCAAGGCGCTCGAGGAAGTCCGCTCCCGCCAAATGACCCAGAACCTCGAGGAGCAGCAAACCTATGCCCGCATGATTGCCGTTGCCGCCTTGCGTTATTTCCTGCTCAAGTTTTCGCGCCGCATCATCATTGCATTCGACTTCAAGGAAGCGCTCGCTTTCGAGGGCGAGACCGGGCCATACCTGCAATACAGTGTTGTCCGGGCAAGGAACATTTTCAACAAGTTCCAGGAAACGCATGCGGACTTCAAACCCCAGAGCCTTGACCGTTTGGTCGGGACTGAGGTGCTGCGGAGATTCTTCTCCAGCGAGGATGGGCTTGCCTATTGGGAGTTGACTCTCCTGACGGCGCAATTGGAGATGGTGGTCGAGCAGGCCATCGCCAGCCAAGAGCCCGCAGGAGCCGCGAAATACGCCTTCCGACTGGCGCAAGCCTTCAACAATTTCTATCACCGCTTCCATATTCTGAGTGAGCCCGATGCCGATCGACAGCAGTTTCTCCTGTATCTGGTTCACCTGGTGAATCAGACGCTGACATCGGCTCTGGGACTGATGGGGATTGAAGTACCGGAACGGATGTAGCTTCGGGGTCCGTGGTCAGTAGTCAGTAGTCAGTAGTCAGTAGTCAGTCGTCAGTTGTCCGTTGTCCGTTGTCGGTGTGCCGTACCGATCTTCGAATGCCGCAAGAGCCGCAGAGTCTCAAAACCAGAACCTCTGCACTACCGCTCTCAACTGAGCAAGGCCCTATTGATCCGGGCAGGGGCCGACATCGAAAAGCGCGCCCACGCCACACGTGGAAGTGAACATCTGGCGCGCGGAGTGGGCTACGCCGGGAACAAACCACAGGCGCTGGTTCCAGCCGGACGGGTGGCGGCTGTGAAGATAAGCGTAATAGGCCTGCCCGCGCGTAAACCGCGTCGGCCCCTGCGCTTCACCGCTACAGGAGACGTCAAGATCCTTCTCGTGAGGATCGGTGTCGGCGGTTCCGAGCAGATAGATGACGTCTCGCTGCGCATAGTCAGCCTCCATCTGTGGCCAGGTATGGTCCGCATCCAACGTGACGTAGGCGGGCGCATCGAGGGCGCCGTATTTCCAATGGTTGAAATGCGGACAGTCGCTGCTGCGGAGCGGAGCCAGGGTTCCACCTTCGGTGGGACGCTCATCGCTGAAATAAACATACGACGATGGATTGGCAATCACAAAGCGGAGATGGACACGGCTCCTGGAAAGCGCGGCTATCGCCCTGCCCACGATTGCGTAGCGGTGAACCAACTGCCCGCCCCCGGAATGTCCAGCCAGAACCACGGTCTGGAGATGGGGAAAAATCGAGCGATCGGCCAGCCGGGCCAGCAGGGCGTCCACGACCTCATACGAACTGATAGGAGCTGGCGCGACGGCGGGCACGCCGGACTCCCAGTCAGTGCCGCGCCAGCGCAGCACATCCGCGGGAACACGGTGGGCGCGGATGTCCTCCTGGTCCAGGAATTGGGGAGCGATGAAGACGGTCTTGTCTCCCGCCGAACCGGCAGCGTTCGAAGCCTCCACCGCCGTCCGGTAGTAACCTTCCACATCGCGCCCTTTGCCGTGAAAAATGATGAGGGCACGCGTCATCTGCGGCTGAGGTTGGGACCAATCCAGCGAGATGATAAAAGGCTCCAGGGCTGACCCCTGAGCGGTGGATATGCGCAGTCCTTGACTGGCAACGGCAGCGACCGGCTGAGGCCGCTTGGCCGCAAGCAAGGTCATGGGTACGAGCGCCATAAAAAGCATTGATCTGGACGTCACAACCCTTCGCCAAAATTGCCTCAAGTGCATCATGTGGGCTTCCCTCGCCAGTTGAAAATCACATCCGGAACGACACGCCATTTCAGGTTGAAATGTTGGCTAGTAACTGCACCAGTGTTCGAACGCCATGGCCGGTGGGTCCCTTGGCCATAAAAGGTTTCTCCTCATTTGACCACCGGGTTCCCGCGATGTCCAGGTGTACCCAGGGTGTGTCGCCTGCAAACTCGCCCACGAACATGGCTCCGGTGATGGCGCCACCATACCTTCCCCCGGTGTTGGCAAAGTCCGCGATCGAACTCTTGTAGAGATCCCGGTAATCTTCGTCCACCGGAAGCGCCCACATCTTCTCCCCAGCCGTGGCTGCCGCTGCCAGCACTCGATCGACCCATTCTTTCGTCCAGCCGAAGACCCCCGTGGTGGTATTCCCCAAAGCGATGGTGACGGCGCTGGTAAGGGTGGCTGCATCAATCAGCACCGTGCAGCCGAGCTGCTTCGCGTAGGTGAGTGCGTCGGCAAGAACCACGCGTCCTTCTGCATCGGTATTCAGGATTTCGATGGTCTTGCCGGACATCGAGGTAATAACGTCGCCGGGCTTGTAGGCTTTGCCGCTGGGCATGTTCTCCGTGGCCGGGATGACAGCCGTGACACGGAGCTGGGGCTTGAGTTGTGCTATGGCCTGCATGACGCCGAGCATCGTGGCCCCGCCCGCCATGTCCGTTTTCATCTCGTGCATGTTCTCGCTGGGCTTGATGGAGATACCGCCTGTATCAAATGTGATCCCTTTACCCACCAGGCCGATCACCGGCGTTTCCGGCGCGCCCGGCGGGGCGTAGCGCACCACGATGAGCTGCGGTCGCTCTTCGCTCCCCTGCGCCACCGCCCAAAACGCTGCCATCCTCAAAGCCCGAATCTCATCCGGGCCGAGAACCTGGCACTCGAGGCCGAAACGCTTCGCCATTTCCTGCGCCTGCTGGGCGAGGAGAGTCGGCGTCATTTGATTGGAAGGCTCGTTGACCAGATGACGCGTAAAGTTCTGGGCTTCGGCAACAATCCGGCCTCGCTCGCGGGCGGCCTGCGCCTCCTCGCCGGGTGGGCTGGTGAGCGCCAGGTCAAGCCGGTCGATCCGACGTGGGTCGGTGCGCTCGGTCTTGTACTGATCCGCGTCATAATCGCCAAGTAAGGCGCCTTCCACGACGGCCTGAATACACTCAGACTCCGACCCCGTCCCCTGCATAACCCAGGCCATGTCCCGAACCCCACGGCCCCTGAGGTAGCGCACCGCCGTGCCTGCCAGGCGGCGCTGCTGCGCGCTATTGAACTTCCCCTTCTTCCCTGCCCCCACAACCAATAGCTTCGCCGCAACCAATCCCGGCGGGCGGTGAATCAGCGTACACTCGTAAGCCTTCCCCGAAAGCTCCCCCGCGGATTGCAGCTCCTGCAAAAGGCTTTCGGATTCGGAGGGCAGCCGCTCAACACTCCCGCTGGATGCCGGCGACCCTTCAAAAGCAAAAGTCACCAGAGCAGAACTGGTGAGTTGCGCGATAGGTTCGTGTCGAAATTCAATAATCATAGCGCTTGGACTCCTCTTCAACAGTCGACAGTCGACAGTCAACAGTCGACAGTTCACAGTCGGGCTCTAGCCCGCATTTCTCATTAAAGAATTGAAAAAGGCTGTCTCTTCTGGCATAAGCATTTTGTTGAGAAAAACTTGCGCCAGAAAAAGGAGACAGCCTTATGACTACAGAGTGTAACGGAAAACTCTT
>Ga0326728_10024759_pt1 | contig 10832 bp, 7 predicted proteins | sample MB3enrmetagenome_FD_207602 | JGI IMG/M metagenome (GOLD analysis project Ga0326728, IMG submission 207602) | Lab enriched peat soil microbial communities from McLean, Ithaca, NY, United States - MB31MN | ecosystem: Environmental > Terrestrial > Soil > Wetlands > Peat | place: USA: New York...
GTACGGCGGGTCCCCTCCGGTCACGGAGCCCGAGAACGTCACGGGCTCCCCCAAGGGGTCGGGGTTCGAGGTGGCCCGGACCGGCCCCACGGTCAGCGCCAAGGGGTCGGGGGGCTCGCTCCCACGACCGGCCCCCTCGAAAAGAGGTTCTCGGGGCCCGAGGCCGACCTCGCGCGAGGCCATCGGGACCCCCGAGCGCGCCGAGGGGGTGGGGCCCTCCCGCGGTGGGGCCTTCGCGAGGGGGCTCCCCGGACTTCCGGGCTCGCCCGGGACGATGAGAAGCGCTCCGGTCGACCCCAGGAGGAGGGCCGCCACGACCACGACCGACAGGAGCGTTCGCGACTCGACGTGCACGGAGGAGGGTCCCCCCGACCCGAACGACCTCGGCGGTAGGAAACACCTTCGGCCGAGGCGCGGGGGGCGGTCGCACGTCGGCGAGCTCGACGGCCGGAGCTCGGGGGGCGCGGCCGACCTAGCCGGGACCGACCGCCGAGATCTCCACGCTGCCGCCGGAGTGCGCGACCGTTTCGGGCTCGACGGCCCGATTGATGGTCACCTCGTTGATGACGACCAGGAGCTCGAGGGCGTTCACGAGGTTGAGGACGATGCGCTGGACGGCGAGGGCGGCGCTCTTCTCCCGAGTGGCCTGGGCGAAGAGGTCCCCTTCTCGATAGACCTGGGGGAGCACCTCGGTGATCGCATTGAGCGTCACGTTCGCGTCGGTGACGGAGAGGCGGGCGAAAGCGTCGGTGGTCTGGGTGAGGAACCGTTCCAGCTGGTCGAGGAACCCCCGCACGACCTCGACCCCCCCGGAGGGGAGTCCCCGACGGTGTTCGGCGACCGTCTGGAGCTCGCCCCCGATCGCGTAGATATGGTCGCCGATGACCTCCAGCATCTTCGCGACGAGGCGGTAGCCGAGCTGGTAATGGTGGCTGTTGACCCCGATCGCCTTGGCCACATGGAAATCGTCCGAGGCGAGGAGAAGCTGGCGCGCCATGAGCAGGTAGATCCGGTCCACCTCCTCCTCGATGGGCTGGATCTCATCGGCCGGTCGAACGCTCCGCTCGGTGAGCGCGTGGCGGCAGACGTCGACTTCCATCCGGAGCATGCGGGTCACTCGGGCGAGGAGGTGCGAGAGCTGATGCTTGGTGGGGTCGATGAAGTTCTGGATCTCGACCCGTTCGGGGCTTTCTTCCACGATGCTCATGCCGAGCACGCGGTGGACCGTCTTTTCGATCTCCGCCCTTTGCTCGGTGGAGAGCGCCGGCTGGGCGCTCACGATGATGAGCTCCTGGCCGGTGATGTACGCGCCCACCAGCAAGCGAGAGAGGAGGTTCGGGCTCGTCTCCGACGCATCGATCCGGAGCACCTTGTCGGGGGCCGAGTCCTTGTGTCGGTCCCCGCTCGCGAGGGTGAGCTCGAGCCGTCCCTCCCCGGCGTCGCGGAACTTGAGGGCGTCTCCGTTCTTCAGGTTCATAGCATCCGTCCAGGACTTGGGCAAGGTGATCGCGAGCGAGGAGGACCCGGTGCGCTGGACCCGACGAATGAAGGAGGAGATGTTTTCCTTCCCCGGGGGAGGGTCCGCGCGACGCGCCACCAAGCTCTCATCGACCGACCTACCTAAATCAACTTGCTTGGGACAAGGGCGCCCCAGTGTATCTCTCCCCGCTCCTGATTCTCCTTACGACGGGCCGAACGGCCCCCCCGCGGGGAGACCCCCCACTCCCGAGCCGAAGAGCCCCCCGGCCCCCAGCCCCTCGGGGTCGGCCGCTCTCCGGGCCTGGGGCAGATCCGTTCCGAACCTCGCCGGAGCTGACGGTCCGTGGAGGGGGGTCACGACAGAAGGCGAGGCAGCGAGGCACCGCAATGGGTGCAGGTCTCCCGCAGGGGTACGTTCGTGGTCCCGCAGGCCCGGCAGACCTTCACGCGCTGGACGGTCTTGCTCGGCGCGACCGGCGGGATGTACCCCGCGACGGTGCGGTGGTCCTCTTCGTCCCGCCGTCGTCCGTAGACCCCGCCGAGGTACCACCCGACCACGCCCACGACCGCGGCCAGGAGGAGGACGACCGGGCCGGTCAGCCAAGAGCTCGGGGTCGTGGGAGCGGTGACCGTAATGGTCGGGGCGTTGGTGGTGTTCGTCCCCCCGAGCGCATCGGTGGCGACGACCGAGGGGTGATAGCTGCCGGCCGAGCGGTAGACGTGGGTGACGGAAGCGCCGGTGCCGGTCGACCCGTCGCCGAACGTCCAGGAGAAGGTGTAGTTACCCGCACCGCCGAGGGCGGCCGCCGTGAGGACGACGCTCCCCCCGACCTTGATCGAGAGGGGGGTCGCCGAGAGGTGGACGATGATGGGACTCACCACCACCGAGGTCGAAGCCTCCGCCGAGACCCCGTTGGAGTCGTCGAACCGGACCGTGGCGGTGAACGGCCCGGTGAACGGATAGGCGTGGGTCACGTTCTCTCCCGTGGCGGTGCCCCCGTCCCCGAACTCCCACTGGAAAGCCGAATAGCTCCCCGTGCCCCCGCGGGGATGGGCCGCGAAAGCGATCGGGCTCCCCGGGGCGGCACGGGGGGAGTCGGCGGAGGCGTTCCCCGTGAGGCCCGGGTCGACCTCCAGCGGCTCGGAGGAGGCCAATTGGGTGCCCGTCGAATCGGTGAGCGTGCAGGTCGGCGCGTACTCCCCCGCGCTGGGGTAGGCGTAGCTCACCGAGCCCCCGGAAAGCGACTGTCCGTCCCCGAACGTCCAGGAAAGGTCGTACGGGGGGTCCCCGAAGGCCGGGGTGCAGGTGAAGAGGGTCAGCTCTCCCACGTCGGCCGTGGAGCGGTTCAGCGCCAGGGAGAGCGTAGGGAACGGGTCGACGACCACGGTGGTCGCGGCGGTGGACTCGTCGTGGGCGGCATCCGTCGCGAGACAGGAGAGCTTCGTCGAACCGACGGTGAGAAATTCGAAGCTCTCGCTCGCGTTCCCCGCAACGTATCCGCCGGCGCCGACCGCCCAGGAGAAATTGTAGGGGGAGACGCCTCCCGACGGGGTACAGCTGAAAAGGTCCGGCTCTCCGACGTCGACGGCCGGCCGCAGCGCGAGGAGCGAGGCGACGAGAGGCAAGGGGGTCCCGAGCGTCACGCCGTTCGACTCGGTGACGCTCAACTCCGGCGTCCCGCCGCCGCAGCCGCCGAAGCAGTCGGTCGTGTTGAGCTCGAACCCGTAGCTACTCCCCGACGAGAGCCCCGTGAGCGTCGTCGAGGTCCGGTCCTCGCTTGCGAACGTCGCCACCACCGTGGCCGCGCTCCCGTCCACCGATTCGTACAGGCCGTAAAGGACGAAGGTGAGGAGGCCCCCGTAGGTCGCATTGTTCGTCCAGTTGAACGTGGCGCTGGTGCCCGTAAGCCAGGTGAAGTTGAGGTAGGCGAGGGTCGGCTGGGCGACGGTGATCACGTTGGTCGTCTCCGTGCCGAGAGTCCCGGTCTCCACCACCCTCCACGAGTAGGCACCGCCCGGAGCGAGCCCACCCACCCCGAGCTCGGTCGTGCTCTGGCTCGTCACCACTCCGGCGGTTTCCCAGGGGCCAATGCTCCCGTTCAAGGAGCTCTCGACGGTGTAGGAGGAGAAGAAGAGGTCCGAGGTCGCGCTCCAGGCGAGGCTGATGGAGGAGGGCGACCTTCCGTTCCAACTGAGCGTGAACCCCGCGGTAGGACGGGCGCCGGCGACGGGGGGCGACGACGCCGGACGCACCGGGTCCGACCCGAAGAACGGGACGGGCGCGGGGGGCGGGGCCAGGTGGGAGGCGTCCCCGAGGGCGAGCGGACTCAGGGCCGGGGGGAGGCTGCCAACGACCACGAGCGCCCCGAGGAGCGCGACGACGACGCCGAAACGGGTCCGCGAGGAGGGGCCGTCTCGGGGGGAGGGGATTCCTGCCGTCATGGGTCCGATTGGGTGGCGATAATCTGCCGGTCCCCCTTGATATGCGTTATGGGAACGCCCGCCTTCCGTGTCGAAGGGCGGCTTCACCCCTCTTCCCGAAGAACGGGGCCCGCGGAGGCTCCGCCGACGTTCTCGGTCGAGAGGAGCGACCCGGCCCTGGCCCTCGACGGACCGGGGCCCTCTCCTGATTCTCCTTACTGCCATGAGGGAAGCCGCATCACCTTCGGGGCCCTACTGCGCTCCGAGGCAACCCATGCGAATCGGATCTTTGGTCCGCGGCTTCGACCGAGTGAATTGGCGACGAAAGGCGCGAGCTCCTCCCCGCAAGGCGGTCGAGAAGGGACGGGAGGCGCGTCCGGATGTACGCGTCGAGACGGGGAAGGAGTGGTAGAGATGGCGTTCACGGATATCCTGCTGTTCGAGATGGTCTGTCTGGTGATGGCGACCGTGCTCATCGGGTACGTCGGCATCGTCGGTTACTTTGCGATGCGCGCGAACAACGCGAAGGGCCTCAAGGAGACGTTCCGGGGAGCGGCCGTTCCGCTGGGAAGCCTCGGATTCACGGCGACCACGCTGGGGATCTGGGGAGAGATGGTCTGGCCGCTGCCGGGCAGCTACAACATCCTGTTCACCGACGTCTTCCTGCTCTTCGGCGTGACCCTGCTCGTTCTCGCGGTCTCGATGGCGCTCTCGCTCAAGCTCCAGTACGCGGGGCTGTTCGGCCTGGTCTCCGGTGGCATGGCCATCGCCTACGGCTACAACGGCTGGCAGCTGGGGATGACGAAGGAACCGTTCGACACCTTCCTGCTCTTTGCCGGATTCGGGTTCGCGGGCATCCTCGGGTTCCCGGCAACGGTCGTCGCGGACCGGTACCTCGCCCACCCTGACGGGTCCGCCTTCTCCTTCGGCTCGAGCCTCAGCGTGACCCGACGGCATCCCTCGATCCAGGCGGCGACCCAAGCGGCCCAGCCGATCGTACCCGGCGGGAACGAGAGCGGCTCGGAGACGGAGAGCGCGGGCGCCTCCCGGTTCCACCTGCCCGTCTACATCAGCGCCACGATGATCATCTTCGTGGTGTTCATCGCGCTCGCGGGGATCGCCGCGCTGTACTTCGTCGACAGCACGCTGCCGGCCCACCTCGCCTCCGCGCCCTAGGCGAGGCGGGGACCGAACGATAACCAATTCTCGCCGGGGGGAAGGGGTTGCCTCCCCCCGGCCTAGCCTTTTCCTGGCGGAACGACCGGGTTGGGATGTCCTTCCGCCGGGCTTAACTTTCCCGAGAGGTCCTGGCCTGAGGGGACGTCGGTGGTCGGAGGAAGGGGAACGCCTCGGGTCCTCGTTCTCGACGTCGGGGGCACGCACGTCAAGGCGTACCTTCCCGGCGGGCGGACGGAGGTGAAGATCCCCTCCGGTCCGAGCATGGGTCCCCGGGAGATGGTCCGTGAGCTCCGGAGGTGGCTCCAGGGGGTCCGGTTCGACGTGGTCTCGCTGGGTTACCCCGGGGTCGTGATCCACGGTCGGATCCTTCGGGAACCTCACAACCTCGGGGAGGGCTGGGTGGGGTTCGATTTCGGTCGGGCGCTCGGGCGCCCTACCCGGATCGTGAACGACGCGGCGATGCAGGCGCTGGGGAGCTACCGGGGGGGCCGCATGCTCTTCCTCGGTTTGGGAACCGGCCTCGGCTCGGCCATGATCGTCGAGGGGAAGCTCGAACCGATGGAGCTCGCCCACCTTCCGTACAAGAAGGGGAAGAGCTTCGAGGAGTTCGTGGGCGAGGCCGGCCTCGAGCGGCTCGGCCGCAAGCGGTGGCAGAAGGAGGTCTTCGAGGTGGTGAGGACCCTCACGGAGGTGCTCGAGCCGGAGTACGTCGTCCTCGGGGGCGGGAACGTCCGTAAGCTCAAAGCGCTCCCCCCCGGAGCGCGAGAAGGGGACAACCGGAACGCGCTCCTCGGCGGCCTGCGCCTGTGGGCCGAGGGCGCCCCGACCGACCTTGCGGATGGACGGACTTCGTCTCGGAGGTCCGGCCGGCGGACCGGCCGGCACTTGTTCAATCCTCGACGCGGCTCGGGGGGTCCGCGAGCCGCGGGGGGATCCCCTTCGCCGCCGCCCGGTCGAGGAACCAATGGACCGGCCCCGCGCTCTTGAGGAGGCTCGCCGGCAGGGCCGGGTCCCCCGGAGGGGGCGAGGAGAGGACGGAGGCCACGACCGCGGCCTTCTCGGGGCCCGAGACTAGGAAGCACAGCTCCCGGGAGGACGAAAGCGCCGGCAGGGTCATCGTCAGGCGCGGGACGAACGGCGGCTCGGTCGGTCGACGGACCGCCACGACGGTTCGCCGCCGCTCCCGCAACGCCGATGACGAGGGGAAGAGCGAGGCGGTGTGTCCGTCCGGACCCACCCCGAGGAGGACGAGGTCGAACCGGGGGCGGGCCCTGGGAGAGCTCGCCGGCACCGGGCCGATGATCCGAGCGTACCGCTCCGCGGCCCGCCTGGGCGGGCGGAGCTCCCCTTCGAGCCGATGGACCCGCGAGGCGCGTACGGCGACGTGGGCGAGGAGCGCTTCCCGAGCCATCCCGTAGTTGCTCGTCGGCTCCTCCGGGGGAACGCAGCGCTCGTCCCCGAAGAACAGCTCGGTGGCGGGCCAAGGGAACTCCTCGCGGTACCGGTGGGCGAGGTGCCGGTAGACGCTCCGGGGCGTGCGGCCCCCCGCAAGGACCCAGGTGAAACGACCTCGGGCCCGGACGGCCTCCCGGGCCGAACGGAGCAGGTGGCGCGCGAACGCCCGGCTCAGCGCCTTGGGGTCCGGGTAGACCTTCCAGTGCCGGGTTACTCGGGGTCCCAGTGATGTCCCCATTGCTCCACGAGTCGCTCGGCCTCCGGGGGCCCCCAGGAGCCCGCCGGATAGAACCGGAGGGGCGGGGGGTGCCGGATCAGTCCATCGTACAGACGCCAGGACTCCTCCACCTCGTCGGCGCGGACGAAGAGGCTCGCGTCCCCCAGCATCACGTCCGCGATCAGCGTCTCGTAACCGTCCGGGAGCTCGCCGAACACGTCGGCATAGTGGAACTTCATCCGGTGCGTCTGCACCCGCATTTCCCGGCCGGGCACCTTGATCTCGAACGCCAGCTCGAACCCCTCCCGGGGCTGGATCAGGATGGAGAACCGGTCCGGGTTGAACTCGTACTCCGCCTCGGACTGGAAGAAGGAGACCGGGGGCGCCTTGAAGGTGACCACGACCCGACTGGACTTGGCCGGAAGGCGCTTGCCGGTCCGCACGAAGAACGGGACGTTCTGCCACCGCCAGTTGGTGACCTTGAGGCGCAGGGCGACGAACGTCTCGGTCGTGGAATCCGGGGCGACCCCCGGCTCCTCCCGGTACCCCGGTACCGCCCCTCCGTCGATCGTCCCCCGGGTGTACTGGCCGAACACCACGTCCTCCGGGGCGATCCGGGCGGTGCTCCGCAGGACCTTGACCTTCTCGTTACGGATCGCGTTCTCATCGCGGGTGGCGGGCGCCTCCATGGCGATAAGGGTCAGGACCTGCGTGACATGGTTCTGGATCATGTCGCGCAAGGCCCCGGAGCCCTCGTAGTAGTCGGCTCGCCCCTCCACGCCCAAGCTCTCGGCGACGGTGACCTCCACCTGCTCGACCCGTTCTCGGTTCCAGAGCGACTCGACGAACATGTTGGCGAAGCGGAACACGAGGAGGTTCTGGACGGTCTCCTTGCCGAGATAGTGGTCGATCCGGTACACCTGGGACTCGTCGAAGTACCGGTGCAGGAGCGCGTTGAGCTCCTGGGCCGAGGCGAGGTCCCGCCCGAACGGCTTCTCGATGACCACCCGGGTCCATCCGGGACCGTGCGCGAGGCCGGCTTCGCCGAGGCCGGTCAAGGTCGGGGCGAACGCCTCCAGCGGGAGGGCGAGGTACAAGAGGCGATTCCCGGGGAGCCCGTGCTCCCGCTCGAGCGCCTCCATCCGGGCGCTCAGCTCCCGGTAGCTCGGGGGGGTCCCGCCGTCCAGGCGATGGTAATGCAGTCGCTGCTCGGCGAAGGCCCGGATCTCCTCCTCCGAGCCCACCTTCGCCTCCCGAAGCGAGGCGACCGCGGCCTCCCGGAAGGAAGCATCGGTGAGCGGACGCCGCGCGACCCCGAGGATGCGCCAGGCCGCGGGCATCGCTCCCCGTCGGGCCACGCGGTACAGGGCCGGCAACAGCTTGTGGTGCATCAGGTCCCCCGTGGCTCCCAGCACGACGAGGAGATGCGGGTCCGGGGCCAGGGATTCCATGCCTAGGTCTCCCGCTTCACGTCGTGGCCGCCGAACTTGTTGCGCATCATCGCGAGGAGCTTCTCCGCGAACGGGTCGGACTCCCGGGAGCGGAGGCGCTGCTGGAGCGCGAGCGTGATCACCGGGGCCGGGATGTCGAGCTCCATCGCCTCGGTCACGGTCCAACGCCCCTCGCCGGAGTCGGCGACCCAGGGTTCGACGCCTTGCAGCGTGGGGTTCTCGGCGAGGGCGGATTCGGCGAGCTCCAACAGCCAGGAGCGAACGACGCTCCCGTACCGCCACACCTCGGCCACCTGGTGCAGGTCCAGGGCGAACTCGGCCTTGGCTTGAAGGACGGCGAACCCTTCGGCGTACGCCTGCATCATGCCATACTCGATGCCATTGTGGACCATCTTGACGAAGTGACCCGAACCGACGGGTCCCATGCGTCCCCATCCCCGGTTCGGATTCGGTGCGAGGGTCTCGAGGATGGGACGGATCCGCTCCACGTCCGGGCCTTCCCCGCCCACCATCATCGAGTACCCTTCCGTGAGCCCCCAGATCCCTCCGCTCGTGCCGACGTCCACGTACCGGAAGCCCCAGTCGCGGACCGAAGCCGCCCGTCGGAGCGTGTCGCGGTAGTACGAGTTCCCCCCATCGACGAGGAGGTCCCCCGGGGCGAGCAACGGGCGCAACCCCTCCAAGGTTTGGTCGACCGGGGCGCCGGCGGGGATCATGAGCCACACGACGCGCGGGGGTCGGAGCTGCCCCACCAGGTGAGCGAGCGAGTCCGCCCCCACCGCTCCCTGCTGGACCACGGCCTCGACGACCTCCTTCCTCCGGGCGAAGCCGACGACGCGATGCCCTCCGCGCAGGAGCCGCACCGTCATGTTCGCGCCCATCTTGCCGAGTCCCACCATCCCCAGCTCCATCGCTCTCCTCCTCATACTCCGGCGAAAACGACCGCCATCCGCCCGGAGCGGCGGCGAAGGCTCTCAGCCACGGAACGCCTCGGTCATCCGACGAAGGGCCCCGGTGGCGTCCGAGCCCAGGTCGATCCGAAGGACCGGCCTTCCCTTCTGTCGAAGCGCCTGGTAGTCGCCGAGCGCTTGAGCCCGGATGAGCTTGCCGAACGTGTAGCCGGCCCCGGGAACGTCGAGGTCCGTCTGAGGGGTGTCCACGAGTTGAAGGAACCGGCCCGTGGCCGGACCGCCCTTGTGGAGCTGTCCGGTGGAGTGGAGGAACCGCGGTCCGTAGCCGAGCGTGGTGGCGAGGTGGAACCGCTCGAGGAGCCGGCGGCGGAGGTTCTGGAGCTCCGTCGTCGTGTCGGGCGTGGGGGCCAGGTACGCCTGGATGCCCAGGTACTCCCCGGCGTGGTGGCCGGCGAGCCAGGCGGCGAGCGCGCGGGAGAACTCCTCTCCCCGAGCGTTCCTAAGGGTCTCCGCCGCGGCACTGCCCGGACCGCCGGCGGGTTGCGTCATCGCTTGGCGGGCGAGCTCCTTGGCCAGCTCCACGTCCGGCTGGTCGAACGGGTCGATCCCGAGGACCATCCCGGCGCTCGCGACCGCCACCTCCCACCGGAAGAACTCCTCGCCCAGGTCCCGCTTGTCGCGGACCCGGATCCGGATCACGGGGTGCCCGGCCGCTTCGAGGCGCGCCGTGTGCTTTCCCAATGCCGCATCGAGGCTGGAGCTCTCCTGGAGCTCGACGAAGAGTCGGTCGTTCCCGTACATCTCGGGCTCGACGAGCGGCTCGCCGACGACCGGCACGATCCCTTTGCCCGCCTTCCCGGTGCTCTCGGCGACGAGCTGCTCGACCCAATCGAGGAACGGGGCGAGGCCCGGGGAGGCGTACAAGGTGAGCTTGTCCCGGCCGTGCGTCGCGAGCTCGCCCAGGAGGGCGCCCAAGGTGAGGCCCGGGTTCTCCTTTACCGGCACGGAGGAGGCGCACGCCTCCGCCATCGTCCAGGCCCCGTCGAGCATTCGACGAACGTCGACGCCGATGAGCGCCGCCGGAACGAGCCCGAAGGTCGTGAGCGCGGAGTAACGTCCACCGACCGAGGGGAGCGCCCGGTAGACGCCACGGAACCGCTCGGCGAGGGCGAGCTTCTCCAGCGGAGTGCCCGGGTCGGTGATGGCGATGAACGGTCGCCCGGTCAGGCCGACGCTCGCGCTCGCGAGGGCGCGGAAGTACCGATGGAAGGCGAGCGGCTCGGCGGTCGTGCCGGATTTGCTCGAGACGATGAAGAGCGTCCGGGAGAGGTCGAGATGTCGGGTGAGGGCCGCCACCGCGTCCGGATGCGTGCTGTCGAGCACGAACAGCTCCGGGAACGCCGGGCGGCTCCCGAAGACGCCCCGGAACACATCGGGGGCGAGGCTCGAGCCGCCCATCCCGAGCAGGACCACGTGCTGGACATCCTCGGAGCGGACCTCGTTGGCGAGCGCCACGAACGCCGCGAGCTGCTCGGGCATGACCTCGGGGAGCTGAAGCCATCCCATCCGGCTCGCTACGTCGCTCGGCGGCGCGGCGGGCCAGAGCGTGGGGTCGCTCCGCCAGAGCCGCTCGGCCACCTTCTTGGCCCGCCACTCCTCCAGCCGGGCCTCGAGGCGGGGCTGGTCCCCGTGGACGTTCGACACCTGGGGGTCCACGGC
>Ga0326728_10024760_pt1 | contig 10832 bp, 15 predicted proteins | sample MB3enrmetagenome_FD_207602 | JGI IMG/M metagenome (GOLD analysis project Ga0326728, IMG submission 207602) | Lab enriched peat soil microbial communities from McLean, Ithaca, NY, United States - MB31MN | ecosystem: Environmental > Terrestrial > Soil > Wetlands > Peat | place: USA: New York...
CTCGACACCTCGCACGATATCCCGTGCTCTGCCTTCGGCCCGTAGTATTTCCCCATGTTCAGAGGGATTATGGCCAGGCCGTATGGGACGCCGACCGGGCTTATGCCGATTGTTCCGTATCCGGCATAGCAGATGGGGCGGACGTAGCATTCCTTCACGCGGTTGCGCCTTATCAGCTCCTTGGTTATCCCGCAGAGCTGCTCAAGGGAGTATTTAATCTCGAACTGGTAGGACTTGGCGCCCTCCAGCAGCCGCCGGTAGTGGTCCTTCATCCTGAAGACCGCTGAGCCCTTGTCCGTGTCGTAGCAGCGCATGCCCTCGAATATTGCCGTGCCATAGTGCAGCGCGTGCGTGAGGATGTGCACCTTCGCGTCTTTCCAGTCCACGTACCTCCCGTTAATCCATATCTTGCGAAGCGCTTTCATGAGACTGCTACGTGCTTGCGCTTTTTAAGTTTTGGTGAGTATGCATCCCATGAAGAAAGTGATAGTGTACTCCGCGACTCACTGCCCGTGGTGCGTCAAAGTCAAGGACTTCCTCAGGCAGAACAACGTTTCGTTCGAAGAACGCGATGCGGTGCAGTACGCGCCAGAAGTGCAGCGCAAGAGCGGCGGGGCCGTCATCCCGGTAACCGACGTCGAGGGTACGATAGTCGTCGGCTTCAACCCGCTGAAGCTCAAGGCTGCGCTCGGCCTGCAGTGAACTCGGGCCGGATACGCAGTGCATGAAGAAGGTCGATGCGAAAATCCCGGTCGATGGATGCGGCGTGCCTGCTCCAGCCATCAGGAAGATTCTGTCCGACAGCGCATAGCATCAGAATTCGTTGGGCTCAGTCCCCTTCGTCCAGGTCGTGCTCGTCTTCGTCGTCTTCGCTCTCTTCGTCTATATCCGGGTCTTCGTCTTCGTCGTCTCCCATGAGGGTTTCACCTTGGAATTCACAACCAATTGCAGGCATGAATTTAAATCGATGCCGTGCGGCCGGGCATAGCCTGCGGAGGAATATCCGGAAAATCATTCCTCTTCGTCATCCTCGTCTCCGCCCTCTTCATCGGTCTCATCTTCTCCGGTATCTTCTTCTTCGTCGTCTCCCATTTTTGCACCTCGTTGCGTGCGTTTACTGTTATCGCCATCGGCACATCATATTTTAATGCATTGCGAACTGCCCCGCAAGCAACAGGGCATGGTGATATTTTATCCATCTCCCTGAATTTTATCTGCTGTTCATAAAAATTTTTAAATGCCGGCTGCGTAATGTAAGCGGTGGTATGAATGTGCAGACACTGTGATGAGAAAATGGGCGGATGCCAGTGCGGAGGAGGCTGCGGCGGCCACTCCTGCGGGTGCGGCGGTTCCAGCTGCGGCCAGGGAAGCTGCAGCTGCCAGGAAGAGGAAGAAGAGTGCGGCTGCCAGTGCCATGAGCCGGAGATGTGCGAGGACTGCGCCAAGAGCGGGCACAAGGTCAAATTCCTCGTGATGAAGGCCATGAAGAAGATGCTGGTGTCCCGCATCAGGGAGAAGCTCGAGAAGAAATACGGCAAGAAGATGGATGCCGTGGCGGACATGGCCTTCGAGGCGTTCGAGAAGCACATCAAGCTCAAGAAGGAGATGATGGCGCAGGAAGAGTTCGACCTCAAGGAGAAGATGATGTCGGTCTTCAAGGAGTAATCTCTTTTTTTCTTATTTTTATTCTTATTTTCAGCGGTTAATCAGCGCTCGTAGTGGAAGTAGTCCCCGCTTGCCCTTTGCTCCGAGTCCAGCGCGCTTCCCGGCTTGTTTATCCTTGGCCTGAAGGTCTCCTTGTCGCGGCGCATTGTGACTCCGGCGCCCTTGAGGAACCCGTTCATGCCGTCCTTCTTGCCCAGGGGTGCCGACGCATGGCCGTCCACCGAGCTTTTTCCGTCGAACACCATCAGCCGGTTGGCTATCGCGTCCACGAACACGATGTCGTGGTCCACGACGAACGCGCTCTTCTCGTTCTCGCTTATCACTTTGCGGAGCAGCGATGCGAACTCGAACCGCTGCTCGATGTCCAAAAACGCAGTCGGCTCGTCGAAGAGGTAGATGTCCGCTTCCGTGGAGAGCGCGAGGGTGAGCGCCACGCGCTGCAACTCGCCTCCTGAGAGCTCGGTCAGCTTCTTGTCCATGAAGCGTATGCCCAGCCTGCGCTTGCATTCCTCGAACACCGCGCCGTTGAGCGGCCGCGAGGCGAAGAGGTCGGCCACCATCACATCCTCTGCGCTGATGTACTGCGGCTTGTAGGAGACCCGGAGCGCTATCTGCTCCCCTTCGTCCGCCTTCTCGGCGCCGACGAGCATCTTGACGAACAGCGACTTGCCCAGCGCGTTCTTCCCGACCAGGCCGAGTATCTCCCCTTTCTTTATCTCCCCTGGCTCGCTGCGGAAGGAGAATTCAGGGAACTTCTTGGCCATCGCACCGTATTTGAGCAGCGTGCGGCTCTTGAGCGCTTCCTCGCTGTGGCGGCTGAACGATATTTCATACGGCCTGAAGCGCACGTTCTCCTCCTTGAGGTAGCCGCCTATGTATTCGTTGATTCCGGCGCGCATGTTCTTTATGCGCGAGACGATGCCGTAGACGTTCTCCTCGCCGTAGACCAGGTAGACGTAGGTGCTCACATAATCCAGTATGGTGAGGTCGTGCTCTGCCATGATGACGCTCTTCCTCTCTGAGAGGTCCTTGAGTATGACCGCGATGCGCAGCCGCTCCTCGATGTCCAGGTAGTTGGTGACTTCGTCGAAATAGTACATGTCGGCTTCCTTGAGCCAGGCCACGGCTATGGCGACCTTCTGCAGTTCCCCGCCCGAAAGATGCGCGACCTTGCGGCCGGTTATCTCCTGCAGCCCGAAGATGCCCACCGCCTCCTTCACCCGCTGCTTCCCTGCGGCGCTGGCCAGCAATGCAGCCACGTCGCCGCTGAAGACGTCCTTTATGCGGTCTATCTGCTGCGGCTTGACGCTCACCCGCACCGAGTTTGCGCTCTTGATGAAATAGCGCCGCGTTTCCAGCGGCAGTTTCTCCGCTATCTGGGCATCGGAAAACTCCTTCCCGAAGCTGGCGAAGTTCGGCTTCACCTGCCTGCTGAGCAGCTTTATCGCAGTTGTTTTTCCGATGCCGTTCTTGCCGACTATGGACACCGCGCCGCCGTCCATGGGCAATGGCAGGCCGTAGAGCCGGAACGTGTTGATGCCGTACTGGTAGACCGGATTGTCCAGCTCGGCGACGAGGTTTATGACCGAGATGCATTTGACCGGGCATTTCTTGACGCACAGCCCGCATCCTATGCAGAGGGGCTCGGCTATGATGGGGAAGGGGCCGCCCTTCTCTGTGATGATGCATTCCTCGCCCATGCGGTTGGGCGGGCATACTTTCTCGCAGACGTAGCCGCAGCGGATGTTTATGCACACGTCGCGGTCTATCACTGCCACTCTCGTCGTCATGATAACCGATAAACCATTCATTCAATGGGCTTAAAATAAGTAGTGCCGGAGCCGGCAGCCCTGCGCCTTGGGAAGATAGAACCGGCGCTCATCCTTTTATCCTGAATGCCCGGACGAACCGGTCCACATCCCTGAGATTCCCGGGGCGGACCGTCATGTGGAGCGCTTGCAGGGCCTTTTCCGCCTTTCCAAGCAGCTCTTTGAGCTGGGGTGCGGTGATGCCGCTAATCACAATGCCATTCTCGGCCGGTTCAACCTGCAGGTTTTTCGGCGCTGGGTCTTTGACGGGCACTCCGGCAACCGCATGAAGCGTGTCTGGCTTGCAGTCGATACGGATGGACTGCGCAGTGGTGCGGATGATGGGTTTCACGCCAACGCCCGGCAGCCTGTACAATGTCATCTGCTCTTGTGCAGTTTCCGGCCGCTGGTCAAGCGGAACGCACGTATGCTTATTCACTGTCCCCTCAGTGGAGGTTTTCTGGATAAAGGGGTGCAGCAAAACGATGGTGGCTGGAACGATCAGGACCTTCTTTTCGAGGCTTATGATGAATTTTTCTGGGTCGATGAAGAGGCCTACGTTTTCCCTGAACAAATAGTCGTGGTTCGGTTTGTCAACGTGCTTCCCGTCAACAATCCAGTAATTGATTGATTCCGGATTGAGGTACTTTGCCTCGAGGGTCCAGCCGGTCGAATCGACCACGTCCATATCCTTAATGAATTTCCCGCCCTGTTCCGGGTGGACCAGGAGTTCCCGTGCCCAGGTCTCGAACTTCGGGGGATATTTACAGAGTGAAAGGTTGGAAGCCAGCTTCATGCCCCGTTTTTCCACCTCTACTTCTGCGGCAAGACGCCCTGCTTTGGAACTCCCTGCTTTGGGATTAAAAAGGCAGACCGGTTTCAAGTGAGGACTCATGGTTACACTTCGCTCTTGGCAGGTAACATAGGCTACAAAGTCCTTAAAAAGATATGTTTTCCCACAACGAACTGCGCTTTCACTGCCTGAGCGCGGCGTCGATATGCGCCATGATGCTGCGGTGCCCGCAGTATTCTGCTATGCGGCGCGCGTCCCAGCCTACGTTATCGAGCGCCCTAACGTATGCAGTGAATTTCGCGGAATCGCCGCCAGAAGCTTCTTTTGCGGCAACGAGCAGCACATACGCGGTCTCCCCGAGCCGCGCCTCCACCGCCCCGGCCTCGGAAAACGGCCTCTGCCCATAAAGCCCCTTGCCCTCGGCCGCCATCATCAGCGCGGTCCGGCCCAGCTTGTTCTTTGCGGTTATGCACGCCCCATGGGCAAGCGCTTCCCGGACGCCTTCGGCATCGCCGTTCCACGATGCGAGCAGAAGTTTCCGGTTCTGCGCGGCCAGCTTCTGCTGGCTTGGCGCTCCCCTGATGTGTTCGGACATCGGCCCCGGCAGTTTCCCTCCTGCCGCAGTCCTCTCCGCCGCGACCGCAACACCCAGCATCTGTGCCATGGCATCCATTGGGCCGGAACCGCTATTTAAGGATTGCGGGATAAATGTTACATTTAAGTGATTAATTGTTCCAAATATAACATACTCCCGGATTAGTTCCTGGATAATGCCGGACGTGCCGGGCGCCTCGCGGGCCGGGGATTCTCCGCTCTGCCGCACCCCTTACCGCTTTGCCGCTGAAAAGAGCCCGGTGGTGTCGATTCCGTGCCGGGCTGCCGTGTCCTTGTATTGATTTGCCAGGGTGCTGTCGCCGCTATGGGGATGCGCTAACGCGAGGTGGTGATACGCTATCGCGAGGTTGAAGTAAACGTCTCCGCCGGAAGACGGGAGAAGCTCCAGCGAGCGCTTGAAGTCTTTTATCGCATTGAGGTAGTCCTTATTATTGAAACGCGCCACCCCGCGGTTGTAGTAAGCGTCTCCATCCTCGGGGCGGAGGCCTATCACCTGGTTGTAGTATCCTATCGCGCTCCTGTAATCGCCTTCCAGGCCCCTCTGCAGATAAGCGTACCCGAGTTGTGCCAGCACGGACCAATTGGTATAACGGAGGGGGTTGACGTCCATCGCTTTTTTGAAGTCGTTTATCGCGCCGCTGTACTGCCCTTTCCCCAGATATGCGTTTCCGCGGTTGAAGTAAAAATCCGAATTTCCAGGGCGGAGGCCTATCGCCTGGCTGAAATTGCTTATCGCGCTGGCCGTGTCCCCGTTTTGGCCTCTCTTGAGGTAGGCGTTCGCGATATTGTTGTAACTTTCTGCCAGCGCGTACTTATTGGCATGATAACGGTTGAGGCCTATCGCCTCGATGAAGTCGATTATCGCGCCGTCAGCATCTCCTTTGCTGCAATACGCCAGTCCGCGGTTGTTGTAAGGTTCCGGGGACCCGGGGTCGAAGAGCATCTCCCTGGTGAAATCCGCTATCGCGCTGTCATATATCCCTTCAGCGTAATATGCCGACCCGCGGTCGCGCAAAGCGAGCGCATAATACGGGTCGAGGCGCAGCGCTTCGCTGTAGTCCAGTATCGCGGCCCGGTAGTCTTTCTTGCTGTAATGCGACAGCCCGCGGTAGAGGTAAGCGAACGTGGAGCCGGAATCGAGGCGTATCATGCTGCTGAAATCGGCTATCGCGATGCTATCATTCCCGGCGTTGTAGGCTGCGATGCCGCGCTTACTGTAGATTTGGGTCGAATCGTGGGCTTCCCGGGCCTCTGAGCGGAAGGAACCTGAAAATACCAGGGGCCCCCCGGCGGAAAATGCCACGAAGGCCGCCAATGCGAGCTTCCTGAAAGGGCGCAGGGGTGCATGCTGCCCCGCGCGCTTGCCGGGTTTCCTATCATGTGCCAGAGCATGGGTGGTCATATAAATCATTTAAATGATGAATAGACCACAATAAAAACCCATATGCCGGTTTGGACCCGGACCGGCGGCCCGCGAATCACCAGGGCAGCAGTATGACTGGGGTGGATGGAATTCGCCTTCCCGATGCCTGCTGATACGATTATTCGCCCAGCAGCGTCTTGAGCTCGGAGGCGTGCTCCTGCTCGTCCATTATGATGTGCCGCAACTTGTGCTCTATATATTCGTATTCGTATTTCAGCTCTGGCTTGGTGCTGTTGAGCTCGGCCAGTATGTTGAAGTAGAAATCCAGCGCGTCATGCTCGTCCTTGAGGTTGACCCGGAGTATCTGCTCTACTCCTTCGGCCGGGTGGCCCACGGACATCTTTATGGACGGGACTCCCCTGAGAATGTCGATGCAGTCGCGGAACATGCCCTCGTGCTTCTGCTCGTCTCCTGCTATCTCCACCAGCCGTTCGGCGATGGAATCCGCGTTCACGCCAGCGACGACTTTCGCGTGGCTCAGGTATTGCGCCCTGGCTGCGTGCTCGAGTTCCAGCCCCTTGTTCAACAAGGCTATCAGTTTGTCTTTTGGCATAAATCTCACCATCAGCGCTTTCCCAGCAAAGCATTAAAATGGTTGAGCGGGTTATCAAATCCTGACGCCGTCCGTCCATCGGGCGGCAACCAGCGACTACATCGAGAGGTGGAACACATGGAAAACCCAGGCATCGAAGAAAGCGAAGAGATAGCAGGCGAGAACGAAGAGATAAACGAGGAAGTGGAAGTGGCTCGCGAGATGTCGGGCGAGGCGGAAGTGCCCCGCTCATCTGGAGCATCCGAAGGGCCCCGGCCGGACAATGCCGCCAGGCGCGACGGCAACACCGTCTACGTCGGCAAGAAGAGCACCATGGGCTACGTGCTGGCGGTGGTGACGCAGTTCAACAACGGCGCGGAAGAGGTCTGCATCAAGGCACGGGGCAAGCTCATCTCCAGGGCAGTGGATGTTGCCGAGATAGTGCGCCACCGGTTCATACCCAATTCCAGGGTGCGGGACATACTGATATCCACCGAGGAGCTCATGTCAGAGGACGGCTCCAAGAACAAGGTCTCCTCGATAGAGATAAAGATACAGAAGTGAGCATTTGGCACGCGTGCTTGACAAGGGCGGCATATTGCTCGCGGTCGTTTTCGGCGCAGTGCTGCTGGTATTCGGCGGCTGGGCATACCTGGCGCTCATGCTGGTATTCCTCGTCTTGGCGGTCATGGTCACGCAATACGAATACGGGATAAAGCACGAGCTGGGGCTCTACGAGCACGAGCGCGGCTGGGAGAACGTGCTGTCCAACGGCCTGCTTCCGGCCATACTCGCGGTTCTCAGCCCGCTGGCCGGGCCGATGCCATTCATAGCGTCCGTGGCCGCGGTCACAGCGGACAAGTTCGCCTCGGAAATCGGGGTGCTGGCGGCCGAGAAGCCCACCTTCCTGCTCGATTTGAAGCCGGTCAAGCCCGGAACGAGCGGGGCCATGAGCAGGATAGGCACGGTGGCGTCGCTGGCAGGCTCGACCGCCCTGGCAGTCTGCGCAATGTTCGCCTTCGGCATCAACCCGACCCAGGCGCTGCTCATAAGCCTCTCCGGCTTCGCGGGCTGCATCGCGGACACGCTCTTCGGGGTGCTGGAGGAGCGCGGCATCGGCACCAAAGGCACGACGAACTTCATCTGCGCCCTCGTGGGGGCGATACTGGCATTCATATTCATACACTAGGAGGTCATGACATGCGCGCATACGTATTAGCAGGCGGGGAAGGGACGAGGCTGCGGCCATACACCTACACGGTGCCGAAGCCGATGCTGCCGCTCGGCGGCAAGCCGATACTGCAGTACGTGCTGGAGAACCTCAAGCGCTGCGGGATAAAGGATGTGGTCATCACATGCGGCTACCTGCACGGGCAGATAACATCGTATTTCGGCGACGGGAGCGCGCTGGGCATGAAGATAGCGTATTCCATCGAGAATGAGAAGATGAACACCGCCGGCTCGCTGCTCAACTGCAGGGAGAGGCCGAAGGAGACGTTCATAGTCGCCATGGGAGACCACCTGACCAATATCGACATGGCTGACATGGTGAGGCAGCACAAAAAAAGCGGGGCGATAGCGACCATAGCGCTATACCACGCGAAAACCCCGCTGGAATACGGGGTGGCGAAGGTGAAGGACGGCAGCGTTGTCGGCTTCGTCGAGAAGCCGGTGCTGGAGCACGATTACAACACCGCCATATACGTCTTCGAGCCGGAGATATTCGGCTTCATAAAGGGCAGGGAGGACTTCGCAAAGGACGTGTTCCCGCGCGTGCTCGCTGCCGGCAAGAGGATAAACGCGTACGTCTTCGACGCGGTCTGGTTCGACATCGGGCGCGTAAGCGATTACGAGCGCTTCCGGGACATATTCGACATCAGCAGGCTGCTGAATCAGCGGAAGTAGGCTACCGCGATGCTAAAATGACTGCCTGGGAGGGCGCCATCGGCACATTTTAAAACGCCTGCTCCGAATGCCTCAGTGTGGGATACATCGAAGAAAGCCTGATGAGCGGCGAGGAAGTGCTCTATCGTGCCAAGCTGCACTGGGGCATGGTGTTCTGGGCGATAGTCCGGTTCGTCATCAATGAGGTTTTGCTGGGCATATTGCTGGCGCTGGCCCTCGTCTTCCTCCCGGCCATGGGCGCGACAATATGCGCGCTCCCAATCTGATTATCCTGGGGCTTGGGATGCTCCTCACGCTCATCAACACGGTTATCGCCATCATCGAATATTTCTACACCGAAGTCGCGGTCACGAACAAGCGGGTGCTCGCGAAAAAGGGGATTTTGCACCGGAAATCCATAGAGATACTCCTCTCCCAGCTCGAGGGCGTGAGCGTAGACCAGACGTTCTTCGGCCGCATCCTGGGCTACGGGACGCTGGTCCTCACCGGAAGCGGCGGCACGAAGGAGAACTTCGGCTCCATCAGCATGCCATTCGAGCTCCACAAGCACATACTGGAGCAGATAGAAGCGCTGAAACACACGCCGAAGAGGACGAAAAAAAGCAAATGAGGCATTCATAAGGTGGGCATATGGATAAGGTGATTGCGGCTCTGCTGGTGGGGATATTTCTTCTAAGCTCGGTTTCGGTTGTGAACGCCCAGGACATACCCGGCTCATGCGTAGAGGGCTCGTGCACCTGCGACGGGGTCAATTTTTTCACATGCCCGTGCGATGCCAATCCCTGCACCACGTGCGCCCCTGGGACTCCGGTATACCAGGAGGAGGGATGCGCGGCCGGCCAGAATACAGTGGAAACCACGCAGCCCTCAGAGGCAGCAAGCACCGCCATGCCCCAGATTTCAGGCAATTACGCGGCGTCATTCGCGAATGAGCTCGCTTCATCGGTAAGTTCCATAGAAAGCATGCTGCAGGGCATTTTCGGCGGGTCTTCGTCTTCCAAGACGGCTTACGGGAACCAGGTAACCCTGCCGTACAGTGTCAGCCCTTCGGCACCCATCTGCAGCTACGGCGCCATATATGGGGGGGATGGCCAGTGCCATGCCGAATGCGGAGATACCGGCACTTATTGCGCGGGGGGTTCGCAGTGCGTGGATGGCCAGTGCACATGCGGTACCGGCGAAATCCTTGGAGAGGACGGCCAATGCCATCCGGAATGCGGCAGTGGAACCTATTGCACAGGGGATACGCAGTGCGTGGATGGCCAGTGCGTATGCGACTCAGGAGACGTCCTGGGACAGGATGGCGCATGCCACCCGGAATGCGGTTCAGGCACGTACTGCACCGGGACGGACGTATGCGACAACGGGCAATGCGAAGCTCCCAACCCCTGCAATTCGGGTGACATCATGGGAGAGGACGGCCAGTGCCATGCCGAATGCGGCACGTCAGGCACGTATTGCACCGGAACTTCGCAATGCTACAACGGGCAATGCCTGAGCTGCCTGGCAGGGTATTACCTGGCCAGCAACGGCTATTGCTACCCGCAGACCAGCACATCGACAACCGCTCCTCCGACGGTCAGTTCTGCAGGTTCCCAGGTGTGGAACCTGACGGCCGGCGACCAGACCGCGACCGTGATACTGCAGCCGTCCAATTCCAACGGCACGACATATGTCGGTTTCAGTGAAATCTCCGGCAGCCCGGGATGGTGGATTCTCGACAAGGCCGGCGACCGGGTGGAGCGCATGAACATCGAGGGAGATGTGGCCTATGGCAGCCCCGGCGACAGCTGGAACTTCGTCAACTTCACCTCCTCAGGCAGCAGTTACCAGTGCACGGGAAGCGCCGCGGGCACGGCCAATGGCAATTTCCCGGACTCGAACACTGTCCAGGGGACGGAAAGCATAACCTGCATCAGCCCGACCGGCACGATAGCGAACGGCGGCGTCTGGAGCGGCAGCGGCCCCTGGAGCGGGAAAAGGGTCGGGTAGCCGCCCGGCATGGATTGCTGTTCAGAACCACGTAAGCAGCAATCCGAATCCGAACGAGAGGGAATTGCAGGCGAAACTCACGAAGAAAGCGTCATACCA
>Ga0326728_10024761_pt1 | contig 10831 bp, 8 predicted proteins | sample MB3enrmetagenome_FD_207602 | JGI IMG/M metagenome (GOLD analysis project Ga0326728, IMG submission 207602) | Lab enriched peat soil microbial communities from McLean, Ithaca, NY, United States - MB31MN | ecosystem: Environmental > Terrestrial > Soil > Wetlands > Peat | place: USA: New York...
GAGACCGAGAGAATCTTACTGCATAATGGTGGTTTTTCAAGAGGTTACTGAAATGATAGCCAAAGGAAAGATGGGCACACCCCCTCTCATGGTCAAACCTTGTGTGAACGGAACAACCGTGAGGGAATGAATGGACAGGCGTCTTCCGGCAAGATGTTTCAGAGTATCCGTGCCGTACAGGCAGGAGGGTCCAACAGAAAATGCATAATGAAATGAGTGCTTGTTGATCATTATTGTACAGGAGGTTCATACGCATGAAAAGAAACCGGCTTATCATTTTCACGATTATCTGCGCAGTCATAGCCCTGCTCGGGCTAATCACCTATCAGCGGTTTTTGGCCGTTGGCGTTATCGTTTTATTCTGCCTGGCTCTGTTTGTCTGGTATGTAATCGAAAAACTGTCAGCGATCCAGCAGAGTCTCGAAAAGATTGAGCGGCATTTGGATGAGATACGAAGATCTAGGCCGTGAGCCGCGCGAAGTTTTCCGCTGCCGGCGCAGTTACCGGGAGAGAGTTCTTTTTTTGAGGAAACCCTGGAAAGCGGTCGGGTACAACCGATCTTTTTTCCCGGCACCGGGCGTTATTGAAGAGAGCATATGCATTGTGCTTAAAATTCCGGTGGCTGGAGAGATGAGATAAACCAGCGGATCCTGGGAAGAAACCGGAGAGTTATGATACTATCATCAATCGTCTGATTGAATTTTATTTGGAACATCCCCATAAGTGGACCGATTTTCTTCTTTTTGAGAATAGCAAAAACCTTCAGGATTTCCCCGAAAAAATCATTTTACCACAATGGCAGGAAAATAATCCCTTCTCTTTTTTGCCAATGCCGGAGCAAACAGCAATCGCCAGAGCCGGTATCCCGCGTGAATCGTAATCGCTGCAAATGCCCCCATGAGCGCGACGGCGGCCGGGTGAAAACATCCATATTTTCCGGCGAGATCGAACAGAAAAACAATTGCCATAACGCATACCGGGATCTGCAACGTGTAACCCATGACCAGAAGGAATGAGGGGGGCTCATCAGGCATAACCCGTAATCTGTAAGCAGATATCATTTTCATCTCCTGCAGGGCCTAAAATTCCGGTGGCTGGTGAGATTTTCCCGGAAAAACCCGGGCGCCTTTGTCCAGAATGATATTTTGGAGCCGGGGGGTAAGCGCCCGGGATGGTTGTATTGATCCGGGTTGACGAACTCAGGTCACCAGACACCGGGGAAGTATTTGTCGGATACGAGAATAAACTTATGCACATAATGTGCGTTAAGCCCTAAATGTGCATGACCCATATTGAAATCTAATGAACGAGAAAGAAAATACCGTCAAGTCACGCCTTCATTACGGTACTGATTCTCTCGATCTTACTATCCCCACCGATATCGTCAAGTCCAAGAAGGTTAATCCCGGCGATGTCTTTCGACTGATCGTGAAGGAAGAAAAAGGCAATCTTATTTTACAATACGAGCGCGTCTACAAGACGAAAACGTAAGATGGTGGTGGAAACACATCACGACTTCGCCCTTTATTGCGGCAGATTGAACCCGAGAAGTGTCGAAGGGTATTAAAAAAGTTCACTTTCCCTCAAAAAAGTAAACGTCCAAAACTAAAATAGAAACTTCCATATGTCTTGTTTCACATAGTTAATTTTCATGAAGGTTGCGGCGTTAGATGAAGTTGATGATCTGGAGACTGCGGTATTTTCTTTTCCTGCAATTCGCGGCACTCAAGCGGGTAGAGAATATTATTCCGCTATGGTTCAGCTGAAGCTCGTTCCGACAATTTTTCGATTCAACGAATCGGAAGTTCCAGCACAGGTTAGAGCACAACGCGTTCTGAATCACGCACGGATTCCAGAAATTGCACACTATATTATAAGCAATCCCCACGACTACGTTTTTTCATCAATTGCAGCGTCAATAAGTGAAGTTCCGGTAAAATTCGTTCCCGCTCCACAAGATAACCCGAATAGCAGAGTCGGAAAAATTATCATACCCATGGGCGCGAGGGTTCTCATCAATGATGGGCAACACCGAAGAGCGGCAATCGAATCAGCTCTTAAAGAGCGGCCAGAGCTTGGCAATGAAACAATATCCGTGGTTTTTTTTATAGATACAGGATTGAAGCGCAGCCAGCAGATGTTTTCAGATCTGAACCGTCACGCTGTGAGACCGACAAAATCTATAAGCATTCTTTACGATTCACGAGAGGCATTCGCTCAATCTGTACGTGATATCGCAACTTCACTTCCAATTTTCAAAGATCTCACCGAATTTGAAAAAACATCAATCTCAAACAGATCAAGAAAAATGTTCACGCTCTCTACGATTTATCAAGCGACCGCTGCACTTCTCGGAAAGAAGACTAAAGTAAAAAAAATAACAAATGATGAGGAAAAACTTGCCTCCAAATATTGGAATATAGTGGCTGATAATATTCCCGAGTGGCAACAATTGATCCGAGGAGATGTTGCCAGCAGTTCACTTCGTAATGATTTCATTCACGCCCACGGAATCGCTCTTCATGCACTCGGTCTTGCGGGTCATGCCCTCATTGAAGAATATCCTGATACTTGGGAAGAAAAATTGGAAAATCTTCATAAGATTGACTGGTCTCGTTCAAATGCAGAGGTCTGGGAAGGGCGTGCAATGAATAACGGAACTATATCCAAATCCCAGATGAATCTCGCATTAACCACAAACTACCTCAAATATATCTTAACCTTACCTCTTACGAAAGAAGAAGAAAAAAATGAAAAGAAATACCAGACACAAGTTCGTGGAAAGTTAAGATGACCTCCAAAAAAACTCCTAACGGAACGACCGATTCAGTATTCGATAAAAAAGGTTTGCAGAACATTTATCGCGAGATTCGAGAAGTTTACCTTAGTGACAGCCGCCCGTGGGTTATTGGTTATAGTGGTGGAAAAGATTCAACAACTGCTCTTCAACTCGTTTGGTATGCAATTGCAGAATTACCGGAAGAAAAAAGAACAAAACCGGTATTTGTCATTTCCTCTGACACCCTCGTTGAAACGCCGGTAATTGTGGACTATCTTACAACAACTCTGGAGCGGATCAATAAGACGGCAGCAGAAAAGAAAATGCCATTCAAGGCATTCAAACTCACCCCTCGCATCATTGATTCATTCTGGGTGAATCTTATCGGAAAGGGATATCCAGCGCCAAGCACCCAGTTCCGGTGGTGCACGGAACGATTGAAGATCCGTACCGCAGACCGGTTCATTCTTGAAAGTGTCACAAAATACGGCGAGGTCGTCATGATCCTCGGCGTACGAAAAGGGGAAAGTGCAACCCGTGATCAAGTGATGAACCTGTATAAAATCGAAGGATCAAAACTCTCTCATCATTCCCGATTTCCTCAGTCGTATGTGTACACACCGATCGAAGAATTTTCAGTTGACGATGTCTGGACTTACCTGCTGCAAAAACCATCGCCCTGGGGGAACAACAACCGGGATCTTCTCGCGCTCTACAAAAGTGCTCAGGATGGGGAATGCCCTCTTGTTGTTGACACTGAAACAGCTTCCTGTGGGAACAGTCGGTTTGGATGCTGGGTCTGTACAGTCGTGCAGAAAGACCGGAGCATGGAAGCACTTATTGAAAGTGGGGAAGACTGGATGGAACCCCTTCTTGATTTCCGAAATGAGTTAGCTGAAACCCAGATCCCGGAGAAGAAACTCGAATACCGGGATTACCGTCGGATGAATGGAAAAGTAAAATTCATGCAGGCCGGTGATTCCAAAAAAGTTATTCCTGGTCCCTATACCCTTGAATACTCAAAGATATTACTAAGAAAATTGCTTGAAGCACAGAAGAGTGTGCGTAAAAATGGTCCCAATCCAAACTTTTCGCTGATCCTATTGGAGGAGCTCCAAGAAATACGTCGTATCTGGATGACACAGAAGAGCGATTGGAATGATTCGGTCGTAAAAATCTACGAGGAGGTCACAGGAGAACGTCTCGACTGGACGAAGGATGATCTCGGCTCATTTTCCCAATCTGAACAGGATCTCTTAAAGAAAATCTGTGATGATCAAAAATTACCCCTCCGTCTCGTAACAAAACTACTGGATGTAGAGAGGCAGATGCAGGGAATGACCCGCCGTTCATCGATTTATAATCGAATCGGTGAGGTGCTGTCTGAAGATTGGATTTCAGAGGACGAAGTAAAGAAGGCTCTTATAAATCCAAAAGCAGTTGATACAAAACGCCGAAGTCTCCGATATGTGTGAGGTTTTGTCATGTTATTACACTCACTTACACTCGAAAACATCCGAATTTTCAAAGGCAAAAATAGACTAGATTTCACACCGATCCTTACTTCGGACGTAAAAAAACCTATCATTCTAATTGGAGGGAAGAACGGTGCCGGGAAAACTACTCTCTTCGAATCCATTCTTCTCTGTCTCTACGGTCAGCATGCCCCTGGCAGTTTGATGTCAAAAACAAAATATGAGCAGTACATCCGACAGATCGTTCCACGGAGTAAAAAATTAGAAGCCGAGCTTATTCCAGCAATTGAAATTGTGTTTGAATTTACTCATTCGGGAATACGAAACACCTATGGTGTTCGACGTGAATGGTCACTCGGGCCAAAATTTTCCGAGAATTTGACAATCACATGCGAAGGAAGTATACTTTCAGAGCTCGAAAAGGACCAATGGCAGGATCTTCTCAATGAACTCATCCCCCCCCGGTTTGCTCGACTCTTCCTGTTTGACGGGGAGAAGATCCAGAACATCGTAGATGATAATGACGAAAATAATTATCTTCAGGATTCTTTCAAATCATTGCTTGGCCTTGACATCGTTGACCATCTCAAAGCTGATTTAGGAATTTATTTAAGCCGTCATCTAAGGAGTTCAGATATAAGTGCGATCAATAAACAGATGAAGGAAACTACTTCTGAAATAGGGAAAATCGAGGAAGAAAAGGAATATTTGGAACAGGAACGCGCCAAGGTCCAGGGCCAGAGTGAGAGAGTTCAATTGGAAATTGGAAAACAAGAACAACTCCTTGCAAGCGAGGGCGGTGGCTTCGCCCGAATACGAGATGATATGAAAGCCGAGAAGGTACGGCTTGATCAATTTGTGGTAAAAACGGAGAATGAGATAAGTGAATTATGTGAAGGTTTGTTTCCTTTCGCGATAACACCAAAATACTGTGAGTCCCTTAAAAAAACTCTGATTGAGGAGGACAAAGTCCAGGCTCATGCGCTTTCGCAAGAAATAATTCATGCAAATATTGAAGAATTGAACAAAATCATTCAATCCCCCGCCTTTTGGTCGGATGTGTCTGTTCCCTCATCCCAGAAAGAAAAAGTACGGGAGAAACTTGTCGATCTAATGTATCAGCACTTGGTTACTGATGATAGCGTGAAGAAAAAGAAGTTAGTTCATCATCTTTCTCAACACGAATACAAACAACTCCTGCAATGGATCGAAGAGGCAACGAAGACAACTCCTAAGAAGATGAAAGAGCTATCTGAACAACTTGAGAAATTGACTGCACAGCGCCTCAAGATTGCCGAAATGATCAATAAGGCCCCTTCGGATGAGGTGATAGCTCCACATATCACTAAGCTCAATGAATTAAATCAGAAAATTGGCCAATGTTCCGAGCAACTCAGGTCGATTAACGAATCAATTCGACAGATTGATCTACGACTAAATGAGCTAAACCGCCAACGGAAAAAATTTGAGGAAGAAATTCAAGGAGCAAAGGGCGGCTCGATAAAGATGGAACTTGCCCTGCAGGTCACTACAGTTCTAAACGAATACGCAAAAGAACTCCAGAAACAGAAGATCAATTATCTCGGTGATAATATCCTGTCATGCTTCAACCGCTTGATACGGAAAGACGATTATGTCCAGAAAATTCTGATCGACGAGAATTACAATATTATCTTGTATGATGCCGACGGCAACACTATTCCAAAAAATCTACTCTCCGCTGGAGAGAAAGAGATCTTTGCCGTATCTTTGCTTTGGGGGCTCACCCTTACTTCTGGACGACAACTTCCATTTATCATTGACACTCCACTTGGGAGGCTCGATAGCGAACATCGAGGAAATCTTGTAATGGATTTCTTCCAACATGCTGGCGACCAAATGATCATCTTCTCCACGGATACCGAGATTGACAAGGAATATTTCCGGATCCTTCAGCCACAGATTGCCCGGGCATATCATCTCGACTATTCCAAGAAAGAGCGCCATACATCAATCTCACCGGGCTATTTCTGGCAAGAGGTGGAATCATGAGAAGCAGTTTCTATCGTCTCCGGATCAGTGAGAAAGCCACATTCAGGCTCAGCCAGTTGAAAGGAAAAACCGGACTAACACCGAATATCATCTGTCGAATAGCAATTTGCTATTCACTTAATGATCCCTCGATTCCCAACCCTGCAGATTACGATGAAAGAGGGCAGGAAATCAACCGTTATTCCCTGACAGGGGAATGGGATACCTTCTTTATTGCGCTCGTAAAAGAACGATGTATTCACGACAAACTTGACCCGGAAGAAGATCTGTACGATCAGCTCCGAGCACACCTGAACAGGGGTGTATTCGGGATCTTCCCTCAAATCAAGAGTCTCGGAGATTTCCGTATCCTTCTGGTACATCAGGCTGCGGGGATCAAATCTGGTATGTTATCCGAGGGGCATTCGCATGGAAAAAATTAACCGTCCAATATACATGGACTCTCACGCCACCACACCGGTGGATCCCCGTGTACTTGAAGCAATGCTTCCCTATTTTTCCGATATCTTCGGGAATGCTGGCAGCATCGACCATGCATATGGAGCTGTTGCTGCCGAGGCCGTGAAGAAAGCCCGGGAACAATGTGCCCACCCCTTGAACGCCCATCCCGAGGAAATCATTTTCACAAGCGGGGCGACCGAGGCAAATAATATCGCCATCCTTGGGACCGCTGAGCAGTACGCCGAGAAGGGTGATCACATCATCACCTGTGTTACCGAGCACAAGGCAGTTCTCGATACCTGCAAACATCTCCAGAAAACTGGGAAGTCTGTGACGTTCTTACCGGTCGATCAATACGGCCTTGTCGATCCGGGTCAGGTTGAAGATGCCATCACGGACAAGACTGTTCTGATCTCCATCATGACCGCCAATAACGAGATTGGTACGATTGCTCCCATCAAAGAGATTGGAAAGATCGCACACGAGCATGGCGTGATCTTTCACACCGATGCAGCGCAGGCAGTCGGGCATATTTCGATAGATGTTAAAGAGATGAATATCGATCTCCTCTCATTTTCCGGTCACAAGATCTACGGCCCCAAAGGGATCGGGGGGTTGTATATCCGGGGCAGCAATCCCCGAGTAAAACTGGCACCAATTGTTTTTGGCGGTGGGCAGGAGAAAGGGCTCCGGTCAGGTACGCTGAATGTGCCGGGAATTGTTGGGCTCGGAAAGGCGCTTGCAGTCGCCGAGAAAGAGATGGCAAAAGAGGAGAAGCAATACCGCAAATGGACCACGCAGATGTTCGATGCGTTCAAAGATGCGTATCCCTCTGTGATGCTGAACGGACATCCCACGAAAAGACTCGCTCACAATCTGAATGTATGTTTCCCCGGCATTGAGAGCAAGGCGCTGATTCATCTGTTGAAGGATGACGTGTCGATCTCTGCCGGGTCTGCGTGTACGACAACAAGTGTTGAACCGTCGCATGTGTTGTTGGCAATTGGGCGGACAGAAGAGGAGTCGCACTGGGCGGTGCGGTTTGGGTTAGGGAGAGGAAATACAGAAGAAATTATTGAATATACGATAATCACACTAAAGGACGATTTAAATAAAATAAAAAAAATTTCTGATATTTGAGTCAAAAACGGGATTTTTGAGTTAACTACCCTTTTAAGATCAAACAGATCACAATATCTATTTAAACAGATGGAAATAATCCATCCATATGGATTTTGAATTTAAACAAGGTCTTAATTTGTTAAATTATTTGTTAGACCTTGGATTTAAAACTCGCAAATCCGATGAACTTGAATGTATATCATATAATGTGAATCTAAACCTTGCTATTCGTCTCTTCTCTGAATATCCACATATTAGAAAAATCATTTTTCATGCAAATTCCCAAAATTTTTCCATTTCAACGGAACAAAGGGGTCAACTTTTAAAATTAATAGAATCAGAAAAAATTGTGATCAATCACATTTCAAGAAACGAACTTTGTATTCATTCAAAGGTATATCGTTTCAAAAAAGATGGAAATTTCACATTGGGGGCAATAACATCAGCCAATTTTTCCGAGAATTCCAACCTTAATTTTGAATCAATGTATATTAGCGAAAGATTAGACTTCATCGAAGACCTTGGAAGTGGAGTAGCTGAAAAGTTACAACTATATGAAATAAAAGAGAAAAAATCACTTCCTGAATCAATCGTTCAAATACTTGATTCGGATCGAAAAATTGATAAACGATTTGTTGAGGGGCTGTGGGTTCATCAGCAGGCAATCCTTGAATGGCTTGCCCTTCGACGAAAAGGGATTGTCAATATTCCCCCGGGTTGTGGAAAATCTCGGATAGCAATAAGATATATTCAGTATTTATTTAACCGAAACAGAAAAACAACAGTGATAATCTTAGTCCCTACAATTACTTTGATCAATCAATGGAAACAAATTTTAAAAAATGAGGGAATTGATGCGTTCGAAGTAGATATGGATATGAATAATATCGGTCAGTACTTTGCAAATCCCACTGAAAAAGTGATTATAACACTTTATTCAAGATTTTTTGAGAAATATCCGATAATTTTACAAAAAATCAGTATGTTCAAGCCAGACTTATTGACTATTTCTGATGAATGCCATAATCTTTATAGCAGCCTCGAAGATCTCGAACGCTATTATTCTCAAATTTTGAGGTCTGGTACTCCGTTTAAACAAAGTTATTTCCTCTCATTATCAGCTACCATTGATTCTTTTATTCAGGAAAATGTTGACCGATTTATTGCATTAAATGGTGGCGAACAAAATCGTTTTTCTATCTCAATACCCAGTTTCTATAGTTATTGGAATAACCTCAATAAGACACCCTGTTTGAAGCCCATCATGTATCAACCCCTGTATTATAACTTAAGCCTTTCAGAGATGCAAAAATATCTAGAGTTAAGCCGGTTTGTGGGGATAGAATCTCAAAATGTCACACTCCAAGGAGATAATTCATTTGACGCTGCGATTAGAAGGGCACAATATGTAAGGGGTCTTGAAGGGAGTTACAAAATATTAAAAAGTTATATTCAAACACATATCGAAGCCTTCAATCGCGGTAATACAATCATTTTTGTCCCAACACATGAATTTGCTGAAGAATTAAGAACATTTTTAGTTAATACTAAAGGATGGAATCCAAAATCTTCTGCATATGTATACGATTCAAAAAAATCCGATATGTATCTTCAACATGCGTTAGAACAATTCAAAAATAATCTTGGTTTTTGCTTGATTTCAGAAATCATGTTGTCAGAAGGATTCGACATCCCAGTGATATCCCGGGTTGTTTTACATGGATCGCACAAATCACAAAGAGACTGGATCCAAAAAATAGGAAGGGCAATTCGATTCGATCCAACAAATGAGAGTAGCCTTGCTGAAGTAATTGATTTAGTTTTTTGCAATCCCACTGGGAAAGTGTTACCTATTGAAGAAGAGAGATACGAAACATTAAAGTCGATTTCTAAATAATTTACAATATAATTGGGGGGAATTAGTACGGGTTCAGATAAACCAATTGTCATTCAAGAGAGAATAAATCAAGTTCTAAACGAGGAATTTACAAAATTGTTACGGGAAAATGAGGATGATTTGCTTCTAAAATTTCTCATTAACGACGAACTCAAAAATTATACAATCGATCAACTTAAAGAAATTCTGCCAGAGGTAAAATAATGGCCCAAGATGTTTTTTTTGAATTCATCGACATTAAGGGATATCGAGGAAGGAATTTCGAATTGAAAATGAACCCTCCCGGTGAGCATACCGTATTCATAATGGATGGAAATACCGGCAAGACCACGACAATCGAACTTATTCGTTGGTGTTTCAAGCATAAGGAATCGGAAGCTGTTGGAAAATTTCGGCACATGTGGATTGAGCCTGCACATGTATTAGATATGATGAAACATGGCCCACAAACCTGTACAATCAAAATTTCTTTTTCAGATAAGAAACATCGTTACTTATTCACGCGTGTGACCAAAGGCGAATATCTTAACGAAATCGACGATAATAAAAAAATCATAGGCGACCGGATTAACGAGGTCCTTGATACACTGGAAATTGATTCCGGTGCCGATGTAATCTCTGGAGATCGAGTAAACCAATATCTACGCGAACAATTCCGATTCGGTCAATCTGTTGATTATTTCTGTTTCGACGGAGAGAGAGCCCGCGACCTTTTAATTAAAGCATCCGATGTCGATAATCTCGACTTTTTAACATCCTTGATCAATACGCGGGCAACTCATCCAATATTGAATCATTATAATGAACAGCTGGAAGCGTTGAAACGAAAAATCTATACAAAAGCGAAGTCGCGAGCCCCAGATAGAAAAATTAAAGAATATATTGAAAAAATTGAGGATAAGGAAGGTGAACTCAAAGCTGCGAGGGATTTGTTAAGATCAAATCGGGATGAACTTGCCCCGATTATAGAGGCAATCAGACTTAAAAATGATGAAATTTCTGAATTGGATAAAAAACGAATTCAAATCCAATCAGAAAAATATTCTGAAAAACTAGATTATGAACGACAGATAGATTCAATCAAAC
>Ga0326728_10024763_pt1 | contig 10829 bp, 6 predicted proteins | sample MB3enrmetagenome_FD_207602 | JGI IMG/M metagenome (GOLD analysis project Ga0326728, IMG submission 207602) | Lab enriched peat soil microbial communities from McLean, Ithaca, NY, United States - MB31MN | ecosystem: Environmental > Terrestrial > Soil > Wetlands > Peat | place: USA: New York...
GTTCAGCGTCCATTGCGTGTCGGCCATAACCCCGAAACTCCATGGGGTCGATGAACCGCCTCCCGACGCCTGAGCAAGCGCCATTGTCGTTCTCGACAGCAGGACGGCTCCTGCTGCTCCTGCCGCAGCACGCGTAAGAAACTGGCGCCGATCAAAGCCGGCTCCATTTGCCTTGATTCTTTTCACCATTGCTCTTCTCCGTTTCATCGTTGTTAACGTCAATGTTTCTGAAGCCTCGACCGGAAGAATCGCACGGGAGAACGTAGATAATTTAGTTCGGCCGGATGGATGGCAAACCAAGAGTGCCGGAGTGAGCTCCATCACCTTGCATACCGGAGTCATTTCTTCCGCAGGAGGATTCGGCTGATGATCTCTGGCTGAGAACTTAGGCGATAATTCTTACGGCGGAGTGAACCTTCCGTGAAAATCGGCTGCACCGGGCCAATTCCCTGTGAAAAAAGGAAGCGGGCCCTCGCCGATTTACGACGATGTCGCGTCGAGGCTTCTCACCGGCGATGGAACGGCCTAAACTTAGTCAGGAGCCCTCACGCCATTGAAATCCGGTTTCGTCGCCATTATCGGCCGCCCCAACGTTGGCAAGAGCACGCTGCTCAACGCGCTGACCGGCGAAAAGGTCTCCATCGTCACGGCCAAGCCGCAGACCACCCGCGACCGCATCGTGGGAGTGGTTGAAGTGCCGGCGCGCAAAGGCCGTCACCCTGCAGCCCAGATCGTCTTTCTCGATACGCCCGGCGTTCACAAGCCCGGCTCCCAACTCGACCGCCGCATGCTCCAGGAGATTCACGAAGCGCTGGACTCCCGCGACCTGGTGCTGGTGCTGGTGGATGCGACGCGGAAAACCGGACTGAACGAAGATTCTTCCCAGATATTAGAATCGAGTCCCTCCGACAAGCTCAGCACAACTTCCGGAACTTCCACAGATGGGGATCGCTCCCAGGTCTCAAAATCGAGATCCTTCGGCAATCTCAGGACGGGCTCTGGGGCACCCGACCGGTCCTCGGAAGACGAATTCCTCTTCAAACTGCTCGAGAAGCTCGATTGCCCGGTCTTCCTCGTCCTCACCAAGATCGACCTTGTGCGCAAGGATCTGCTTCTGCCTATGATTGAATCGCTCACGCGCCGTTACCGGTTCGCACAGGTGATTCCCATCAGCGCTCTGAAGCGCGACGGTCTCGATCTGCTGGTGGAAAAGATCGTCGAGGCGCTGCCGCGGGGTGAGCGCTACTTCCCCGCCGATCAGTACACCGAGCAGCCCATCCGCTTCATGGTCGCGGAATTAATCCGCGAGAGCGTTCTCATCGAGACCGGCGAGGAGGTCCCTTATGCCTCGGCTGTGGTGATTGAGACTTTTGAGGAGCCCGAGCCCTCGCCGAGGCCCGGCAAAAGGCCGCTCACCCGCATCGGCGCCGTGATTTACTGCGAGCGCGATGGGCAGAAAGCCATTCTGATCGGCAAGGGCGGCGCCAAGCTCAAGTCCATCGGCACGGGCGCTCGGCGCAAGATCGAATCTCTGCTGGGCACGGCCGTCTATCTCGAGCTTCATGTGATCGTCGAGCCCGGCTGGCGCGATTCGCACGCCTTCGTCGAGTCGCTGGACTGGCGCAACCAACTGCAGAAACTGGCCGCCGAACAGATCGATGAATTGCCATCGGGCAAATCTACGGAAGAGGCATGATCCGCCGTAGATCCCGGAGCCTCCGTGCTATCCTCCCGCACATGAGCACTCCGCATCCAACGCCGCCAATGAAGAACTGGCTGGTTCGCCTCATCCCGCCACGGCCCAGCTTCGCCGAGGACATCACCGCTGCCGAGAGCGCCACCATGGACGCCCATGCAAAATATCTCCGGGGTCTCTTCGAGCGAGGCGTCTGTCTCTTTGCCGGCCCTGTCTTCGATCCCCGTGGAGTGTATGGAATCGCCGTCCTGGCAGCCGAAGATGAAGCCGCCGCGCGAGCCTTTGCCTCGGCCGATCCCTGCGTCCAGGCCGGCCTTCAGCGCATGGAGATCGCCGAGATGCGGCTCGCCTTTCCGCCCCGCGCGCAATAGTTTCGCGTGAAAGCAAAGGTCCGGGAAGCGGGCTTCGTCAAGGCCGTATCTCCAGAGCCATCACTGGCCATTCAGCCCTGAACAGCGCTCACCCCGGTAATCGGAGATGCCGGGGCGTCTTCGCCGCCACGGCTGCGCTTTCTCTCAACCTCTTCCTTGATTGTGCAAAGGGCATGGTTCCACACCACGTCGTGCACGAATCCAGGGAACATAAGCCTCATGAACTGCCATGCAATGCGGCCCGCCAGGCTCTTGCCAGTCTTGTAGTAGAAGGCTGCGTAGATCGAAAGTCTTCGGTTTCCATCCAGGGTCGGCGCAACATGGAAGATGATCTTTCCGCGATCCACAATCCGCTCCTCGGCCTCGTAAAGCAAGCCCTCTGAGTTCACCCTGCGCGTCAACTGCAGTTTCACGGTCAATCGCAACAGCGGAACTCGATAAAGGATGACCGATCCGACCTGGTTGGGCGGTCCTGCGATCTGCCGAGCGTGAACGAATCGCACCTTCAGGAACCTGGCGTCGGGCTGGCCGTACTTGCCAAGCTGCTCCATGATCTCAGTCTCGGAACCGCGGATCTTGATGGCGTACATGCGCTCGAATCCGGGAGAACGGCCGGGGGCCAGGCCGAAGCTCGAAAAGATTTCCTGCTTCAGGCTTTGGCGCCTTTCTACCGGCACCACTGCCGGATAGCGGCCGTACTCGCCCCACTTCATGCCAAGCGCCCTTTCCACGGCCACATTTCGGAAAGTCACCGCGGCCCCGGTGAGAATCGACATCAGCACTCTCCAGCCGAACATATCGTTGAGCACTTCCCGATAGTCTGCCCCGCCGCTGGCGATCTTCCACAGCATGGCGCTCAGAGGCCGGTTTCCAGCCTTCCGAACCTTGTACTCGGTGGCGAAAGCCTGGTACGCAATACGGCTGACCAGAGGGGTAGCGAATGCCGCCCGGTTGGCTGCAAAAACCACCCGCCCGCACCAGTTGTCCTCCACAAGCCACCGCATCGTTTTCCGGTAACCGCGCTCCAGGGCCTTCCCGTCGATTCCCTCGTGAAGCACAACCTGCGCCAGCCGGCTGGCCGTGGCATAGGCCGAGTACAGGCCGTCCTTGTTCAATCGCGCCCCTACCGCGTCGCCGGCGATCGCAAACCGGTCGCCGAAAGGCGATGCCGCGGCGGTCACGGGCATGCGCGGCGCGCAAACACAGGAAAGCGGCGCCGCCGCAATCCCCGGCAGGATGCGCTCAACCTGGGGCAGGGTGAGGAACTCCCGGGCCAGGCGCCGGCTGTCCTGCGGCAGTGCTGCTTCGTCCACGCACCGGCCGATCATAGCGACGGTCAGAAACCTGCCTTTGGGAATCAGCGCCGTATGCTCCAGCGCCAGGTGTTTGGCGCCATGCTCGATAAAGTAAATCTCCCGATTCAGATGGCGGCCGATGTACTCCACTCCGACATCGAGCTCGAAGATCAGGGTCCGGCGCGTTCTGCCGGGAACAAACGCAGGATTCAACTGCTGGATCGAGTCGACGAGCGTATCGGAACGATTCTCAATGCCATATTGCGCATTGATTCCGGCGGCCACGCACACGAAAGCCGCCTCGAGCGAGACCTCCTCCCCGGAGTTCGTCTTGACGCTGACAACAGGCCGGCCCGAGTGGTCGCGAGCGACCCCCAGGGCCCTGCCAAACAGAATCTGCGCCCCCTCTTTCACCGCTTCCCCAAGTAGAAAGCCGTCGAACCCCGCCGGTCTGCCTGCCCGCTTCGCCGGCAGCGAACCTCGATATACCGAGTACATCCGCTGCTCTTTTGGAACCCGAAGACGAAGATTCTTCCACTGCCCGTGAATCCACACGTGATCGATTCGTCCCTGGATCATCTCCTCCGGAACCGCCAGTCCGCTTTCGCCGAGAATCTCGTTCAATCTCGGGGAGATGATGCCCGCGCAGTAGTTGCATCCGCGGCATTGATAATCGTCGCAGTCCGGGTCGGTGCGACTGCGCTTCTCTACAATGACGACTTCCAGGCTTCGTCCCAGCCGCCGGGCTTCGCGCAGAAGATGAATGGCAAAAATGGAGCCCGCGGGTCCGCCACCGACGATTGCCACGCGATCGCCGTCCGCAAGTTTCGCCGATGTTTGAGGACGCGCCAAGTTCGAAATCCAGGCCAAGAGAATATAGGTCCAATTGCAGTTCTGGCAAGGATTCCGCATTTCCAATCGCGCGTTGACCAGAATCTTTCCCGCTGGTTTACTCTGGTTGTGCCAAAGCAACAGGAAATCCCATCTCGCAGCTTACCGAGCTGCCGTAAGAGGAGACGACTCCCATGAAAGGAAGACAAGCCATGGATCGGGGAAAGGACGGACCGTCGCGCAGAGAGTTTTTGAATGGCGCTGCCGCTGCAGCCGTGGCTGTTGCCGGCGGCGGCATGCTCGCTGGCAGCGCGGCTCAGCCGGCTTTAGCCGAAGCGGTCGCGCAGTCTGCAAGCACGGCGGCTGACGAAACTGTCGAGGTCCAGGTGGTGGTTGTCGGTTCCGGTCTTGGAGGGCTTGCGGCGGCCATGACGGCCGTTGAGGAGGGCGCGAAGAAGGTGGTTCTTCTGGAAAAGGAGGACTACTGGGGCGGCGCCACCAACTGGGCCGAAACCAACATGGGCAGCGCGTCCACCGATGCCGAGGCCCGCAAGTCGGCGGTCTCTGAAGTAAAAAGCTCCAACTACATCGCCAATCCGATGCTTCATTACCACATGGCCCTCGACAGAAAAGAGGACGCGGACTGGCTTTTCACGAAACACCAGGTGAAGACGCAGGGCTTGGACATGGGCGGAAGCGCTGGAGCACCCAGCGGAGGCCCCCCGAGCGAAAGCCACGCACAGGCCGGCGGTGGGGCGCTAGCGGGAGGTGCGGGCGGACCAGGCGGCAGCGCTCCGGTAGGAATGCCAGAGGGCGGACCTACCTTCTATCTGGGCAGCACCGGCAAATCGTGCATCTCCACGCTCATTCCGCAGGCAAAGGCGCTGGGCATCGATATGCGCCTGAAAACGCCGGCCCTTTCTCTCCTCATGAAGGACCCGTACACCTGCGGTGGCGTGCGCGCCAAAACCTCGGCAGGAAAAATCATCGACTTCAAGGCCAAAGCCGTTGTGCTGGCCACCGGCGGCATGAGCACAAACAAGAAGCTGCTGGCCAAATACACCAGCATCGATCTCGAAAAAACCCTGATCGACGGCCCCCAATCCGGCCAGGACGGCGACGGGCACGTGATGGTGGAGGCCACAGCCCATGGCAAGGCGACCCATCTCTGCGTCGCCTCTCTTTTCATGAACGTGAAGGGCTTTGCCTACGACTCTCCCCTCGGCGTCTGCGCGGCCATGCAGCCCACGAACCTGTGGGTCAACCAGGACGGCCTGCGCTTTACGGATGAAGGCATCGTCAACACCAGCCTGCCGGGATGCAATAAACAGGTGGAAACCCAGGGCAGCGTCTTCTCGATCATGGACCAGGCGGGTTTCGACAAATACGCGGCCAAGGGCAGCAGCGCTCACTACTCGGCCTTCTCCGACAAGGTTTTTGGAACGCCCATTCCGGGTCTCAAGGCGGAGTTCGAAAAGGTAAAGAACCTGCCGGATGTGTTTTATGCCCAGACCATCGAGGAACTGGCGAAAAAGATGAGCGTCGATCCGGCCGCTTTCAAAGAGACGGTCGAGAAGTACAACAGCTACGCGAAATCCGGTACAGACGGCGAGTGGGGCAAGAGCGCCGCCAACATCTGGTCGATCGAAAAGGCGCCCTTCTACGGATTCCGGCTTTCCACCGGCATGCTCAACACCAACGGCGGCGTGCGCATCAACACCAGCGCGCAGGTGGTCGATCCGCGCTACAAACCGATTGCCGGTCTCTATGCCTCCGGAATCCTGACCAGCGGCTGGATCGGAGAAACCTACCAGATGGGCTGCTGCCAGCCGGTCGCCCTGTGGTGCGGACGCAAGGCGGCCAAACACATCGTCGCCAACCTCCTTTGAGGAGATCAGCCGGGGAGCGGTGTTGGTGCACATTGCCGTGGGGAATCTCTATCGCGCCGGTGTGCGCACCCCCAGCCGTAATCGAACTCTATGACGGGATCCAGGGCAACCCAGCCAAGCCGCTGGTGGCCATCATCCGCCAGAATGTCACCCCTGAAGTCAGTAAGCCAAAAGATGGCGCCCAGCGTGCCGCAAGCAGCTTGACACGCTCGGAACGCGCCGATTTACAATGTGAGTATCAGCGTTTTCATAACGGCAAACGACAAGCGAAGGATGGCACATGGACCTCAATCTCACGCCTGAGGAACAGCAGTTCCGTGACGAATTTCGAGCATGGCTCGAAGCCAACGTTCCCAAGGATTGGCCTGAACATCGCAACGAACCCTTACAGACGCGCTTCGACTACATGAGGGAGTGGCAGGTAAAGCTGTTCGAAGGCGGCTGGGCGGGTTTGAATTGGCCAAAGGAATACGGCGGCCGCGGCGCGAATCTGATGCAGCAGGTCATCTTCTGGCAGGAGATGGCGCGGGCCGACGCTCCGCCCATCGCCGGCGACATGGGCCTGGGCATGATCGGACCCACGATCATTCACTTCGGCACCGATGAACAGAAAAAAGAACACTTACAGAAGATTTTGCGCGGCGACAACATCTGGAGCCAGGGTTTCTCAGAACCCGATGCCGGCTCCGATCTTGCCGCCCTGAAGTGCGAAGCTCGCCTGGAAGGCGATCACTACATCGTCAACGGCCAGAAGGTGTGGACCAGCTTTGGATGGGTGGCCGACTGGTGCGAACTGCTGGTGCGCACCGACAAGACCGTCGCCAAGCATAAGGGCCTCACCGCATTGCTGGTCGACATGAAATCGCCCGGCGTCGAAGTCCGTCCGCTGAAGATGATGAACGGGGAAACCGAGTTCAGCGAGATGTTTTTCACCGACGTCAAGGTGCCGGTTGCCAACGTGATTGGCGGGGTTGGCAAGGGCTGGGAGGTCGCTATCGGCACGCTGATGCACGAGCGCGCCTCGCTCTGCGCTTTCTTCCAGGTTGTCTACAAGCGCATGACCGACCAGATCATCGCGCACTCCCGCCACATTCAGCGCAACGGCGGTATGGCGTCGCAGGACCCGGTGATGCGGCAGAAGCTGGCCCAATGCTATGCCGAAGTCGAGTTGATGCGCTGGAACCAGGCGCGCAACTTCAGCCAGATGATGCAAACCGGCGTGCCCGGACCGGATGGCTCGATCCAGAAGGTCTTCTGGAGCGAATACAACCAGAGGCTGCAGCAAGTGGCGCAGGAGCTCCTCGGCCCCTACGGCCAACTGGGCGAGAATGAACCCTATGCACTCGACCAGGGCATGTGGAGCCGCGAGTATATGCGCTCGCGCGGTCACACCATCGAAGCCGGCACCTCGGAGATTCAGCGCAACATCATCGGGGTCTACGTGCTCGGTCTGGCTAAGAGTTATTAAAGCGGTTTCAGAATCCGAGTGCCCTTTCGGGGCCGGTAAAAGGTGACATTTTCCTGAGGAAGATGCCACTCAAAAGTGGCGGTTCCGGGGTATAGCAATTCCGGAAACGCTGTAGGGGGAACGATGGAATTTGTACTCGATGGCAGCCAACGCAGTCTGAAAGACGATGCGCGCAAGTTTTTCGCCCGGAATTGTCCGATCGCCGAAGTGCGGCGCTTGACAGAAACCGAGCACGCCTACGATGCCGATCTCTGGGCCAAGATGGCCGACCAGGGCTATATGGGGCTGATCTTCCCTGAAGAGTACGGCGGCCTGGGTCTGAGCATCTTCGAACTGATTCTTATTCTGGAAGAATGCGGCCGCGCCGTACTGCCCGGTCCGTTCTTTTCCACCATGATTGCGGGCGCGGCGCTGGACGCCACCGGCAGCGACGAGCAGAAGCGGAAATACCTGGAGCCGATCTGCATGGGCGAAGCCCGCTCCACGCTGGCCGTTCTGGAAGCCGTTCCGAGCTGGAAGCCATGCGATGCGAAGCTGACCGCTGTTCACGGCAAGCTGACGGGCGAAAAGCTGTTCGTGACCGATGCCGCCGTGGCGGACTCCATCGTGGTGGTCGCGAAGGACGGCGTCTACGTGGTCGAAGCCGGGGCTCCCGGATTGACGATCGTCCCCATGCTGGGCATCGACCTGGCGCGCAAGATTTACGCCGTGAAGTTCGATAACACTCCGGCCGAAAAGCTGGCCCATCCGGAAGGCCTGACGCGCGCCCTCGAGATTGCTGCGGTGGGCGCGGTCGGCGAGCTGGTGGGCTGCATGCAGGCCATGCTCGACATGACTGTGGAATATGCCAAGGAGCGCAAGCAGTACGGCAAGCCAATCGGCTCATTCCAGTCGGTGCAGCACCAGTGCGCCGACAGCTATATCGAGACCGAAAGCTCCCGCTCGGCTGCTTATTATGCCGCGTGGGCGCTGGGCGAGAAGACTGAAGACGCCTCGGTGGCGGCTTCGATCGCCAAGGTCTATGCCAGCGACGCCGGCCGCACCGTGGGCAACCGCAGCATCCAATGCCACGGCGGTATCGGGTTTACCTGGGAAAGCGATCTGCACCTGTACTACCGCCGCGCCAAGGCCCTTGAAACCATGCTGGGCGATGCAACTTTCCATCGCGAACGCATTGCATGCATGGTGATCGACAAGGCCCCGGCGGCGTAATCCGCCAGCCCCACCGGCGAGGTTCTGCCAAACCGTGCCTGTTTGACCTGCGCAGCCGGATAGCTGCCGTTTTGAAATTCAGGAGATAGAACCGCAATGAGCGATTTCGTCAAGCTGTCCAATGATCAGAATGTTGCCATTCTTACCGTCGACAATCCTCCCGTGAATTCCATGGATGGGGGGGTGCATAAGGCGATTTCGGAAGCCATCGCCGCCGTCGAGAAGGACGCCTCAGTCGCCGCCGCCGTGATTATCGGCGCCGGCAGCACCTTTATCGCGGGCGCCGACATCAACATGTTTCCCTTAATGGTTGCCGGCAAGAAGGACCCGGCGGACGGTTTCCAGCCGCTGATGCTCGAGATCGAGGATTGCTCGAAGCCTGTGGTCGCCGCCATTCACGGCACGGCGCTGGGCGCTGGCATTGAGACAGCCATGGCCTGCCACTATCGCGTGGCTGTGCCCTCGGCAAAACTCGGCCAGCCTGAAGTGAGTCTGGGAGTCCTTCCCGGAGCGGCCGGGACGCAGCGCCTGCCTCGCCTGGTGGGCGTCGCCAAGGCCATCGAGATGTGCACTGAAGGCAAGCCCGTCAAGGCCGCCGAGGCCCTTCAGTTCGGCCTCGTGGACAAGATCGTCGAGGGCGACCTGCTTGCAGGCGCGGTTGCTTTTGCCAAAGAGGTCATCGGCAAGCCGGCGCCCAAGACGCGCGAGCGGGTCGATAAACTCGGAACCGCCGAAGAGAACGCGCCGATCTTTGCCGCAGCGCGCGACGCCGCGAAGAAGAAGTTCCGCGGCCTGCTGGCTCCTTTCAAGATCATCGATGCAATTGAAGCCGCAACCAAGCTGCCCTTCCTTGAAGGCAGCGACCTGGAAGCAAAGTTCTTTGCCGAGTGCGTCTTTTCTCCACAGTCCCAGTCCCTGGTTCACGTCTTCTTCGCCGAGCGCGAAGTTTCCAAGATCCCCGACGTTCCCAGGGACACACCTGTCCTGCCGGTGAAGACCGTGGGCGTGGTGGGCGCGGGCACCATGGGCGGCGGCATCGCCATGGTTTACCTGAACGCAGGATTTCCGGTCATGCTGAAGGACGCCGACCAGGCGGCGCTGGACCGCGGCACCGCTGCTATCGCCAAGAACTACGCAGGTTCTGTGGCCAAGGGCCGCTTTACCCAGCAGTTCATGGACGAGCGCATGGCGCTGCTCAAGCCGACGCTTGACTGGAACGATTTCGCCAAGGTCGATCTGGTTGTCGAGGCGGTCTTCGAGAACCTCGACGTCAAGCGCGGCGTCTTTGCAGAGCTTGACAAGGTCTGCAAGCCGGATGCGATTCTGGCCAGCAACACCTCGTCGCTCAGCATCGACGATCTGGCCGCAGTCACCAGCCGGCCCGAGTACGTGCTTGGCATCCACTTTTTCGTGCCTGCAAACGTCATGCGTCTGCAGGAAATCGTGCGCGGCAAGGCGACCAGCAAGAGCGTGATCGCCACAGCCATGCAGATGTCGAAAAAGCTGGGCAAGATCGGCGTGCTGGTGGGAAATTGCAAGGGTTTCGTCGGCAACCGCATGTTCGAGCCCTACCTGCGCGAGGGGCAGTTCCTGGCCGAGGAAGGCGCGCTGCCGGAAGAGGTCGATGGCGCGATCACAAGCTGGGGCATGGCCATGGGCCCGTTGGCGTTGGGCGATATGGCCGGCCTGGAGATCGGCTACCGCATCCGCAAGGCCACCGTCCCGCAGCCCGGCATCCGTTACTCGTTTGTCGAGAACAATCTCTTCGAGGCGGGACGCATTGGCCTGAAGGGCGGAGCCGGATGGTACAAGTACGACGAGAAGCGGCGTCCGTCTCCCGATCCGGAAGTTCCTAAAATGGTGAAGAAGTGGGCCGAGGAAGCCGGGATCCCGCAGCGTAAGGTTACGGCCGAAGAGGTTGTCGAGCGCTGCATCTACGCCATGATCAACGAGGGCGCGCGCATTCTGGAAGAAGGCTATGCAGTGCGGGCTGGCGATATCGATACCGTCTACCTGAACGGCTACGGGTTCCCCAACTACCGCGGCGGTCCGATGTGGTACGCCGAT
>Ga0326728_10024765_pt1 | contig 10828 bp, 5 predicted proteins | sample MB3enrmetagenome_FD_207602 | JGI IMG/M metagenome (GOLD analysis project Ga0326728, IMG submission 207602) | Lab enriched peat soil microbial communities from McLean, Ithaca, NY, United States - MB31MN | ecosystem: Environmental > Terrestrial > Soil > Wetlands > Peat | place: USA: New York...
GGATTTCGCAGATATTGAATGAAGCACTTTTCGAAACCCCGGGCGACACAGCGAACACACCGCGGCCGCTAGGAATTCCGTTGCCCCGTCCGGCCCAGCAGGAGTCGGAGACTGTTCATGACCACCACCACCGTGCTGCCTTCGTGGCCAACCACGCCCACGGTCAGCGGGACCTTGCCCATCAAGGCAAACGCCACCAGCACCACAATGGTGCCCAGCGAGATGAATAAATTCTGGCGGATGATGGCGCGCGCCCGGTGGCTCAGCCGAAAGGCGGCCACGAAATTCTCCAGCCGGTCATGCATCAATACCACGTCAGCCTGTTCCAAGGCGGCGTCCGAGCCCCGCGCGCCCATGGCCACCCCGATATGCGCCGCCGCCAGACTGGGCGCGTCATTGACGCCGTCCCCGATCATGGCCACATGGCTCCCCTGCCCGCTCAATTCACGAATCACCGCCACCTTCTGGTCGGGTTTCAACTCGGCCCGCACATCATCCAGCTTGAGTTCCTGCCGGAGATGATCGGCAGCCGCCCGACGATCCCCGGTCAATACTACGCAGCGGAGGCCTTCTTCCCGCAGTTCGTTCATCAGCCCCGCCGATTCCGGGCGGATATCATCACGCAAAATCACCCGGCCCAGCAAACCGCCGCCCTCGACCCAGACCTCGGAAAAGCCCGCATCCACGGGCGGCGCGAAGCTGGGACTTACGCTGGCCGGCGCAGAGCCGGTGGCGCCCCGGCGGCCCACCTCAAACCAGTCGCGGCCGCCGAGCCGATACTCTCCCCCGGCCAACGTGGCCCGCAAGCCATGGCCGGTGACCGACTCGAAATGCTCAAATTGGAGCGGCTTCAAGCTGCTCTGTTTACCATGCCGCGTAATGGCGCGCGCCAGCGGATGGGTGGACAGCTTCTCCAGCGAATAAGCCAACTGCGCCACCTCCTGCTCGCGGCCGGGAGGAAAACTCTCCACGTGTTCCACCCGCAGCTCGCCCGTGGTCAGCGTGCCGGTTTTGTCCAGGCAAACGACATCCACCCCGGCCAATTTTTGCACGGCCGCCCCGCCGCGGAACAGAATGCCTCGCCGGGCTCCAAACGCAATGGCCGCCAGCACGGCCGAAGGAATGGACAGCACCAGGGCACAGGGCGAGGAAACCACCAGCAACGTCATGGTACGGTAAAAGGCGCTGTGCGATTCGACCGTGGAGGCAAAGGCGGCGAGGTGGCCGCCCAGCCACCAGACAAAGAACATGGTGATCGACAGACCGAGCACGCTGTAGGTGTAATAGGTGCTGAATTTGTCCGCAAACTGCTGGGCCGGCGCCTTGTGCTGCTGGGCCTCCCGGATGAGTTTGATGATCTTTTGCAATGAACTATCGGCGGCGGGCCGGGTGACCACCACCTCGACGGCACCCCACAGGTTAATCGTGCCCGCCAGCGCCAGATCGCCCACTTTCTTCTCCACCGGCGTGGCCTCCCCGGTCAGGTTGGATTCGTCCGCCGCCGTGCCGCCCCGGGCGATTTCGCAGTCCACCGGAAATTGCGCGCCGGGTTTGATAAGCAGCCGGACTCCGGCCCGGATTCTTTCCACCGCCACCTCCCGTTCCCCGCCGCCGGCCTCCAGCACGGTGGCCGTCTTGGGGGCGGCTCGAAATAGCGAGCGGATTTCCTTTTGTGTGCGGCCGAGGGCGTAGTGCTCGAGGGCGCCGGAAAACGAGAACAGAAACAGCAACGTGGCGCCTTCAGCCCACGCGCCTAGAAAAGCCGCCCCCGCCGCCACCGCCAGCATCAAAAAATGAATATCCAAGACGCGCTGCTGCAGACGCTCCCAGGCTTCCTCCGCCGGGTAAAAAGCGCCGGCGATATAAGCCGCCAAAAAGCCGGCGATGCCCCAGGGTGCCGGCAAGAGGAAAGCCCCCAGCAAACCGAACACGCCGCAGAGCGCCGCCGCGGCCAGTTGCCATTTCCACTCGTCCGCCTGATGCGGCTCGTCCACCTCCTCGAACTCAATCGTCCGCGGCTCGATCCGGGGCAACGACAGATCTTTCCAGCGCCAAAAACTCGGGGCGGTGGGACAAGTGACCCGGGCGATCGTAGTGGTGTCGCCCTCCGTACGGATCGTGATTTTCCGGCGCTCGTCATCGGACAGGGGATGACGGCACACCGCACATTCTTCCTTGCCCGCGAACAGTCCGCAGTGGCTTTCCTTTTCCTCCGCCTCGGCCGCCGTGACCTTTTGGCTGATGCGTTCGCCCAGCTTTTCCACGTCCGTGCGGCCGAGCGTGGCGACGGAGATTTTTTGCTGGCCGCGGTTGATCGTCACGGCCTCGAGTGTGGGTTCCTCGGCGAGGGTGTCCGCCAATGAACGCGCCAAACAGCTCTCCGGTGTTTTCTGGCCGGACAGCTTCGGGGTGTTCGACGGAGCCATAATTCAACCATTAGCACATTCAGGCAGTCTCCGCGACGGAAAATTGCGGACGCGTATTCCCCGATTAGGGATCGCCGCCGGTTGCATTCATGTTACCATGATTCAGGTTACCAACCGTGGGCCGACTAAGTATTAGCCGGTCTCAAAACCTGGTTTAAAAAGCCATCCCCCGAGTATAAACTTTATATATATAGCTCTTTGCCCCAAAACCAAGCACACCGTTTCTTGTTTTTTTCATTACATAATTAGCCATTTCGCAAAAAAGAGTGCTTTTATTTCAATTTAGTTATTGTTTCAACCCGCTTTTTTAGGCAATTTTCTTACACGTTAGATTTAACCGTTACTGAAAGTTTTTTACTATGACATCTGAAGTGATAGCCAAACCAATCACCAAAAATGAAAAGTTGATTTCGTGGGTACGCGAAATGACCGAGCTGTGCCAGCCCCAGAATGTTTACTGGTGCAACGGCTCGCAAAAGGAGAACCAGGAACTTTGCGACCTCATGGTCAGCAAAGGCACCCTGATCAAGCTGAATCCGCGGAAGCATCCCGGCAGCTACCTGGCCCGCTCGCATCCCAGTGATGTCGCCCGCGTGGAAGACCGCACCTTCATTTGCGCCGGCACCAAGGAAGACGTCGGTCCCACGAATCATTGGGCTGATCCGGCCGAGATGAAGCGCACCATGCTGGAACGCTTCAAAGGCTCCATGAAGGGCCGCACCATGTATGTGATTCCCTTCGCCATGGGCCCGCTCGAATCGCCGCTCTGCAAGATCGGTATCGAAATCACCGACTCACCCTACGTGGTGGTCAACATGCGCATCATGACCCGCATGGGCAAAACCGTGCTGAGCAAGCTCGGCGCCACGGGTTCCTTCATTCCCTGCATGCATTCCGTGGGCATGCCCTTGGGGCCCGGCCAAGTTGACGTCGCCTGGCCCTGCGAACCTGACCCCCAGAAAAAGTACATCGTCCACTTCCCGGACGAGCCGTCGATCTGGTCCTATGGTTCCGGCTACGGTGGCAACGCCTTGTTGGGCAAGAAGTGTCTGGCCCTGCGCATCGCCTCCTGCGTGGCCCGCCGCGAAGGCTGGCTGGCAGAACACATGCTCATTCTGTGCCTCACCTCGCCCGCGGGAAAGAAAACCTATGTGGCGGCCGCCTTCCCCAGCGCTTGCGGCAAGACGAATCTCGCCATGATGCAGCCCACCCTGCCCGGCTGGAAGGTGACCACCCTCGGCGACGATATCGCCTGGATCCGCGTCGGCAGCGATGGCCGGCTCTACGCCATGAATCCGGAAAAGGGCTTTTTCGGCGTGGCCCCGGGCACCTCGGCCCGCTCGAACCCCAATGCGCTCAAGGCGTGCCGGAAGAATACCATCTTCACGAACGTCGTGCTCACTCCGGACGGTGACGTCTGGTGGGAAGACATGGGCGTGCCCGCACCGGAAAAGGGCATTGATTGGGAAGGCCACGAGTGGACTCCGACCAGCGGCAAGAAAGGTGCGCACCCGAATTCGCGCTTTACCGCGCCCGCGTCCCAATGCCCGGTCATTGACCCGGAATGGGAGAATCCGGAAGGCGTTCCGATCTCCGCCATTCTCTTTGGCGGGCGCCGTCCCAGCACCATTCCGCTGGTCAACGAAGCGTTTGATTGGGAGCACGGTGTGTTCATGGGCTCGGCCTGCGGTTCCGAAACCACGGCGGCAGCCCTCGGCAAGGCCGGCGTCCTGCGCCGCGATCCGTTTGCCATGTTGCCGTTCTGCGGCTACAACATGGGCGATTACTTCGCCCACTGGCTCTCGTTCGCGCAACGCACCGACCGCGCGAAGTTGCCCAAGGTTTACTTCGTGAACTGGTTCCGCAAGAACGCCGAAGGCAAGTTCATGTGGCCCGGCTACGGCGACAACTCGCGCGTGTTGAAGTGGATTTGCGAGCGCGTCGATGGCACCGGCCAAGCGCAAAAGACCGCCATTGGCAATGTTCCCACCGCCGACGCCCTGGACCTCTCCGGCTCGGACGTGACGGCGGAGCAACTGCAGCAGTTGCTCAAGGTGGACGTTGAAGGCTGGAAAAATGAAATCGCCGACGTCGCCACTAATTACGCGAAATTCGGCAGCCGGCTCCCGGCGGCCTTGAATGCCCAACTCGACAATCTGAAGCAACGCCTCGGCTGATCGCCGCTTGCTCTGAATCATGGCCGGGATGGACTTCGAGTCCGTCCCGGCTTTTCGTTTGGCGGCCGGTCCCAGAGCGGGATTCCGATCTGGCGACGTTCGGCCTCAACGATTCAACACCGCCTGGATTTCTGCCGCCACCTGCGCGGCTTGCAGGGCCACGCCCTGGTCGTTGAAATGCACATTGTCGCTGTGATATTCAGGATGGCCGCTCATGGGCGTGTTTAAGTCATCCACAGGTATCCCGCTGGCCTGCATGAGCTCGGCGGCGAGGTGGTTCCGCGCCGCGACACGTTCATCCGTGGCTTCGTCCGGATGGGCGGCAGCCGGCGCCGGCGACACCTTCAATGGTGTGGTGTTCGCCCAAATCAACCGGGCCTGAGGCGCATGCTGTTGAATCGTCCGCAGCAACCGGGGCAGTTCGCGGGCATACTCGGCTTCGCTGTGTTGCCATCCATGCATCCCATTGTTGAAATGGATCACATCAAAGTGGTATTCGTCCAGCACCATCGCGACCTCCTTGAGCAGGATCGGGTCGGAAACAAACGCCGAACTGGCGAGCCGCCCCACATACGCCTTGCCGGCTAGATTCTTCTCCACGTCGGAATAATATCCCCGGGTGATGGAATCTCCAATCAGCAGAACGCGCGGCAGATTGGTTTCATTGGCGTGCGAGATCCACAAGTCACACCATTCGATGGACTCCCGGCCGTAGCCGGTGGATTTGGGTTCAGCCGCGCGGCCAACCAAGGCAGCACCGGCGAGCAAGGTAATGGTCAGGATGGTTTTGATCATGGTCTTGACTAGAAAGTGTGTGCCCGATCTACGGCCGGCGCACCGGTAGCGCCACCGGTGCCAGACGGAAAAGTTTTGACTGCTTCTCTTCCAGCGCCACGCTCAGAGTGTTGGTCACCTCCCACGCCGAGCCATCCCACAGGTTGGTGACAACGCACGTGCCCGCCGGCAGACCCGCGCGAACCAGGCTGACCACCTTGTTGGTGACGACGGACGCATAGTTAAAGATCGCGATCAGCCAGTTTGTGCCGTCCGGCCGCAAAAAAACGTCTTCCGCGGCATTGCCCGAGTTTTCTTCCATCGTCAAGAACGTCTGCCCGGCTCGCGCCACCGCGTTGATGGCGGCATGGCCCAAACAGGCGCCCGCAGCGTCACGGCCAGTGGGCGAAGTCAAATCGTCGCCATCCAGGAAGATCCCGGTCACGGCGCCGCTAATCAACCGGCTTTGCTGCTCATAACCATCCGCCCCATGGCCGAAGACCATTACATCCGGATCGTTGAACTGATAGAGTCCAGACAGCCACCAGCCGCCGGTCACCGAATTCATGGTGTACTCGGTGTTATCGATCCGCGACGCCTGTGCGTCGCAGGCAATGCGCCGGCTGTGGCCATATTGATACGGGAAAAGCGGCGCAATCGATTCACTGATGAACATGGTCCCATTGATTGTGCGCAGGAGATCCTGCATTCCCCGATTGTAGGCCTGAATCCCCGTGGTGACGTTCGTGTCGTAATGGACGCCTTCCAGCGCCCCATGGGAAAGAAAATCCACCTTCACATAATCGAAGCCCCAATTGGTGAACAAATTGATGTAATGCTGGATCCGCTGCCGCGTCCCCGGATGCGTCGGGTCCATCGCCAGTCCGCCGTCCACAGATTCGAAATGGCCGCTGCCATCCCGCAATAGCACGTCGCTGTACCGCCACGCATTGGAAGTTCCTTCCACGTACCGGTTGGTGTCCGTGGCGGAGCCGAAATAGGCGAAGGGGCAAAAATAGATGCCCGCGTGCTGTCCATTGGCATGGCAGTGGCGCACCACGTCCGCCAGTTGTGATTGATTCAGGTTCTCCCAAAAGGCATCCAGATTGATATAGACTGTGTCGGCACCGGCCAATCCGCCCGAGTTGACATTAGTCCGAAAGAAATCCGACACCGCCAGCACGCCGGCATGGCTCACCGCCTTTTGCAGGACGCCCCAACTGTTCCAGCCAAAGGGGACGCCGTTTGTCCACGACAAACGGGGGGCGAATTGCAGATTTTTCGCCGCGTAGTCCTGCATGGTTTGCCGCCAGTCGTCGCCAAACCCGACAAAGATGACCGGCGAAGAAATAACCTGGCCGGCCATGTATCCGTGAGGCATCACATCCCACGTGGATTTCGCGCCGCCATAGACATTCAGTTGGTTCAATTGGTTGCTGGCGCCGCAAAAATAGATGCCGGTCTTCCACGTGTCATGGGTCACCGCCCCGGCCACCAGCCCGTTTCGGCTGACGTTATCGTAGAAAGCCGCCACTTCATAGCCGATTCCCGTGCTATTGATGGGCATGGCGTTGTAGCGCTGGAAACCGTCATTGTCGAACGGCACCCACAGAGCGCGCAGATCATTGGTCACGCCGAGGTCCACGCCGCCGGCGGCATCCACCACAATCGGCCCCATCCAGTTGGCCCTCAAGTGAGCGCCCGTCGCCTCGACGCGCACGAGAAAACTATTGCTCTCATCCAACGTAAAATATTCCCGCAGGTCGGGCAGTCCCGCCCCGGTGGCCGTAACCACCACCTGGTTACCTCCGGCCAACGCATAGCTCCGCTGTTGATAGGCCAGGCCTTTCACGTAACCGCTGTCCAAGCCGATGCCGCTATAAAACGCTGAAAGCTTCTTGGCGTTCTTCCAATAAAAATCGGTGGTCCCGGCGGATAGGTTATATTCAAGCCGGACATTGGCATTGGACATCACCAGAGTGTTTCCGAATTGCTCGAATGAGGGCGCGGCGACGGCGGTGCCCGACAGGACCAGCGTCATGAAGAGCGCGCCAAGGCGCCTGTCGCGGACGCCGTTGATCACAACGCGGCGGGGTCGGGTCCCGGAACCCAGGTGAAGTTCCAATAAAAAGCCCACAGGTTCTGCAATTTGGCGACCTCGACATGGCCGTCGGTTAAGCCCATGACAATGCTGCCCGGGAAGGTCTTGGCGCCAAAGGGAATCGATCTGGGGGCCGAGACGGAAGGCCGGTTGCCATGGCGGGCCAGGAAGATGCGCGTCATGCCGGAATTACCGGTGCCTGGACTATCGATTGGGTCGTACAAGCTGGTGGGAGGGGTGTCATGAACATCCGGATAGAAATTGATCCAGGCGCAGTCCGTAAAAACGGGAGTTTGGGACGGGTGCTGGATGGCTGTCTCCTGGTTGAAATTGCGGGGATCGTTTCCGTAAATCGCGCTGCTCTCCAGCCACTTATTATAACCATAACTGGAGGCATAGACCGGCGTGGACAAGGTCCAGTGCCAGGCGCAATCGGCGAAGCCGGGCGGGTTGCCTGCACCCGGCGGATTGACGCCCTTATCGGGCGCCGCCGGACAAAGAATCATGTTGGTTGCCTTGCCATAATAGGAAAGCATGGTTCCCATCCAATCACCCTGGCTCAAATCCGGGTTGGCATTGATGGGACCAATGAACGCCTTGTTGTCATCGTAATACATCTGGGAGGCGAGCGTCAATTGTTTCAAATTGCTGACGCAATTCGCCTGGAGGGCGCGCAATTTGGCCCCCGCCAAGGCGGGCAGCAACATCGCCGCCAGGATGGCGATAATGGCGATGACCACCAACAACTCGATCAACGTAAATGCGCCACGCGCCGGGGACCGCAAGGTCACTATTTTGCTCTTACTCATATGCCAACGGTTCGACGGCCGCCGCCCGCTTTGAGAGCGGCGGCCATTCATGCTTTGCTCAATCCTCATTATCCATTATGCCAAGGCCTGATGGGGTTGGCAGGATTCCCTGGTTACTGTTCAAGGCGATAGAATTGCTGCGGAACTCCAGCCTGAATTGCATTCGTCACATTGAAGTTGCCGCTGGCGTCGTACGCGTTCGTGGCAATAAACGTCCAAGGGCTGGTCAGATTGGTGGTGGTCAACACATAAAACGTGCCGGACGCCGTGCCACCGGTGCCGCTGAAGATCAGGTTGCCGCCCGACACAGCCGTGCTACCGATCACTGGTTTCGCCACACTGGCGACCACGTTGATGACACCCGTATTAAGTTTGGTCGTGTCCCAAGCCAGACCGGCTCCCGGCGTGGCAGGGGTGATGCTGGAGAAAGCGCCCGTATAATTCGCCGCACTGAACACTTGGAAGCTGTTGCCGGCAGCCAGCGGCGCACCGCTGATATTGACCAGGTTCAACGAGCCGCCATACACCAAGTCGCCTCCGGCTTCGATGACGTCGTTGGTGCCGGCACCATCCAGTTTGATAACCGTGGTGCCATCCAACGTAACATTATCGGATGCCGTAAGGCCGCCGACGGCATTGGTCGACGTGTCGTCGTTGACGGAGTTGGTGCCGGAAGGCGACACGGTGGCGCCCGGCGAAACCACGAGGTTGCCGTTGATGGCTCCGACGCCCGCCAGCGTCTGGCCGCCGGCCAGGGTCAAAGTCTGGTCGGACCGGCCGGTCACATCCAGGTGCGTCACCTCGGGACTATTTCCCTGAAAGAAAATCACCGAACTGTGCGAAATGGAACCGTTGCCCACCAGGGACACTTCGACGGAGTTGCCGTCGCCGCCGATGGAGGTTGGACCGCTATAGGTATTGGAAGCGGAGAGCACCATGGCATGATTGTAGTAATCCAGTACAAAGCCACCGGGGCCGCTGATCACGTTGGTAAAATTCTCGGTGTGGTCACCGAGAACAAAGTGAACCATCCCGTTCAAGGTGACCGCATTGTCCACCGGGTTGGCGCCGCCGTTGTAATAGGTTTGCAGCGCGCTGCCATTGTCCATGATCAGGCTGCTGCCGCCGAGTGTGACGTTAGCCGAATAGACGTACAAGGTCGAGCCGCTGGCCAGATGAACGCTGCCGTTGAAGCCACCGGAATAGAGGACCAATTGACTATTGGCCCCAATGTCAAAGAGCGTGCCGGGATTCTGGCAACTGGTGTCCATCGCGGTCATGCCGAGATCACTCCCATTTGTTATTGTCACGCCCAAAATATTCGCGCCGATGGTCACGCCATTCCATTGGCCGTAGTTGCCCGCCGCCGACCAGTCCAGGATCAGGTTGTATGCCCCGCTAATCTGGGAGCCGGTGGCGAGGTCCCAACGGGCGGTGCCGCTAAAGAGCGTATCGCCCGCCAGGGTGACGTTCAACTTCTCGCCGGGGTAATCCGCGTAACTGTTGATGAGGGCGCCCTGGCCGTTGTACCCGGTCCCGGAAACCGTGACCGGCGTGACGTTGTTAAACTGGCCGCCGCCGAAATCCAGGGAGGAGTTGTTGGAGACGACAATGGAACCGACACTACTAAAACAGTTGTTGCCGGCGTAAATCGTGCCGCCGCCAACCGTGACCGCGCCCGCGAAGCCGGACGGCGTGTCGATGGTCAGCAAGCTGGTGCCCTCCTTGACCAAGGCGCCCATGCCACCAATGCTGCCGGGACCGGAGAAACTATAAGCATTGTCGCTGGAGTTCACGGTGACCAAGCTGGGATAAACCGTGTTGCTGACGGTTACCGAAAGCGGGACACCAGGGGTATCATCAAACAAAGCCTGGTCGCCGGCACCAAATATGGTTTGCGCGCTGTTGGCCAGGTTGATCCAGTTCGTGGAAAGGCCTTGATCCCAGACGCCCGTATTGGAATTGGGGCTCCATTGGAGATCCCGCGGGGTGTTCACCGTGAGCACGGCGATGGCGCTGCTGGTGGTGCCGTTAGCATTGCCGACGACCACACTATAGTTCCCCGCGTTGGTCAATTGCAGATTCTTCAGCGTGAGACTGGAGTTGGTCTGACCAATCAAGGGCGTGCTGCCTTCAAACCATTGATTGGTAACCGGCAAGGCGCTGGTGGCGCTGACGCTGAAGATCACCGTACCGCCAATGTAACTGGGAGTTGACTGAGGCTGGCTGGAGATAATCGGCGCGGACAAAGCGGCCGGAGTATTCAAAAGCCCCTCAAAATAATGGTTCAACACCTGGGCGGCCGTGAGACCGTGGTTGTAAATTGCCACCTCGCTGATGTTGCCATTGAACAACCGCCCGTTGCCGGCGCTGCTGCCGTTGCCAATCACCCAGTCGTCGGCAAAATTGACTGAACCGTTGGCGTCCGTGCTTTGGGCCACCGGCACGCCATTTTCATAAAGGGTGCAGTTGGTGCCGTCGCTGGACAAAACGATATAGGTCCAATTGGTGGATTGCACGCCGCCGGTGACACCCACGCTG
>Ga0326728_10024767_pt1 | contig 10827 bp, 10 predicted proteins | sample MB3enrmetagenome_FD_207602 | JGI IMG/M metagenome (GOLD analysis project Ga0326728, IMG submission 207602) | Lab enriched peat soil microbial communities from McLean, Ithaca, NY, United States - MB31MN | ecosystem: Environmental > Terrestrial > Soil > Wetlands > Peat | place: USA: New York...
CGAAGATTACCATAGAAGTCTTAAGAGGTTGCTCTCAATTGGGGCCGATATTCTCTGCGAGGGCCATTACGGCGTGTATCGAGGCAAAACCGAGGTGGCAAAGTTTATCCGGCAGTTTATGACAACTTGAGATTGGCCGGCAGAGGCTGCTCAACCCGTGCCTCCGGATTGTCGGCAGTCTGCGGGATATTATTCGAGGGTTAGATGTGTCGCCGTTAAGTGGATCAATCCAGTCTGTTTCCCTCCTGTCAATTCCAATAGCAGGTTTTGATAAATGAGTAGGAAATGGTAGATGGGAATTCCTGCTGTAGATAACTAAAATACATTATATTACTACTGTTTTATCCTCTGGAAGAGAATTAAGCTTCCTTAGCGTGCTCTTAGTTCGCCTTCGGATGGACCGGACAAAAGACGCTGCCTGCGCGCAGGGGAACTTATGGCCAGGATCCTGATAGTCGATGACGACAAAGACCTGCTGTTGCTTATAGGCGAATATTTAACCGCCTATGGTTTTGAAGCGGAGCTGGCGTTTAGCGCGGCTCAGGCGAAAGATTACCTGCACATCTCGCATTTCGACGTGATTGTTTCGGATTTCAGCATGCCGGGCGAGTCGGGACTCGATCTTCTGGATTACGCTTCATTCACGTATCCGGGGTTGCCGTTTATCATGATAACCGGGTCCAGCATGCCTCTGCTAAAAGAGGAAGCAATGAAAAAAGGCTGCAGCGGGTACGTCACAAAACCGTTTGAATTTAAGGAACTCGTCGGAGTCATAGAGGCGGTCCTGAGTTTCCCGGCCCGGGATGCCTCAGGGTTGGCCATGACAGCGTAATCCAGGTTCAAATAACCTCATTTCTTCCAACCGGCCTCGAATTTCTATTCCCCTTTCCCGGGTTCATCCGGCATACGCATACCTCCAATATTTTTCACGAGACCTCGCATCACGGGTTCGGCGACGCCATTCTGCCGAAGTCTGGCCCGGTGGCCGGCTTCAAGGCCACGCAAACACATTGTGGCTATTTCCATTGCCAGTTTCCATAAGAGGGAGGCATGTCCATTCCTAAGGGCCTGTCACCATTGTTATTTTATCTGTTCAAAGGAAATTGTCTGGAAATTTTATGGGGAATTTTTAATTGACTTCTACGCTAGCAAGAAGTGGCAGATCTTTCCCGCCGAAAGCCCACCGGATTTTATTCCTGTTCCCTTTTTTTTCCCATTGCCGGATAATCGTCATCAGGATGCCGGAGAGCCATCAGGGATCGGATCGACACGCCAAAATGGAGGATTGCTGTGTCAGTATATGTAGAGAAAAATGACAAGGTATATACAGTAATAATAAACCGACCGAATGTGAGGAATGCTATTGACGGAAAGACTGCCGAACAACTTGCAGATTCGTTTCGCGCCTTTGAAAAGGACGATAGCGCTTTCGTAGCAGTACTTTGGGGGCAGGGCGGATGTTTTTGTGCCGGCGCGGACCTTAAGGCCGTTTCCCGAAATCCTCTTGACGCACTAAAGCAAAATCCGGATATGTCGAAAGAAGGCCCCCTGGGTCCCACAAGAATGTTTCTCTCCAAACCGGTAATCGCTGCCGTATCGGGTTATGCGGTGGCGGGAGGGCTGGAATTAGCGTGCTGGTGCGATTTACGGGTTGTTGAAAGAGATGCTGTTTTCGGCGTTTTTTGCCGACGGTTTGGGGTGCCCCTCATTGACGGAGGCACGCAACGGCTTCCACGCCTTATAGGAATGAGCCGCGCCATGGACATGATTCTCACCGGACGCCCCGTTGGAGCGGAAGAGGCGCTTGCTTTCGGCCTGGCCAATCGCATAGTGGAAGTAGGGAAAGCAAGGGAAGAAGCGGAGAGACTGGCCGCACAGATTGCCGAATTTCCTCAAATTTGTTTACGAAGCGATCGGGAGGCGGCTCTTCGTGGGGTCGGGTTGGAATTCAGCGCTGCTTTAAAAGTCGAATTCGACCTGGGCCATAAAGTCATACAAAGCGGCGAAACGGGGCAGGGCGCCTCCCGTTTTGCAGCAGGCGCCGGCAGGCAAGGCCAGTTCTGATTATTGCGGATTTTTCCACGCCGGCGCCCAATATTTCTCATGCCGATCGGTAAAACTTTTGCCCGAATCTCGGGGCATCTTGAAAACCAGTGTCAGCACATGCTGCGTCTCGTATTTCGTCATCTATTCGGATGACATTCGGCACAAGTGATTGGACCCTTTTTCTCTTGCATGTGGCACCCCTTGCACAGGGCATGATATGTCTTGGCAAGGTCCATCGAGTCCTTTGCCTTCGCCAGGTGACATTCGGAACACTGTTTGTCTTCCGAGGTGGCATCCTTTACCTTCTTGCCGTTCTTGTAGACGTGGTGGCAAGTCGAGCAATCTTCTATCCCGGCTTTGGCGTTATGCTCATCGTGATTAAACGGAACGGCGGCACGGGTGAGATGCCGAAATCCGCCGTCATCGACCTTTTTGACATCTTCCTGGGCAAAGCCGGAAAAAGCGGCCATAATGATGGCAGCCATGGCTGCGGCCAGGCATCCAAATCGAAATCCCCTCTTCATCGGTATCCTCCTACTCCTGACCGGGTTTTTCCATGACTTCATAGATGATGTCGCCGAGGAATTTGATTTCCATATCGATCCCGTAACTGTGCAGAATATCCTCGATTCCTCCGTGGCAGTTGTGGCAGGGCGCTATGACCACCCGTGCGCCTTTTTCCATGACCGTTTTGAGCTGGTCCGCTTTAACCCTGTTGCCCTCGACGCGCTTGAATTTGTAGGGAGGACCGCAGTTGATCACCCCGCCTCCGGCGGCACAACAATAGTTGTGCTCCCGGTTGGGCACCATCTCGATGAACGTTTCGCAGGTGGCGCGCACAACTTCGCGGGCCTTCTCATGCAGTCCCAGTCCTCGAGAGATATTGCAAGGGTCCTGAAAGGTTACCGGCTTTTTGAACTTGCTCTTGACCTTGATTTTTCCCTGTTCGAAGAGTTCATGGTAAAACTCGACCGCATGCGTCACCGGTATAGGGGGCATCTTATATCCCAGCCACCGGTTGCCCATGTCATAGACGGAACGGAACGCATGTCCGCATTCGCCCATTACGATTCGTTTCACCTTCAACCGCATCGCTGTGTCAAAATGTGCCCTCTTTAGACGGCCCATCATTTCATGATCGCCGGTGAACATACACATGTCGCTGTTATCCCAGCCGGGGGTCGCCGGCATGGTCCAGCTTACGCCTGAAGTGTGCAGGATTGCGGCGGCCTGGTAGATCAACTGGGCGCGAAACTTCGGTTCGGGACCGATTACGGAGTAGAAAATATCCGCCCCTTCCTTCTCGATAGGGATTCTCAGACCGGGAAATTCCTCCCTGGCTTCGTCCTCCTGCCAATGTAGAGCGTCGATCCATTCGTCCTCTTTGACCCACATCTGGTTGTACGTCGCGGAATGGCTGTGGGCGGTGTCCTGCATATTTGCAGGGGTGAGTCCCAACTTGTGAACTATCCTGCGCACGAACATCACCATATAGGCCATATCGATACCGAATGGGCAGTACATGGAACAACGCCGGCAAAGGTTGCATTCCGAGTGCGCGATTTCCACCGCCCTCCTCAGGAAATCGGCATCAACCTTGCCGCCATTTTTTGCGATCTCCCAAATGGTTTGCTTGAGCTTTGCCGCGGGGGAAAACGTCGGGTCCCTGTCATGAGACAGGAAGTAGTGGCATGAGTCGGAACAGAGTCCACAGTGCACGCAGGTTTCGAGGTACGTTTTGAATCGCGCTCCGGCCTCTGTGTCCAAAACGGCTTTAATCGTCTTCTCAATTTTTTCGGGCGTGAGCTTCGCCATGCCCATGTCTACCCCGGGGTCGACTATTATCTTACGCTCCTTTTGGGGAACGGTATTTTCCTGATGTGTACTCATTTGGTCTTTCCTTCCTTGTTTTTTCGGTCGCGGCTTACCAATCCTGAGCGTGTCTGATCGCCCCGAATTCAGAACCCATGTAACCCCTGGTAAACGGAAAGAAGATCATGTGGCTGAGCCGCGTAAATGGTATTGCAGCCAACATAATTTCTCCCGATAGAATGTGCAAAATAGTGGCCGCCTTGAAGCCTATCAACTGGTGATATGTCCAGAAACCCGTTATGAACGGCGCCGCGACTATTGCCAGGATCAAGTAGTCGGATGGGCTCGTAAGGAATTTTGCCTCTGGGACAACGAGCCGCCTTATGAGAAAGAAAGCGCAGGCGCCTATCACGATCAGGGTCATCAGGTCAGCCGCGCCGTCGGGCAGGGTGAGCCAACTCACGTTCCACGATTCTTTCACCAGCATCACGTGTGCGAACAGGAAAATGGGCAGCGCCAACAAACAGAGGTGGAAGGAAAAGGTGACTATCGTCATTACGGGCCTCTTTCTCATGTTCACGGACCCGAACGGTACGATCCAGTGCAGAATCGAGCGAAGCGCGTAATAGGGGCTCATGTATTCATATACGACGATATCTTTTTTCCGGGCAAGTCTTGCCATGGAAACGAGCCTGTAGATTATGCCCCCAAAGAAGAGGGCAAACGCGACCCACACCAGAGGGCCGCTTACAAGATAATATAGAGAGTAGTACATCGTCAGTCCTTTTTAAAATGCGCTAAATTGCCTTAACGATCCGGCAGTACTTGCCCCGGTCTTGTCCGGTCCCGATGCCGCGGATAAGGAGTTTTCGGCTCTCAGGGCTGAAGAGTGGGGCCCAAAGAGCTGCAAACCGCTCCTCCACGGGGGCTCCGTCCAGCAGGATTGCATATATGCCATCCTTTTCGACCTTCGCCGCGACATGCTTCCCATCTGGGCTGAAGACCGGCGCCCATGCCATGTCGAAGCCGTCTCCCCACGTCTTGCCGTCAACGCAGACGAACCATTTTCCTTCGTTTTTGCCCACACACGCTGCCGAGCCGCCCGCAGGGCTGATAACAAGGTCTGTTACCAGGTCACCGAATGATATACTCCAAGGCTTTCCATCCACGGCCACGGTCCACCTTCCGAACTTGGGCGCAACGACCGCCGCTATCTTCCCGTCAGGGCCGTAGAGATGGTCCAACACCTGGACAAAACCACTGTTTCCGATTGTTTCACCGTTTCGCGCGATAAACCATTTGCCGCCAGCCCTGACCGGCGCGGTGACCGAAGAGTCTATCGGGTTGAATCTTGGGACCCAGACGGATGAAAAATTCTTGTCCCATGCAACACCGTCCACTGCGATAGAATAGTCGTAGAGATTCTTCCTGACACAAGCAGCAACCCGTCTGCCCGCGGCGTCAAGGACCGGGTCCCAGACATTCAGAAAAATGTCCCCCCTGACCTCTCCGTTTATAGCTATCGCGAAACACCCCTTCTGGAATTTCTCGATTTCTCTCTCTTTGGCCGGAACCGCCTGGACTACTGCGGCGATGTTCTTGCCGTCGCCTCCGGGAGTAACCTGGCTCATGTAGAAAAATCCATTTTCCCATGGCGTGCCGTCGCAAACGGCAAGATACCTCTTTTCACTGTGGACAGCCGAGATGATGATGGTTTTCCCATCTGCTCCGAATTGAGTGTTCCACACGAATTCGAACCGCTCTTCCCATGGTTCTCCATCGACAGCCAGGGTCCATTCCCCGGACTCCGAAACCAGCGAAGTCAGACGATTGTCCGGCGCAAACCTCGGATACCAGATCCTGTCGAATCCGTTTTCCCAAATTTCGCCGTTTACACAGACGTTCATCGAATCGTCTTCAGTTCTTACGACGGCGGCAATCTTTTCTCCATCGGGGCTGGCGTAAGGTTCCTCGACCTGCTGGAAGCTCTCTTTCCAGGAATCGAAGTCTAAAATTGTTCTCTTCCCCGTCTCCCAATCCCAGTTGCCTGAGAGATTCATCACCTTTTTCTCCTTAAGTGAGCCCTGGACAAACTTCCCCTTTCGCCTCAATGAACCTGGATCGGGACTTCAATCTAAATCAAGTGCAGCAGAATACAAGAGTGTGAACTGTAGCGGTTTAGCGGATGAGATCTGCCAGGATTCTATTTGTATTTTTCCACAATAAACAATTTATTATATCAGCCGCGTGCTTCTTGTCGAGAATTTTTTGATCCGTCTCGTCAATTTTTCGACGTCTGGCGCCTGCTCGATTCAGGCCTGATCACCCAACTTCTCAGTGAATGTCATTCCAACACGAGCGTTTTCATTCGATCATTCTCCAACAAGGTCGAACCAAAAATTAGGCTCGGAATCGGCTGCTGTCAATTCTCTTACTCCGGAGAGCGTCTCTGAAACCCGTATCACCATCTGTGAAGGATTCACCGAATCAAGCATTTTGTATTGACGCCATTGGCATAGGTCAGTATCCTTGTGATGCTTGCAGTCCCACCCGGAAATTACGAAATCCTGGTAAGGTTTATACAGAAACTTCAGTTCATTCCTGAAGCGGCGAATGTTATTCAAATTTGCGTTACCTATGTGGATTGTTTTTGTCGCTGGTTAGCTATATCTAGGAAAGATGTTCTTAGCGATAAGTATATGAATAAAAGATGGTTAGCCGCTTCCGATAGTTGGATCTTGCACTAACACCAATATTATTTATAAGAGGCGATTTCTTTAAAATATTTTAGGCCTACTATTTATTCTTGGGTTATCATCGGTCACGACGAGCTCTTAAAGAACTGATTCAATAAGGATGTACCTTGTGGGTCAAAGATTTCCGGATGCCCGACCGCGACCGACGAAAGGAGCAAATGAGAATGAAGACGGATTTCAAAAGTGTGAGAGTGGAAATTCAAAATGGCGTGGCAGTGCTCTATATGAACAACCCACCGGTAAACCAGCTCTCGAAGCACTTTAAGACTGAGTTGTTCGAAGCTGTTGCCGGCGGCTTGCAGGACCCGGAAATTAGGGCGATAGTACTGACTGGTACGGGAAAAAATTTCATAGCAGGCGCGGACCTCACGGAAATGTTCGCCATCAGGGACAAAGAGGCGGTTTTGTCCAGGATGAAGGCCACTGATGACTTTCTAAATCAAATCGAAACAGGACCAAAGCCCGTTATAGCGGCAATCAACGGCAATGCACTCGGGGGCGGACTTGAAATTGCGATGGCCTGCCATTACCGGGTGGCAGCCAAGGGCGTACAACTCGGGCAACCCGAGGTTAAGGTGGGGCTTATCCCCGGCGCCGGGGGGACTCAGCGTCTTCCCCGGCTCATAGGTCTGCCCAATGCCCTGGAGATGATGACCACGGGGAATCCTATCAATGCCGAGTTGGCTTTGTCGCGGCAGCTCATCGATGAGGTGACTGGGCCTGAACAACTGGTGCCGGCCGCGGTGGCGGCAGGCAAGAAATTTATCTCGGGCGAACTCTCACTGGAGAATGGGCGGACCCGCAACAAAAACAGTCTGATTCCCAGTGCAGCCGAGTTGAAGGAAATTACAAACGCAGCCAGGTTGATGGCCCAGCAAAAAGCAAAAGGCTTCATTGCGCCCTTCAAAGTTATCGAAGCCGTGGAAAAAGGGTTAACTCCCAACATTGAAGCCGACATTCTGCGGGAAGCCGGGATGTTTGCCGATTGTGCGATCTCAGACGTGGCTAAGAACCTGATCGGCATATTTTTGAATACCAGGGCCGCCGGCCGGCTTCCACGCGTCGAAGGTATTCAACCTGCTTCGATCAAAAAAGTCACAATGCTTGGCGGCGGCGTCATGGGATCGGGAATTGTGAACCTTTTGCTTGCAGGCGGGTTTGAAACGGTCTTATGGGACATAAATCAGGAGGCTTTGGACAAAGGCGTAGCGGCTGTCAGAAAAACCTTCGATTACGCCATAAAGCAGAAGAAGATGACCCCTGACGATTTGGGCGCAATGCTGAATAAGCGGCTCAAAACGACAACGTCACTCGATGACGCAAAAGACGCCGATCTGATCATAGAAGCCGTGCTGGAAAACATGACCATCAAACAGGATATTTGGAAGAAGCTCGAAGGGATCTGCAGACCCGACACTGTATTCGGCACCAACACCTCAGCTCTGCCCATTACCGAAATGGCTTCAGTGCTCGAAGATCCAGGGCGCATGATCGGCCTTCATTTCTTCAACCCTGCCGAACGCATGCAGCTATTGGAAATCATTTGCGGCGAGAAGACTTCCGACCTGACGCTGGCAACATCGGTAGCTTTCGGGCGTGCGATCAGGAAGGTGCCTGTCGTGGTTAACGACGGGCCCGGCTTTTATGTTTCCAGGCAGCTTGGCAGTCTTTTTGGGGGATTTGCGTTTTTACTGGCCGACGGTATAGACGCAGATCAAGTGGAAAGAGTAATGAAGGATTTCGGAATGCCGATGGGGCCCCGCGCTCTTGCCGATCTTACCGGTATAGACATTAGCTATCATGTCGCTACGACTTACGAGAAAAGGCTGGGCGATAGATATAAGATTCACCCGCTCTTTGAACAGATTTACCTGACGGGGTGTTACGGAAGAAAAACCGGTGCGGGTTACATGGATTACAGCGGCGACAAACCTGTGCCCAACAAGAAGGTCTCGGACTGCATTCAGAATTATCTAAACTCCAAAGGTGTTTCTCCCAGGCAAGTGCCTGACCAGGAGATAATCGACACTATGCTTGGTCTAGCCATCAATGAGGCGGCGCTGATGATAGAACAGGGAATTTGCGACAGGCCGCAGGACATGGACCTTGCGATGATTTATGGCACCGGCTTTCCAACTTATCGGGGCGGTGTATTGCGATACGCGGACAAGTGGGGTGCCGCCAACGTGTACAACAAGATGGTCGAACTCGAAAAGCATTTCGGCCCGCGGTACAAACCGGCAAAACTTCTGAAACAGATGGCCGAATCGGGTAAGACCTTTTACCCGGCTTAAGCGGCCATAATAGAGGCCTGTCTGAATCAGTTGAAAAGGAAAGATGAACTTCGAGGCGTCAAGGTGAGATCCAGTTGCGCGATGCATTCAGTCGAGGTCGCAAAAGTGGACCCGAAGAAAGATGGACGTACGTTGTCAAGAATAATTCCTTTTACAGCTCCGGGAAATACTGTTACGATACCAGGATCGATGCCCATGTTTATCGTGACGGAATACGGCAAAGTGAATCTTATGGGGAAGTCGGTCTGGGAGCGTGCGGAAACGCTTATAAATTTTGCCCACCCCGACTTTAGGGTCGAACTCATACGAGAAGCTGAAAAGCAAAATTTATGGGTAAGGAGCAATAAGCTGGGCGGCGCCTGATATTTTTCCGGTCAACCGAAGGCTTTTTCATAGTCCCCGATTTGTGTAATCAATGGTGGGCATGCATCGAAAATGGTCTCTTCGTGCCCACCTTTTTTTATTCCAGCATTAACAACCATGAGAGAAGGAACGGCTGAATCATGGCCACAGGACCTTTATTGGGGACCGATTTGCTCCAGTACACAGTGAGCGGGCTCACGATCGGGGTCATTTATGCTATGGTGGCGATAGGCTACAACATTATTTACAATGTTACCGAGATCATCAATTTTGCGCAGGGCGAATTCGTCATGATAGGAGGTCTGCTTGCGGTCTTTTTTGCCGGCCCCCTCCATCTTCCACTTTGGATTTCATTTTTCGCCGCGATTTGCATCAGCGCGTGCATTGGCTGCGCGATGGACCGCCTGATCATTCGACATGCCCGTGACAAGAGTGTTCTTTCGTTGATCATCATAACAATTGCCGTGTCCATTCTGCTCAAAGGCACTGCGATGTTTGCCTGGGGCAAGGACCCATACAGCCTGCCTGCGTTCAGTTCGGGAGCGCCGCTGATATTCGCAGGGGCCGCCATACAGCGTCAGGCGTTGTGGATCTTTGGCGTTAGCGTCCTGGTGGTGGCCGGGCTTAGCCTGTTTTTCCGTCGTTCCGTGTACGGGAAAGCCATGCTGGCTTGTGCCGATAACCCTGATGCTGCGAGACTGGCAGGGATTAATGTTCGCTTTATGGTGCTCCTCGCCTTTATGCTCAGTGCGGCTATCGGCGCGGCCGCCGGCATTACCATCACCCCGATATCACTCATGGAATACGATCGTGGCGCTCTGCTCGGCCTTAAGGGCTTCGGGGCGGCAGTGCTCGGTGGACTTGGACATTTTTCCGGAGCCCTCGTCGCAGGTGTTATTCTCGGGCTCTGCGAGTCTTTCTGCGCAGGTTATCTTTCGTCCGGGTACAAGGATGCCGTCGCTTTGGTGCTGCTCCTCATGGCGCTTTTCTTCAGGCCGGAAGGCATGTTTGGAAATGGAGAGGCTGCGAAATTGAAGCGGTTCTGATCGAGGAATTGTGAAATGAGCAAGAAAGACCTGCTTGTTTTGATAGGAAGTGCACTGTTCGTCGCGCTTTTTCCCGTAATAGTTCATCCTGTTGCGGCCATATCGCATTACGTGGATGTCATGGTCTTTGCGGGGATCTTTAGTATGGTTTCCGTGGGTTTAAGCCTGATCATGGGATATGCTGGACAGATTTCACTTGCACAGGCGGCTTTTTTTGGTATCGGCGCCTACAGCTCCGGCATTTTGACCACCAAATTCGGTTTCAATCCCTGGGTCGCCATGCCTGCGGGCGCCCTGCTCGCCGGTGCAGTCGCCTGGATCGTAGGGGTGCCTTCACTTCGGCTAAAAGGCCACTACCTGGCCATGGCAACTTTGGGCTTCGGGGTAATAGTGGACATAATCTTTGCCGAAGAAGGCGACTGGACGGGAGGGCCATCCGGCATGGTCGGTATTCCCGGCCTTAAAATCGCGGGTCGTGCTCTTACCAGCGAAGTCGGGTGGTATTATCTA
>Ga0326728_10024768_pt1 | contig 10827 bp, 8 predicted proteins | sample MB3enrmetagenome_FD_207602 | JGI IMG/M metagenome (GOLD analysis project Ga0326728, IMG submission 207602) | Lab enriched peat soil microbial communities from McLean, Ithaca, NY, United States - MB31MN | ecosystem: Environmental > Terrestrial > Soil > Wetlands > Peat | place: USA: New York...
CGGCCCGGTAATCCACTTCCATGGGCGTCCAGGCTTCCGGGTCTCCGAACTTGGCGGTCCTGGCCTGGCCTTTGAAAACCTGGATCTTCCCCGGAAGGATATCGCGAATCGGGCTGGCGTGCAGGGCTCCCGCCAGGTAAGCCGTGCCATCCGGCGCCAGCCAGACGTCCGTGACGGCGATCTTCTTGTCCCGGTAGATGGTTTCGCTGCGTCCATCCGGGCCGATGCGGAACACCTCGCTGGGGAACTCGAAGGCTTCCGAATACTGGACCAGCCCCACTCCCACGCCCGCGCCGGGCTCGGCAAATCGCACGCGGGTGATGGTCCCGAAAGTGGAACTGGAGGAGGGCTTCCAGGTTTTGCCGCCGTCGCTGGTCTGGATCGAAAGGGCCAGGTGCGGCCGCTCGCGGTGCTTGAAGGTAGCCTCGGGATCCATCCAATCGGGGCGCTTCGGCGCGGTGGGGTCGGGCGGCATGTTCCACCCGGTGACGATGCCCATCAGCGGCGTGGCGAACATAATCCAGGAATATGCCGAGTAGTGGACATCGCCGGGCTGGTCGGCGGCTTCCGTTATGGGCGCCCAGTGTTCGCCGCCATCGTGCGTAGCCATGGCCAGCTTGCGGATGCCCACGGCGAAACCGTTCTTCTCATCGAGAAAATAAACCCGCAAGACGCCCTCCGGGGATTTCTCGAGCTTGCGCCAGCTCCGGCCGGCTTCGGTGGTTACCCAAATGCTCTTCGAGGTGACCAGCCAGCCCAGGTTCTCGTTGAGGAAAAACAGCGAGACAGGCGGCTCATGAAGTGGAAGCATATCCCAGTGGGCGCCGCCATCGGCGGTAATCACTTCGACGGACCTGCGGTGAGTCTTCTCCTCGATTTCCCCCACTGCCACGCCGCGCGATGCCGAAACGAATTGGAAATCGCGGATCTCGAGCTCGGAGCCGCTCTTGTCGTAGAAGTACTGTACCTGCCAACGCTGGGCGCGCAGGGAAGGCGCGCACACCAATACGGCCAGGAATGCGCAAAACAGCCGAAACCATGTGGAAGGCACGCTGGATTCCTATTATTTCATCGCCAGCGGCCCGGAGGAAAGCACCAGCTCCACGTGATTGGCGGATTCGATGGCGCCGGGAGCCATGCGCGCCAGCACCAGCACGCATCCGATCTGCTCGCCGACGGTGGTAAGGACCTCCATCTCCGAGCCGGTGTGCTGGTGCGGTAAGCGGTGCTGGACGTTGATCACGCCCACCACGCGATTGCGGGCGATCAAGGGCGCCGAAAGGAAGGCCTCGAAAGTGTCCTCTTCGAGTTCGCCGAACTTCTTGAAGCGCGGGTCCTTATACGCTTCCCGCGGGATGGCCAGCAGGCGGCGCTCCCGCGCCACCCATCCGGTAAGGCCTTCCTCGGTGCGCATGCGCAATTTCCCAATGGTGGAAGGATGGGGCGTGTTGGAGGCGCACAAAACCAATTCCCCGCCATCCAGCAGGTACACCAGGCAGGCGTCGCATTGCGTGAATTCCACTACCAGGGATACGACCCCCCGGAGCACCTCCGGCAGACTCATCTCCCGAACCATGAACCGGCTGATCTTCTGAAACAGACGGAGCTGGTCTTCGATCCGCTGCAAGCGAGATTCCAGGTCTTTGGCCTTGGGCACAAACATATTATAGCCTCGCCCTGCGGCGCCGCCGGATCGGATTGCGCACCTGGAAAGCCGCCGCATCGTGCTTGACGGTTGAGTTTCCAGGTCCGATAATCGGGGGCGCGGGGGAAAGGAGATGGGCATGAAAGCGCGGAAGATTCTCATGATTGTGGGCGACTTCGTCGAAGATTACGAAGCCATGGTGCCGTTTCAGGCTCTCCAGATGGTTGGCCACGCGGTGGATGCGGTGTGTCCGAACAAGAGCGCGGGCGAGGCCGTCCGCACGGCCATCCACGATTTCGAGGGCGATCAGACTTACAGCGAAAAACGCGGCCACAACTTCACCCTCAACGTCGATTTCGACAAGATCAAGGTGGAAGAGTACGATGCCCTGGTGCTGCCGGGTGGGCGCGCGCCGGAGTACCTGCGCCTGGACGCCCGCGTCCTCGCCATGGTACGCCATTTCTTCGAGGCGGCCAAGCCCGTGGCGGCGCTGTGCCACGGAGCGCAACTGCTGACCGCCGCAGGCGTGCTCGAGGGGCGGTCCCTTTCGGCATATCCCGCCTGCGGCCCCGAAATCGAGCTGGCCGGCGGAAAGTACGTGCCGCTGGGATGGAACGAAGCCTACGTGGACGGCAACCTGGTGAGCGGGCCGGCCTGGACGGCGCACCCCGCCTGGCTGGCGCGGTTCCTCGAAGTGATGGAAGGCGCCGCGGGCGCGGCCCAAGCTTAACCCGGGAGGCCGTTTCCGGTCTTGCGGGAAAGGCGATCTCCTATCCATCATAGTGGGATGAACGATGCCCGCATCCAGTTGTTGGACACGGCCCTATTCCCGGCTCTCGTCGAGCGCGCGCGCCGGTCGCCGCGGCTGCGCACCAACCATAACTTCCATGGCGGCATGGAGGAGAACCCGCACCGGTTTCTGAACGTAATGGCGCGAGGCACGTATATCGCTCCCCACCGTCACCTGGATCCGCCCAAAACGGAGTCGTTTCTGATCCTGGAGGGAGAGGTGGCTTTCTTTACCTTTGAAGATTCCGGGACCATCGCGGGCGCGCACATACTCGGGCGGGGCATCATCGGCATCGACGTGGGCGCCGGCGTGTGGCACAGCCTGGCTGTGCTCAGCCCGCACGCGGTCTGTTACGAGGTGAAGCCGGGCCCGTACTCGCAGGCCAACGACAAGGATTTTGCCCCGTGGGCGCCACGCGAAGGAGACCCCGCGGCCGCCGATTATCTCGCCCGACTGGAGGCGGCCGCCGCCGCAATACGCTCCTCAACGTGATATTCGGCACAGCCGCCAGCCGGCATTTGGCGGCCATGCTATCCTTTCGACATACGAGGGCTTCGCGAAATGCGCCCGCATATTCGAACCGCCCAGGGATGTAGGGCTGTCTGTATCTTATCGAGCGCCAGTCACGTCTATAAGGGATCGCGATGTTCCTTGATGGGAATCGCATGTTTGAAATCCTGTTCAAGTATCCGGCCGCCGTTTTTCACAAAGGCCACTTCGTACTACTGACGCCGTGGCCCCTGTGGGCGCTCGCGGCGGCCATTCTCGCCGCGGCGGGCTTGCTGTTCTGGCACGTTCGCCGGAATCACGGCATGCTGAGCGGGCTGCGCCCCATTGCCGTCTGGCTGCTGGAAACCGCCATGGTGGCGCTGCTGTTGTTTCTGCTGTGGCACCCGGCTCTGAGCGTGGCCACGCTGCGGCGGCAGCAGAACGTGATCGCGGTCCTGGTGGATGACTCGCGTTCCATGTCTATCGCGGATGCCTCGGGAACCCGCGAGGCCGCCGCGCGGGCGATCCTCGACGAGGGACTTCTGCAATCGCTCTCGGACCGCTTCCAGGTGCGGCTCTATAAGTTTGGGAAAGAGCCGGCGCGCATCCAGAAGACCGATCAGCTCAGCGGTTCCGAGCCCGCCTCGCGCATTGGGGATACTCTGGAGCGCGTGCTGGCGGAGTCCTCTTCCCTGCCCTTGGGCGCCATCGTCGTGATGAGCGACGGCGCGGATAACGCCGGCGGCATCGATCGCGAAACCGTGGCGGCTATCCGGCGCCAGCGCATTCCGGTCCACACCATAGGGTTCGGCCGCGAGCATCCCGCGCGAGACATAGAAATCACCGACGCCCTGGTGCCGCCGCGCGCGCTCCCGCAATCGCGGCTCACCGCGCTGGTGACACTCGAAAGCTACGGCTACTCGGGCAGCAAGGCGCGGCTGACGGTGCGCGACGGTGCCAAGGTGCTGGCCACCCAGGATGTTGCCATCAAGCCGGATGGGCAACTTCAGACCGAGTCCGTGGTTTTCAACTGCGGCGATGCCGGACCACGCACGCTGGATATAGCGGTCGAGCCTCTTCCCGGCGAGGAGAACACCGGGAATAACCGGGTGAGCCGGATGGTCAACGTGGAATCCCGCAAGCCGCGCATCTTCTACTTCGAGGGCGAGCCGCGCTGGGAGTACAAGTTCATACGCCGCGCGCTGGACGACTATCCCGATATCGAGATCGCGGCCATGCTGCGCACCACCGAGAACAAGATCTCCCGCCAGTTTCCCGACGACATGGGTCCCAAGGCGCTCGAAGACGGTTTCCCGGCCAAGGCGGAGGACCTGTTCCCGTTTCAGGGGCTGATTATCGGCACGTCGGCGGCCAACTACTTCACCTCCACCGAGCAGCAGTTGATCCACGATTTCGTGGACCGGCGCGGCGGCGGCGTGCTTTTTCTGGGCGGGCGGGCCTCACTCTCCGACGGCGGCTACGCCACTTCGTCGCTGGCCGATCTGATTCCCGTCAAGCTGCCCGATTCCAAGAACACCTTCCACCGCGATTTCACGGGCCAGCAACTGACCGCCGCCGGAGCCCAGAGCGTGCTCTGCCGGCTGGACGACGATCCGGCCCGCAACCTGGAGCGCTGGAAGAAGATGCCGATGATGGCCAACTGGCAGGAAGTGGGCGATCCCAAGCCGGGGGCCACCGTGCTGCTGGAATCCACTCCCACCGGCCGGCATCCTTTCCCGCTGCTGGTGACGGAGAACTACGGCCGCGGGCGAAGCGCGGTCTTCGCCACCGGGGGAAGCTGGCGCTGGAAGATGTGGCAGGACCACACCGATAAGACCCACGCCACCTTCTGGCAGCAGATGTTCCGGTATCTGGTGACCGACACGCCCGGCCAGGTGACCTCTTCCACGCCCAAATCCGTGCTGGCCGACGACACCCGCATGCCCCTGCGCGTCGAGGTGCGCGACAAGGAATACAAGCCGGTGAACAACGCCAAGGTGCAGGCCCGCTTCCTTTCGCCGGATGGCTCCAGCGCCACCATCGAGCTGGCGCCGCAACCGCTCGAAGAGGGCGTCTACACGGCCGAATGGACCGCCGAAAAGCCCGGCTCGTACGTCGCCGAGATTCTTGCCGGCCGCGAGCAAGAGGAGATCGGGCACGACGTGCTCACCTTCCGCCGCGAGGACGGCGTGGCCGAAAATTTCCACACCTCGCAGAATCGCGAGTTGCTCGAAAAGCTGTCGGACCAGACCGGCGGACGCTACTACACGCCCGCGGGCGCCGCCAAGCTGGCCAGCGAAATCTCGTATTCCGAGGCCGGCATCACCACGCGCGAGACGCGCGACTTATGGGATATGCCGATCGTCTTCCTGTTGGTCTTGGGCATACGGGCCTCCGAATGGCTGCTGCGCCGCAAGTGGGGGGTGGTATGAAGCTGGCCGTGCTGCTGGCGGCCGCCGCGCTGAGCGCGCCCGCCGCGACTTTTTATCTGACCATCGCCGGTCTGGGCGGCGAGGCAGATTACGACCAGCGCTTCAAGATGTGGGCCGAAGACATCGATACGAGCCTAAAGCGCGCGGGCGGGGACACCGTGGTGGTCACTCTGCAGGCGCCCACGCGTGACGAGATCCGCGCGCGCTTCGCCGATCTCACGCGCCAGGTGAAGCCCGCCGACGCGTTCGTGCTGATGCTCATCGGGCACGGTTCGGATGACGGCGTCGAGTACAAGTTCAACATCCCCGGGCCGGATATCACGGGCGTCGAGCTCGCCTCGCTGCTCGACCGGATCCCGGCCGCGCGCCAGTTAGTGGTCAATATGACCAGCTCGAGCGGCGGCTCCATCGAGTTTCTGCGCAAGCCCAATCGCGTGGTCATCTCAGCCACCAAGACGGGAACCGAGAAGAATGCCACCGTGTTTGCGCGCTACTGGGCCGAGGCCCTGCGCGATCCGGCCGCGGACACCGACAAGAACGAAAGCGTCTCGGCGCTGGAGGCCTTCCATTTCGCCGAGCGCAAAACCAGCGAGTTCTACGACACCCAGAAGCGCCTCTCCACCGAGCATGCCGTTCTGGAAGATACCGGGAAGGGCGAGGGCGAACGCAACCCATCCCCCGAGAACGGCGAGGGCCGCCTGGCCGCGGTTTTTCCCGTGGTGCGGCTGGGCGCCAATGCCGCCGCCGCGCGCGACCCCTCCAAGCGCGCCCTGCTCGACAAGAAGGAGCAGCTCGAACAAACCATCGACAAGCTCAAATATGAAAAGGCCGCCATGCCGGAAGCCGAGTATAAGAAGCAACTGACCGCACTCCTCCTGGATTTGGCCCGGACGCAGGAGGCTCTCGAAAAGTGAGAATCGGATGCAGCCCGGGCCTGCGCGCCTGGGCTCGGCTTTTTGCCGTTGCATTCCCACTCACACTGGCGGTGTGTGCCCAGAGCCTCGAGCGGGCCGAAGCCCTCTGGAAAGCCCGAGACTATAAAGGCGCCAATAACGAATTCCGCCTGTTGGTAGAGAAGTTCCCTGCCAATCCCGATTACCGCGTGCGATGGGGCCGCCTGTTTCTCGATCACGACCAGGCCGAGGAGGCCGCGGGCCTTTTCCAAGAGGCTCTGGAACTTAAGAAAGATCACGCCGGCGCCCTGCTGGGGCTAGCGCTGATCGCCGCCGAGCAATACTCGGGCGGCGCCGAAGAGCTGGCGCGGAAAGCTCTGGCCGCCGATCCGAAATTGCTGGAGGCTCAGGAGCTGCTGGCCAGCCTGGCGCTCGAAGACAATGACAACGCCAAGGCCGCGGCCGAAGCCAGGAAGGCGCTGGCCATCGATTCCAATTCCGTCGAGGGGCGCGCCATCCTGGCGGTGATCGATTGGCTGGCGGATAAAAAGGAGACGCCGTGGGACCCGCACCAGGCCCGCGGCTACGAGACCGCCGGCCACTTCTTCATGATCAACCGGCGCTATGAGGAAGCTATCCAGTATTTCCGCAAGGCGGTCGACCTCGATCCGAATTTGGACAGTGCGCGCTCCCAGCTCGGCATCAACCTGATGCGCCTGGGCCGCAACGAGGAGGCCTACCGGCAGCTCGAGACCTGCTATAACAACGGCTTCCAAGATAAGGCCACGCGCAACAGCTTGAAGTTGATGGATAGTTACAAGAACTTCGTGACTTTCCAGACCGACCGCACGATCCTCAAACTGAACCGCAAGGAAGCCGAGCTGCTGCGCCCCTACTTCGAATCCGAGATGAGGCGCGCCATCGCCACTTACGAGAAGAAGTACCAGTTCAAGCTGGCGCAGCCGGTCCAGGTGGAGGCTTATCCCGATCACGAGGATTTCGCGGTGCGCACGCTCGGCATGCCCGGCCTGGGCGCCCTCGGCGTGACCTTCGGATACGCCATCGCTATGGACAGCCCCTCCGGCCGCACGCCCGGCAGCTTCCACTGGGATTCGACGCTGTGGCACGAAATGAGCCACGTCTTCACGCTGGCGATGACCAACCATCGCGTGCCGCGCTGGTTCACCGAGGGCATGGCGGTGCACGAGGAGACCGCCGCCTCGCCCGAATGGGGCGACCGCATCACGCCGGAAATCCTGATGGCCATCAAGAACAAAGAACTGCTGCCGGTGGCCGAGATGGATCGCGGATTCGTCCACCCTAAGACCGAGGTGCAGGTTATCGTCAGTTACTTTCAGGCGGGCCGCATCTGCGATTACATTAACGATAAGTTCGGCTGGAATACGCTGCTGGCCATGATTTACGATTTCGGCCAGGGCGATGAGACCTCCGCGGTCATTCGCAAAGAGCTGAAGATGGAGCCGGCCGAGTTCGACAAGCAATTCATCGCCTCGGTGGAAGCTTCGACCAAGAGCATGGTGGATGGCTTCGACCAGTGGCAGAAGGGCGTCAAGCAGGTGGCCGAATCGGCCGGCAAGAAGGATTGGGACGCGGTAATTAAAGAGGGCACGGCGATTCGCGATCTATATCCCGACTACGTCGAGGCCGCCAGCGTCTACGAGTTTTTGGCCCAGGCTTACACCGCCAAAGGCAATCAAGCGGCCGCTATGGATGAGTTGGAACGCTATGTGCACAAGGGCGGGCGCAATCCCGAGAGCATCAAGCAACTGGCCGCCGCGCTGGCCGTTGGGGGGCGCAAGAAGGAAGCCGCCGAGGTGCTGGACCGCCTGAATCTTATCTACCCCGAGGACGCCGACCTGCACCAGCGGCTCGGCGCGTTGTGGCTCGACGAGGGAAATGCCGCCGGAGCCGTGCGCGAATTCCGCGCGGTGGTGGCGCGCGGCCCGCTCGACCCCGCCCAGGCGCACTACGACCTGGCGCGCGCCTACCGCCTGAACCACCAGCCCGACGAGGCCAAGGACGAGCTGTTGGCCTCGCTGGAAGCTGCGCCCGGATTCCGCCCGGCGCAGAAGTTACTCCTGGAACTAAGCGCGGAAAGCGAACAAGCCCCCCGCGACAGCGTGAAGAAGTGAGATTGGAACGATCATGTCAACTACCGTGACGCAGCAGATGGAGCCCGAGATATTGAAATCGCGCATCGCGCGCTTTCGCCAGGTGCAGGCCGACGTGGTGACGCAGGTGAGGCGCGTAATCGTTGGCCAGGAAGAGGTGCTCGAACAGGTGATGATCGCACTGTTCGTCGGCGGCCATTGCCTCATCACCGGCCTTCCCGGCACCGCCAAGACGCTGTTAGTTCGCACCCTGGCGCAGACCCTCGGCCTGATTTTCAAGCGTATTCAGTTCACTCCCGACCTCATGCCCAGCGACATCACGGGCACCGATATTATCGAGGAGGACCCGGCCACCGGCCACCGAACGTGGACCTTCGTGCCGGGGCCGATCTTCGGCAACCTGCTGCTAGCCGACGAGATCAACCGCACGCCGCCCAAGACCCAGAGCGCCCTGCTCGAGGCCATGCAGGAGATGTGCTGCACGGTGCGCGGCAACCGCTACGTTCTGCCCAAACCGTTCTTCGTGCTGGCCACCCAGAACCCCATCGAGCTGGAGGGCACTTACCCGTTGCCCGAAGCGCAGTTAGACCGCTTCCTGTTCAACACGGTGCTCGACTATCTTTCGGCCGAGGAGGAGTTACAAGTCGTGGACCTCACGACCGTCACCACCATTCCGCACGCCGACCCGGTGACCAACGCCGAGGAGATCCTGGATTTCCAGCAACTGGTGCGCATGGTGCCGATCGGCGAGAGCGTGGCGCGTCACGCGGTGGACTTGGTGCGGGTCAGCCGCAGCCGCGACGAATTTGCGCCGGATTTCGTCCAGAAGTATGTCAACTACGGCGCCAGCGTGCGCGCCGCGCAGTTCCTGGTGCTGGCCGCCAAGGCGCGCGCGCTGATGCACGGCCGCTACCACGTGACCTACGACGACATCCGCTCGCTGTATATTCCGGTCCTCCGCCACCGCATCTTGCTGAACTTCCATGCGGAATCCGATCATCTGCGGCAGGACGATATTCTCAAGAGGATTTTGGAGTGGCGGGGGGCGCCTAGAGAGTAACTCACCGCGGAGACGCGGAGACGCGGAGATTCGCGGAGTTTGAAAATGGGAAATGAGTCAAAGTCAGAACCTGAGATTGCAGAGGGAGCGGAGAACCGGCTCACCGAGCGGATTATCGGCGCGGCCATTGAGGTTCACCGACATCTGGGGCCGGGGCTTCTGGAATCGGCTTATGAGGCATGTCTCTGTTATGAGTTAGGTCAATTAGGACTCCGCTTTCAAAAGCAGGTGCACTTGGCGTGTGCTTATAAAGGGATCAGATTGGATTGCGGCTATAAGATGGATTTGGTCGTCGAGGACTCGGTAATTGTCGAAATCAAATCCATTAATGACCTCCTGCCCATACACTCCGCGCAACTCCTCACGTATCTGAAAGCTTCCGGCAAGCCCGTAGGGCTTCTCATCAACTTCAATGTCCCTATCCTCAAGAAAGGTCTAAAGAGAATCGTCAACCATTACGCCGGGCCTGCCATTGCGGCAGGTGACTCCGCTCCCTCCGCGCGCCATCCGGGGAAGAGTTCGAACCCCGAACCGTCAACCGAATCCATTCTCCCTACTCTTCCTCCGCGTAATTCTCCGCGTCTCCGCGTCTCCGCGGTGAGTTCTCTTTCGGCCCCCCCAAAGGAGTCCGCCTGATGCTCCAGCGCTTCCTCGACCCCGCCACGCTGGCATCCATATCCGGGCTAGACCTGGTGGCCAAGACCGTGGTCGATGGCTTCGTCGCGGGCCTGCACCGGTCCCCGGATTTCGGCTTCTCCCAGGAGTTCGCCGAATACCGCGCTTACTCGGAGGGTGACGACCTCCGCCACGTCGACTGGAACGTTTTTGCGCGCACCGATAAGTGCTTCCTCAAACGCTACCGCGGCGAGACGAACACGCAGTTACTCGTGCTGCTCGATACTTCCGCTTCCATGGGGTACGGCTCGCACTCGGTCACCAAGCTCGATTACGCGCGCTTCGTGGCGGCTTCGCTCTGCTACATGGCCAACACGCAGCGCGACGCCGCCGGCCTCATCATATTCGACGAGGATATCGTCAATTACGTGGCGCCCTCCACGCGCCAGGGCCAGATCTTCCGCCTGCTGCATGCCATCGAAAAGGCTGAAAAAGGCACCCGCACGGATTTCGCCAAGCCGTTCATCCATTTCCAGACCTTCCTGCGGCGGCGCGGCATCGTGGTGGTGCTTTCGGATTTTTACGAGGATCCCGAGAAAATCGTCAAGACCATCGAGCCGTTGCGCTTCCGCGGCAACGAGGTCATCCTGTTCCACGTGCTCGATCCCGAGGAGATGGCGCCGCGCTTCCGCGAACCGGTGCTGCTGGTGGACATGGAAAACGCGGCCGAGGCACTCGAGGTGTCGCCTGAGTATGCGCACAACGAGTACC
>Ga0326728_10024769_pt1 | contig 10826 bp, 6 predicted proteins | sample MB3enrmetagenome_FD_207602 | JGI IMG/M metagenome (GOLD analysis project Ga0326728, IMG submission 207602) | Lab enriched peat soil microbial communities from McLean, Ithaca, NY, United States - MB31MN | ecosystem: Environmental > Terrestrial > Soil > Wetlands > Peat | place: USA: New York...
TCACATCACGATGCTTGGCCTTGCATTGGAGTTATGCAGCAAGGTAAAACAACCACTGTCCCGGGTCGGTTCCGTTGGCCGGTTTTGAGACGTCCACCGTTGGCCGGTTTTGGGGTGACCACCGAGGAGCTCGACAGGAACCGCAAAACATTACGAACACAGGTACCTGTCGGCTAAACGTCCTTCAGCCGCGAAACTCCGGGATACGAGTATCCATGTCTCCGAATAAGAATAGGGCCGAACCTTGGGATGATGGTGGCCGGGCCGAATGGAAATTTCCCTGCATGTGCCATCCAACTTTGCAACGCCCCACCTGCAATAGGAGCACGCTCGTTTTCAAATCTGGCGCCGCAGTAACCAAATTCGCACGGTCAACTGTGTAATCATTAAGTACTGGTTCTTGTGACCGCGAACGCCAGGCTAAACTGATCGGTACCGCGCAGGCTGAGAATCTGCCGGAGAGTAAACTCACCCGAATTATAGATTTCCACCGTATCAACAAAGACCCCTGGCGCATAAACAACGCGAACGCAAAAACTGTGGAGATCACGAGTAATTCTTTGCCTAATTCTTCCTCCTCAGCTTCTGCTGCGATGTTTATGCGCCAGCGGGTCGAAGTTACTTTAAAAAACGACGACGGCCCAACCCCACTAACCCCAGCAGTCCGCTGCCAAGTAGCGCAAGCGAAGCTGGCTCTGGGACGACGGGAGACAAGCCGGCTTCGTCCTCAGTCGTACCTGACCCAGTCGAAGTGATCGTATACTCTACCGTCTCGGAATAAGGACCTGAAAGGACCAGGCCACCCACCGAACATGTAGCAGTTTGCGAAACTAGTACTCCAGCGCCCGTGAAAGTCTGGGTGCACAACGGCGCTCCTCCGATTCCTCCGAACGCTTTGTCGCTAGGGTCAACAAACGTTTCCTCTGTGATACTCCACTTGGCAGTTGATCCAAGGTTGGCGAATGAACTGGTAAAGCCGAGGGTCCCCAGCGGAGCAGTAATGCCCGTATCCGTCACAAATATACTGGCAGTCCCCTTGACGCTGGCGGTATCGTCTAAGGTACTCGTAAGGAGAGTACCTGGGGTTCCCCCCGGAGCGCTAGGTCCAGAGGCTTTAATGTAAAGATCGCCTATGGACGGATAGCTACCCGAGAAAGTGAGAGTGCCGGTTCCTGCGGTAAGCGTACCGTTGGCACCGGTTAAGACATAGGGGCTGGTGGGGCTACCTACACCGTAGGCTGAGTCGTAGATTCCGAAAGATATCGTGTCAGCGTATGCTCCCGAAACTAAAACCAGCGAACAGGCAAGAAGCGCGGCAATGGTAACGATTTTCCTCATCAAAAATCCTCCTATGCACCGCAAATGCTTCCGCCGCACCCGGCAGGTCACGAATACTGAGAGGAAGCATCGCGTTCAGATGTAAACGAACAGAGAGAATGCAAATCTGCTTCCAATGCAGCCGAAGCGTAAGTGTCTGATTCTAGGCGCGATTTATCAGAAAATTGCCCCAAGACTGCAAACTTCTGCATACGAGAGTGGAGGGAAATTAGCCCGATAATTTACGCAATAAGTACTACGCATTGATTGGATGATACCTATATAGATATTGCCTAAGTAATCATGAGTGATAACTATCTATCAATGACGCAACCGCGCGGAAGAAAGCTTTTGCAAAAATAGAACCTACCACTCTCTCCACATCCCGGATGTGCGTTAACCTATTGGAAGACACGCTGCTCAGCCGTTAATGGCCGAGCCAGCGTGGGCAATTGACGGTTGGGTTGTGCTTTTTCCCAAAAGGGGTAGCGAAGCCAGCTAAGTAACTGGGGAGGCCCGTCAGCTTCCCTTATTTCGAGGCTGCAAGTGCTGGAGGACGATAGGGTAGTCCACGGTGGAGGCGCTCAGCGCGGTTTGTGGCGCCGGGCGCCGGAATCCTGGGTAGGTTCAGGAGTGGCCAAGTCCCGTTTTGGGGGCAGCAGAAGCCGCGTGGGGCGCCGAACCCCACGCGATCCTCTGCATTTTATCCCAGTTCGCCCAGTGCTTTGCGTGCCGCCTGCGCTTGCGGCGAGTTGGGGGCTAAAGACAGCACCTTCTTCAGTTGAATAGCGGCACTATTTCTATCCGACAGCTTCTGATACACAAGTCCAAGGTGAAGCCGGATGTCGACATCGTTCTCGTTGGTTTTTACGGCCTGCTCCAACAGATCTCGCGCCATGGCATATGTCCCTTTGTGGTAATAAGCCCAGGCCAGGGTGTCGGCCGTTTGCGGTGAGTTCGGCATACCACGACGCGCGGTCTGTGCCAGCGTGAGTGCCACGTCGACGTTCTGGCCGCTTTCAAGCATCAGATACGCTAAATTGTTGGCCGCCAGCGGCTGATCCGGCTGAAGCTGGAGTGCTTTCTCATACAGCTTCTGCGCCTCCGTAAAGTTCTTGCGTGCATCCTCCAGCAACCCCAACATAACGTATCCAGCAGCATCGTTAGGTTTGCTGCTGATCGATTGCTGCCAAGCGCTTATGGCCTTATCGATGGTGCCGCGTTCCACTTCGATGCGGGCAAAGAGCGCAAGCGCCTGGGCGTTGGTACGGTCGAGTTCGAGCGCCTTCTGCACGCTGGCCTCCGCTGCCGGGAGGTCCTTGGGATCGAGCTGCAAGGAGGCTAACATCACGTAATAGGCGCTGTTCTTCGGTGCCTTCTCAATTTGAGATTTAAGCCGAGCCAAAGCTTTGTCCCGTTGCTTTTGTCCAAGATAAGTCTGTATCAACCCCTGCATCGCATCGACAGAATTGGGGCTACGTTCCAACGCCTGCTCAAATAGCTTCTCGGACTCGGCATACTTCTTCTGAATCAAATTCAACCGACCAAAAGCTACATACCCAAGCGGCAAGTTCGGAGCCAGCCCGATCGCCTTTTTCAAGTCCGCCTCGGCAAGATCCTGTTGTCGACGGTTGGTTTCGACGGCGGCCCGCCAAATATACGCGTCCGCATAATTGGGGTTCGTCTTGATCGTGTTCTCGGCGATTTCTGCAAGGGAGTTTGTATCGCCCTTCCGCATAGCGACTTCAGCCAAAGAGTGTTCTGCCCGCACCATACTGGGAGAGATACGAACCGCTTCGCGCCACTGCTTTTCCGCAGCATCCAGGTCACCTTTGGCGGCGGCGGCTATGCCTAAGTTGTATCGGGCAAAGGCGTTGTCGGGGGTATCCTTGACTGCCTGTTCCAATACTGCGACCGCGTCTGCCGGCTTGCCTTGGCGGGTCAGAATAATGCCATGGAGGATGTTGGCCTCGGCATCTTTAGGATTTGCTTTCAAGACCTGGCCTACAGTGGTATCGGCTTCCTGCAAGTGGTTAGTATCGAGCAGGAGCTGGGCATACGCTGTCTTCAAAGGGGCATTTTTATCATGAGCTGAAACCAGGTTCTGATACTCGGAGAGTGCTTTGTCCGTTTGGCCCGTAGCGAGGTAATAATTGGCCAGCAAGCGCATTCCTTCGGGATTGTCCGCTAATTCCTTACTGGCTTGGCGCAAAATCTCTTCGGCCTTGTCATTCTGTTTTTGTGCCAGGAAGACGCCAGCCAGCGCGGTGCGCGCGGCAGTATTCTGAGGTTCAGCGGTGATCGCGTCCCGGAACTGTTTCTCCGCGTCATTCCACCGGGCCTGGGTGAGGTAGAGGCGCCCTAACATAAGACGAGGGCGTGCCTCCTTGGGGGCGAGTTCGATAGCATGCTGCAACGAGGCTTCGGCGTCACCTGAAGTCGCGGGATTGCTTGCCTGCAAAGCCGCCAAATTCTCCACAAAGCCCGCACGCTTCGGATCAAGAGCAATGGCTCGTTGCATCTCCTGGATGGCCCCGGGGATATCTTTATTAGCGGCAAAAACGTTGGCCAGCAGAGCGTGGCCGCCAGCACTGTTGGGATCCTTCGCCAATATCGCATCTGCCTGTTCTCGCGCCTTGTCCAGTTGATGGGCGCCCAGCAAAAAATTGCCAAGATCAACCCGAGCCGGAAGGTTGTCCGGTTGCAGTTCCGTAGTACGCACCAGCTCGTGATAGGCGTTAGACCACGAGTTAAGGTGAATGTAGGTCCGAGCCAGTTCCAGGTGCGCCTCCGCAAAAGCGGGATCTACGCGTAAAGCATTGGAGAACTGAATCAGCGCTTCGCTGTATTTCCCTTTCTCCGCGTAGCGCTTTCCGCTCTCGAAATACTTCTGCTTGCGAACGTTGGGATCCCGCGAGCAACCGATGGTTCCACCGGCGACCGCTAAGGCAAGGAGCAATATGACAAGTATGCGTTCAGTCTTCATGGACATTTCACCCAGAAAGTTTCAACTAGCTAGTTACAAGCAATTTTCGCGCCATGCGATTGGGCCCGGTAACGTCTTCAGACCCTGCTACTAGCATGAAAACAGATAGGCCGTCTGCTTATTTTCAATAAGTTATGACTTCCTCTACGTCCATCTTCAGCTATGCGCTGTCGTCCCAAGTGATCTTGAGCTAATGGCCTATTCCGGAATATAGTCTTTGAGCAAGGGCGAGAATTGCGAAGCCAGCTCAATGGTTCGAGCCCGAGCGGCGTTCGCGGTTTCCCCAGGTAACATTGGCGTAATGAGCCGCACGAGCGCACCATCGGTGCGATTCATCCGCATAGCATCAGCTACCAAATAGAATTTCGCCCAATATTCGCTGGCGACGGCGCGTCCGTGGGCCTGGTACCAATAGATGGCAAACATCTTGTTAGGTCCCTTGGCGAGAATGGCTTCATTCACCTGCACCTGTCTCATTCCCGGCAGTTGCAGAGGGACGTGATGACTGCTTTCGAACACCCAACCGGAACCAGGAAGGCAGTTCTTGGGCGAGTGAATCGTGTCGCCGCTGCGTTGCGAAGGAAAGTAGGCAATAAACAGGTCGACGCCAGTTCGTTTTTCTTGAGTTACATACAGACGATTAAGAAAATCACCAGGGCCCAGAATCGCGCGAATCTCAGAAGTAATCGGACGATCCACGGACTGCCACGGCCCGATTGTAGCCGGAAACGCCATCAGTGATTTTGCTTTCGGTACACTCTCCAGGGCGTCGCGAAATTGAAAAAATGCTGCGGTGGCGACCAAGGCGATAACAATAACCACAAACCTAACGCCGGAATCGTCGTTCCGCGCGGAATCGGCAACCGGTGAAGCCGGGCTCTCCGGAGAGCCTGAACTGGCGCTCAATAGAAGCTTCTGTGCCGATGAGGATGAAGGCTCTTTGCCAACTAAAGAAAGCCCCTTATGAACGGCAAAAAGCATCGCCAGGGAGAAGCCAAAGATTACGAAACCGGAGAATTCATGAAAAAAGCCTAAAGCTTTGACCGGATCCCAATACTGCACACACAATCCCGTTCCGATAATCCGGGCCGCATTGGCAAAAACTGCGATCGGCACACTGGCGAGCACCAGCGCCACCCGTTTCCAGATTGCCTTCTCCAGGAAAACTCCATAGATGATGGCGAGGGTGCCAAGGCTCATTAAAGAACGAATGCCGCTGCAAGCCTCCGCCACTTCCAAAGACATGGCAGGCAGGCGAATGACGTTTCCGTCGCGCAGTACGGGGACTTGCAACAGCGGCAGCATTTCAGCCGCGAAACGAGAGGCTAATAATTGCAGCGGAAAAGTAATCTGATTGAAAATAATCGCCGGGATCGGAATGGCAAATATAAGAAACGCAAGGGGAAAGGCTAAGATTCGCAGCCGAGGCCATCCCCAAAATGTAAGTGCGATCCCGGCAATTAAAACGATTCCCGAGGTTCGTGACAAGAATACCTCAGCGCCTAACACACCTACCAAAAGCCAAGCCAAAGCCACAGCAACGACAATCAGTCCCGACCAAGTTGGCTTCTTGGGAACTTGGGTCAGCCGGGCGCGATCCCGGAAGAGAAGGAATGCCGAGAAAATCGGCACGATAAAGCCGTGAGAAAAATCCGGCATCGTCCGCCAATCGCGGATAAGTGCCGGCAACACCGCACGATACAGCAACAGGACTAGTGCCGCGAGCAGTATTATCGGCCACGGCCGAGCAGCCATCCGAGCCGGTCCGGGAGCAGCGTCTTTGGCAACAGCTTCTTGCGCGTCAATCATCGAGTAGTCCGATTACCAAAAACCCAGCAATTGTGAGGCCACGCCTTTTGCGGTCGGGGACACCCCTTTCCCTTGATTGCGGAATCCGGTAGTCTCGTGCCGAGGAAAAACTTTTCCACTCCCCGGTCCAATTATCTTCCGCGGGGGGATGGAAAAACGCTAGTAACAGCCTATTAATATGACGAGCGTAGAAAGCCATTGGCAGCCAACGGGCACGGTCAACCACCGGCAAACCATAAAAAGCCCTGCGCTGGCAGGCCCGGATGAGGAACCGCAACCGCGAATCAGCCTGCCGGACGGTTTCTTGCCGCTCTTGGCCAGTTACTTGCAATGCAATGCTTCTGTAAAGGTTTCCACATGCCAGAGCGTTTTGCTATTCGCGAGATAGCCGTGGGGGACAACTCCATCGTGGTGGGCACAAGCGCCGCAATGCTCGCGTTGTATGCTGCGGCGGCAAAACTGGCTGGGCTCGAATCGCCCCTCCTCATCATTGGAGAGCCGGGCGCAGGGAAGCGTACCATTGCGCAGCACATCCATAACTGTTCGCCCCGCCGAAGCGAACCGTTTCGGATTATAGATTCTTTAGCTTTTTCCACAGCGGTGGCTAGGGGTAATGGGGCGGACAAGATGTTGGGCACGGACGGGACGGTGGTTTTCACTCAACCGTCGCAAATGAGTCAACCGGCTCAGCAAAAGATTCTCAAATTGATACAGCGTGATCGGCGTGGTCCCTGGGTTGTAGCAGCAAGTAACGAAGACTTGGATCATGCCGTGCGTACACACCGCATCGGAGAGGAATTTTGCCACGCGATCAGCGCGGTCTGTTTGCGGGTCCCCCCCCTACGCGCAAGACGCGACGAAATCTCTGCCCTCACCAATTACTTCCTCCAACAATACTCCAGCGCGTTCGGGCGGCCTAAGCCAAAACCGAGCCCCGCAGCCGTGGAGTTCTTTCTGAGCTATCGCTGGCCGGGGAACGTGGCGGAACTGGAAACGGCGATGAAATCTTTGGTCGCCATTGGGGATGAGACCCTGGTTTTGGCGGCACTACGCGCTTCCGCCTGGGCCAACGGACGTTCCGATGGGCGGCCCAAGGCGTCGCTAAAACAGGCGGCCCGGGCGGCTTCGCTCGAGGCCGAGCGAGAACTGATCTCCGATGTACTGGTTTCGACCGAATGGAACCGCAAACGCGCGGCCCAGCAATTGCAGATCAGTTACAAGGCTCTGCTTTACAAGTTGAAACAAATTGGCATCGAATCGCCGGCTCTGCGGCGAACGATGGAAAACGGTGAACCACGATGAAAAGGGTCTTTTTAATCTTCGCGATCCTGTTGGCGCTGACTACATTTATTTGTGCGCAAACGAAATCGCAACCGGCTGCTGCCCCGCCGAAGCCCGGCACGACCGTCGATCCGGAAACTTATGTGATCGGCCCCCAGGACGTGCTGCAAATCACCGTCTGGAAAGAACCGGAAATGTCCATGTCAGCGGTTCCGGTGCGGCCGGATGGCAACATTTCGCTCCCGCTGCTAAATGACATACAAGCCGCGGGGCTTACGCCCATTCAGTTAAGCGCCGTCCTCGCCGAGAAGCTACAGAAGCTGGTACAGGACCCCAAGGTCACTACGGTAGTGACCGCCGTCAACAGCAAACGAGTCTTTGTACTGGGCGAGGTGATGAAGCCGGGGCCGATCGCGATGCTGCCCGAGATGAATGTTCTGCAGGCGCTTTCGATAGCCGGCGGCTTCTCCCAATATGCGAACACGAAGAAGGTTTATGTATTGCGTACCGAAGGTGGAAAGCAGAAGCGGATCGCCTTCGACTACAAACAGGCCGTGAAAGGTACCGGTACCCAACAAGACCTGATTCTGCAACCTGGCGACACCATCGTCGTTCCGTAGGAGTCCGTATGCAAAAGCAGTTGCTGGTCGTATTAACGCTCTTGTTCCTGCTGGCGTTGAACGCACCGGCGCAAGATTCAGCAACGACTGTACCCGAGGAGGGGACATTGGCCCCGGCCGCTCAGCCTGAGCCACAGCGCCCTTTGTCCGGGGCGCTGCTGCAAAGCAATGGCCCCAGCGGAATACCGCCCGGAAAGCTGGTGCCGACCTTCACGTTTTCCGAGACCGTAAATGGGATGAGCAGCAGCACCGACTACCGGACCAATGTCGTCGGAGGGTTGGCCTACGATCAATTTTCAGCACGTAGCTCGTTCAGCTTACGCTACGGAGGCGGCGGGCTATTTGACAACCAAACCGCATCGAACAGTACCTTCCAGACTCTTGGACTGACGCAGTCTTTCGCAGTACGGCGCTGGACCTTTTCCTGGGGCGATTCCCTAGCTTACATGCCCCAGTCCCCTATAGGCGGCGGATACGGCATTCCCGGCCTGGGCCAGTTCACCTCGGGATTATCCTTTACGGACCTGTATCCCAATTTGCTGCCCAGTCAATCGATCCTGACGGTCAACACTACTTCTCTCAATAACAGCAGTTTTGTACAGGGGCAATATAACTTCACGCGCCAGACTTCGGTTACCGCCGTGGCCTCCTACGGGTTGTTACGCTACCTGGACGAATCGGTGCTGAACGGACATCAGATGTTCTTCAGCACCGGCTTGAACCAGAGCATCGGCCGGGCCCAAGTTGCGCTGCAAGCCTCGTACAGTCGTTTCAGTTACGAGGCGATGGACAGCGGCATGGAAGCGGAGATGCTGCAGCTTATGTACACGCGGCCGCTGGGGCATAGCTTCGTCGCGCAAATCGGGGCCGGGCCCGAAAGCGTGCATCCCCTTGGCTCGGCCGCACGGAACCGTCTTACGGAATCCGGATTGGCTTCGATTGCCTACCGGTGGAAACAAAACGACATTACGCTGCGATACTCACGCGGCGCGACCGGGGGATCCGGGCTGCTGCAGGGCGTGTTGACCGATAACGTGCAACTCTCCACCGGGCATCAATCCCGCTTCTGGGGCATTAGCGCGAGTGCGGGATATGCCCGCAATAGCGGAATCATACAAAGCACCACGACCAGCTATTACACGGCGGGAGCGCAAGTGACGCGCACCTTCCACCGGGATATGAAGGTTTATTTCAGTTACACCTATCTGACGCAGGACGCCGGCACACTTTGTGTGGCGAACACGTGCGCCCTGAATAGCGGTGAGCATATTTTTGGAATCGGCTTCAATTGGAATCCACGCGGCCTGCGGGTCGGCGAGTAACAGGCAAAGGACGATTGCAAATGCAACCAAAGCAACAGCGCGAACTTGACCTCAGCGATTTTGCAAGCATCGCCAAGCGGCGGGCCCGATGGATCATCTTCACCACCCTGGCGATATCGATCGTTGCCGTGGCGGCTATCTTTCTGCTGCCGGCCCGATACACGTCGCAGGCGCTGGTGATGATCGAGCGGCCGAAGGTACCGGGCGAGTATGTGCATTCCATTGTGAATGAAAATCTGGGTGTCCGCCTGACCATGATGAGCGGCACCGTCCTCAGCCGCACCCGCTTGCAGCCGCTGATCGAGCGTTTCGGCCTGTATGCCAACCGCAGGATGACGATCGACGAGAAAATCGAGCAGCTGCGCAAGGACATCGTGGTCAAGCCGGCCAAGACGGCCTTAGGCAGCGACATGGTCACTTCCCGGGAAGATTCCACCCCCGGTTTTACCATTGCGGTGAATGCCAGCCAGCCCAAGATCGCGCAGCAGCTTTGCAGCGAAATTACTTCCATGTTTCTCTCGGAGAACCTGAAAGCGCGCGAGCAGTCGGCCGAAGGCACGACCCAGTTCCTGCAGACCCAGCTCCAGGATGCCAAACGCAACCTGGATGAGCAGGATGCCGCCCTGGCGGTATTCCAGAAGCAGTACCTGGGCCAACTGCCTGGACAAGAACAGAGCAACCAGAACATGCTGGCCACTTTGAACACCCAGTTGCAGGCTGTCACGCAGACGCTCGGCCGCACGGAACAGGACAAGACCTATGCCGAAACGTTGCTGGCCCAGCAAACTGCGGCCGCGCAGACCGGACAATCGGCAGATATTCCTCCCGCGCAGCGGCTGGACACGCGGATCGCGGAGCTACAGAACCAGTTGTCGAGCCTGGAGGCGCGCTACACCCCGGATCATCCCGATGTGGTAAAAGCCCGCCGCGAGCTGGAAGCACTTAAGAAACAGCAGGCCGAGGCGCCGGCGGCGGAAACGGCGAGTTCCGATCAAGCCAAGAAAGCAGCGATTGAGACGCCGCAAGCGCAACAACTCCGGGCGCAACTAAAGTCCATGCAGGGGGCCATTGCGGCGCAGCGGGCGGAACAGGAGCGAATCCAGCAGCAGATCCGGCTGGTCCAGGCGCGCATTCAGCTCAGCCCGGAGATATCTGAACGTTTCCGGCAGTTAATGCGCGGCTACGAGACGGCGCAAAAGTTCTACAACGACTTGCTGGCCAAGAAAGACCAGTCGGCCATGTCTACGGAATTGGAGCGGCGCCAGGCGGGCGAACAGTTTCTCGTGGTTGATCCACCGAATCTTCCTACCAAGCCTACTTTTCCCAATCCCTTGCTGTTCTCTATCGGAGGCCTAGCCGGCGGCTTGTTCTTGGGATGCGGATTGGCGGTATTGGCGGAATACCGCGACCGCGCCCTGCGCAACGAGTTCGACGTTTTCCAATACACCAAACTGGAAACGCTGGCCAGCCTGCCGATCATTGCCAGCGCAT
>Ga0326728_10024770_pt1 | contig 10826 bp, 7 predicted proteins | sample MB3enrmetagenome_FD_207602 | JGI IMG/M metagenome (GOLD analysis project Ga0326728, IMG submission 207602) | Lab enriched peat soil microbial communities from McLean, Ithaca, NY, United States - MB31MN | ecosystem: Environmental > Terrestrial > Soil > Wetlands > Peat | place: USA: New York...
TCACCGTACGCGTTTCAGGGGTTGGGCCTGAAGGGCCTGCAGATCCTGAAAAAGGCCAAAGAGGAGACCGGTCTGCCCATCGTGACGGAGGTGATCGACTCGCGGGATGTCTTCTGGGTAAGCGAATACGCTGATGTGCTGCAGATAGGTGCCAGGAACATGCAGAACTTTTCCCTCCTCAAGGAGGTGGGAAGATCGGAGAGGCCGGTCCTCCTGAAGCGGGGCATGAATTCCACCATCGAGGAATGGCTCAATTGCGCAGAGTACATCCTGAGCGAGGGGAACCCCCACGTGATACTCTGCGAGAGGGGCATACGGACCTTCGAGAAGTATACGAGGAACACGCTCGACTTAAGCTCAGTCCCGGCCATCAAGGAGCTGAGCCACCTCCCAATAATCGTGGACCCCTCCCATGCGTCGGGAAGGGCCTCCCTTATCCCTTCTTTGAGCCTCGCGGCCCTTGCCGCCGGCGCAGACGGCCTCATCGTCGAGGTGGACATAAACCGGGACGAGGCGCTTTGCGACAGGGACCAGACCCTGACGCCTTCTGAGTTTGCCCATCTCATGGAGAAGGTCAGGGCGCTCCATCAATTCATGGCGAGCCGGCAATGAGGGAGCTGCGCATTGAGAATCCGGCCGGAGCATCGGTCATCGCAGTGGGGGAATCGGTAGAGCGCCTTGCCTCTTATTGCGGCGGCGCGCGGAGCGTCGTGATAACGGACCCGCAGGTGCATGGCGCACTAGGCCGGCGCTTTCCCTCTTTTCCCGTCATAGAGATCGGTTTGGGCGAGGGGTCGAAGAGCTTGCGGACAGTCGAGGAGGTTTACGAAGGCTTTCTCGGCCTTGAGATAGATCGGGCTTCCGTGGTCATAGCAGTCGGGGGTGGGGTAGTCTGCGACGTCGCGGGCTTTGCCGCCTCGACGTACCTCAGGGGCCTTCGGTTCGGCTTTGTCCCAACCACTCTCCTTGCCCAGGTCGATGCGAGCGTGGGCGGCAAGAACGGCGTGAATCTCCGCGCCTACAAGAACCTCGTGGGCACCTTTGCTCAGCCCGCCTTCGTGCTGTGCGACTTCGACCTCCTCGGAACGCTGCCGGCGCTCGAGTTGAGGAACGGCGTCGCCGAAGTCGTGAAAACCGCGGCAATCGGTGATCAAGACCTCTTCTCCTTCCTGGAGGAGAGATGGGAGGGGATCCTTTGTCTGGAACACGGCCCGGTGGAGCGCATCGTCTACGACTCCCTCAAGGTAAAGGCCGGGATCGTCTCCCGGGACGAGAGAGAGGCGGGGGAGAGAAGGAAGCTCAATTTCGGCCACACCCTCGGTCACGCCGTGGAGAAGGTCTATCACCTGAGGCATGGGGAAGCCATAAGCATCGGCATGGTCGCCGCTGCGAGGCTTTCGGCCGCGCGGGGCCTTCTGCCCGCCGCCGAGGCAGACAGGCTGGAGGGCCTTCTCAAGAGGCTCGGTCTTCCCGTGAGGATTGAGATGGATGCGGCCCTCATCAATGACGCGTTGAGGAAAGACAAGAAGAGGCAGGACCGTGAGATCCATTTCGTTCTTCTAGACCGGATAGGGAGCGCGCATGTCGAGCTTATAGGGATAGGCGAGCTTGAGGAGGTTATCGATGATCTGCGTCAGTCTCGCTGAGCCGACCCTTGGTGAATGCCTTGCGGCGCTTGCCGGACTTTCCTTCGCGGAGATCCGCCTGGACAGGATGGCGGGCGTTTCCCTTGAGGACGTGGGCACGCTCTTCTCCAGCCACGAGAGGCTGATCGCCACATGCGCCCCGGGGAGCGTGCCTGACGATGCGCGCAAAGCGCGCCTCCTTGCGGCTGTCGCTGCGGGAGCCGCCTATGTAGACGTTGAGTTGGAGGCGAACGAGCCATACCGGGAGGAGATCATTGCAGAGGCGAGAAAGCAAGGCTGTGGGGTCATCATTTCCTTCCATGATCATGAGAAGACGCCTGACCGGCGGACTCTTTCTTCCATCGTCGCGGAGTCTTTTCGAAAAGGGGCGGACATCGTCAAGATAGCCTGCGCTGTGAAGTCGGAGAGAGATAACGCAAGGCTACTAGGGCTCCTCGATGATTCGGGGAAGATCGTGGTGATCGGCATGGGGAAAAAGGGGAGGATCACGAGGGTCGTGGCGCCGCTTTTGGGCAGTCCCTTTACCTTCGCCTCCTTTATCGAGGGCAGGGAGACCGCAGAAGGACAGATCGATAAGACGGCGTTGGCAAGCCTGATGGAGACCCTGAAGGAACGGCTATCAATGGAGGTTGGAACGTGACGCGCATATTCGCCGTGGCAGGCTCGCCCGTCTTTCACAGCAAGAGCCCCCTCATGTTCAATACCGCCTTTCGTGACCTCGGTATGGACGCGGTCTATGTCCGTCTCGCAGCCTCGGACGCAGAAGAAGTCGTCCGGCTGGCCCGTGAGATGGGTCTAGACGGTCTCAACATCACGTCTCCCTTCAAGGGCGACATCCTTCACCATCTGGATGAAATCGACCCGGACGCGCTCTTGATCGGGGCCGTGAATACGGTGAAGAGAAGGGGAGGCCGGCTTGTGGGATATAACACGGATGTGGCCGGCGTCCTCGAAGCGGTCCGGGGAAGCGGCCTCGATCCCAGGGGTCAAAAGGCAATCGTCCTCGGCGCAGGGGGCGCCGGCCGGGCCGCGTGCCTGGCCCTCGTGTCTGCCGGGGCACGGGTGGTCCTGATGAACCGGACCTTAGAGAAAGCTGAAATTGCGGCCGCACGCCTTGGCTGCGAGGCCGTGGCTCTCGATCGGGCTAAGGAGGCACTCGTCGGGGCGCGCCTCCTCGTCTCTGCCGTCTCTTCCGGGGACCGTCTCATCGAGCCTTCCGCTCTGAGGCGCGACCTTGCCGTGATGGATGCCAACTACGGGCGGCCTTCGGCGCTCGTCGAGGATGCGGCCCGGGCCGGGTGCACGTTGATAGACGGACGTGAGTGGCTCCTCGGCCAGGCCCTTCCCGCCTTCGAGCTACTCGCTGACGGGCGCGCCCCGGCGGCGCGAATGCGTTGGGCTCTGTGGAAGAAGAGGCTGGACGGGAGAAAGAACATCGCCCTCATCGGCTTTCCGGGAACGGGAAAATCCGCGGTGGCAGAGGCCCTGGCCTCCATCTCGGGCATGACGCTGGTCGATATCGACAAAAGGATCGAAGAAAAGACAGGCATGTCTGTTCCTGAGCTATTCGCAGCCAAGGGTGAAGGCGAATTCAGGAAGATGGAACAGGCGGAGATCGAGGAGATGAGCCTCGACTCGAACCAGGTGGTCTCCTGCGGCGGCGGCGCGGTGATGAACCGGTCGAATGTTCGGGCCCTGAGGAACAATTGCCTCTCCGTGTGGCTCTGGGCAGATGTCAAGACGGCGCTCTCTCGCATAGGCGAGACGAGCACGCGGCCCCTTCTCAATTCGCCTGACCCTGAAGAGGCTGCCCGGACCCTCCTTGCGGCGAGGATGCCATCCTACGCCCGCACCTCGGACCTGCTTGTCAATACGAACGGGAGAGAGCCGCGCCGGATCGCAGAGAGGATATGGAATGAGATCGATCAAGCCTTCGGCCGTTAAAGGGACGGTTGCCGCCCCCCGTTCAAAAAGCATGACCGTCCGGGCCGCCGCAGCTGCCCTCCTGGCAAAAGGTACGTCCAGGATAAGGCATGCCTCCTTGTGCGATGACGGCCTTGCCGCCTTCGCCATAGCGACCGGCATGGGCGCAGTCGTCTCCCGGGGCAGGGTCGAGACGGTTGTTCGCTCCCAGGGAAACCATGCCCGAAATGGCGAAAAGCGCCGGATCGACTGCGGAGAATCGGGTCTCGCCATGCGCATGTTCGCTCCCATCGCTGCCCTCTCGAGGGGCGAGACGGTTCTCGAAGCCTCGGGATCGCTCCGATCGAGGCCTATGGAGATGGTCGATGCCCTTCAAAGCCTCGGCGTCTCGTGCGCCACTGACCACGGCCGTCCGCCCGTTGTGGTCCGGGGCCCCCTGGAGGGCGGGCACATAGTGGTCGACGCTTCATTAAGCTCCCAGTTTCTCACCGGCCTCCTCATGGCCCTGCCCCTATGTGGGAAGAACTCGCGTATAAGCGTCTCACAGCTCAAGAGCGCCCCCTACGTACGCATGACACTGGGGCTCGTTCGCGCCTTCGGGGTGACCATAGGGCATGACGATCTCCTCACGGAATTCACGATCGAGGGGAACCAGGCCTATCGGCCTTCCACTTACACCATCGAGGGCGACTGGTCAGGGGCTGCCTTCCTCCTCGTCGCGGGGGCCATCGGGGGCAGCGTGGTCGTGAAAGGGCTCCCGGTCCCCTCGATCCAGGCGGATAGCGGCGTGCTTGAAGCACTTAAGATGGCCGGGGCCCGCGTGACCATGGGGCGCCATTCCATCTCCGTGGAGCGGCACAACCTTTCGCCTTTCGTCTTTGACGCGGCGCACTGCCCCGATCTCTTTCCGCCCCTTGTTGCCCTTGCCGCCTGCTGCGAAGGCATAAGCACCATCCTCGGGGCCCGGAGGCTTGCCCACAAGGAGAGCGACAGGGCCAATGCCCTCAAAGAGGAATTCGCCAAGATGGGTATCACGATCAGGATTAAGGAAGACAGGATGGAGGTCTCCGGGGGAGCGATCCGGGCAGGTGTTGTCGATTCCCACAACGACCACAGGATCGCCATGGCCTGCTCTGTAGCGGCCTTGCGGGCCCGGGGAGAGGTGGCCATAGGGAGGCCGGAGAGCGTGGGTAAGTCGTATCCCCGCTTTTTCGAAGACATGGAAGCTTTGACGGTGGGGTGAGTGAACAGTTTCGGAAGGCTCTTTAGGGTAACCATTTTCGGCGAATCCCACGGTCCCTGCGTCGGGGTCCTGGTGGACGGCTGTCCGGCCGGCCTTCCCCTTGACGCCGCCGACTTCGCCTCCGACCTCGCGCGAAGGATGAGCGGCCTACCCGGCACGACTGCGCGGAGAGAGACGGACACCCCGTCGATCGCCTCCGGTCTTTTCGGGGCCAGGACGACCGGGGCCCCCCTTGCCATCCTCTTCGAGAACCGGGACACGGACTCAAAGGCGTACGAGCCCTTCAGGAGGACCCCGAGGCCGGGACAGGCGGACCTCGTAGCCTTTCAAAAGTTCGGAGGGTTCAACGACCACAGGGGCGGAGGCACGTTCTCCGGGCGCCTGACAGCAGGCCTCGTCGCCGCGGGGGTGATCGCGAAGAGGCTGATCCGGCCCGTTCACGTGGAGGCGACCCTCGTCGAGGCCGGAGGGTCCGCGGACGTAGAGGGCGCCGTCGAAAAAGCCGTGAGGGCCCGTGACTCCATCGGCGGCATGGTGGAGTGCAGGGCTTGCCGGATGCCCGTCGGCCTTGGAGAGCCCTTTTTCGACTCCGCAGAATCGCTGCTCAGCCATCTCGTCTTCTCCATTCCGGGGATCAAAGGCATAGAGTTCGGGGCAGGCTTCGGGGGCTCGCGCATGCGTGGAAGCGCATACAACGACATAATCGTCTCTGGTTCGGGAAAGACGGAGACAAACAATGCAGGGGGCATTAACGGCGGGATCACGAACGGCAACGAGCTCCTCTTCAGGGTCGCGGTGAGACCCACGGCGAGCATCGCGCAAAAGCAGCGCACCATCGACCTGGATACTGGGCAGCGGGGAGAGGTTGTGGGGACGGGTCGGCACGACGCCTGTTTCGCCCTCAGGGTGCCCGTGATCGTGGAGGCTGCCTGCGCCGTCGTCCTGGCGGACCTGATGCTGCTCGAACAGAGGATTCCAAGGGTACTTGAGGTGAAAGAATGGACCTGAAAGAAATACGGAGATCGATCGATGCAACGGACTATGAGATCGTCAAGCTTCTCAACCGGAGGATGGAGTACGCCCTCCGGCTGAAAAGGCTGAAGAGCAGCGTGGCAGAGCCCGGCCGCGAGCAGGAGGTCATAGACCATGTCCGAAGCTATTCCTACAACGTGGTAGAGGCTGATTTCGCCGAGCACCTCTATCGGGAGATCATGGCGGAGAGCAGGCGCGTCCAGGAGAAAGGCCTAAGGCTCATCGGGTTCCAGGGGGAACATGGGGCCTACAGCGAGGTTGCCGCCCATTCTTACGGTCCGGCCTTCGCAGCGATTCCCTGCCCGAGCTTCCACGAGGTGTTCAAGGAGGTCGAGTCCGGGCAGCTCGATTTCGGCATCGTGCCCGTTGAGAACTCCATAGAAGGGGCGGTGAACGAGGTGAACGATCTGCTCGTCGAAACGCCTTTGAAGATCGCAGGCGAGATCACCATACCCATCCACCACTCCCTGCTTGCTTTACCCGAACAGGACTACCGCGACCTCAGGACCGTCTATTCGCACCCGCAGGCGCTCGGCCAGTGCCGCCGGTTCATCTCGCGCCACAAGCTCGAGGCCCGTCCGTACTACGACACGGCAGGGGCGGCCGTCATGCTGCGGGAGCAGAAGCCGGCGGCCACCGCGGTCATAGCGAGCAAGCTGTGCGCCGACCTCTATCACCTCGATGTCCTGAAGGAGAATATCGAGGACGATGGCTCCAACAGGACCCGCTTCGTCGTATTATCAAAGCACCCGAGCGCCGAAGGCGGGGACAAGAGCTCCATCATTTTCTCCGTCACCCACCGTCCCGGCGGCCTCTTCTCGGTGCTGAAGGTCCTTTCGGACGCCTCAATCAACATGACGAGGATAGAATCGAGGCCCCTTCGCAACGACCCGGGCACCTACGCCTTCTTCGTCGATATTGAAGGGTCGGACAAGGATGAAAAGGCTGCGCAAGCCCTGGAGGCTATCGAGAAGACCGCGGCAAGCTACAAGTTCCTGGGGTGCTACAAAGGGCAGGCCGCTCATTGACCGCATCAGCGAATGAGGGCTGATGTTTCCGCATTAACCCACTCCCTCGCTTGCCAGATAGTCGGCCAGCGTCGTGGCAGGATGCCCGCACAGGCGCAAGACCGTGTCGCTCACGGCCGAGGCCTCGCCCGTCGCTATCTGAAGATAATGGGATATCCAGACGTCTACCTCATAGTCGGTGATGCCCCTTCCTGTGAGGGCTATGCGCTTCGCCTCGAACTCATCGAGGCGGCTCGTGTTGCGCAAGACCCTCACTTCATGAGGAGACTGCGCCTCATAGGTGATTTTCCTCCCGCACGCAGCCGAGAGTCGCTCGGCTGTCTCCGCCATGGTGAGCGCCTCAGGGCCGGTCACGTCGTACGCTTGCCCAACGTGTCCGCTCCCAATGAGGACGGCGACAGCCACGTCGGCAACATCGTCCCTGCTGACCCAAGCCACGCGCCCATTGCCGGCCGGCGCCCTGATCACGTCGCTGCGGGCGATGTGCTGCGCCACCTTGTCCATGTAAAGGCTTTGCCTTAAGAAGGTGAAGCCCACCCCGGAAGAGCGCAGGTATTCTTCCGTATGGAAGTGGTCGCGGGCGAGGATGAATGTCGCATCCTCGCAAGGGGATAGGAAAGAGAGGTAGACGATCCGCCGCACCCCGACTGCCGCCGCTGCGGCGATCGCAGCAACGTGCTCCTGGACGCGATCGTACGGTGGCACAGGCACCCCGCGCTCTGCGGATTGTTGGATGATTCCCATCCGGTCCCGGGCCGACACGAGGAAGAGGGCCTCCACTCCGCTCAAGGCCCGGCCCATGGCCACGCCATCACTGTATGAAGAGGCCTGGAAGATTTCGGCTCCCGGGAGTTGGGGCGCCCGGTCAGGATCGCGCACGATGAGGCGCTGCCCGACGCCAAGTCTAGCCAGACGCACTGCCACCCTGCGGCCGATCTCACCGGTGGACCCGGTTATTGCAACCATGTTATTCCTCCTTCTTTCCAAAGATGTGCTGCTACTCGTCGATTTATACGACATACAGGCAAAAGCAGGCAAGGGAAACGCCCGGGAGCGATGGCTATCCCGCAACCTTGTACGTAGTCTGGCCCCTCCTCACCCCTGAAGTGATCCCGGTTGCCGCGGAAAGAACGGTCACCAGGGTCTGTGTATCCAAACCCGTGACATATACGCATATCAGTCAAGAGAAGGGATGTCAAGAGGAGGCCGAAGAGGGGCCGAGTCCCTCCCGAAATGGAGAGGATCGGCAAAGCCTTATTCGCTTCCCAGCGCGCGTAAGAGCGTCTCCTGCAGGTTCGCCACGCTCCAGGGCTTCTTGAGGGCGCCCACGAATCCGTAACGCCCCGGATCGAGCATGGCGGGGTCGCTCGAATGGCCGCTCGAAACCCACCCTTGAGCCGATTGATCGATCCGGCGGAGCGCTTCCATGGTCTCGATCGCCCCCATTCCTCCGTGGACTGTAAGGTCCAGGATCAACCCGTCGAAGGGACGGCCCTCTTCCATAGCCTTCCGAAAGAGCTCAACCGCCTCTTCGCCGTTCTTCGCGAGCTTCACCACATGGCCTAAGCGCTGGAGCATGGCGCCGGCAGCCCTCCTCACCGCAGCCTCGTCATCCATTACCAGGAACTTCCCGCCAGAGCCGCGGGCCGAATGCGGGGAGTCAACACCTATGCCGGCCCTCTGCCCGGCTAAGGCAGGAAAATACAGGTGAAAGGTAGTACCGGTCCCCTCGACCGTTTCAACCCCAATGGCGCCCCCGTGCCTTTGCATGACGGCGTGGGCCACGGTCAGGCCCAAACCCATGCCTCTCTGGCTACCCCGTTCCTTCGTCGAGAAATAGGGGTCGAAGATCTTTGGAAGGATATCGTCCGGTATGCCGCAGCCCTGATCTTTGATATCGACCCTCACGTATTCCCCGGCCATCAGGTTGAGGGTGGAGATCCCCGTGGTTGTCACGTTCTCAGCGAGAATCGTCAGCTTCCCTGCACCAATCGTAGCCTCCCGTGCATTCATCACTATGGCCCTGATCACCTGTCCGATCTGGCCAACGTCAGCCGATATGTCCCACAGGTCGGCGCTCAGGCGGAAATCGCAGGTCAATTGAGAGCCCTGCAACGCATAGGCTGTCGACTCCTTCAACAGAGCGGGCAGGGAGACTGCGGCCCTTGCCGGGGGTGCACCATCGGCAAACGTGATAAGCTGTTGGGTCAGAACGCTCGCCGTCATGGCTGCCCGGCGGGCCTCCTCCAGATAGCCGGTCACCTCTTCCCGGCCTTCCATCTCCATAGCAGCCAACTCAATGTTGAGGGCCATCACGGTGAGAAGATTGTTGAAGTCGTGGGCCATTCCTCCGGCCAGAATCCCTGTCGATTCGAGCTTGCGCAGGACGAACCGCGCCTCCTCCGCGGCCTTGCGCTCGGTCACATCTTCAGCCACCGCAAGGATGCACTTTTCGCCGGCGAATTCGATCGCTTCAGCCCACGATCGGCCGATGCGGTGCTCTCCCGACTTGGTGCGATAGGCCGCTTCATACCCGCGGCTCCTCCCCTCGGTATCAAGGGTCTGGTCCAGGAAGGCCGATACGGCCGGGTCGGCCCACAGCCCTAGTTCATCCGCAGTTCTGCCGATCACCTCTTCGCGGCTGTAGCCCGTGCGCTCGACGAAAGCCCTGTTCACCTCGATGAATTGCCTGCTCCGAGCGAGCACGATGGCCATTACCACTGGGACGGCGTGAAACGCCAGGGAAAACTTCTCTTCGGAGAGGCGCAGGGCCTCTTCCATGCGCCTCCGTTCGGTGACATCGCGCGCCACCCCGATGATGGCCGTACACTCACCCTTAGCATCGAGCACCGGGGTCTTCATCACGCTCACGATGCGCTCCCCCTTGGTCCCCCGGATCAACTGGTCCCAAATGAACGGCCGACGGGTCTCGATCACCGCCTTGTCCCCTGCGCGGTACACGTCGGCCAGGTCCTTAGGGTACAGATCGTAATCCGTCTTGCCGATAATCTCTCTCTCGGCCTTTCCCATGTCACGGCAGAGCACGGGGTTTGCCGCCCGGTACTTGAAATCCGTGTCTTTAAGAAACATCACGTCAGTCGAGCCGTCAACGACGGTCCTCAACAGCTTCTCCGACTCGCGGACCGCTTCTTCCGCTTTTTTCCTGCGGCTGATATCGATGAAGCTTTCAAGAAAGCACTTACGGCCGCTTATGAGTGTCTCGACCACGCTCTTGATCACGGGGATGCGGGCTCCATCTGCATGGAGTACCTCGCCTTCGGACGCGTCGACTGTCTGACCGAGATCGGCGACCGGACATTGCCCCTCATTGTGCGGGCAGAGGTACCTCGTGCAGAGAGATCCGACGATATCCTCCTCACAGACCCCCAAGTGGCTGCGGGCAACGGCATTGGCATCGAGGATCATGCGCGTCTCGGCGTCCACAATGACTACGCCCGTCTGCACGGAATCGATTATGGTCTTCAGATACTGCTCCTTCTCTTCGAGCCTGTCCTTGGTCATCCTGATCTCATCCTCAAGCCGCCGGCCGTCCATGAGCACGAAGCCGAAGGTGCCGAGGATGGCCATCGCGATAGAGACCACGAAGAGGGCCGCGTCAAGGCCGTTCAGGGCGAGGAGCGTCGGATTGGCCACCCGGATGACCGTGATGGGTCCGCGGAGCAGAAGGAATATTCCGTACGCTGAAAAGACCGTCCCGGTAAAGCGCGACGGGACGAGCAAGCTCGCAGGGGCCCTGAAGGAGAGCTCCCACCCGAGGACGAGAAACGCGCTTCCCATGAAGACGGAAAAGAGAAGAATGCGGACGCGGATATCGGGTATCAAATAAAGAAACCAGGCGAGTGCTGATTCGAATAAGGCGAGGGTGCACCACGAGGGAAGGATCAGCCGCCTCTTGCCGAAGAAAGCCCTAACCCCCTGAAAGGCGAGAAGCAC
>Ga0326728_10024771_pt1 | contig 10826 bp, 4 predicted proteins | sample MB3enrmetagenome_FD_207602 | JGI IMG/M metagenome (GOLD analysis project Ga0326728, IMG submission 207602) | Lab enriched peat soil microbial communities from McLean, Ithaca, NY, United States - MB31MN | ecosystem: Environmental > Terrestrial > Soil > Wetlands > Peat | place: USA: New York...
GCGTGAACGTCACGGTGATCGTGCAACTCTTCATCGCCGCTACGCTGCTCCCGCAGGTATTGGTTTGCGTGTAGTCAGGATTGCTCAGGGCAATGCTGTTGATCGTAAGCGGTTGGTCCACATAGTTATACAAAGTGATGGTCTTGGTGGCGCTCGGCGTTCCCTCCGCCACACTGCCAAAACTAAGCGAAGTTGCTGACAACGACGCCTGCACGACCCCCGTCCCCGTCACGGTCGCCGTCTGGGGACTGTTGCTGGCTCCGTCCGTCACCGTCAGCGTGCCGTTGTCCGCTCCCATCACGCTGGGCGTGAACGTCACGGTGATCGTGCAACTCTTCATCGCCGCTACGCTGCTCCCGCAGGTATTGGTTTGCGTGTAGTCAGGATTGCTCAGGGCAATGCTGTTGATCGTAAGCGGTTGGTCCACATAGTTGTACAAAGTGATGGTCTTGGTCGCACTGGCCGTCCCCTCACCCACACTGCCGAAACCGAGCGAAGTCGCTGACAACGGCGCCTGCACCACCCCGGTTCCCGTCAACGCCGCCGTCTGCGGGGTGTTGGAAGTGCTGTCGGCCACGGAAAGGCCGGCCGATTCTGCACCCAGAATGCTGGGCGTGAAGGTCACGCTGATCGTGCACGTGCCCTTGGCCACCACACTACTGCCGCAGGTATTGGTCTGGCCAAAATCGGCGGCGTTGGTTCCGGTAAACGAAATACTCGTCATGGTCAGCGGCACGGTCTGGACGTTGGTCAAGGTCAGGGTCTTTACCGCGCTGGGACTATTCTCGCCCACGTTGCCGAAGGCAAGCGAGGTCGCCGACAAGGTCGCCGGCAAGACGCCCGTCCCCGTCAGTGCCGCCGTCTGCGGGGTGTTGGAAGCGCTATCGCTCACGTTGAGGGTGGCCGATTCCGCCGCCAGGGTGCTGGGCGTGAAGGTGACGCTGATGGTGCATGTGCCCTTGGCCGCCACACCACTGCCGCAGGTATTGGTTTGGCCAAAGTCGGGGGCGTTGGTTCCGGTAAACGAAATACTCGTCATGGTCAGCGGCACGGTCTGGACGTTGGTCAAGGTCAGGGTCTTTACCGCGCTGGGACTATTCTCGCCCACGTTGCCGAAGGCAAGCGAGGTCGCCGACAAGGTCGCCGGCAAGACGCCCGTCCCCGTCAGTGCCGCCGTCTGCGGGGTGTTGGAAGCGCTATCGCTCACGTTGAGGGTGGCCGATTCCGCCGCCAGGGTGCTGGGCGTGAAGGTGACGCTGATGGTGCATGTGCCCTTGGCCGCCACACCACTGCCGCAGGTATTGGTTTGGCCAAAGTCGGGGGCGTTGGTTCCGGTAAACGAAATACTCGTCATGGTCAGCGGCACGGTCTGGACGTTGGTCAAGGTCAGGGTCTTTACCGCGCTGGGACTGTTCTCGCCCACGTTGCCGAAGGCAAGCGAGGTCGCCGATAAGGTCGCCGGCAAGACGCCCGTCCCCGTCAAGGCCGCCGTCTGCGGGGTGTTGGAAGCGCTATCGCTCACGTTGAGGGTGGCCGATTCCGCCGCCAGCGTGGTGGGCGTGAAGGTGACGCTGATGGTGCATGTGCCTTTGGCCTTGACACTGCCATCGCACGTGTCGGCCTCGCTAAAGTCGCCGGCGTTGGCGCCGGTAAAGGTGATGCCGGAAATGGTCAGCGGCACGGCCTGGTTGTTGGTTAAAGTAACCGCCTTCACCGCGCTGGGACTGTTCTCGCCCACGCTGCCAAAGGCCACCGAGGTGGCCGACAGGACCGCCGGGTAGATGCCCGTCCCGGTCAACGCCACCGTCTGCGGGCTGTTCGCCGCATTGTCCGTTATGTTCAGGGTGGCTGTTTCCGCACCCGACACCGTGGGGGTATAGGTTAAGGTGATTGTGCATTTCGCACCTAGCCCCAGGCTGGCGGGACAATTATTCGCTTGCTGAAAGTCGCCGGCGTTGGCCCCCGTGAAGGTGAGGTTCGAAATGGCCAAGCCCCCTACTCCGGAGTCGGTGACTGTCAGGCTCTTACTGGAACTGGTGGTATTGATCACCTGATTGCCGAACGCCTCAGACGTGGCGGAAAGCGTCGCCGTGGGACTGACGCCCGTGCCAGTGCCCGACAGGGCAACTGTCTGCGGGCTGCCGGCGGCATTGTCGTTGATCGTGATTGAAGCGCTTTCGGCGGAGGTAGTCGAGGGATCGAAGGTGACAGAAAGAGTACACGTGCCCCCCGGTGGCGCTGTCTCTGGGAAACTGTTGGGGGCGCTGCCGTTGCAGGTGAGGGAGGCGGGGAAATCCGACCCATTTGTTCCTATCTCGCCCATGGTCGTGATGCTGAGCTGCGCGCTGCCGGTGTTAGTGAGCGTTACGGTCTGCGCCGCGCTTGTCGTTCCGACGGCCTGATTGCCGAAGCTAAGGCTATCGGCTGAAAGCGAGAGAGTCGGCGCCTGCAGCAGAATCGAGACCATGGCTGGGAGGTAGTCGATGGCGGCGAGGTCCAGACGGCCGTCGCCATTGAAATCTCCGACCGCGATGGAGTACGGGTTACCGCCAACAGTATAGCTCTGCGCCGTTTGAAAAGTCCCGTCACCGTTGCCGAGCAGCACGCTAACACTGTTGCCTAGGGGGTTCGCCACGGCCAAGTCCAGCTTGCCGTCCCCGTTGAGGTCCGCCGCGGATAGGAACATAGGTCCGAACCCGACTAGGTAGTTCACCGCCGCCTGGAAGGTGCCATCACCGTTTCCCAGCAGTACGCTGACGTAGAGGTCAATCGCTACCGCGATGTCCAGCTTGCCATCGCCATTGAAATCGGCCACCGCGACCGAAGTGGGAGTCGTGCCTACCGGGTAGGTCTGCGCCGCCTGGAAAGTGCCATCGCCGTTGCCTAGTAGCACGCTTACGTTTCCGCTGACAAAGCTCGCCACGACCAAATCCAGCTTGCCGTCGCCATTGAAATCTCCGACTGCGATGGAGTTGGAGTAGGGATCGCTGATAACAGGATAGTTCTGCGCCGCCTGGAAGCTCCCGTCACCGTTGCCGAGCAGCACGCTTACATTGTTGTCTAGGGAGTTCGTCACGGCCAAATCCAGCTTGCCGTCGCCATTGAAATCTCCGACCGCGATAGAGGCGGGGAGTGCGCCAACAGGATAGTTCTGCGCCGCCTGGAAGGTCCCGTCACCGTTGCCCAGCAGTATGCTGACAGTGAAGCTGTCGTAATTCGCCACCGCCAAATCCAGCTTGCCATCGCCATTGAAGTCTCCGGTGGCGATACTCGAAGGACCCGTGTCCGTCGCGTAGTTCACCGCTGGCTGGAAGGTGCCATCGCAGTTGCCCAGGAGCACGCTAAGGTTGCCAATACCCTCATTCACCAACACCAGATCGAGGCAGCCGTCCCCGTTAAAGTCCCCTGAAGCGACAGAGATGGGAGTTGCCGAGGGGCCGGCGCTGTAATCGGTTCTGGCAAAAACGATTGAGGTGGTGGAACCGGTGACCTCAAAGTATGCCGGGTTCGATAATCCGCCGCCCGGTGAGGGGTTCACCACGGTGATCGACGCCGTGCCGGCCGACACCACATTCGTGGAGGGTACTGACGCTGTCAGTTGGTCGCTATTGACGTAAGTCGTCGCCAAGCCGACCCCGTTCCAATTCACAACCGAACCGGAAACAAATCCGGTGCCGTTCACCGTTAGCGTGAACGCAGTAGCGCCGGGGGCTGTGCTTGTGGGAACCAGAGGCTGGCTGATGAAGGGCAGCGGAATCGCGGCCGAGCCTGACAGAGCTATGGTCTGCGGGCTGCCCGATACATTGTCCGTAATGGTGACTGAGTTCGTGGCCGCCCCGAGGCTCGGCGGCGAAAAGTTCACATCGATGGTGCAGGTTGCTCCACTCGCGACCGTGCCGCCGTTGTAAGGACACGAGGTTGGGGTGGTGGTGAGAGAGAAGTCGCCCGTCATGACGGGACTGATGGTGATTCCGGTGATGACCAGCGGCCCCGTGCCGCTGCTGGTCACCGTCACCGATTGCGTTGTGGTTGTGAGCACCCCGTGGTTGCCAAAGTTCAGGGCCAAGCTAGAAAAGAGGATTCCCGGGAGAAGCGGCGCTGCTGTGCCCGTCCCGGACAGGATCACCGTCTGGGTACTGCCTGCCGTGCCGTTGCTGTTGTCCGTGATAGTCAGAGAACCTAGGAGGCTGCCGGTCGCTGTGGGTGAGAAGGTCACGTTGATCGTGCAGGAACCATTGGACGCAACGCTGCCCGCGCAATTATCGCTCTCGCCGAAGTTAGCGCTGGGAACAATGCTGGTGACAGTGAGCGCGCTTCCGCCCGTATTGCTGAGAATAACCGGCTGCGACGCGCTCGTCGTCCCCATCTGCTGGGGGCCGAAGGTCAGGCCCGTTGTGGAAACGCCGGCTACGGGGACCGTCACCGTGCCTGTCCCTGACAGGATCACCGTCTGCTGGCTGCCGGTGATGCCGTTGCTATTGTCCGTGATGGTCAAGGCGCCGATTCGTGTCCCGACCGCTGTGGGTGTAAATGTGACGCTGATGGCGCACGAGGTACCTCCGGCGAGTGCGGCGCCGCAGGTGTCGGTCTCGGCAAAATCTCCGCTCGTCACAATGCTGGAAATAGTCAGGGGAGCGCTGCCGACGTTAAGTAGCGTAATCGCCACCGGCAAAGTTGCCGTCCCGAACGGTTGCGGAGGGAAGGTGAGGCTTAGTGGCATAACGGTGACACATGGGAGGTACGCCGGGCTGATCTTTGCCACGAAAGAGTTCTGACCGAGGTTAGTCGGCTGGAGTGGGTTCACCGTGGGGAAGAGGTTCGAGGCGGTCCCCGTCACGTAGGCGTTGTCGGAGGAATCGACGGCGATGCCGACGCCATCCGCCGGGGTTCCAATGCCGCCCAGGTAGGTGGAATAGCCCAAGGTCGAGCCGTCACCACTCAACTGGGCCACAAACGCATTACTGCAAGGGTGTTCGGAATCGTAGGCGCAGGCGGCTTGGAGCGGGTTCTTGGTGGGGAAGTCGATCGATGTGGTTAGCCCCATCACAAAAGCCTTGCCGGAGGAGTCGACGGCGATGCTTTGGCCGTAGTCCGATCCGCTGCCCCCCAGGTAGGTAGAATAGACCAGGCCCGAGCCGGCGGCATTCAGCTTGGATACAAACGCGGTGCCGCCGCATGTCCCACCGCCGCAAGTGTTGTTACTCGCTTGGAGCGGGTTCTTTGTGAGGAAGTCGGTCGATGTGGTCTTCCCCGTCACATAAGCGTTGCCGGAGGAATCGACGGCGATGGCGTGGCCCTCATCTCCTCCGCTGCCGCCCAGATAGGTCGAGTACACCAAGCCCGAGCCGTCGGCATTCAACTTCGTCACAAAAGAAGTGTTGCAGGTGGACTGAGTAACCAAAGCGCACGTGGCTTGGATCGGGTTCAGGGTGGGAAAGTTGGGCGATCCGGTTTCGCCCGTCACGTAGGCGTTGCCGGCGGAATCCACGGCGATGCCGGAGCTCCTATCTGGGTAGTAACCGCCAAACAATGCGGAGTAGACCAAGGCTGAGCCGTCGGCGTTGAACTTCGTCACAAATATGCTGCCGCTTGGCGTCTGGTACGCGCCAGGTGTGGTAGGGAAACCCGTATACTGCATATTTGTTCCGGTCACGTAGGCGTTGCCGGAGGAGTCGGTGGCGATGCCGGTGGGGCCGGAACCAATACTGCCGCCGAAATAGGTGGAATAGACCAGGGCCGAGCCGGTGGGATTTAACTTCGCGACGAACCCGGTTTGCACACTTGCGTTGTTAGTCGCCTGAATCGGGTTCACGGTCGGAAAGTCGGTGGACTCGGTGATCCCCGCCACGTAGGCATGGCCTGAGGAATCAACCGCTATGCCTTGGGCGGAGTCATAACCACTGCCGCCCAGGTAGGTGGAATAGACCAGGGCTGAGCCGGCGGCATTCAGCTTGAATACAAACGCGTCGGCCAAACCAGCGTAATTCGACTGCAGCGGGTCCATGGTGGGGAAGTCGGTCGAAGTGGTGTTCCCCGTCACATAAGCATTGCCGGAGGAGTCGACGGCTATGCCGTTGGCCAACTCCAGAGCACTGCCACCCAGGAAAGTGGAATAGCTGAGCACCGGGTCGATGAAAAGCGGTCGTGTGCGGTCGTAGGAAGCCACTTTGAATCCTACCCGATTGCCGGCCTCGAGGACGTAGTAGCCCTCGAGGGATTTTCGATTTTGGATTTTTGATTTTGAATTGTCCGTCGAATTTCGCTTTTCGCCTTGGACTGTCAACTGTGAACTGTCAAATGTTGACTGCTCTTGGTAAACCAGCGGCTTGTGGAAACGGACTTCGCCACCTTCGGTTTGGAGTACAAGGTCGCCGTCGGGTGCAATTTGTAGCGGCGGCTTTACGCCGCCATTCTTGCCCGGTGCCTGGCGGGGTGAGACCGCCGCGACAGTGGCCAGTTCCCGAACCGCCCCTACATCCAACTTGATGGCGCTTGGGTCCGCGCCGGGCGCTACCACAAAGTCATATTCAAGCTGCCCGCCCTGGTTGCCGTAATAAACCAGGTCCACGCCGGGATAGACGCCCGCGTACTTCACCTGGGCGTAGGTCGGGACATTGGTGCGCCACTTCCTGGGGTCGTTGCCGAGGAAGTAGTTCGTCTTGCCCGGCAACTCCGCCGCGCCCTTGGCCACCGCGCCCGAGTTGGCGCCGACCAGTTTCATCCGCAAGACGTCCGCTGTCCGTGGCCCGTCCTGCCTCGCCCGTCGCAGTGCACCCAAGCGCGTGGGGTCCTTGGTTTCGGCTTCCGGCTCCTGACTCGTGACTTCGGACTCCCGTAATTTCAGCACGGCCTCATCGCCGGTCAGAAAGAGCGTGTAGCCCTGGCCGCGCGACAGGAACTTGACCGCCGAATTCACCTGGCCGGCATTGGCTTCGAAGCTCAACGGCAGTTCGCCGTATCGGTCGAGAAGGCGCGTTTGACCCGGCTTATCCGGCCGGGCGGCCTGGGTCAGGGTTGCAATCATCCTTCCGCTCGTCTCGGCGGAATGCTTCGATACCAGCGTCATTAACATGATTGCGGCACAGAATACGGCCATGCTCCAAAGCAGTGTTTTCCTCATGGGGGAGTCCTTTCGTGGTGGCGTGAGTGCGACGACAGAACCGGAGGTCGCTCGCAACTGTGCTTGTGTCCTGACGGGCGAAGGTGCGCCTATTAGCTATGCTTCTCTTAGTAGCATAGAAATCGCGAATTGCTTTACGCAGATATGACTACTATCTTATGGTCGTCTCACCCGGATGAAACAGAAGGGTCAGAAACCCCCGGTTGCTTCCGGCGCGAACCGCCTAATGAGGCCTGATATATACTCTTGGCTCGGGAGGGTGTCAAGTGCCGAGAAAGTACAGAAAGAAGAAATAACCAGAGACAAAAAGGACAGGGACAAAACGCCTGGGACCGCAGCGGGTTCGAGGATGAGTAGTTAGCTTGACGCCTTCTTCGGCTAGGGTGGTCCGCCAGGCCGAGCAACACCTGCCGCCCCGGCAAGTTCGGTCGTCACCTCTTCTCCGAATTCCCGCCGCGAGGGTGCCCGAGGGCGTTGTGGCCCCCCACGTTCCCAGGGGATTCTGTCCCACAGGAACTTTCCGCAATAGGGGAGGAGTCAGAAGTCGGCGGTTGCCCGGCGTGCAGTCCTCCATTGGTCCGGGAGCAACTCGGCGATTCGGCTCCTAGGGTGGGCCGCGATGCGGCCGATCACATCACGTAGGTAGGCAAAGGGGTCGACGCCGAGCCGCTTGCAGGTGGCGGTGAGACTGCTGAGTATGGCGGCGGTTCGTCCGCCGTTGTCGCTACCATAGAACATCCAGTTTTTTCGGCCCACCGCAACGCTGCGCAGACTGCGCTCCGCGCCCGTGTTGTCAATCTCCAGGTCGCCGTCCTCGCAGTAGCGAATCAGCGCCTTCCAATTCGACAGCGTATAGGCGATGGCTTCGCCCTCGGGGCTCTTGGGTAGCACGTGCGGTCGCTCTCGCTCCAGGTAGGCGTGAATGTCCTCCAGAATCGGTTTCGACTTCTTTTGTCGTAGCGTCCGGCGGGCCTCACCCTGGAGCTTTCGGTCGCGGCCTTCACGCTCCACGTCGTAGAGCAAGCGAATATAGGCGAGCATCACCGTCGAGCGCGTCAAGTCCGAGGACTGAGCTTCATAATGCTTCCGTCTCGCGTGGGCCCAACACGCGACCTCGTCAATGCCGCGCTCGGGCTCCTCATAAAAATGGTCGTACCCTGAGTAGGCGTCCGCCTGCAGATATCCCCGGAAGGCTTTCAGGAACTCCTCCGGCCCGTCGCGGCTGCGAGTGGGCGTGTAGTCGTACACGGTGTACGGATGCTCGCGGTCCCCCACGTACGTCCAGATGCGGCCCGTGCGCGTGTGCGGCAAGTCCGGGTCGAGCACCGGCACCGGCGTGTCATCGGTCTGCATCGCTTTCGAACCCAATACCTGCTGCTTCATCAGCTCGTAGAGCGGGCTCGCCAGATCGGCGCAGGCGCGCATCCAGTCGCACATCGTCTGGCGCGACAACTCGACGCCCTGGCGCTGGAAGATCTCTTTCTGGCGGTGCAAGGGCAAATGATCCCCATACTTGCTCACGACCACTTGCGCCAATAGCCCCGGTCCCGGCAAACCTTTCTCAATCGGGGCCATGGGTTTCTGGGCCGTGACCACCGTGCAGCCCTTGGCGCAAGCGTATTTCTGGCACGCGTCCTGGATCACCACCAGCGAGGCGGGCACATATTCCAGTCGCTCACTGACTTCTTCCCCGATCCGTTTCAAAGTGCCCTGGCACTGGGGACACTGCCGTTGGCCTTGCGGGAGATCATGCACCACACGCTGCCGGTGCAAAGATTTCGGCAGTGCTCCCCGCCCATGTCCCTTCCGCTTCCCCGCGCCCTCGGAGGCTTTCTCCGGTGCGGCTGGCGCCTCCGGCTCACTCGGGGCCTCTCGACCCGCGCTGACCAGGGCGACCGCAAACAGAAACAGTTGGTTCTCGCTCACCCGTTCCCGCCGCGGTCCGTAGCGGGCTCGCAGTAGTTGCTCCACCCAATGCTGCAACTGCCGGAGGCGTCGATCCTTGGTCTCCACCTCTTCCAGGAGGCTCATCACCATCTGGCGCAGGGCGGCCGGATCATTGGGCAACTGCTCAGGATCAATGGCCACCGGCGTGTCTCTCCTTGTCTCGCTCGGCCCGCTCCCGCTCTACTTCCAGGTCCACCCACTCGTTCACCAGTTCTCGAAAGCGTTTGTAGCGGGCCACCTTCTGCCGCATCTCGGTCAGGTGCTCCGGCCTCACAAAACGTGTGGTACTCTTCCCCCGCCAGGTGTAGCTCAACTGATAATACGGCCCATGCTTCTGCGGTTTCTTGGGGTCTTTGCAGCGGCAGCCAGCTTTGCCGCACACGTTGTACTGCTCCCCCAGGCTACCCGGATGCATCGGCCCCAGTTGAGTCAGCCGGTGCTGAAGAGCCTCAATCCGTCGCTCGATTTCCAGAAGCTTCATATCCTGTGTCATAGCAAAGCTATCGGATTCTGTCAAGAAAAAATGCCTTTCGAACTAGGAAAAAGAAAATATTTTTTAGGAAGCTCAGGTCTCCGGCTCTGCCGCTGGGTTCTCTTCCGCCTGCATCGCCGCCGGCAGCGCGTAGCGTTTCCGCCGCCTGCCCTTGGTCAAATCGATCCCTTCCAGCAACACCGCTAACTCCCAAGCCGCAATCTCCTTCCGCCCCGTCTCGGCAAAGGGAAACTGAAAAGTGCCAATTTCCAAGCGTTTGTACCAAATTGCCCAGCCGTCGCGATCCCAATAGAGAACCTTCACCCGATCGCTGCGCCGGTTCGAGAACACCAGCAGGTGGCCGGCGTAGGGATTGCATCCAATGACGTGCTCGGCCATCATCGACAACCCGTCGAAGGAGCGACGCATGTCGCAAGGTACCGTGCACAGGTACACCTTGATGGCCGCCGGGAAACTCAGCATCGCGGCGCCTCCAGAGTGGCCAGGACGGCGCGCAACGTCTCCTCATCGACGCCCCGCCGGATGCGCAACTTCCGTCCGTCACCCAGGACCAACTCGATCCCCACGTCAGCCGCCCCCGGCTCGTCACTCACCAGGGCAAAGCTAGCGGGCCTGGCGTTCCCGCTGGGCCGGGGCGTCGTTCCAGCTTTCCGACCGTCCCGGAGCTTGCGCTGCCACCAGTAGAACTGACTTTCTCGCAACCGCCGCTGGCGGCAAAAGGCTCGAATCGACATCCCACTCCGTGCCGCCTCGCTGATCGTTTTCTGCCAATATCGTGCCTTCTCGGCATCACACTTTCCGCTGCTGCCCATCCCACACCTCCCCCTTCGGTTCATCCACGCTCCTTCGGCGCATGTCCTCAAAATTAACTGTCAGGGGATTATCGGTCGGGAGCTTCAACCGCCAAAGATGGGTTCACCGGCTTTCAATTACCCACAAGTTTGGCAGCATTAAACCCAAGCTCGATGTCAGTGAGTCGGGAGAGCCCACGCCACATGACCTTATTACCTGGCGGAGAGTCACCGCTGCGGGCAAGATAGCCGCCCAGTTTGGCCAGTTTGGTGATGTAGAAAGACAACGACCTTTTTAGAGCGCGATCGACAGCGCGATCCGGAACAAGATGATCAAGCAGTTGCCGCTCTGTGTCTGAAAACACATGGCCGGCGGACATTCCTGAATCCGAGCGGTTGAGCATGGTCATCCAGAAGAGCCTCCAACTCAGAATGCAGAAGACAGCGATCAGGTTCACCAGTCGTTCCGCTGTCC
>Ga0326728_10024773_pt1 | contig 10825 bp, 9 predicted proteins | sample MB3enrmetagenome_FD_207602 | JGI IMG/M metagenome (GOLD analysis project Ga0326728, IMG submission 207602) | Lab enriched peat soil microbial communities from McLean, Ithaca, NY, United States - MB31MN | ecosystem: Environmental > Terrestrial > Soil > Wetlands > Peat | place: USA: New York...
CTCGATGGCCACCAACCGGCTCACAATAGCCTGTTTCTTCGCCAGCAGGCGCGCGCCGACCGCCATCGTCACCGACAATACCGTCGGCATCGCCACGGGAATCGCAGCCACGGTCAGCACCAGGGCAAACTGCAAAGTCGTCAGGATTGCGTCGCCGCGATAGACCGCAAAAGCAATAATTACCGCCACCAGAGCCACCGCCAGGATGATGAGATAATTGCCGATTTTCAAAACCGCCTTTTGAAAATGGCTGACGGTGTGCGCCTCCTGCACCAGTTGCGCGGTTCTGCCAAAGTAGGTTTTCTCGCCCGTGGCATAGACCAGCGCGCCGATTTCACCCTGACGAATGATCGAACCGGAAAACACCGCCTCGCCGGATTTACGCTCGGAGGGCAACGACTCTCCGGTCAGTGCGGACTGATCCACCTCCACCGGGTCGCCGTCCAACAGACGCGCATCCGCCGGCACAATGTCGCCCAGGCGCACACGGATGACGTCGCCCGGCACCAACTCACGCGCCGCCGGGTTGATCCACTTCCCGTCGCGTTTCACCCGGGCCTTGATCGCCAGCCTGGCCTTGAGGGCCTCGATGGCGTTGCCCGCCTCGCGTTCTTCCCAGAATCCGACCACGGCGTTGGCAACGAGCAAGAGGAGGATGATGAAAAAATCCGGCCAGTGCCGCACCACACCTGACAGAATCACCGCCACTTCAATCATCCACGGGATGGGACCCCAGAAATAGCTGAGAAATTTCAAGAACGAATTGGTCTTCTTTTCTTCAATCTCATTAGGCCCATATTGCGTCAACCGTTTCTGCGCCTCGGCTTGACTGAGACCGTCCGGTGACGACCCTAATTTTTTCTCCACTTCCGGCATGGGAAGGGATTTCAGATCGTCCTTCGGATCGGGATTGGCACGGGGCTTCGATTTGGGAGCCTTGGGCTGGTCGGTATTGGGTTTCATCATGCTATTTCCCGACGGCGCCTGAAAGCGGCGGCTGCGGTTGGATGTGAGGCCCCCACGCCAAGTCATCGGTCATCAAGTAGATAATCATGGCCGCCAGCATCAAAACCACCCCGACCCAGACACGCCAATCACGATGCGCGCGTTTCCAATAAGGAGAATGGCCATGATGAACAGTGTCTCTATTCGGACTTCCGCGCTGGTGGTTGCTAAATTCTATCTTGTCCATTGGTTCTCTGCTTTCTCGATGTGTTCATTTGCATGCGGTCCGGCTTAAGCCCCTTCGTTTAACCACTTCCGGGCCTCGGCGGCGGCGGCGTGATCGAAGTATCGGATCGTCGCCTTGGTGAATGGCTTGCAGAACACTGCCATGCCGTGCTGCCACTTCTTTTCCCCAATCATCGCGAGCCGTTCGATGTCGGCGAAGTGTTTAATGTCGAACTTTATGTCCTCCCAGAGCGCGCCGGCTTCCCAGCCGTGAAAACCGGTCATATCGAACAGCACGCGCAGTTTTCCGTGCTGCCGCACGAGTCGTTCGAATTCAGGCACAAAGTGCTCGTAATCTGCTTTTGCCAGCTTTCCGCTGACGTGAACGGCGAGAATCTTCCCTCCGTTTTCTTCCTTGAGTTGAATGGGCATTTGGGTCTCCTTTGAGTTGTTTCATTTGGCATTATCGCCGATGCCTATACTAGGCAGTGGGCTGGCTGTTTGCTATGGGGTGTTTACCCCACCACGGATGCGAGAACGCAAGAACGAGTCGGTTTCGAGCATTGCCTTATTATTGATTGACAGATTGCCTTTTCCGGCACAAATTCGGCCGGATGGCCATAAACTTTCCCGGTCAGGCCGCTTCCCTGGGGTTTCCGAAACTTCCATGCAGCAGGTGATAGGGCTGTCAATCGGGCATGATGGTTTCGATCACTTGCCGCCCGTGCTTTCGATAGATCCGGAAATCCTTGTCCAGAGTGAATACGGGGGCGTTTTGGTGCAACTCTGACATTCGAACCAGGCATGCATCAGCGAAGGAAATCGGCACATTGCGATAGGTCCGCATCAACTGCATGACCGCCGGGCGTTGCAGGGCGAATTGAAATGGCGTCTTAAGCCAGCCCCTTTCCATGAAGCGGTCCACTTGCTCAACGGCTTTTGGAGCGGAGCCGAGCAGGAAAAGGGCTTCGGTCAATACCGCCTCACAAGTGAGAAAATTTGGCTTGAGTTCTTTGAAGCGCTCGACGGCCCATTGATGGTGTTCTTCATCCGACGCAAGAAATGCGACGAGCGGTCCTGTGTCCAAAATCGTTTCCTCAGTCACGCCCAAATCCTTTCATATATTTTGGATTGGTTGCCAAATCGCGCCGGCCGCTCTTGATGATTCCGCACGCCTCTTTCATCAAGTCGTAAGCGGAAAGCCTGCCCTGATTCTTTTGCTCCTGAAGATTCGAGGCAATCGCTTCCCGAACCACTGTTGATTTCGGAACTTTTCGTTTTTCAGCCACCGCCTCGAGTTCCGCATCCAGTTTTTCGGGAATCCTGCAAGTGATCGTTGTCATGACCTCAATGTAATACAAAAACAGGCAAAAAGTCAATACCCCGCAATGTGGAACTTTCCCCATTTCAGCGTTTTTGTAAATACTACTTTCAGCGTGCTTTTGCAAACGCCTTGCGGACAACAGGTTGTGACTTTGCAAAATGCGGAAATTTTCACGGTTTTTTCAGGGCGGCATGGCTCAACGCAAGTTGCTTGAGAAAATTAAAAATGATCCGTCATTCGGATTTCATCATTCGTCATTTTCCCTCTCCCTACATCGGTTGGCCCACATTGATATTGTGTTCCAGGCAGTAGGCTGCGTTCTCGACGTATTTTTCGGCCCAGTATTTCAGGCCGGATCGTTCCTCATCGGTCAGGGCGCGGACGACTTCAGCCGGTGACCCCAGGACCAGCGAGCCGTCGGGAATCTTGACGTTTTGCGTGACCAACGCCCTGGCCCCGATCAAGCATTGCGCGCCGACTTCAGCCCCATCCAACACCACCGCGCCCATGCCGATCAGGCATTCATCACCGATCCGGCAGGCATGGACGATTGCGGAATGGCCGACGGTCACGCACCGGCCCACCAGGCAGGGGAAATCGTCCGCCAGATGAATGACCGAGTTGTCCTGGATGTTGCTATGGTCGCCAATGACAATCCGGTTGATGTCCCCGCGCAACACGGCGTTATACCAGACGCTGGCGCCGTCGCCCAGGGTGACGTCGCCCATCACGACCGCGCCGCGCGCAATATAGACGCCTTTGCCCAGGACCGGCTTCTTGCGCAAAAATGTGTCGAGTTGTTCGCGTAATGTTTTCATGATTCATGAGTGGACCGGTTCGGCGGTCTTTAGTTTGGGCGGATGGAAGAACAAAGCCAGCGTGAGCGCCGCCGCCAGCGCCACGCCGCACGGCACGAGGAATAATCTTCGAAAATCCACCAAACCCCCGGCCATGAATTTCTTCGTCAGAAAGGGACAGAGTGTGTTGGACGCCATCGCCCCCAGTCCCAGGATCATCACATTAAACAACCCCTGCGCGCTGGAGCGGGCATCCTTGGGGAAATAGTCATCCACGAAAATATAGACCGTCGCGAAAAAGAACGCGTAACAAATGCCGTGCAAAATAAAGACCAGAATAATCAGCGTCGTCCATTGCGGGAAAAAGGCGAACACGGCAAAGCGCACCACATGCGCGAGAATGCCGAGGATCAGGGTGGCGCGCCAGCCCAGCTTCTTCAAGGTCACGGCGAGCAGGGCCATGGCCAGAATCTCCGCGACCTGCCCGATGCTCATGATGGGCATGATCCAGTTGCCCTTGATGCCGACCTGGGGGCTGCCCAGAAACGTTGCCGCCCAGTAAAAATAAGCATTGATCACGAAGGAATCCGCAAAGGCCACGATCCAGAGCACCCGCACAAACGGTCTGCCCAGGAGCCGCAGCGCTTCGATCCAGGCGAATTTATCCTGCGCCGTTTCGGCTTTCCTGGGCGGAGTATGGGGCAGCGCCAGGCTGAAAACGGCCAAAACCAGCGAAGCCATCCCGGCCACGATGAAAGTCCAGCGCGCGGCCCTTTGCAAGGCGGCACCCGACAAGCCCGCGCCCAGCGCGGTTTTAAGCCAGTCAATCATTCCGACCGGATGGGCTGCGCTGACCCGGCCCCAATCCACCAGAATAAAAGTAAAGGGCCATGCCGCCAGAATCCATCCGATCGTTCCCCCCATGCGGATCGAGCCAAAATCCTTTGTGTCCTTCAAATGGGCGAAAGCGATCGAGTTGGTGACGGAAAGCGTCGGCACATAGAGCAGGCAATGCGCCAGCATCAGGGCGAAGAAAGTCCAGAAATCGCCCGCGAAGGCCAGGCCGATCATGGCCGCTCCGCCGAGCAACTGGCTGAAACCGAGGAATTTTTCCGCGGCAAAATTCCGGTCCGCGAATTGATTGCTGAAAAACATGCCGAGGATCGCCGCCAGCGGGAAGGCATTGAGAATCAAGGCCTGTTGTCCGGGGGTGAAGCCCAGACCCGGCAGATAGCTGAAAACAAACGGCAGCCACGCTCCCCAGATAAAAAACTCCAGCACCATCATGAGGAACAGTTTGAAATGGACGGCGTTCATTGCCGGGCAGCGTAAGTATTTGCCGGGGAGGGTTCAAGGTTCCTTTGGCCTTTCTTCTTTTCGCCCTCCTTGACTTGGCACCGCGGCTTGCGCTACGGTTTGGCCATGAATCGGTCCTCTGCGCTCGTCGCCCTGGTTTTGCTGGGGTTGTTCCTGTTTCCTTATCGGTCCCCGGCGCCGCTGGTCTATCGGCCCGGGGAAGGGTGGTCTTACGAAATGCCCGGCGCCAAGGGCGATTGGCGCAAGCAACGGGCCAAAGACCAGTTGGCCGTCTCCCAGCAGGCTTTCGATAAAAAGCAATACAGGCTGGCCTTGAAATCGTCCCTGCGCGTGATCAAAATCTGGCCCCTGTCCGATTATGCGCCGCAAGCCCAATATCTCATAGGCCGTTGTTACGAGGCCAGGAAACAGGACGAAAAGGCCTTCAACGCCTACCAGATCATGCTGGATAAATATCCCAAGACGGTTAACACGGAGGAGGTGCAACGCCGCCAATTCGCCATCGCCGTCCGCTTCCTGCACGGCCAATGGTTTAAACTGTTCGGGTACATCCCCTTCTTCCCGTCCATGGACAAGACGGCGGATATGTTTGAGCACATTGTCCGTTACGGGCCTTACGGGGAAGAGGGGCCGCCCTCGCAGATGAATATCGGCGCGGCGCGGGAGAAGGAGAAGGATTATCCATCGGCCGTCAAAGCTTACGAACGGGCGGCCGACCGCTATAGTGACCAGACAAAAATCGCGGCCGAAGCGCAATACAAGGAGGGCTTGGCCTACAATAAACAGGCCAAAAAAGCCGATTACGATCAGAGCATCGCCGGCCAGGCCATTGCGACATTTACCGATTTCATGGCGCTTTATCCGGATGATCCGCGCGTGGCCGACGCCCATCGGATCATCACGTCACTCAGGGCGGAAGAGGCGCTGGGGAATTTCCGGGTCGCCGAGTATTACGAGAAGCAGAAAAAGTGGGACGGGGCGCTGGTTTATTATAACGAGGTCCTGCTCACCGATGCCGGTTCGCCCCTGGCCAATCAGGCGCGGCAGCGCATCGACAGGCTCAAAAAACGGGCCCTGGCCGCTCCGGCCACTCCAACCGCCCCGGCCAGCCCGGTGCCCTGGACCGCCCCGGCCACTCCGGCTCTCCCGGCCACCCCGGCCAAATAATATGCGCTCCTGGCTATGGATCCTTCTGGCCATCGCGGCGGGCGGATGCGCCGGCTACAAGCTCGGCCCGACCAACGGCATCGCGGCGGGCAGCCGCACGGTGAAATTCAAGCCATTCATCAACAAAACCCGTGAACCGCGCGTCACCGAATATCTCAGCACCTCCCTGCGCAAGCAGTTGCAACAGGACGGCACCTTTCGCCTGGAAACCTCGGGCAGCCCCGACATTCTTGTGTCAGGGGAGATTACAAGATTTGATCGCGGCGGGCTTTCGTATCAGACCAATGACGTCCTGACGCCGCAGGAATACACGCTGACCATGCAGGCGCGCGTGGTGGCCGTGGAGGTCAGCACCGGCAAGACCTTTATCAACCGCACCGTGCAGGGCACCACCTATATCCGCATCGGCAATGACGAATACAGCGCGGAGCGTCAGGCCCTTCCGTTGCTGACGGATAATGTAGCGCGCAGCGCGATTTCCCTGCTGGTCGATGGCCCGTGGTAGCCGTCAAGCGCCCGCAAAACTGTAATCGAATGGTTGGCGCATTTTTCGGGCGAGCCATTGGTTGGCCTCTTTGGCGCCGTCTCCTGTGAACGTTTCGAGCCCCCTCATCAGCCGCGTCGCGCCTTTCATCCAGAATGCCTCTTTGGCGCAGTCTCCCGTGAACATTTCGCGCGCCGGGTCCCATTGCAATTTTCGGCCCAGGCGCAGGGCAATGACGCCCATATGGCAGAGCGAGGCGGAACGGTGGCCCGCTTCCACGCCGGCCACGGGCAGCTTTCGGGACCGGACGCAGTCAAAGAAATTGCCCATGTGATCCTTGCTGACGTAAAGGCGTTGCGCGCCGGCGGGCAGCGGTGTGGAGAGCAAAGCCTCATCGCTCGCCTCAATCTCGGCGCGATTGACCCAAATCCAGCCGGCGCTTCCCTCGAACTTGATGCCGTTGCGCTGGCCGTTTTCCTTCTTGACCTCCCCATAAATACTGTCGTCATGCGTCGTGCGCACGGTGTGGAGCACGCCGTTGGCGTAGGTATAATTGATGACGTAGTCGCTGATGGCGGTGTAACCGCCGGGAATCGGCTGCGTCAGCGCCTGGCCTTCGACGCTGACCGGACCGGGCAGGTCAACGGCCCAGAGCGCGATGTCGTTGTGGTGCGCGCCCCAGTCCGTCACGGTTCCGCCCGAATAATCATACCAGAAGCGCCAGAGCGCATGGCAGCGTTGGGTGACGTAATCGACCTTGGGCGCCTGGCCGAGCCAGAAGTCCCAATTCAACCCCTGCGGCGGCTGCGACGGGGAAAACGGGCCTTCGCGCAAACCGGCCGGCAGCCAAACGGTGATCTGTTGGAGCCGCCCGATGCGCCCGTTGCGCACCAATTCGCAGGCCAGGCGGAATCTATCCATGCTGCGCTGTTGCGTGCCGGTTTGGAAAACAATGCCGCTTTTGCGAACCGCCTTCACCATGTGTTTGCCTTCGTCGATGGTCAGGCTCAGCGGCTTCTCTCCGTAAACGTCCTTGCCCGCGTTGGCGGCGGCGAGATTGATCAGCGTATGCCAATGGTCCGGAGTAGCGGTGATGATGACGTTGATGTCATCGCGCTCCATGACCTTTCGGAAATCATTATACTTGTCCGGCGTCCGGCCCTTTTTGCCGTACTGTTCGGCGGCTGCCGCAGCGTGGGTGTCATCCACGTCGCAAACGGCGACCAGGTCGCCAAAGCGCATGGCGTTGGCGCCATCGCCGCGCCCCATGCCGCCGCAGCCGATCAAAGCGATGGCTGGCCGGTCATTAGGGCCCAAACGTTTCGGTCGGGGCGCGGCCTCGGCCAGGTTGCGCTCCACGAACCAGGCCGGAAGGCCGGTGGCGGCCGCGGCCAGGGAACACTTTTTCAGGAACGAACGACGAGTAACAAAGAATGCTTTTGAATTCATAAATCAATTAAACGCCCCTGCCGGGAAATTTTCCAGCACAATTTTGACGGCATCTCCTGAATCCCGCTCATTGCAATCCCGCGGCAGTGGTGACAAATTATCGGTGACCTGGTAAAAATTATGCCACTTTCCCGCGCCGAAACCAAAGTCGCATTCGGGTGTTGTCTTTTGGGGCTGTTTTTGGCGTGCCTGCCAATCACCTGCCGGGCGGATGATCTGGACACGATGGGCGTCACACTTGTTCGCGCCAGCAATCCCACTCTCACTGGCGCGGGCATGGATGTTGCGCAAGCGGAGGCCCTGGACGCCACCAATTCTCCGGAGTTCGAGGTCAATTACGCTTCCGTGGGCGAGCCGGAAGACCTGTTTGACTGGATTTCCACCAACGGCACAGCCACTGTTTTCCCCAACGACCTGGGCACCGAATCGGCCCATGCGGACGAAGTGGCGGATTGCTTTTACGGTCCAAGCCAGGGCGTGGCTCCCGGCGTCGCCCATGTGGATAATTACGAGGCGAATTATTTCTATGATTACATTGTTGTCACCGCATACCGGATCAGCGACCAGGTCGTCAACCAAAGTTTTGCCTTCTTTATAGGGCCGCCCGAGCAGCAACCGGTGGACTCGGTCTATGACAATTATATTGCCGACTACGGCACGGTCTTCTGTTCTGGTGTCAACGGCTCGAACAACGGTGTCGGCCCTCCGGGCACGGCCTATAACTGCATTGGCGTTGGCGCTTATGGCGTCGGCGCGGTTGTCTGCGACGGTCCGACCCTCGACAACGGCCGGTGCAAACCCGACATTGTGGCGCCCGGCACGGAAACCAGTTTCACGATTCCATACGTGTCGGGGGCGGCGGCAGTGCTCCTGCAAGCGGCCGCGGCCGGCGATGGCGGCACCAACACGGCGGACGCCGGCAACGTGCGGACCATCAAGGCCCTGCTGCTCAACGGCGCGCTCAAGCCGTTTGATTGGACCAATACCACCAACGCGCCGCTGGACACCCGTTACGGCGCGGGCGTGCTGAATCTCTATTACTCCTACGAGCAACTGGCCGGCGGAAAGCAGGGTTGCACCAGCCAGAGCAATGTTGCCTCAGGCGCCGCGCATCCGCCCATTTCCAGCGGCCAGGCCGTCGGTTCCCTGGCGGGTTGGGATTTTGAGTCCATTTCCAGCAATTCCTTGCAGGACACGGTGAATCATTATCTATTCAATGTTTCCAGCAATTCGACCTTGACGGCAACGCTGGTCTGGGAACGGCACTTCGGGAAGACCAACATCAATAATCTGGCGCTGTTTCTCTACAACGCCAGCAACGCCACCTTGCTCACCTGTAGCGTCAGCAGGGTGGACAATGTGCAGCATCTTTACCTTCCGCACCTGGCGCCGGGGACCTACGATCTGGAAGTCGTCACCCACGCCCGCCCATCATGGGAGACTTACGCCCTGGCGTTTCAGTTCTTCAGCATGATGCCGCCGGGCCTTTCTGCCGCGTTGACCACGACTAATGCCATCATCACCTGGCCCTGGTCTCCGACCGTCTATACGCTGCAACAAACCTCCAGCTTGAATCCCCCCGCCACCTGGACCAACGTCACCGCCGCAGAATGGATCACAAATAACACGGTCTTAACCAGCGTCAATTATTCCGGCAGCGCGGGTTATTTCCGCCTGGTGCGGTGAGAAAACCGGACTTGCGCCTGATGAGCGATGCACGCATTCCCTATGCCAACCCCTCCCGAAACGCATTAATTTAATGCACGATTCTTTGGCCAAACACCTTGACGAATGACGCGGCGGCTCGCCATATTATCGGGCATTTTTGTAATTTGAGCGTTGCCGTCAAAAAAACTATGGTGAAACTACACGCGAAGTCTGCCGCCAGGAAGGTCAAGCCTTCCTGCCAACGGACCGCGAAAAAGGCCGGCCCGTCCCATTCGTCCCTCCCGCGCAAGGCCGCGGCCGCGGCGGGCCGGGACGGCAAGGCCAGGGCCGGGCTGGAGGTGGCGCCGTGGGACGGCCACCGGCCGTTCAAAGCTTCCGGGATGAACCTGGCCGAGAAAGTCAAAGAACTGGTTCGCCTGGCGCAGGAGCAAGGCTACCTGACTTACACGGACATCAACGACGCCCTGCCCGATGCGGTCGTTTCACCCGAGGAACTGGACGATCTTTACAGCAAATTGCGCATCCTGGAGGTTGAGATAGTTGACCAGGCCGAGGTGGACCGTGTCAAGCAACTGGAACCGGAGGAAGACGAAGACAGGGGGCGTTTGGACATTCTGGATGACCCGGTGCGAATGTACCTCAAACAAATGGGCCAGGTCCCTTTGCTGACACGCGAGCAGGAGGTCGAAATCTCCAAGCGCATCGAAGAGGCGGAGAACCAGGTCAAACGCGTTATTTACAGCTTTGGCTTCGCCGGCAAGGAGCACATCGCCCTGGCCGAAAAACTCGTTTCCGAGCCGCCCAAGGAACGCTTTGACCGGGTCATTATTGACAAGAAGGCCGAGGGGCGGGAGAAGCATTTGAAGGACTTGCGCAAACTGCTCAAACGCGTCCGCGCCCTGGACCAGCAGGTGGACGACCAATACGCCTGCTGGCAAAACGCCCTGGCGGACAAGCCCTCCTCCGGCCAAAGATCGGCCCGCGCTTTCAAGAAGCTGGACGAGAAACTGCAGCACTCCTTCAGCCGGTTTTATTTCAAGCACAAAGTGATCGAGGAAATGGCGCTGGTCGCGGACAATATACATGACAAAATGCAGTTGAGCCTCCATTCCCTCGCCGAAATGGAGGGGCAGCGCAAGTCGCCCCAGCAGCAGCAAATCTTTCAGATCGAGCAGAGAAAGATCAAGGCCCTGGAAGAATTCGTCCGCATGCCCTGCGCGGCCTATCTCGAGGCCTATTTGGAATTGCAGCACTTCGCCAGAAAAGCCATTCAAGCCAAAACGGAAATGGTCGAGGCCAACCTCCGCCTGGTCATTTCCATCGCCAAAAAATACACCAACCGCGGCCTCTCCTTTCTCGATTTGATCCAGGAGGGCAACATGGGCTTGATGAAAGCGGTGGAAAAATTCGAATATCGCCGCGGCTACAAATTCTCCACCTATGCCACCT